>ERZ724505.222-NODE-222-length-39110-cov-16.341057_pt1 | contig 39110 bp, 58 predicted proteins | sample MGYA00376038_ERZ724505 | MGnify/ENA primary metagenome ERZ724505 (study PRJEB28724, sample SAMN07190884) | wastewater metagenome | isolation source: effluent of sewage treatment plant in Hong Hong | place: Hong Kong | collected 2016-03-17 ... | reverse complement strand
CCTCGCTAGGATTCTGTACGGGTTCACCCGACTTTTGGGAGGTAGTATTGGGTTATGCCAGGTGGTCGTGGTCCTGCACCGAAAGATCCGGGTGCGCGTAGGCGTAGGAATGTGCCTGAGCGTGGTGAGTGGCGTGATCTTGTTGCGTTGGATGAGCCGGTGTTGGGGGAGGCGGGTGAGGGTTGGTGCGGGCAGGCGCGTGTGTTGTGGGAGGCGTGGCGTGTTGATCCGGTGTCGGGTACGTGGCTTGAGTCGGACAGGGTTGCGGCGTGGTTGTTGGCTGAGTGTTGGGAGGGGTTGGCTCCGTCGGAGCAGCGGTTGCGGATGGATGGTTTGGGTTTGACGCCGAAGGGTAAGCGGGATTTGCGGTTGCGGGTGCCGGCCGAGGTTGAGCAGGGTGCGGTGCCGGTGGTGGCGGGTGGTGATGTGGTGCCGTTGCGGTTGGCGGGGTCTCCGGCCGCGCGTGTGAAGGGCGGGCGGGGTGGCTGAGGGGTTTGCGACGTTGGGGCCGCTTGTGGCGGCGTGGATCGAGTCGCATTGTGTTGTGCCGGATGGGGAGCGGATGGGCGATCCGTTTGTGTTGACGGGTGAGATGCGCCGGTTCGTTGATGACTTCTATGCTGTTGATCTTGGGTCTGGCCGGTGGGTGTTTGGGCGTGGCGGCCAGTTGATCAGGCCGCAGAAGTGGGGTAAGGGACCGTTTTCTGCGGCGATGATTTGTGCGGAGGCTGCTGGCCCGGTGTTGCCGGTGTTTGATGATGCTGGCGAGCTTGTGTCGGGCCGGCAGTGGGATACGCCGTGGATTCAGGTGACGGCGGTGTCTGAGGATCAGACCGCGAACGTGTTTCGGGCTTTGTTGCCGATGATTCAGTTGTCGGACCGGCTGAACATGGAGATCGCTGACACGGGGTTGACGCGCGTGAATCTGCCGGGCGGCGGCTATATCGAGCCGGTTACGGCGTCCGCGAAGTCACGGCTGGGGCAGCGCATCACGTTTGCGGTGCAGGACGAGACTCATTCGTGGGTCAGGTCGAATGGCGGGTTGCAGCTGGCGGACAATCAGCGCCGCAACCTTGCTGGCATGTCCGGCCGGTTTTTGGAGACCACGAACGCTTTTGATCCGGCGGACGGGTCGGTTGCGCAGCGCACGTTCGAGTCGAAAGCACCGGGCACTTTGGTTGATGATCGGGAGCCGCCGGCCGGATCGGTCCGCAACAAGCGGGAGCGCCGCAAGGTACTCAAGCATGTGTACGGTGATTCGTGGTGGGTTGATCTTGAGCGGGTTGATCAGGAGATCGAGGCGCTGATCGAGCATGATGCGGCCCAGGCCGAACGGTTCTTTCTGAATCGCAAGATGGCGTCAGAGGGCCGTGCGTTCGACTTCGAGAAGTTCCGTCAGCTCGCCAGTCCGCGCACAGTCGAGGACGGGGCCACGATCGTGATTGGTGTGGACGGTGCCCGCTACCAGGATGCGTTGGCTGTTGTGGCTACCGATGTGGAGTCCGGGTATCAGTGGCCGATCGACATTGTGGAGCGCCCCGATGATGCCGGCGACGACTACGAACACGACTTTGACAGGGTTGATCAGGCGGTGCAGGAGGCGTTTGACCGTTGGTATGTGTGGCGGCTGTATGCGGACCCGCACCGCATTGATGTGCTGATCGACCGGTGGCGCAACAAGTACGGTCAGAAGCGGGTTGTGGAGTGGCTTACGTTCAGGCCGAGGCCGATTGCTTGGGCGGTCCGCAACTATCAGACCGCGATCACGTCGGGTGAGGTTTCGCATGATGGCGACCCGGTGCTGTTGCAGCATGTGCGGAACGCGAGGCGTCGCAAGCTGTCTGTTCTTGATGACCGGGAACGTCCGATGTACACGCTGTGTAAGGATGCGATCGAGTCGCCCCGCAAGATTGATGGTGCGATGGCTGCTCTGTTGTCGTGGGAGGCACGCGGCGACTGTATTGCGGCTGCGGGCCTGTCATTGAATGGTGAGACGCCCGATCCCGAGCCGGTACCAGCTAGGTGGGAGCCGGGCAAAGCGTTGCCTACCCATCTGCTGACCGGTGTGTCGGCCGGTGGACCGATGGGCAGCATGAGCTGAACAACAGAACCAAGAACGGGGAGACAACAGATGGCTGTAGCCAAGAACAAGACCGTCAGCGAGCTAGAGCCGCCGCCGGCAGCGGTGGTGGTGCAGGCAGTGTCGGTAACGGATGATGGTTCGGTGGATGTGACCGTGCCGGCTGGTAGCGTTACTGTCACGGTGGAACAGGCGATTGTGCTGCGACAGCAGCTTGACCAGGCGCTCGCGGGCGTCGTGCGCTAGGAGACCCAGACTCATGTCTACGATGGTCAGTGACCAGGAGAAGGTCAAGGCGTTCGGGTTCTGTCCGGACCACACCTGTGTCGGCTACCAGCAGGAACCGGTCGACGGTTTGCGTACCGTCAGGTCTGACACGTTCCGGGATTCCGGTGGTGACGCGAACATGCCCGGTGAGTACCGGTCGTTTGAGTTCGTGACGTTCGCAAACCAGAAGGACCGCGAGTGCCGGTTCTGTGGCCGTGATCGTCAGATCGCGTTGCAGCAGCGCCCCGAGTACGCGCCTGTCACAAGCGCCGGCAAGATCGGCGAGTCGAACGACAATCAGATGGCCGCCCTGGTCGCCAAGCAGGCCGACGAGCTTGCTGCGATGCGCGAACAGATCGCCAAGATGCAGGCAGGCAAGTAGCATGGGTTCGTTCCTGCAGAACGCTGTTGTTGACACTGCCGCCTCTGGCAACGTGACCGTGGTGGCCGGTGTGACCGGTAAACGCATCGCGGTGTACGGCTACACGATCGTCAACGGGGCGACAACCGCACAGACCGTGCAGTTCAAGTCCGGGACCACGGTGCTGTCCGGTGCGATGTCATTGAGTCAGGCGGCTGTCCCGCTGGTTGTGCAGGCCGGTCCGTCGTCCGGGCCGCTGTTCGTGACGGTTGCGACAGGTGACGCACTGATCATCACTACGTCGGCGGCAACCCAGGTCAGCGGACACGTCGGCTACCAGTACGTGTGATGAGCTCTGTGGAGATCATTCTGTTGGTGGCGCTCGCGGTCAGTGCGCACCTGACGATCGTTCGTATGGTTGTGCGCGCCCACACACTCGAGCGGCAGCTGCTGCTCAGTCTGTTGCATGACGCTGATCAGACAGCAGCCATTGAGCGTCGTGAGCTACTGAACCGTATCGACCCATCAACCGCCCAGTGGGGGCCGATGGAACACACGGTCCCTGAGGTTGACATTCCGCTCGAGGACGACGAGCAGTACGCCATGCTCGCAAACATGTCCAAAGAGCAGCTCGCGGAAATGGCGGACCACTGAGGGGCGTGACCGATGGCTGTTCTTGACAGACTTCGCCCACCGGTCACTGTGCCGGTCGATGTGCCCGGTGATGTGAAGGCCCGGCTTGATCGTGGCCGCTCGTGGATGCAACGCGATGCCGCGAAACGCCGGCTGTGTGTCAAGTTCGAGAAGGGTGACACCTACTGGTTTCAGAACAGCAAGGGCCAGCTGGGGTTTCAGTCGTCGGCACTAAACCCGGTTGGTGGCCAGGACAGGCCACCGCACCGGGTGCGCAACACGGTGAACTTCATCAGGCCGATCGTGCAAGGCAAGGTGTCGAGAGCCACCCAAAGGATTCCCGGCTACGAGATCCTGCCGGCGACACCGGACCCCGAGATCGTAGATGCCGCCCTGCTGGCACAGAAGGTTGCACTGTTCGGGTTCGAGAAATGGGGTTTGCGTGGCAAGGCGGTGAAGGCGGCGCATCTTGCGATCGGTGGTGGCGGCGAAGCGTTCGCAATGCCATTCTTTGACACGACGATCGGCCCGTTCCTGCCAGTCACCGACGATGACGGCAACATTGTTAGGTTCGTCGGGCAGGGCGAAGTGCGGGTAGTGATTCTGTCCGGTAACGAGGTGTCGTGGGAGCCGGGCACAGAGTTCGATGATTCCCGCTGGTACATGGTTGAGCGTGCCCGCCCGGTCGGCGAAGTGAAGGACATGCCAGGGTTCGTTGGTGGCGACCTATCGGCTGATGCGAACACTGCCGACCGGCCGTCAGACAGCGTGTCCGACATGGTGCTTGTCACCGAGTACTTGGAGCGGCCATCAACTCGTCGTCCGAACGGTCGCAGAATCGTGATCGCAAACAACCGGGTGATCGTTGATGCCCGCAACCTGCGACCGGATGCGGACAGCCCGTTTGAGCCGTACCCGCTGCTCACACGGTTCGGTACGGCCGTGGACATGCCCGTGCTGCACCGGCTGGCATGGACCACCGATTGCACCGATGGTCGTGATCTTGGGTTGACGTGGCAGCTGATTGATGCGCAGCGCACCTGCCAGGACTGCTGGAACAAGCTGATCGAGTGGAAGAACCGGTGCCTGAACCCAAGGATGTTGGCGCCGCGTGGTTCGGAAATGAAACCTAGGGTTGATGTGCCGGGCGGCATTGACTGGTACAAGCCGGTTGGGGATCAGATCCCGCAGTGGGAGACTCCACCAACCGGGTTCGCTCAACCCTTGCTGGACATGCTTGGCAAGATGCAGCAGGACATGCGCGAACTTGGGTTTGACTCTGACATTCAGGCCGGTGCGAACGTTGCGGCCCGTACCGTCAACGCGGTCATCGAACAAGACCAGGCCAAGTGGCAGTCGTTCATGTCAGAGATGGCTGACTGGCACGCTCAGGTCATGCGCCACTGTCTGCACCTAGTGTCCGTCTATTACACGGAGCCGCGCAAGCTCGCGATCCGTGGCCGGTTCGGACCGGAAACGATCACGAACTTTGAGGGCGCGAACCTGCTGGACCAGATCGACGTGCGAGTGTTGCCCGGCAGCCTGGACTACCTGACCCGCGATCAGGTCACACAGCGCGTGTTTGCGTATGCGGACCGTCAGTGGATCAGTCCACAGCAGGCAATGGCTGCTGTGCAAACCGGCACGTCCGATGCGCTTGTGCAGTCGTTTGAGCTCGCCCAGGCCCGTGTTGACCGTGTGATCCAGCGGATCAGGGAGGGCACCGTGATGGACATGCCAACCCGGCCACAACCACGAACCGATCCGGCAACCGGCCAGACCATTGTGGAGGATGTGCCCGCATGGATGCCACAAGACCAGGTGGACGATCTGGATGTGTGGCAGCGCCGGCTCGGTGACTGGATGAAAACCACGGACTTTGAGCAGATGCCCGCCGATCGGCAGTCGATCGCAATGGAGATCATGGCCGGCATCGACAATCTGCGACAGGCTGCGGCGGCACGACAGGTGCAGGCACAGAACGCGCAGGCAGAACAACTTGGGTTGGCGAACGCAGCAAAGCCTGTTCAGGCAAAGCCGCTCCCCGACCAGGCCAGCCCGACCCCCAGTAGTGGTGGGGGCACCGGGCTGGGACCGCTGAACAAGCGGACAGACCAATGACCAGACCAACACCCCTGACCGCAGGGATTGGTTGCGAGAAGGGACACGACAGGTGCATATCCGCCCGTTCGTAGTGTTTGCCCCACCGGAGGACGGTGGGGATGTGGGGGCCCCGGAAACACCGGATACGCCACCGATCGCTGTTGACAGCACCCCCGACGGGACTGCCGGCAGCCATGATGGTTCGCAGGACGCCACCCCTGATTGGGAGGCCCGGTACAAAGAGGTTCAGGCGTGGAGCACTCGTGCTGCACAAGAGGCCGCTGAGTCCCGGCGAATCATTGAAGGCCTGGGTTCCGATGATCCCCAGGTGAGGGCGTGGGCTGCCGCCCAAGCCAACCTGGAGTTCATTGACGACGAAGCTCCCAACACTGGTGGCCAGCACACCGAACCGGACCGGTTCGATCTGCTGCAATACCAGATGCAACAGCTGATTGAGCAGCAGCAACACCAGCAGCAGCTTGAGCAGCAGCAGCAGGAGCAGCTGGCGTACCGTGAGTATGCGGACGCACAGATGAGCCAGTTGGGAGTGCCGGAGCAGTTGCAGGATCTTGTGGCACAGGTTGCGCAGAACATGGACCCGGTATGGACCCCGCAGGGCCAGATCCCGGACCTTGATGGTGCGTGGCAGATGATGCTGGAACTAATGTCGGTTGGGGCAGAAGTCCCGTCGGTTCGACAGAAGGTTTTGGCAGGCTACGAGCAGTCCAAGCAGGCTCCGCATGTGTCGTCTACGGGCCAGGCCGGTGTGCAGGTACCGGACCTAACCGATCGCAGCGAACGGCAAGCCAAGATGGTTGCTGACATGCAGGCGTCGCAGCGCACCGCCTAACAAGCGGACGCAGGTCCGGATCAAGTCAATCCGGAACAAACAGGAGGGCCAATCATGGCTCAGACAGCAACGTCGATGGCAGCGGTCATCAAGGATGCGTGGACGAGCGACACGCTTGTCAAGCAGTTCGAGGCAGGAAACCTGCCTCTCGCAAAGTTCGAGCGGTTCAAGGGCACCATGATCGGTACGCAGGCCCAGGTGCCGATCTACAACGGCCGGTCGTTTGCGTACACGTCCGTTGGTGCCGCAGGCGGCAGCCTCAACGCCGATCAGGCGCAGCAGGTCAACCAGGCAACGTACACGCTGCCGCAGCACTGGTTCCAGATCGGTCTGGAAACGAGCGCGATTGCTCAGGCCGGTTCGGACGCAACCGCGATCATCAAGGCCAAAGACCTTGAGATTGAGGGGGCCGTCGAGAACACGAAGCATCAGATGGTCCGTCAGCTCGTCACGAACGGTGACAGCATCGTCGCGCATTGCGACTCGTCCGGTGGTTCGTCCGCGACACTGAAGCTGATCGCGGCTGCCGCAGAGGGTGCGGCCTACGGGTATTCGGCTCTTGTGCGCGGCTGGCTGGACGTTGGTGCCACCGTCGATATCGGCACCCTTGCTGACACCGATGCGCTGGCCACCGGGGTTTCAATCACCGCGGTCAACAAGTCGGCTGTCACGCCGACCGTCACGCTGTCCTCAGCGGTGAACGCCACCGCCGGAACGCACTTTGTGTTCATTCCGAACCCGAACAGCGCGACGGCCGCGAACCCCGAAATGAACGGGCTTCGGGGCATCGTGAACACGTCGGGGGCGATCGGCGGCCTGAACCCGGCGACCGCCGGCCAGGAGTTCTGGCAGGCCGCGATGCGAGACACGACCACTACGGTCCTGTCGATCGACCTGCTGCTCGGGATGCAGCGTGCGATCCGTCAGAACGGTGCTGACAAAGAGGAGATCTGGACTGGTTTCAAGCAGCGCCAGAACCTCTACAGCCTGTTGCAGAACCAGGTCAGGTTCTCGTCTGACGGCAACCTGACCGCCGGGGCCGACCAGACGGTGTCGTGGAACGATGCGAGGCTCGAGGCCTACGCCGACATTCTCGACACCGACCTGTTCATGCTATCCCCGAAGGATCTGATCAGGGTCACGTCGAGCATCGACAAGCCGACGTGGGCATCGGATCTCCAGGGAACCGAGACCGGCATGAACTGGAATCTCGGGACGACGAAGTTCACGGATGCGCTTGTGTGGCCCGTGAACTTTGGGGCGCACCGCCGCAACACTCACGCGGCAGCAACCGCACTCCAGTAACAGCAACGTGTGGCCCCGGCGGGGAGAGCGCCGGGGCCACACCCTGTTACTGGCCGTCAAGCTCGGATCAGAAAGGACAGCCTCATGGCTATCACTGTCAGCAGGAACGTGGGTGGTGCGTTCACCGCCGGAAACAAGAAGATCAGGTACGTCGATGTGACGTTCGCCGGCAGCTACGCGACCGGTGGCGAAAAGCTCGACCCGACCGCGTTTGGGATGCGGCGCATCCTCGGCGTGCAGGGTGTCGTGACGGAGGCCGCAGGGTCCACGACCGCATGGATTCCGTTCTGGGATGCCGCGAACGGCAAGCTCAAGCTGTTTGGTGCCGGCACCGGTGCCACCGGCACGACCGAGCATGCCGCGGCAGCCTATGCGGCCAGCACCATCGGTCGCAGTCTCCGCGTCGAAGGCGAGTAGCAACGGTGGGCGTGTGGGTTCCCCCGAGGGTGTCGCGTGAACTGCTCGCCGAGCGCGAGCAGTTCAACGCACACATCAACCTGATGGCCGCCGCCCATCATGTGCAAGGCCAGCTCGAGCGATTCAACCGGGAGCTGAAACACATCGACCGGCTGCTCGAACTGGTGTACCTGCCACCGGGAGCGGACACAACCGGGACGCCGTGCCGGCCCGGCTACTACCACGTCATTCGCCGTAACGAGAACGCACCGATCACCGTGATCGTCGTGGAAGGCGAACACGGTGAGCCGGTTGAGCCAACCGCCCGGCTGTTCGATCGGCTCCGGGAGGGTGATCTGTGGGATGCGAACAGTCGCCGCCGGTTTGAGCGCCGCCAGCAGCTCGCAAGCGAAGCCGCCGATCGGGAACGCATCAGGGAACGAGAGGCCCGTCACGCTGAACTCGTGGAGCGCGTGAACGCCGCGACACGAACCCAGGTGTCCATGAACCGCGATACCGCATGGTCTCAGAACGCTTCACCTGCCGCCCGACGAGACCAGGGTCAGCGCAGAAAGAGGGCTGCGTAGATGCCGTTGACGTTGGCAGGGATGCGCACAGAGTTCTATGCCCGCGGCTTTGACTACCTGTCCGATGGTGGCCCTGGTCTTGTGCGCACGAATCGTTGGCTGAACGATGCGTACCATCAGATCAACGAGCAGTACCCGTGGCCGTACCTAGAGGCCGTTGTTGCGGGTGTCGCACCGCTGACTGTCACAGACCTCGGGGAAGTCGTGACTGTTCTCACCGATGGCAGGGTGCTGGCCGCCCGGTCACAGCGCGAGCTGGCCATCGAGTACGGCGATCTCGCCGCCACGACCGGCACTCCCAACTGCTACTACGTCACCGGCGGTAACACGATCAACACGTACCCCGGTGGGGGAACTGTCACCGTCATCTATCAGCGGTTCGCACCGGACCTTGTGAACGACCTTGACGAGCCGCTTGTGCCCGACCGGTTTCGACCGGCGATCATCGAGTATGCGGTCGCAACCGCGCTGCGTGACGACGAGTCACCGTCCGCGCAGGTAGCCCGGCAGGCCGGCGATGAGATCGTCGGTCTGATGCGCGACTGGGCCGCCAAACTCGAACCGCGTGTCACCTATGTGCCTCTGGTAGGGGATGACTGCTAGTGCCATTGACGCCGGTCGCTTTCCCAGGGTTCGCGAAGGGTTTGGATCTCCGGGACCAACCGGACGTAGTTGACCCGTCCGCCGCGATCGACCTGTTGAACGTCACGTTCACTGAACGTGGGGCGGTCAAGACCCGTGACGGGTACGGCCTGTTTACCGCTGCGGCGGGCACCAACCGGTATGACAGCCTGATGCCGTTCTACAAGCTGGACGGCACACGACAGCTTGTGTGCGGTGCAGGCAACCGGCTCGAGGCCCTGAGCACAGCCGGGGCGGTGGTTGCGTCATCGACAGCGCCGACCGCAAGCCCGCACTACTTCTGCCGGTTCGGTGGCACCGCTGGCGAGTTTGTGTTCTGCGCAAACGGCACCGATCAGGTGCGCCAATGGAACGGCACAGCGTTCTCGGCACCGTCGTGGGTTGGGACGGCTCCTACCGGACGGTTTCTGGCGGTCACGCCGTGGGACAACCGTTTGGTGAACGCCAGACGGTCGAGCGCAACAGCCGGTAGCAACCCGTCGTCGGTCAGGTTCTCAAGCCCGACCGACCCGTTGACGTTCGCAGCCAACGATTATGTGGACCTTCTGCCGGGTGACGGTGAACAGATCCAGGGTGTGGTTGCGTGGCGCGACTACCTGTTTGTGTTCAAGGAGTCCAAACTGTTTGTGTTCTACGGCACCGACACTGACAGTACCGGCAACCCGATCTTTCGGTTTCGTACGGTTGACACGGGCGTTGGGGCGGTGTCGCCGCGGGCGATCGCTGCGGGCCGTGACGGCGTGTACTTTCTGCACACCGGCGGTGTGTACCGCACCGATGGTGGGGTGCCGCAGCTTGTGTCCGAGTGGCTGGACCCGTTCTTCCTAGGTGGTACATCCGACTTTTTTCGGTCGCGGCCGATCAACCAGGGGCAGCTGCAACAGGCTGCAATGTGTGTTCACCGCGAACAGCTGTGGCTTGCGGTGCCGACCGGAACCTCCACAGTGAATGACCGGGTGCTGGTCAGGGACTTGCAGGCCGGTTGGTGGACGATGCACGATCTGCCGGTTGCGGCTGTCGCGTCAGTGCGGCTTGCGACCCAGCCGGAGCTTGTGTTTGCGCTCTCGACCGGCGGCAACCATGTGGGCCGGTCGTCAGCAGCCTACGGGACGGATAACGGGGCTGCGATCGCGGCTAGGTGGTTGTCCGGCTGGTTTGACTACAAGGACACGACCGAAAAGACGATTCGTGAACTCAAGGTGTGGGGCAAGGGCCAGCTGATCGTCGGGTTGAACCGGGACTACCAAGTGTCAGGTGCGGGTAGCGCCGTTGACTTTACGGTTGGGGTTGATACGTGGGGGACCGGGACCGATGGTCAAACGTGGGGCACGGGTTCGGACGGTCAGACGTGGGGGTCGGGTAGGGCGTTGACTCCGCTGTTGGTGCGTGGTGTGGCGACCCGTGGCACAGTGTTCTCGCTGACGCTACGTTCGGTTGATGGTGGTTCGGTGTGGGGTGTGTACCGGTTGGCAGCGCATCTGCGGGCACGACGCTCCCCGAGCGTAGTAAAGACAGAGGCGTAGAAAGAGGACGGTTGCGATGGGGCTGTTGACTTACACACGACGAGCGTTTATCGGTAACGGACTGGTCGAGGTTGGTGACGATCTTGGCACGTCACTTGACGAGATTCGCACATCGGTCAACAGCATTTCGCGTGCGCAGCTCGACACGGCACTCGCGCAACTGTTGGTGCCGACCGGGTCAATGACCGCAACGGCGTGCGCTACCGCACCGTCAGGATGGCTGCTGTGCGATGGCACAAGCTATCTGCGCACCGATCTGCCCGACCTGTTCACCGCGATCGGCACCAACTACGGATCGGTTGACGGCACACACTTCAATGTGCCGGACCTGCGTGGCCGTGTCCCGGTCGGAGTTGACGGTGCAGCAAACCGGCTGGACGCCAACGACGCGCTGGCCGACGCCGGCGGCGAAGAGAAACATCAACTAGCGACCGCCGATCTGCCCGCCCACGCGCACGCCGTGACCGACCCAGGTCACGGCCATCAGACCGGCCCGAACTCCAACTACTGGCCGCCAAACAACATGCCCGGCTCGACGGTCACCGGCATCGGAGTCGGCACCGCCAACGCCGGACTCGCGGCCGTGAGTAACAACACCACCGGCATCTCGATTCAAAACACCGGTGGTGGTGGCGCCCACAACAACATGCAGCCCTACCAGATCGTCAACTGGATCATCAAAACATGACCGTCGGGTTTACGTTGCCGTGGCCGACCGTCGAGAAACCCGATGGTGGCCTAAACACACAAGCCGTCCAAAACAACTTTGATGCTCTCGCACGCCGCGACCCAGGCAGCAACGGCAGTCTCAACCTAGACGGTGGCCGACCAGACAGCGTGTACGGCGGCATACCGGTCGAGGACGGAGGCGGCGTGTGAGCGTCATCATCCAAATCCGGCGGGGCACAGCCGCCCAATGGACCAGCGCCGACCCGGTGCTTGCCTCCGGTGAACTCGGGGTGGAACTGGACACAAGCAAAGTCAAGATCGGTGACGGAGCAACCGTTTGGTCGTCGCTGTCCTATTCGATTGGGGCGGCCGGCCCGGCAGGCCCAACCGGGGCTACCGGCCCGGTCGGCGCGACCGGTCCTGGAGGCGGCCCAACAGGTGCCACTGGCCCGGTTGGGGCCACCGGCCCAATGGGGGCGACCGGTCCGACGGGGCCTCCGGGTGGTCCGACCGGTGCGACCGGTGCTACTGGCCCGGCTGGTGGCACCGGGGGTACGGGTGGCACGGGTGCGGCGGGTGCTGCCGGCGCTACGGGCCCGACCGGTCCTGTTGGCGGGACCGGTGGCACGGGAGGTACCGGCGGCACGGGTGGTACGGGCGGCACTGGTGGGGTGGGGGCTGTCGGCCCTACGGGTGCTACCGGCCCGGTTGGAGGTACCGGCGGCACTGGTGGTGTCGGCCCTGCGGGCGCCACCGGCCCTACCGGCGGTACAGGTGCTGCGGGTGCTGTCGGCGCGACCGGCCCGATCGGCGGTGCGATCGCAATCCCGTACACGTTCTCGTCTACAACAACGGATTCTGACCCCGGTAACGGGTACCTGCGACTGTCAGATACGTCGCAGGTCTCGTCATACTACATTCGCGCCGATACGATCGGTGCGGACGCAGCATCGTGGCAACTGGTCATTGACTCGTTTGATGACTCAAGTTCGACGGTCAAGGGTCACATTCGGCTCGCGCATGCCACCGACCAATCGAAGTGGCTGGTGTTTGAGGTTTCGGGGGTTGCCTCGGCGTCCGGCTACCGCAATATCGAAGTGTTGCACGGGGCCGGGAGCGCGGCATCACCGTTCACGAATGGTGATCCGGTCACGCTCGCGTTCGCACGGACCGGCGACTTGGGAGCCACCGGTCCTACAGGTGCAGCTGGCCCAACGGGCGCTACCGGCGGAACAGGTGGAACGGGAGGAACAGGAGGCACGGGGGTTGGCGCCACTGGCCCTACCGGTGGTACGGGCGGCACAGGTGGTGTCGGCCCTGCGGGCGCCACCGGCGCAACCGGTCCCGTAGGCGGAACGGGAGGCACTGGCCCGGTTGGGGCTACCGGGCCGTCAGGGGCGGTCGGTGGTGGCGTCACGATCCCGTACACATTCTCGACAACGACGACGGACGCTGATCCCGGCAACGGCTACCTAAGATTGTCGAACGCGACTCAGAACGCCGCGGTCACTGTTCGTGCCGACCTCGTCGGCTCGGACGGGGCGACCTGGACAGCGGTACTTGACTCGCTTGACGACTCAACCTCGACGGTCAAGGGCGTTCTGCGGCTACTCAAGACTGATGATCCGTCGAAGTGGCTGGTCTTTACGGTGTCGTCGGTCGCCGCACCGTCGGGCTACCGCAACATCACGGTGTCGAATGTCGCTTCGAGCGCGTCGTCGCCGTTCGCCAACGGCGACCCGATCGCGCTCACGTTCACGGCGACGGGAGACCTGGGGGCGACCGGCCCCGTCGGGGGAACGGGCGGTACCGGTGCGGCGGGTGCAGTAGGTGCTACCGGTCCATCTGGCGGCACGGGCGGCACGGGCGCTGCCGGGGCAGCTGGCGGCACCGGCGGTACAGGCGGCACTGGTGCTGCGGGCTCGGCTGGCGCAGCAGGTGCTACTGGGCCGACGGGAGGAACTGGTGGCACAGGCGGAACGGGTGGCACAGGGCCATCCGGTGCTGGTTCTTCAATCTTCTACCTGCCAGCCTCCTATGGCACGTTCGGTACCGGCGCAACCGGCACTCAGAACGCTGCGGCGATCCAGGGTGCGATTGACGCGGCAGCCGCAGCGGGTGGCGGGGTTGTGTTCGTTGCGGAGGGCACGTACACGGTCCGGCAGATCGTGATGAAGTCGCATGTGACGTTGCAGGGTGCCGGGCATCTTGCGACCCGTCTGGTGTTGGAGGCGTCGCAGAACAAACCGGCGATCATCAACAAGGTGTCATCGAACGGCACGACCGACCCGAACGCGCTGTACTACACGATCCGGGACCTGTGCGTCGACGGCAACAAGGCCAACAACACGTCCGGGGGCGGCATCTTCCTGTCGCGCAACCCGGCGTTCGCTCCTGCAACCTCCGATGAGGGTGGCGATTCGGATCTGGCGTGGGAGAACCTTGCGACCGTCGAACGGGTGCTTGTGCTCAGGGCGAAGGGCAACGGGTTCTCCTCGGAGAACATTGGCACCGTCCGGTTCGAGAACTGCTTTGCTGAGCACTGCGACGGCTACGGCTTCTACCCAGGGTTCGACTCGCACCTGATCGGGTGTATCGCATCGAACAGCGGTGATCACGGGTTCGCGCTTGACGCACCCAACATCAGGCTTTCAACCTGCAAGTCCTACTACTCCGGCCAGCTTGGTGACGCGTCCGGCTACAAGATCACCGCCGCGAACTGCCAGCTCGTTGGCTGCGAAGCACAGGACAACACCGGTCCCGGGTTCGGTCTTGAGTATGCGAACGGCTGCACTATCGAAGGGTGCGTCGCCGACTCGAACAGCACAGCGGGGGTCGGTGCCTACCCGGGCTTCGATCTGTGGGCCTCGTCGTACAACGTGATCTCCGGTGCCTCGACCGAACGCAAAGTCGATGGCACCAACAGTTTCCAGCAGAACGCTGTGCAGATCCGGGACTCGTCGGTTGGCAACCAGGTTCGGTTGACACACTGGCCGAAGGACAGCGCATCGGTTGGTGACGCTGTTCAGAACCTTGTGGCCGGGAACACGGTCATCATCAACAATCAGCTTGGGCTACAGACCCCGGCGTTCGCCGCGAGCTTTACACCGGACCCGTATCAGGGCGGCATTATCAAGATTGGTGCTCTGACCGCCAACATCACGATCAACGCACCATCAAACAAGCACATGGGCTGCCGGATGGTGCTGCAAGTCCGTCAGGACGGGACCGGCAGTCGCACCCTGACCATGAACGCGACGTTCAAGAAGAACTGGACGATCACATCGTCTGCGAACAAAATCAGCCAGGCTGAGTTCATCTATGACGGCACCAACTGGGTGCAAGTCAGCTCAACACTGAACATGTGATGCGCCTACACGTCGTTGCTCTGCCGCACACCGAACCGGTCCGCCGGTTCGATCATTGCGCGTACACCGCCAAAGTCCGCCGGTTCTGTCACATGATGACCGGACGGACCCGTTCACCGATCAGCCTTTACTACGCCGGTGACGAAGCAGGTGTCCCAAGCGGCGTTGAGCGCGTCCAGCTGTTTGACACACAGGTACAGCAGGCTCTGCTGGCCATAACCGCCGGCTACGACCCTGGCAACATCACGTCTATCCCGTGGGACGCCAGCCTCCCAATCTGGCAGGTGTACAACAAGGTTGTACTCAACGCGCTCGAGGAACGGCTCGAACCCGATGATCTTGTGCTGCTGATCGCTGGACGAGTCCACCAACCCATCATCGACCGGTACCCCAACCAAACCGTCGAGTTTGGTGTCGGCTACAGCGGTGTCGCGGCCCGCTACCGGTGCTTTGAGTCCTACGCATGGATGCACAGCGTGTACGCGGCCCATCGTGAACCAATGAGCGTGGACGGCGTGGCGACCGACACGGTGATCCCGAACTACTATGACGGCAGCGAGTTTCCGGCCGGTGACGGGCAGGGCGGCTACCTGCTGTACATCTCACGAATGGAGCATCGCAAGGGCTGGCAGACCGCCGTTGACGTTGCCGAGCACACCGGCCTGCCATTGAAAGTGGCGGGCATCCACAACCCAGTGTTCGATCCGCTCCCGAACACTGTGGAGCACGTCGGCATCGTTCACGGCCTAGACAAGGCCGCCCTGTTCGGGGATGCGATCGCAACGCTGGTGCCAACCCAGTACGTCGAACCGTTCGGCGGTGCTGCCGTCGAGTCAATGCTGTGCGGCACACCGGTGATCACATCGGACTGGGGGGCGTTCACCGAAACGGTGGACAACAGTGTGACCGGCTATCGGTGCCGCACCCTCACCAACTACATCCAGGCCGTTGAGCGTGCGCCACTGATGGACCGTCAGGTGATTCGCACACTCGCGCACGACACGTTCACCTACCCGTCGATCGCCCCAAGATACAACCAGTGGTTTGTCCGGATTACCGGGACCGAACCGCCGCCTGCAACGTCAGAATGGAGCAGCAATGGCTGTCAGTACCAAACCGCGTAAACCGGCTGTGCCCGGTATGCCGCGCAAGACCAGTCAGGGACTCGGATCGCTTGCGGTCGCCATGGCCAACATGCGGGCGGCGGGCACCCAACCCAACACAGGTTTGGGTTCGCTCACGGTCGGGCTTGCGAACGCCGCGAAGGGCGCAAACATGGGGCTGCCAACCGCCACTAGCACACCGCCCCCGCCGGCACCGAACCGCAGGCTGATCGAAGCGGACCCGGTGTACCAGCAGCAGATGGCAGGCGCGATCCGCAACCGGGACAGCGCCTTCACTGACATTGACACAAGCCGAGGCAACACGCTTCGCCAGTTCGGGTACACGGCCTCATTCAACCCGGACCAGTCACTTGTCGCCGGATCGCTGCGCGCCGATCCGGTTGACCCGAACAACCCGTTCAGCAGGGCCGCACTGTTGAAGCGGGCCTATGACAATCGCAAGCGTGGCAACGAAACATCGTATGCGGCTCGCGGCCAGCAGTTCGCTGGCTCGATGGTCAACGCGCGCAACCAAATCGACCTTGACAACCTGCAATCCGAGGACTCGCTGACCTCACAGTTGGCGCAACTGTTGGCGAACCTGTTTACGCAGCGCCGCAAGGTCGGGGTCGGGTTCGATACCGATGCGCAAACGATCGCCGCCCAGGCGCTGCAACGGGCCGTTCAGGAGACAAACCAGTGAGCATGATCCCCACGTCCCATAAGAGCGTTCCCCAGTCAACGACTGGTAGCCAGAAGATCAAGGCTGTTGCAAAGGCGCTCGTCAAGAAGCCTGCGACTAAGAAGAAGGCGGCGGTCCCGAAGCTGCCGGGCACCGGCCGCTATGACCCGGTGACTCCGGGCTCGCAGTACACATGGGGCCAGTTGCGCAGGGAACGACAGGCCGCCGAAAAGTTGCAGTTCGGACCGGACGCGGTCAAGAAGATGCAGGCCCGCGAACAGGACGTTGCTGGCTACTACGACGACTACCGGCGTCTACTGGCACAGCATCAGGCCAACGTGCAGGGTTACGGTGACACGGCGGTTCAGCAGATGGCGTCGCTTGCGCGCGGTGAGCAGGCACCGAACACTGCGGGCTTGTCGGCGGAGAACGCGGCGATCGCCAGGGGCGCACTCGTCGGGCGTCAGGGTGCGGTGCAGCAGGCAGGGTTCGGGGAGGCCGGGCAGGAGCGGGCAGCGAACACGTTTGCTGACAGTTTGACGAACGTTGTTGCACCGTTGGCAAAGATCGCGGCTGGCAAGCGGCAGCGGCAGGCCACCGATGATCTGCGCGACAAGATCGGTGCGTGGCGAACCAAGTACCAGGCCGACAAGATCAGTAGTGAGCAGCAGGCGGTGTTGGCGCAGGCGATCGCGCAGGGCAAGACGCAGGCGGAGATGGCAAAGATTGCGCAGGCCGCTCAGGCCGCACAGGCCCGCAACCAGTTGGCGGCATCGTCGGCTAGTGAGAAGGCCCGCCATAACCGGGCAATGGAAACGGCGGCGAACCGGCGGTCGGCCAGCAAGCCAAAGACGGCGGCTAAGTCGCCGTGGGGGCCGCTGTCAGCACAGAACGCTGCCAAGAGCGATCTTGAGCGCAGCATCGACATCGCGGCACAGCTCGCTGGTTCCGGGACCGCCAGTCAGCAGATCCTTGTGTTGCTGGCGTCAGGCCGGTCCGGGGCCGGTGGCCGGTCGTCTATCAGCCCGGTCAAGAATGCTGCTATCCGCCAGGCAGCACTGGACGTTGTACAGACCGGCAGGTTCAGCAAGGCAACAGTGAAGGCGTTGCACGTTGCGGGCATCAAGGTCAACCAGCTTGGTTACAACACGGCACCGTCGCCGGCAACGATCGCCCGGATCAAGGACGGCAAGGCCACCGGGGCTGCATCACTGTTGCCCCGGATCTTCCCTAAGGATGACAAGCAGAAGTAGGAGCACGATCATGTTGGCTGACAAACCAGCCCGCAAGGTACGGGCCGCGCGCAAGACCGATCGCAAACAGGATCGAGTGCTGCACGGGTCCGGCAAGACAGGTGTGCGAGCCAGCTCGTCCGGCAGCCTCGGTGCGGCACTGGCCGAGGCGGTCAAGGCAGAAACCGTTGGGTCGGGCCGTCGCGTTCGTGCCACCGGCAAGGGCAGCGCACAGACGGGCGTGGCAGGTACGGGCCGTGCCCCGGACAAGACCGCCGAACTGGTCCGCAAGGCACAGCATGCCGACAAGGGCGTCACAGGCCGCCAGTACTCGTACAAAGGCAAACCCATCAAGGGTGGGTATCTGCCGATACGGGAGGCACTGAAACACCAGGGTGTCAATCAGGGTCTTGGGGCCGACATGAACAAGCTGGCCGGCGATGATGCTGCCGGCTGGGTGGTCAGAAACGCATTGAAGGTGGGGTCTGCACCGATCCAGGCCGCAACGGCGATCGTGGACAAGGCTGCCGGAACGAAAGCGAACCGGTATCTGAACGAAACGATCGACAATGTGGGGCCGTCCGCTGCCCGGTTCGTCAAGAACACGCCACAGTCCATTGCGATGCTTGGTGACACCGTGTGGCACAAAGGACCGTGGGAAGGCTTCAAGATGGTGGGCCAACCGTACGTCGAGTTGGCGAAACATCCGTTGCAGCAGTTGCATGATGATCCTGCCGGGACCGCCGCTTTGGTAGCACCGCTTCCCAAGTTCGTGTCGAGTGTTGGTGGGCGCGGTTTGCGACTGGCTGGTAAGCAGACGTTGGCCGGCCCGGTCAAGCGTATTCCCGGTTCCGTGTACAAAGAGGCGGAGAGGCTGCCGCGCGGCGCGTATGGCAACTGGCGGGCTGTGCGCGCGTTGAACCGTGAGGCTCCGGTTCCAACATCGACAGCGATGAAGATGCGGCAGGGTGCCTACCAGGCAGTGTCGAACGGTCCGCTACGGCGCGCCCACGGCCAGCTTAGAGATCTCACCAGGGAGCGTACCCGGTCGGGGCAGGTGTGGTCACAGCATCAGGAGAACGTGGCTCGCTCCCAGTTCGCCGACCGTGACCTGTCGAAGGAGCTGTCGCGCCGTCAGCAGGATGCGGCGATTGATCAGTGGCAGGCCCAGCTGTTGCGGGAGAAGGATCGGCGCCGGAAGGGTGCGAAGCGTAAGGCCCGCGAAAAGGTGATAGCGAAGTATCCGTCGCGCCGGGTGCGCATGTCAAAACCGGTGCGTGACGAGCTGCGTATCGAGACCGCCAAGCGTCTTGAGGGTGTTGAGCAGTCCGGTCCGAAGATCGAACGGCGCATGACCGCCCTCAAGTTCGGGTCGCCAAACCGGTTTACGCCATCGGGTGTATTCGATCGGCCGTTCGTTTCCGCTGACCACACACCGGAGGTTGCGATCCATCCGTCAAAGGCGGCGGCCGAACGGGTTGCGGAACGCACCCTCGAGAACGGGTCGCGGGCAAAGGTTGTGAAGGTCGGCAAAGGCCAGTTTGCGGTCGTGCCACGATCTGTTACCGACAGGATGCGTGCCCACGCCACCGTCGGCACGTCCAAGGCACCAGGTGCGATCGTGTTGCGCCGGTCGCGGGCCGCCCTATCCAAAGCAATCCTGCCGTTTTCACCATCGTTCTTTATGGGCCAGGCCGTCGAAGGCCCGGTCCGTGGCGGGTTCTTCGGGGTGATCCCCAAGGTCCACTCCCGGTTCAACAAAATGACGTTGGCTGAGCTTGAGAAGATCGACAAGCCCGCCGCACGGGACATGCAAACCAGGGTGCCGATGGGAATGTTCGGCGGCCATATGCAACACATGCCGCACGACAAGGGCACCCTTGCCGATGATCTTGCCGAGATGCCAGACACAATGGCCGGCAAGATGCACAAGGCAGCCTTGGGGCTACAGATGGCCCAGGAACTGCCGGGCGTCAGGCAGGCCCGAAAGGGCATCAACCGCTATCAGGACATGGCGTTCGGGTTCAACACCGGTGTGTTGGAGGCACCGTTCATTCGCGGCATGTCCGGCAGGGCAATGATGCGATCCCCCGCAATGGAACGCAAGATCCTGCCATCCAAAAAGAACGCGAAGGCAACCGCAAGGTGGTTGTCTGAGCATCCGGAGGGCCGTGCCGCGATCACCCGCGAGATTGAGAACGCCTACGGCAAGTACTCGGGGTTCAGTCCGTCGGCACGGGAGTTGCAGGCGCACTGGACTCCGTTCCTGCCGTGGTATCTGAACTCCGCACGGTTCGTTGGACGGATGCCGATTGACTATCCGGGCAAGACGGTGCTGATTGGTGCGGCACAGAAAGCGACGGCTGATGAGCGTGCTGACCGTGGGTTGAAGGATGGTGAGATGCCGTGGCGGGTGGCGGCACGGTTGGCTCACTGGACACCGTTCGGGATCGTTGAGGCCGCGAACCGGCCCGCGAAGGTTGCGGGCATGGTGCTGCCGCAGCTGTCACCGATGCTGAACGCCGCCTACGGTCGCACCTACACCGGCATGGAGAACCGTAACCCTGACGGGTCACGGTACAGCGATGCACAGAACATTCTTGCCGGCCTGATCGGGGAAGGCTCAGCACTTGTGCCGGGTGTCAGCATGTATGACCGGCTCACAGGCAAGCTGTCCCGCAACTATCTTGGGCGTCCGGACACAGAAACCGGGCTTGGTAAGAACCTTAGGCGGTTGACCTATGGGATCATGGAACCGTTCCCGGAGTCCAAGAAGAAGCCGCGTAAACGGAGGAAGGCAAAGCGTCGGTCAAGCAATCCGTTGGACCGGGTAGTGATCGGCGGCGGCAGTAGTGGTGTGGACCCTATGGACCGGGTAGTGATCGGTGGCGACAGCAGTGGCGTGAACCCAATGGACCGGATCAAGTGAAGGCGGCCGGCTAATGCAGTTGACCAGCGAACAGAAGCGGGTACTCGGCCGGATCTTGGCGGTCGGCCGCCAGGTTGGGGCTTCCCCGAAAGAGCTCAAGGCGGCTGTTGAAACCGGGATCGTTGAAGCGAACCTGACGAACCCGCCCGGTGGTGACAGGGACTCGCAAGGCTGGCGGCAAGAGCGTGCATCGCTGTACCCGGACCCCCAGAACCTTGAGGCGTCGATCCGCAGGTTCTACAAGGAAACCCGTGCGGTCCGCGGCAAGTACGGGTCGGCAGGGGATCTCGCGGCTGCCGTGCAGCGCCCGGCCGCCCAGTACCGTGGCCGCTACCAACAGAACAGTGGTTTGGCGAACAGTCTGATCGCACAGTACGGTGGCATGACGGTGCCGGCTGGGGGGCCTGGAGCATCGTCGGGACGGCCGGCGGGCACGGCCGCAACCGTGACCGTCAGCGAAAACCCTGCGATGGTTGCGGTGCGCCGACAGATCGCATTGCAGATGCTGACCGGCCGCCGGTTCGATCCGGTACGGGCTGCAACACAGATCGCGGCAGCCGGACCAGCAACCGTGCGTGTCAACGGCGGCACCGGATCGTCGCAACCGGCGACGACCGGGCCTGTCGACGCGGTCGGCAGCGTCGACCCGAAAGGACTGGCGAAGGGCACCGCCATGTTCGAGGGGCACCGGGTGGCAGCGTGGATCGCACCGATCCTCACGATGGCCCGCAAGAAGGGCTGGACCGGCCAAGTCAACAGTGGGTTCAGGACCTACGGGGAGCAGCAGCGGATCTGGAACTCGGGTGTGCGACCGGCCGCCAGGCCGGGAACCTCAAACCATGAGAACCCCCAGTACCCCGGCGGTGCGATCGACGTGTCGAACGCGGAGCAGCTGTCACGGATCATTGGCCGGTCGAAGTACAAAGACCTGTTGGTTTGGGCGGGCGCAAAAGACCCCGTTCACTTCTCGCACCCACACAACGGCAGCTACTAGAAACCGGGTGGCTAGCGTTGTGCCGAACTTTCACACCAACCCGCGTGTGGGAATGCGTCGACCTGTCCGAGGCACTCCTCGTCCGGGTCCTCGCACCGGCCGCAGCACTCGCGATGCTCGTGGCGTTGGCCGCAACGGGCGGCCTGACCGAGAAGGCGGCGGTCGCGCTGCTCGCAGTGTTGGCTGGTTCCCACGCACCCATCCGGCGCGGTGGAGGACCAGGCAAGTGACCCGTTGGGCACGCCAGCACAGGTTGCACCGGCCGTGGGCGTACGCCTACCTAGCGCTGCTGTGGCTGCCAGTGATCGCATACCTGATCTGGGGGCGCTGATGCGCGACTCGCGTGTCTTGCAGCCGGTACGCCGCTCCTGGGTACTCATCTGGCTGCCGATCGTTCTCGCCCTGAGTTTGTGGGCGGTGTGGTCAGCATCGTCGGCGGACGAGCATGCGGACCGTTTGGATCAGGCGCGCGCCACCGCGCTGTGTGAGCAGCAGGCCCAGCTGATTACCCGGTTGAATCGTGAGGCAACCGACGCTCTGATTGATCAGTGGTCCACGGTTGAGCGGTTGGAGCCGCTTGCGGCGACGACGACCGGGGAAACGAAGGGCGCGATTCTGCGATCGCTTGCCGCTGCTCGTACCAGCCTCGACCGCCGCCTGGACGACGTGCCAGCTGATCAGTACACGCGGGTACTTGACCAGTTGCAGATGGGCCAGCAGATCATTCCACCGGTTGAGTTCGTGCCGGTCCAGGACTGCGCGCCCAGGGTGCGCTGACCACTCCGTCGACGTCGACGTCGACGTTTCCCGACCGCTTGGAGGTCACCATGAACAGGAAGGCCCTTGAGGCGTCGCTGGCGCTTTGGCGTCGCCGGTACCGCTGGAACCAAACGATGCGCGCCCGTGCCCGCAAGCGCGGCGATCAGGCAGCAGCCCGCCGGTACGGCACACGGCTCGGCCAGGCCGTCATCATGATCAACCGTCGCAAGTGGCAGCTCGCAGAGCTCGCCGCCCGCAAGACGGTCCGCCAGAAAGCGGTTGAGTTCGCCGCCCAGTTCGTCGGCACAACCGAAAACCCGGCCGGTTCGAACCGGCATGCCGGCACCGTCATCGACCGCTGCCAACAGATGCTCGGCTTCGATCTTCGGCCCGGCGAGAACGGTGTGCCATGGTGCGGATGCTTCGCCGCCTACGTCCTCGCCTTCGCCGGGGTCAAGGGCATCACGAGCCGTCTCGCATCGGTTGCGCTGATCGAAGAGGATGCCCGCGCGCACCGCGGCCCGTTCCGCGGCTGGTCGAGCTCGGCACACGGCGCGCTCCGCGGCGATCTTGCCGTGATCGGCGGTTGCGGCGTGCACGTCGAGGTCATCACGAAGGTCTACCCCGACGGGTCCGCCGACACGACCGGTGGGAACACCTCCCCCGGCGCGATCGGCAGCCAAGCCAACGGTGGTGGCGTCTGGAACCGTCACCGGCCCGCCGCATCGATCCACGGCGTCGCACACGTCGCGTTCCCGAACTGAAAACAAGGAGATCTCACCATGCCCACCTCGCAGAAGATTGACAGCAGCGACGAGCTGCTCGCCGCCGCACTCACCGCCGGCGCGCTCAACGAACCGGTCGTGATCGAGCCCGGCACAAGCCCGGCCCGGCGCCCGGACATCACCCCGGCCCAGATCATCGCCGGAGTACCGGTGCTCGCGAACCTGCTCGCAGCGTTCGGCGTGTACAGCCTGAGCACCGGTCAGCAGGCCGCGTTGACCGACACGTTGACGTGGGCGCTGGCGCTGCTCGGCGCCGACGCACTCATTCGTGTCGGCCGCAACCTCTCGAAACGCTGACCATGATTGATCCGCGTCGTAACGGCCGTGAGCAGCACGCCGGGGAGCACACCTGCTCTTGCCGGTCGTGCCGGTCGCATTGGCTGGCGTTTGGACCAATGCCGACCGTGTGCCCGTTCTGTGGCCATGAGGATTTGCGAATCAAGTCGCGGGACCGGAGCGTGGAGGGTGGTGAGGCTGCATGATCCGCGAGCTGCGTTGGCAGGCGCGTCAGTGGTGGCGACTCGCCGTGGCGCTCGTCGCCGAGGCCCGTGACCTGTGGGCGGTGCAATGTCCGGCGATCGCCCGGCAGGCGCGACGCGCCCACCGGTCTTGACCTGCGGGCAGGTCGTCACCCTCCGTGACGAACACGGTGCGCTACGCCGCTACCTGATCGTCGGCGTTGAGCACGGCCGTGATGGCCGCATCGAGCTACAACTGAAACCGGCGCTCTAAACGACGATGACGCGGGTCAAACGCTCCGCCAGAAACGCCTGCACCGAACCGCTGTCCACAATGCCGGCCTTTGCTCCATCGACGCGGACTAGATCGCCACGGCGCAGATAGTGGTCGGCGCCCTGGGCGGTCATTCCGAGCAGATCGCCGGCACGCTCAGCGGTCATCCCAATCCCGGCCAGTTCGTCTGTCGGGGTTGCGAGTAGACACGCGCGCCCGAGGGCGGTGCTATTGAACCGGGAGGGTGTGCGGCCGAGATCGTCGGCGGCCAGTCCGGCGATCATTGCGGCCCGCCGGCGTGTCTCGTCGTCGTCGGATTGGAGGCGGCCCACGACCTGGGCGGCCATCTGTTCCAGGGTGGCACGGTCGGCGAGTTGGCCGCCGCCACCTGACGGGTCGGTGACGGTGAGTGCGTTGTCGAGCTGGCAGGCGCGCTGTAGGAGCAGCCGGTAGGTGTCGTTCTTGACGGCGTGCCAGAAGTCGTCGGGGGTGTCGTACAGGAACGGTGCGGGCTTCATGTGAGCCACCATCCTTGACCTGTGAACTGTTGTCAAGTTTGCCTGTTCGTTAGCGGACAGAAGGCCCGTCGGGTTTGGCGGGCGCACGGCCCGCCCCGAACGGACGGGCAATCCCACAGGAAGGACTAGCCGGATTCGGCTCCTACTCCCAGCCCTGACCGTCGTTATGGCGGTCTTGTTGATCCCGGAAACCGCTGATGGCAACAATGCCATAGCGTGGCGCTCGGCCCAGGCGTCCTGGTATTCGGCCGCTGATTCCGGCGGCCCGTTTGCTTGCACGGGCGTGCCGTACCCGTCGGTACCGGCGCAGCTCGGCGTCGCTCACCGCACCCTGCCGTGCGGTACGAAGGTTCGGATCTTGAACCCGCGGACACACCGCAGGATCACCGTGCGGGTCATTGACCGTGGCCCGGCGGCGTGGACGGGCCGCGACTTCGATCTCACCTGGGCGACCAGGCAGCGGCTTGGGTTCGGTGACGTTGGCCGCATCCTCTGGCGAACCGTCCGGTGACCGGCAACTGATACGGGCGCACCGCGCGGCCGTATCACACCACGAATCACACCTTGAGAGCCTCGGCCTACCCAGCCGGGGCTCTCGTCATTTCCAGTCCATCAGCCAGCGGCCGTCGATCCGTGCGAGCACAAGCCGGTCACCGGCACTGGTCGCGGTCGCCCGATCACCGGTCACCTTGATGTTCGTGATCGGCGCGTTACCGCGACTGAGGCCGGACGCCCCGATCGTCCGTGCCTGTCCGATCGCTGCCTCGCATGATGTTGCCGCCAGCGTCGCCATCAGTTTGCGTTGACCGCGGTCGGTCATCAGCTCGCAGGCGACGCGGTCGTGACCGGCGGCGAGCGCCCGATTGAAGCGGCTGGCGGTCCGGCGGACCGCGGTCGCGTCGTCGGCCGGTGCGACCGTCGTGGTCGAGGTCGTGGCCGGCACTGTGGAGGTCGTGGCCGACTGCGTCACCGCGACCGCGACCGTGCGCACGACCGTCGACGCCCGTGTGGCCCGCCCACCACACCCGGCCGCCCCGACCGACAACATCAACATGACCAACATGCGCGTACTCGACGGCGAACAGATAACCGGCGAACAGATCCTCGAACAGATCACAGACATCATCGCCGCGAACCTTCCTCGGCTCCCGCCTGGCGACCCATGGCGATCAGCTCTTGTAGCTCTGTGCGCAGCCGCAGGTTGTCGGCCGTCAAGTGCAAGACCGCATCGCGTAGATCACCGATCTCACCATTGAGCCGCTCCAACTGCTCCGCGAGCACGGCAGGGACGCCCCCCGACGCTCTGCTCAGTGCGAGCATCAGATCCGGGGTGTCATTGACGCCGTGATCGGCCGGGTCGCCGCGACCGGTGTAGATCCACTCGGCGTCGAGGTGCTGCCAGTGCGGGTCGCGGCGCGCCCACACCCGATGAATCGCGACGAGCTCTTTGCAGCGCTCGTAACTCTGCGTGCCGTTTTCTTCGAGCTTCTGGTAGCCGCGTAGGGAGATCCCGAGCTTGTCGGCCATGATCGGTTGTGTGTAGGGCGAGCGTTCGCGTAGCTCGATGATGCGTGCGGCGACCTGTTGGCGTTCCTCGGCGTCCATGAGCGTTCGGGCTCGGCGGATGAGGTCGTCGAGCGCGTGCTGCAACGTATCCGGGGTTCGCGGACTGCGCGACGCCCCTGGCGCGTACGTCGGGTTCGCGGACTTGCGGTTCGTCATAAGTTCGTGGTAAGGTACGCGAACTTATGGCGAACCGCAAGACGGAAGATCGGCAAGGGCTCGTGCGCACGAGCGTGCTCGTGACGCAGGAGACGGACCGCGCTTTGCGGGCGCTGGCTGAGCAGGGGCGCCGGCCGCTGTCGTGGGAGATCCGTGAGGCGCTCGAGCGACACGTCGCCGATCACAGCGAGGTGGCGGCGTGAGCACGCTCGTCGCGCATGAGCAGGCCAAGCTCGCCGCGCTTGAACAGGTCATCGAGCGCGGGCTCTCGTCGTTCGTGGAGGTTGGCGAGGCGTTGATCGAGGTGCGGGAGCGCCGGTTGTATCGGGCGCATGGCACGTTCGAGGACTACTGTCGTGAGCGCTGGAAGTTCACGCGCAAGCGCGGCTACGACCTGATCGCTGCCGCCGAAGTCAGCCGCGCACTGTCACCCATGGGTGACACTCTCGCGACCGAACGTCAGGCCCGTGAGCTTGCACCGCTCCGCGACCAGCCGGAGCGGATGAGCGAGGCGTGGCAGACCGCGACCGAGGCCGCCAGCCTCGCCGGGACGCCCGTCACCGCCGAGCAAGTACGCGAAGCGGTCGGCCATGTGCGCGGCACGAACGGTCACGCCCCCGCGCCGGCGGCTCCGACCGCTCCCGTCATCAGGTCTACGACCCCGAACTGGTCGGCGGACGAACGTGACCGCCAACAACTCGTCGAGGCCGGCGACACGGTTGTCGCGAATCTTCGTCACGACCTCGCCCTGGTCGCATGGGCGAAAGCCGAGGGGGTGTTCGAGCGGATCGACCGGGCCAGCGTGTTCGGCAACCCGTTCGTGCTCAACCAGGACGGTGACCGTGACCAGGTGATCGCCGCGTATCGCGACTACTACCTGCCACATAAGCCGTCAATCATCGCCCGGCTGCCGGACCTGAACGGCCGGGTACTTGGCTGCTGGTGCTATCCCGAACGCTGTCACGGCGACGTGCTTGTGGAGGCCATGTGATCGTCGAGGACTTCGTCATGCTCGGCAAAACCGTCCCGGAACCGACCGCCGATGGTCGCGTGTTCGTCTGTTCCGCAGGCTACTCGCCCGAGCTGCGAGCCCTGATCCGTGTGTACCCGCTGGCACGGCGGGCATGTCCACGACGTTGGTCGGTGTCAACCGTCCGGCTGCAACGCAAGACCGGCCAGTTTGGTGAACAGACCGACAGCCGGGGCGAGTCGTGGCAGATCGCGGCGGACCGGCGCCCCGACACTCACGACCAGATCAACAGTGCGTTCACGGAGCACGGCACGGTTCCGGACGGTGCCCGGGCCAGCATGTTGGACGGAACGGTTCTGCCATCAATCGCGGTCGCGAACCAGCGGCGTGTGAGTCTCGCGATCATTCACCCGCACGGTACGCCGGAGGTGTGGTGTGAGCACGACCCCGATAGCCCGGCAAGTCCGCAGCTTCGGCTCCTAGACGGGATGTCCGATCCGGCCCGCCGGTTCGCATGGATTCCGCGCATCCGGTTCTGTGACGCCGACGGCGCCCACAACCTGATGGTTCGTGACTGGGGCGCCTTTGAGTTTCTACGCAAGGGCTTCCCGCGTTGCGACCTTGGTCGTGCGCTTCATGCGGACGCGGAGTGCTCGCTGTTGGTCGGGAACTTCAACCGGCATCGCACTTCGTGGTGCGTCATTTCAGTGTTGCGCGGTCTGCGGCCCGCGCCAGATCTGTTTGCAAACCCAGAGATGGAGGCAGTGGCGTGAGTCAGCGTGATCAGGTGCTCGCGATGCTCAAGGCCGCCGGGCCGGCCGGTGTTCACAGCTTCGAGCTGCTGCAGGCCGGTCTGCCGAGGGCGGCGGCACGGATCGTTGAGTTGCGGCAGGCCGGGTTCGTGATCGACTCCAAGCGCGAGCGGCTGAATGGCGACGCGCGTGGCTGTCGGTACCGGCTGTTTCCCGCCCTGACCGAAGTACGGGTCGAACCGGCCGTAGACGCCGTGGCCGATGTGCCGCTGTTCGCCCCGATCGACGCACAGTACGGGAGCGCAGCATGAACCGCCCGTACTGGACTCGCGAGCTGATCATCGACCGGATACGCGAGTGGACTGAACTCGCGGGCACCCCCCCAGCGAAAGTCGACTGGAAACCGTCGATCGCGTACGCGCACGGCCATCCGGAGGTCGCGGCCGCGTTCGAGGACGCAGACGGCTACTGGCCACATGCGGACACCGTTGCGCGGCGGTTCGGCAGTTGGACCCGCGGGTTGCGGACCGCCCTTGACGGCACACCACTTGAGCCTGCCACTTATCGGACGGTCGGTGCTCAGCAGGTGTGGTCGAGAGCGCAAATCATCGAGTGTGCCCGCGAGTGGGCGGCGACCCATGGGCGGCCACCGCGGACCACTGACTGGCAGTTTGCATGCAGTGGCGCCGACGACCATCGGCCTGCGATGCGGACGGTCTACAGGCTGTTCGGCTCATGGACGGCGATGGTCGATGCCGCTGGCTGCGCTGACGCAGCACCCGTGGAGCAGATGTCATGAGTCTTGACGACTACCCCGAGCTCGCCCGGATGGCCGAGTGGCACGACCTCGATAAGCAGGCGTTCCGGGAGATGTGCGATCAGGCCGCCGCCGAGCGCGAGGTCGTGGATTTGCCGGGTTTGCCCGACGAACCCGACGCCGACGCAGGAGAGCCGGCGTGAGCGGTCTGCTGACAGCAGCGGTCGCCGCCGTGGCGGTGCTGTTCGCCGTGCTGATGGTCGCTGAGCAGCGCCGCTGGCGCGCCTACCAGCGCGCCTCACAAGAACTTGCTGACAGAACAAACGCGACCCGCCCGGCAGAGGTCGCGGGGCGGGCCGACACCTCAACCAATGGAGGGTTGGAGATGCACATGGAAGATATCAGTGTGAATGGGCGGGCGGCATGACCGTCCCGGTGGAGTGCTCGACGCAGGCCGAGGTGGATGCGGCTGTCGCGGCCGGGCGTATCGCTGTCGTGCGCGGCTCGGTGTCCGTGTGGGCGTCCGGCTCGGCGTCCGTGTGGGCGTACGACTCAGCGTCCGTGTCGGCGTACGGCTCGGTGACCGTGCGGGCGTCCGACTCGGCGTCCGTGTCGGCGTACGACTCAGCGTCCGTGTCGGCGTACGACTCAGCGTCCGTGTCGGCGTACGGCTCGGTGACCGTGTCGGCGTACGACTCAGCGTCCGTGTCGGCGTACGACTCAGCGTCCGTGTCGGCGTACGGCTCGGTGACCGTGTCGGCGTACGACTCAGCGTCCGTGTCGGCGTACGGCTCGGTGACCGTGCGGGCGTACAACGAGGCGACCGTTGTTGACTGCCGGGCGGCGACAGCATGACCAGCGCCGCTCAGCTCGAACGGCATGCACGCCTCGAGGCCGTGACCGGTCTGTGGAACGGCTGCGACGACTTCACCTGTCAATGGCACAAGGATGCCGCGCAGCTGCTCGGCCTCGAGGAGCTGTGGCAGACCGCCGTGGCGGCTGTCACGGATCTCCGCGACGCGATCACGGTGGATCGATGACCGGCCTGCTGCTGTTCCCGGCACTGGCACTGATCTGTCTGGTACCGGTGTTCGTTCACCTTGCTTCATGGACGCCCGACGACCCTAAAGGCGAGCCCGATTCGCTTGAGGGTGGCCCGCTGCGGTGGGATGCGACCGAGGATCTGGCGGACGTGTTCGTCAGGGAGATGAACCGATGACCGGCATTCACGACATGCTGCTGCAACGGGACCTGTTCAACAGGGCGGACGTGATCGACATCCTCAAGAACGTTCGCCGGGTGCTGTCCGACCACGGCGAGAACGATGCGGCACTGATCGTTGCGTTGCTCTGCCGGGCGGTCATCGACGGCCGCGTCAATCTTGAGGACGACAGGCAGGTGGCCGCATGACCGCCGCCGACCACATCGTTGATGGTGATGCTGTCGAGGTTGGCAGCGAACTCGACACGATCACACCGCCGGCGGCACCGGTTCCGACCGGTCTGTTCGGGACCGGCGACCCGGTGGAGGTTGTGCAACGCGCGTCCACCGTGGCCGCAGCGTTGGCGGACGTGATTCGTTCACAGCACATGTTCACGGCGATCCGCGGCAAACAGCATGTTTCGATCGAGGGCTGGCAGACGCTTGGTGCGATGCTCGGCGTGTCCGCTGTTGTGACGCACACCTGCGAGGTTGGCGGCACCGGCACTGGTGATTGGGAGGCACGGGCCGAGGCCCGCACCGCTGATGGCCGGGTAGTTGGTGCGGCTGACGCGATGTGCATGAAAGCTGAGGGCGGCAACTGGGGACCGAAAGCATCATCGAACGCTCGCCGGGCGATGGCGCAAACGCGGGCGATGTCCCGTGCGTTGCGTGGCCCACTCGGGTTCGTTGTCACACTTGCTGGGTATGCCACGACGGCGGCAGAGGAAATGCCCGCCGACGTTCCGGCGCCGCCACCGCCACCGCCACCGGTGTTGGTTGGTGACATTGAGCGTGCCGAAATCCTTGGGCTGCTCAAGGCACTGCACACTGCCGGTGTGCCCGGCTTGATGCAGCTGTTGATCGACAATGGTGCGACTGACAGCTCGTCGTTCACGGGTGCGGCGGGTTCGCTGCCCGCGTCGTCGGCAGCGAAGGTGATCGCTGGGTTGCGAACCATGCCGGTGCCGTCAGACAACGGCGACGTCGACGGCGATGACCGGTGGCCGCCCGGTGAGGCACCGTCGCTGTACGAGCTTGATGCGGACGCGGGCACATGACCGGCCAACAGCTCACAGTTGTGCATCCGGCAACCGGTGAGATCCTGGACCTTGCGGGCCAGCCAACCGACCAACTCGCGGGCCTGTTGAACGGCTGCCGCGAGTACCAGCAGCAGGTTGCCGACTTTCGCGAGCAGGTCGAACAGGTGATCTGCGACAGGATGGACCGCCAGAACCAGCGGACCGCTGTCGTCGGCACCGTGAAACTGACGGTGAACGCACAGGCCCGAACCGAGTGGGATCTCGAGCGGTTACGGGCGGTGCTTGCCGATCTCGTCCGGGCAGGGCTGCTCAATGAGGATGCGGCCGCCGCGGTGATTGAACGGCCCGTACCGAAACCGTTGCCGGAGCGGGTGAACGCGGCGGCAGCCCGCAAGCTTGAAGGCCACGAACAGGTTCGGGAGTGTGCCCGCAAGGTTGCGCAGCGCCGCACCGTGAAGATCGAGAGGCTGCCATGAATCCGCAGCAGCTCGTCATCCGGCTCGAACAGATCGCCCAAGAACTCGCCGAACGCCAAGGCCCATTGGAGGAATACGCCCGTGAGGCAACGCGTGCGAAACGCCACCGTGAGCAGATGCATGCCGCCGCGTTCCTGAAAGCAAAGGCCAGTGGCTTGACGGTGGCTGAGGCGAACGCGATCGCTACGAACCAGACCGCGCTGATTGGTGTGGACGACGAGGCGCGCTATGACGCGTTCAAGCGGGTGATCTCGGTGCTGGAAACGCAGGCGTCGATTCATCAGACACTGATCAAAACGAACGTGAGGCTGTCATCGTGAGCGCCCAGTCGATGCAGGCACTGGCGGTCGCAAACGAACGCCGGTTGCGGCGGGCCGCACTGAAACGTCAGTGCCGGGCGGGCACCGTTGATGTGATGTCACTGATCGCGAGCGGCCTGTTCGACAGCATGTGGCTGACCGACATGTTGCAGATTCCGGCACGGCAAGGGCCTGCCACTGTGACGCGCACCATGAGCCGGTTGGCGCTGTCACCAACCATTACGGTCGGCGGGTTGACCTGCCGGCAGACAGCGCTGCTGTCCCGGTACCTACGGGCCACGAGTGATGTCGAACGCGATGATGTGGCGTTCGATGCGCACCGGCCATGGGTTGACGGGCGGGCCGCGTGACACCGGTTGTGCTCACACCGATCGTGCTCCGGGTGCCGGGCCGGCCCAGGGGCAAACAGCGCCCACGGTTCAACCGGCAAACCGGCCGCGCGTACACACCGGCCGAGACAGTCAGTTTCGAGCAGCGGGTGCAGGCCGAGTGGATCGCGGCAGGCCGCCCACGGTTGACAGACGGCCCGTTCGTCGCCGTCATCGAAGCCGTCTACGCAAGACCCGCCACACACAGGTTGAAGAACGGCGGCCTGTCAGCCGCAGGGAGGCGAACCCCGTTTCCGATGCCACCGGTCGACCTCGACAACATCGCAAAAATGCTATTGGATGCGGGTAACGGCCTGTTGTACACCGATGACCGGCAGGCCGTGGACGTTCATGTGAAGCGCCGGTGGTGCGGGCTCGGCGAAACCGAACACACCGAACTACAGGTTGCACGCATCATCGTGCCGGACGACGAGCAGGTGGCCGCATGACGGTCTCGACGCTGCCGGCCGTTCAGGACGAGCAGAAAGACAGGACACCGGTGAAAACCTCACGCACACTGCACACAAACCCTTGGGTTTGCAGCATGTTCGCTCCGCCGTCTCCACTGTTTCCCCCGAGTTCGCTGGGGATCGCTGGGGACTGCTGGGGACAGCAGTCGGCCCTTGTGCCGCAACAGCCGGCCACCAGTTCTGCCCGGTTCTGGCGCGCATCGCCCGGGCGGCCGGTCCCGGCGGTTGCTCACGCACACTTCACACACCGGAAACCCGGGACATCACACGCTGGGGCACGGTCATGAGCGGCCGGACGACATGGTGGGCCAAAGACGCCGCATGGTGGCGCCGCGGCCGGATCGTGAAACTCGGCCGTCAGTTCGGACCGGCCGGGCCGGCTGTCATCGACGTGCTGATGGGCGAAGCGAAACAGCAAGGCCCGTCAAAGGGACATGACGGGTCGGTCAAGGCCGACATTGCGGCGCTGTCGATGTTCGCGTTCATCGACGACGACGACCTCGTCGGCCGCATCATCGCCCGCGCCGTGCAGCTCAAGGTCCTCGACGACTTCGAGGATCTCGGCGACGGCCTGTTCCGCTGCCGCATGAGCGGCTGGCAACTGGAGCAAGAGATCGGCGTAGCGGCGATACGGCGTGAACGCCGGGTGCGTCCGTACATCCCTACGCGAGTGCGACGGCGCGTTCTCGACCGAGGCCCATGCGTGACATGCGGAATCACCGACGACATACAGGTGGATCACATCGTGCCCTGGTCGTGTGGAGGAAGCGACGACGAGTCGAACCTCCAGCCGATGTGTGGTCCCTGCAATCGCCGCAAGGGGGCGCGTCACGATGGCTGAGGGTAAGACGTATTGGTTCGCGCTTGACGCAGCATGGCTCGATCGAGATGCGCCCGACGAACTCGGGGACGAGTTCGGACCGGGCGGCCCTCTGACGTTGATCGCGTTGATGTGTGCAGCGAAGCTCGAAAATGACGGTGGTCGCGTCCACGCAGCGTTCCGCACGCTCGCGAAACGCAACTTCACCGGAGATGTTGATCTGACTCGTCGCATCGTCGAGCACGCCACCGCAATCGGCGCGATCGACGACCTCAAAATGCATGGTGCTGGCCGCCGGTTCTCGTGTCGTCTCTCGGGATGGCAGGCGGATCAGTCGAAGGGGAGGACAGCGGCCAGAGTTGCGGCGCATCGTGCAGGCAAAGAAGAATCGCCCAGTTACGACCCGTTACATGGCGTTTCAAGTAACGCCTCTGTGGGGGACAGGACAGGACAGGACAGCACAGGACAGCACAGCACGTCTTCTTCACTTCGTTCAGAAGACGTTGCGTGCCCGCCCGACAAAAAGTCGACGATCCGCTGGCGAGGAAAACCGATCCGGCCCGACCACCTCGACCTCGCCACAGCCATCCTCACCGCGTTCAACGCCCGAGCCGGAACCGGCTACCGGCCGATTACCCGCAACGGCAAACCATCGGAAGACCTGTCGCGCATCCTCGGCGCAATCGACGACGACGACCGCATCACCCTCCCGGTCGCTGAGCGCATGATCGACGAGGCGTTCACCCGGCCGTTCTGGCAAGGCCGCCCACACGCCGGCGTCGTCTTCGGCCCGAAAGTCGCGTCCGGCCTGCTCGAACAGGCCGTCAACCCCGCACCGCCCGGACCGCCGCCACCAACCAGCCGGGGCGCCGGCTACCTCGACGAACTGAAACGCATGCACGCCGACGCAACCGCCGAACACCCGGCGCCGGCCGCCCCACCGGCAGACATCACGGAAAGGACCGCCGCATGACCCTCCCGGAATGGATCGAATGCCAAGCCCTGATCGTCGCGTTCTGGCCGCACGCCCCACACCTCACCGAACAGCAGATCCGGTTGCAGCACCAGCTCGTCGCCCACATCGACCAGCAGCAGGCACAGCACGCAATCAGCGCCCACGCCCGCTCCGGCCGCGAGTTCCCACCAACTCCCGGCCAGATCGTCGCCGCCACCACCGAACTACCCGACGCCCCCACATGGCCCGAAGCCAAAGCGCTGATCGTCCAGGCGTGCGGCCGGTTCGGCCGGGACCGCGAAGCCGACGGTCTGCGGTGGCTCGCCGGGCGGGCACCGCAGGTCGCCCGGTTCTGCGCCGACCAATGGAAAACGCTGTGCCTCGACGGCATCGACGGCGAGAAGGGCGGCGCCGTCGAGCACCGCTGGCGCGCCGACTACGCCCAGGTCTGCCGGCAGATGAGCGACGAAACCGCCCAAGGCCAGCTCCGCCCCGTCGTCCGTGACCGGCTCGCGCACCTCGAGCACGGCCAGCCCGGCGCCCGCCGTGGTCTGCGGCAGATGAACCCTGCCGCTGCGCTACCGGCGACGGCCGGTGAGATCGAAGGACAGACCGCGTGACCGCCACCCGTCTGCACCGGTTGCGCCACAAACTCACCGAACAGATCGACCCGCAAATCCGTGACCGACCACCGCAACCACCGATCGGCCTGACGATCACCATGCACGACGCGAACCTGCTGCTCACCGCCATCGACCAAGCCATCCCAATGGAACCGTCCGGGCGCGGCCCAGCAAACCGGCCGACACTCAAGACCGGTGTGAGCGTGCCCGATCGCAAACGCCGACAGGAGGCAGCATGACCCCGCCCGAGCGAACCATCGAGCAGCTTCAAGCCGAACTCGACGCCGCGAACACGGCATGGCGACGCACCCTCGAGCAGGCACAAAGCGCCGCCAGCCGCCTCAACAAACTCGAACGCCTACACGGCCAGACCATCAGCCGCCTAACCAAAGCCACGCGCCTGCTGACCATCTGCATAGATGGCAACCCAGCCATAACCGGCCGCAACGAACTCGCCATCCGCGAACTACTCACCAACACCGCGGCCATGCCCAAACCCAGGCCATCGGCCACATGGCCAACCCAGGCCGCCGTTGAGGCCGCCCACTGGGCAATGCACGCCCAGCTCGTCACCGTCAACGAAGACACCGGCCAATACGAACCCGTTGAGGATGAGGAAGCGATCGTCCGCCGCATGCTCGAGGCCGCCGGACCACCCGACACCGAGGATCAGTGATGAGCCAGCCGCGCTACCTGACAGACCTCACAAAGGCCCAGGCCCAATGGCTAACCAGATGCGCCAACGGACCGGTCCTCATCAACGGACCAATCCCACAAGTGACCGTTGCCGCACTCACCCGCAAACAACTCATCCAAGAAGGCCGCGATCGTCGCGCCCGCCCCACCTGGCAACCCACCGAAACCGGCCTAGCACTACTCCACGCCCACGAACCAAGACTCCTCGCCGCCCGCTCAGAGCACGGCTACACATCGAACCCCGCCAAAGCCATGCCCGGCGAACCCGAAGCCATCCCCACCGCAGACCTCGCGCACTACACCCGGCAGGGCCGCGAACGCGACCAGGCGCGAGCCGCCAACACCACCACCCAGCTTCGCCAACAGCTCGACACCATCACCGAAACCGCGAACCGGCAGGGCATCAACATCAACCGTGACCGATTCGTCATCGAACAACGCCTCGCCCGCATCGAACGCAAACTCGCCAGCTAACCCCATGCTGTCCGGCCGGTATGCTCACATACACCACAAGTCCGGGCAGCCACCCCACATACCGGGTGGAGTGCATGCAGACTCTAGCAGCAGCATGCCCACCGACCCGCCCACTGATCTTCGGTCAGGCGCGCCCCGAGCATCCCACCCGCCGGCCGACAGGTGCCCGCCAGCAACACTCCATACCACACACCCTGTGGTGCTGGCGGGCACCAACCCCTATCTTCGACCACCAACACACACCCGCGAGAGCACAGGGTGGTCGTGGCCCCGCACGCCGAACAGGCCGGGGCGAACCTTCAATCCCGCCGGCAAACACCGGCCGCCACGACCGGCTGCTAGGACCGGTCGCCCATTCCCCACTACCCGCCGACCAGCATGCCACGATCGGTCAAAGTCTGCCCCAAACCAGGCTGCCCACATCTACAGCCATGTCCGGATCACTGGCGGCCACGCACCGACCCCCGCCCGTCGAATCGGTCATGGTCACCGAACCGTGACCGGGCCTCGCACGCGAGGTTGCGCGCCCAGGTCATCAAGGCGCGTGGCTGGCAGTGCGAAGTCTGCGGCCGGCACGACATGGCACGTGGCGAGCTTCACATGCACCACGACCGGCCCGGTGACCTGCCCGAGAACGTGCGGTTGTTGTGCCGGTCCTGCCACAAACGAGTAGACCGTCACGCCCGCTGATGCGCGAGCATGACGGCCCATTCCCCACTACCAGCCAACTGGTCGGCCACGCCGGGCCCGTTTCGACTCAGAATGGCATGTCGGCCGGTGCAGTCCAATCCGCCAGGCACTTCACACGAACCGGGGTATTCGGCTGCCGGGCCCGTGGCTTGCGATCGCGGCGCAGCTCATACCAACGCATCGCGCCGGCCCCGGCAGTCGCACTATGCGACCCCTTACGCGCCCGGACCCCGGACTGCAACTGCGAATCGGTCATACGATCCGCCAGCTCCTGCGCCCGGTCCGCAAACCCTGCATTAGCAGCGTCGATATCGCAGACCGGCTCCATCGGCAACATCGCCCGCCCATCGGCCGCCGCAGCCGCCGCGGCCGGACAGCCACAGTACAACCGTGGCCCGGCCATCTCCGACCTGGTCATCCGGAGCTTCCGGCCACAGAACGGGCAGGCCACCAGCCGCCACCGAACCTGACCGGCATGAGCCTGCCCGCACCCGCACAAACACCGCCCAGCCTTGGCTGGCGGCAGCCCCGGCCCATGCACCTTCCGGGTGACGGTGCCGGCCTCCCGACGCTTAGGCGGCCGACGAACCGACCTTGCCCGACTCATGCCGCCAGCTCCCCAGGTCCAAGAATCAGGTCGGCCGCGTGCTGCGCCCGCTGCGCAGCGATCACAACACAGCGCGGATCATCGGCCAGTCGGCGTCGCCAGTTCGCGATGTAGGCCGCCGACTGATCTAGCCGCGCCGGTAGAATACCGGCCTGGCCGCACAGCATCGCCGCTGTAATCTCCGCTGTCAGCTCCTCACGCGCATAGGCTTTACGATCACTGTTAGGCGCCAGCAGATCCGGGCGCGCCAGCCTGTTCGCGTGGCCAGTAGAATGAGCCAGTTCGTGCCACAACACAGAATAATAGGACTCGCCGGATTCGAAACGCTCCGGTGCCGGCACCGAAACAGTGTCGGTATGTGGGCCGTAACTGGCCTGCGGCGAGCCATGCACAACGGTTGGGCCGCCACGGCCGACATAGCCAGCCGCGATACGCTCGCAAGCGGTGATCGGGTCATGAACACGGCTACTGTCGGGATTGTCCGGCAGCTCGAGCCCGTCGGCCTGCGCAACATTGAACACAACGAACCGGGTAAGCATTGCCCGACGCGATACACGCTCGCCGGCCGCGTTCGTGTGTGTACCGTCCGGGTCCGGCTTCTCGATGAACCGGAAGTACGTCAAGCGCGTACCGTGCTCGCCCTTCCGCACCTTGCCGCCAGCCGCCGCGATCTGCTTGAACGTAGCCCACAACGGCCGTTCGAACTGGCCGTTGAACTGCGCCAGCTCGCACAACAGCGGGTTTACCCCACGGTAACGTACGTTCGTCAGTGGGTTCATATGCCCGGCAGGCGACCACGGCATGCGCCACGGCACTGTGCCGGCGTCGAGTGCGGCCAGGACCTGGGCGGTGACGTCGGCGTACATATCGCCGCGCCCGGTCATGACCGGGCCTCCCGACGCTCCGGAGCCGCCGGCGGAGTATGATCCGGACGATCAAGAGCGACGATCGCCGCGTAGATCGTCTGGATCGCATCGGCCGCGTCCGCCCACGCTTCCAACGCCGTATCGGCCCATCTACCGTCGGGATCGTCAACGCCCTCGAGCACACGATCCGTGACGGTCTGCTCCGACAGTAAGTCGATACCGGACCAATCGGCCTTACGCGCTACCGACGGCGGCACGTCCTGCGCAAACAATTGGCGGGCAATCGTGCCGGCAACGGTGAATCGGCCGCAGATATCCGGCCGGTCAGAGTGCGCGTAGACCTGCGTTACGAACCGGTCGAGACAGACGCCAGCAGCAGACAGCGCGTTCAGCGCGTCGAGCTCACGCGGCGACCAATCGAACGCGGCGGCGAGCTCAACAAACGGGTATTCAGTTGTGAATGGGTTAGCCATGCCCGCATCATCGGCCACTTGAGAACCCATTACAAGTAGCACTGTCCGACCACGGACAGAACCCACCAAACTGGCCGTGTGTACACGCCGCAGCACCGCCCCCGGCCGGCGTGGCACCAGGCGACCGGCCTCCCGGCGTGTACACGCCACCGAAACGCACCGATCCCCACCGTGTACACGCCGGCCAACCCCACCGTGTACACACCGGCCGAACCGCAAAGCCAAAGCCACAACGCGCGCGCCCACGCGCCCACGCGCGCTATGTGCGACAGGGAGAGGGGAGGGGCAGGCCGGCACGCGCTTTCATGAC
>ERZ724505.219-NODE-219-length-39315-cov-39.455604_pt1 | contig 39315 bp, 52 predicted proteins | sample MGYA00376038_ERZ724505 | MGnify/ENA primary metagenome ERZ724505 (study PRJEB28724, sample SAMN07190884) | wastewater metagenome | isolation source: effluent of sewage treatment plant in Hong Hong | place: Hong Kong | collected 2016-03-17 ... | reverse complement strand
CAACTGCGTCACCAACTGCGCCATGAACTGCGCCAGTTTTCTTATTCCATATTGTTTCTGCGATACTTGCGGCGAATGCTCCTACTAACGGAGAACTGACGAGAACTACATTTTTAGGATACTTAATGCCAGCTTTTTTATAACAAATAGGCATATACTTATCGAATGTGTCCCAATCAGCGTGACCTGTTTTCAAACCAATTGCAATCCATTTATCACGCCATTCTGGAATACGATCCTCCTGTTCTTTTGTGAGTTTGTTTATTCTGTTCATATTATTAATCAATTACTACCTTAAAATCAATCCAAGACCTTTCGCACTATACCTTGTGCAAACCAATCGACTTCCTCTTCTTGGAACTTATGATAAATACCAGCTGGTACTTCAATTACTTTATGTTCTTCATGAGTTAGTTTTCCTACTGACAAAAGCTCAAAATAATAATCTCCTTTTGCATCCTGACGAATTATAAGGTCTTCTGGCCTTGAAACTGTAAGGATGTGTTTGTGTCCCGTTGTTTCCCCAAGGCCAACGACGAATGAACCGTCGTGCTTGATAACCTTTCCTTCTATCTTAGTAACTGGGTGAAAACAAATATCTCCGTGGCGAATTGGTATATTTTTCATTGTTTTAATAATTATTTAATAACCGCAACGTATTCTACTCCGTCCAATGTAACCTTTACTTCTTTGCCTGAGAGTGATTTAGTTGTAGGCTCATCATACTTTTCTACTTTCACATCACCTTTACAGAGGATTTTGTTTTCTCCCTGTTCAATTTCTTGGATTGTTTCTCCTTTGTATTTCATGCCAAAGAAATAACCACGTATGAGTTTTAACTCACCATACACCCGTGCGTCACCATACACCCGTGCGTCACCATACACCCATGCATCACCAGACACCTGTGCATTACCATGCACCCATGCGTCACCAGACACCTGTGCATCACCATACACCCATGCATCACCATACACCTGTGCGTTACCATACACCTGTGCGTTACCATACACCAGTGCGTTACCATACACCAGTGCGTTACCAGACACCCATGCATTACCTTCTTGACTAAGGTTTTCCATTTTCTCAATGTAACCACCTAACTGACCTTTAACAACTGAATCAAACGAAGTAGTCGCTTCTATTTGGAATAATGTTTTTCCTGACCAGTGTTCTATTGATTTTTTTGTTAGTTTATATTTCATTGTTTTAATGATTAGTTAGTAACTTTATCACATCCAGTTTCCCCCGTTCATTTCTATCTCCGATAAATATGGATGTTGTAAATGAGCAGATGGGGAACGGTTGTACCCTCCGTAGGGAGCTACCCTTTGGTGTAAGTGCACGGTATCAGTGCCCATCACCTTTAACCTTCCCCCACCTACTCACTTACGTTGTAAAGAACTACTTACGAATTTTCGTTTACTGGCTTAAACATTAAATACTCAGTCTCATCTACGATCGCTTTACCACTTTCCTGTTCATTCAACTTTGCGATCTTAATATCTTCCTCTGCCTTTTGAAGTTTGCGTGAATATGTCCACTTCTTTTTAGTGCATACAGTAAATAACCCTTGTTCACTTTCGACCTTTGAAACGTCCCGGGTACGCATATCATCCATAATGAGATTCTTTAATTCATTATGTTTTAGCTCAAGAATAAGTATCTGATTCTTTAGATCTGCATATTCTTTATATATGTTGTTGTTCATTACAATATATTGCGTTACTTATAATATATATATAGTAACATACCGCATGCAGTGGTCAATTACTCAGATGTGGATAAGTTTTTACGTGTACTCCAGCTCTTCTTACCAATCTCCTGATAATATTCACGAGGCTTAGGACTTTTCTTGTGGCGATCTTTTGCCAACTTCGAGAAATACTTACTTATTTCCTTTTTTATATTCGACATAGTCTTGTTTTATTTCTTCCATTACTTTTAATAAATCGTTCTTTATTCGATCACGTTCATATTTTGTTATTATACGTCTAAACTTTTTAACCTTACCGGTTAGCATTAGACTCTTTGATGAAGAAAATAATTTCGATCCATTCCATATAATTGTTTTGTCCGCGAATTCAGTTTCAATCCATATTAAGTGACACGTTCTATCAACCTTTCCAAACTTCTCTTTTATAAGCATTGAATAAAATGGCAATTGTTCAAGCTTACGCACCTTCAGATTATTCCATGGAGACTTTCCATCTTTTGTGGCGTGAGCACTCTTATGATCAAGGAATCTTTTTCTGTCTTCATCGAACCCATCGAGCCTACCAATTACACGATTACCTTTTATAAATACCTCAATATTATATTCGCGCGATGCATAATTTGGTATGTGTTTTACATCATCATCGCATCGTTCAAGTTTTTCAGCGAGCAATTTACCAAATCGTGTCTCAACAGTTTCAAGTGGCTTCTCTTCTTCGTAATACTTGCGGCGATATGCGTCTTTATCTCTTTTCCAAAGAGCATACGCACTATACGACATATAATTTTTATTCTTTCCAAACATGTTATCCACATAATAACAGTTGATTGGATACCATGCAACATGTTATTATCCACAGGTCGGTGATTATTAATACATAATACATATATGTCATACGATTTTAAAAATTATAAAAAGGATGCGATAACTCGCCCAAGGGACATCGCATGGAGCAATTGGGCAAAGTTTGAGAAGGTTGGTGACATGGTGCAAGGCTACGTTCGCGATGCTTTCTATCGTGCGCCTGAAGGGCAATACCAAGCGCAGCGCGGTATAACCATTGAGCAGGAAGATGGAACGCTTATTAACGTGGGCATCAAGCGCATCGACTTCGTGCTACAAGGTACAGATGATGTGCATATTGGTGACCCTCTTACCATTAAGCTTGAGGAATTGAAGCCGTCAGCAACAAAAGGTTTTAGCCCGACTAAGATCTTTGGTTTCTATTCTCCTCGTCCGTCACTGAATCCAGAGGCACCGACAGTAAAACAATTGGATGATGCAGATTTCAAGAAGGGCGGTTCAACCCCTCCGCCGGAAGATACAAAGGCTGAAGAGGTGCCATTCCCTTAATACTATTATCACCGACAAAATAAGCGCTACTCTACAACGAGGGCGCTTATTTCTTTGGCACGAGCTGATGTAAGAGAACGTCTTTTAGAACGTCTACTTTCTAATTGAAACGTCTCTATATCTATCAAGCAAAAGAAATTAGGATACTTGATGACCACATACGCTGGTACACCAGAAAGAGAGAAGCAATCAAATGGATTCTGATAACCTGCATCGGGGATCTTAAACACAAACGTCTCCCAGCGCGCCTGTAATAGAGACTGTGCTTGATGATCGGCAAGAGCAGAGAAAGGAAGTGAGTCTGTCTGAGTCTGCTTAAGCTCAAAGCAAGCAGTCTTGCGATAGACTTCTTTCAACCAGTGGTTGAACGTCGTATTAAAGTTTGCTTCTCTCTTTTTCATTAATAATTGATTTAACTTGCTCGATAACTTCTTGATAGTGTTTCTCACACATGGGCTGCAGTTGATTATACTTGTGCGTTGCTTTGTTGTTGCATCGGATACAGTTAGTCATTTGGGTCTATATACAGCTACTAAATAATTCTATCTTAAAGTCTTCTTTTCTTTTAATCGCATCATACACTCCCTGATCGACCGAATCACCCTCAGTGAGTAAGTAAATGAATGTGGTGCGTGATGGCTTATTCATGCGGAGGAAACGACCACATATCTGTTCCCATTTCGTGTAGCTGTATGACATGCTCGCGAATACGCACACGGGGAATGAGGGAAGCTCGTACCCCTCAGCGCAGTCCGCTTGGATAATGACTATCGCTGCATCCGCTTCTTCTGCTTGCCTACAGACTTTGTCGCGATCTTTAACGTCACCCCTGATAACAAGAGGTTGTATATGTAATGAGTTAAAAATAATCTCTCGTAATTTGTCAATTTGGGCGTTATATCTACATACGATTGCGACTTTTTTATTTTCTTCACAGATTGCTTTGATCCTTTCTTCTTTGTTTGTTTCATATGTTTCTAATTTACGGAACTCATTACCTAATAATATTCCATTCTCTATCTCATGCTGTTGCGTATAGCGCACGATTGGAACGGGATCATAGTGATGTTTAATTTCTTTCTTTTGTTGCAAAGTAAGTGCAAAATACTCAGGTTCACAGTGATTCTGTAACGGCACATCAAGTACATCGTGAATATCGACCACATCTGCGATTTTCTTGGTAAGCTTTGCCAGTTCTACTTCGCACCCTTTCTTGGGGACTGGAATAAAGCGATGTCCAAGGCGCATCTCAATAAAAAATGAATATTTGAATTTAACCCAGTCCCATTTGTGTCCTAAAATAGTTGCAAGTTGATAGATATTCCATGGGGATGAGGTGTAAACGGTTGCCGATAGGAGAAGAATACGTGGCGTTCGGAATGTTTTTATATAATCACGTAATGCCTTTGACATTAGTGATTTGAAATGTGGTGTAAGGAAACCATTATGTACTTCATCTACGATGAGTTGATCATAATAACCAATAAGTTTCCAGTCTCGACGAAATTCCTCTTTAGTTACCACTTTACCTGTATGTACCCACAGTGAAAGTTCACGACGCCAGTTAGTTTTAAGTGCTTTGGGGCAGACAATTAAGACTGGTGATCCTCTTTGTTTCGCCCATTCGATAGAAGCGCGGCTCTTACCAGTCCCGCACGACCACACAAGAGCATCTTTATTTGATTTTTTATCTAAGAAGCGTTGCTGATGGTCGAATAACATATGTGTAGTATACCATGCCGTTAGTTATCCACAAGGCGGACTTGTTGATAGTGGGGAAGAGAGTATAATATGCAACATGCAATTGAATAATGTATTTCGTGATTGGCTTCATCGTTCCAAGATTACTGATTCTGTAATCGAACAATTTAACATTCACGAAAGCAACGACCGCATCGTCATACCGATACATGACGAAAGTGGTCATTTTATTTTTAATAAGTATAGAAGATCGCCACTAGTTAGCGTTGGTCCAAAATACACATACGATAAAGGAGGTAAACTTACACTCTTTGGTGCACATCTTATTAAGGATAAAGGAATGGTGTTGTGGACTGAAGGTGAGAAGGACGCACTTGTCGCATGGAGTCATAACATACCCGCAGTAAGTGGTACTGGGGGTGCGATGTCCATTAACAAGGAATGGTCTGAGCTTCTAAAAGACAAGGATGTTATTATATGCTTTGATAATGATCACGCTGGTGGTGAAGGTATGGTCAAAGCGCTCGCCATCGTGCCTCACGCAAAGATTCTATTTTTGCCCGATAGGCCTGGAATAAAGGATATTAGTGATTATGTATCTAGTGGCGGTGATTTACCATCGCTCATTGGAACAGCACGATCGTATAATGGACTTGAAGAAGTTATCGCTGATCGTTGCGACAGGTTAGCGACATGGAAAAACACATTCTTTCATGATGCGTATATCAAAATGTATACTAAACCTGCGTATGTACCTGTTAAGAGAAGTAAAGGAGCTATTGGAGGCGATATAGCGAGAGCAAAAGAATACCCCATACATGAATTGATTGAATTCAACATGCAAGGAAGTGCGAAGTGTTTATGGCATAACGAGAAGACAGCGTCAATGCACTACTATCCTAAAACCAATAGTGTGTACTGTTTCGGTTGTGGAAAAACAGGAGATGCGATAGATGTGTGGAGGAAAGTGAACGGTGGTGGATTTGTTGAGGCGGTTAAAGAACTATCAAAAAAATATGACGTTAAGTGAACTTAAACAGAAGATAGGTGAATATCAATACTTCGAGGATACTGGAGTGATTGACGTTGCGTTGGCTTCTGTTATTGCCACACGATTGAGGATAGGTGATCCTGTATGGATGATAGTTATTGGCGCATCTAGTGGAGGAAAAAGTCAGATATTAAGACCATTAGCACTTACAGACACGAAATACATGCATAAGATTGACGACCTTACAGAGAATACATTTCTTTCAGGGGCAAAAACAAAGGAAGGTGAAAATTCGCTATTGTTGAGGATAGGAGGTAGTGGAATACTTGTCATGTCCGATTTAACCGTGCTTTTCAGCAAAGCAAAAGAGCAACGAGCAGCGATACTAGCACAGTTCCGTATGATTTATGACGGTGAGATGGTTAAGCATAGTGGTAGTAAAGGTAAAGCGACTGAGTGGAAAGGGGCGCTTGGTGTGTTGGCGGGATCGACGCCTACGATATACACACACTTCGAGGAGGTCGCTGATATGGGACAGAGGTTCATTTATTATCGTATGAAGGATTATGACGCGGAGAAGGCGACACGTATGGCTCTTAGTCGTGACCTTTTCGGCAAAAAGCTCGATGTTGAATTAGCAGGCATGTACGATGAATACATGAAAGGTGTTGTGAAGTCATACGAAGAGAATGGAGAGATTGTTAAGTTAAGTGATGAGATTGTAGAAAGAATTATATCAGTATCGCTTTTTGCCGAACGGGTAAGGACGACAGCGCACGTTGATCCGTGGGGAGCTAAAAAGAACATAGACAAGATACCGACAGTAAGTTTCCCTATGCGTGTCGCCTTGCAGCTCATGTCATTGGCAATGGGATTAGCAATTATGAAGAGAGCTGAGGGTGGTGAAATGGGAGATGATGAAATGAAGATTATTGATTGGTGTGGATGGAGTCTTGCTAACGAAGAGAAGAGGGCTTGTCTTCAAGTATTGGTTCAAAAAGAATGGGGAAGTAGTATATCGACACAAGCAATTGCAGATGTTATAGGATTGGATACATCGGTTATTGGTAATGTATTACAAAATATGTCTGCAGTCGGTGTACTTGAACGTACTGGTGACGCGAGTGGATTACGTTGGTCAATTAAGAACGAACGTGACTGGAAAATTATATCAGATATCGTAGGAATTGAAAATAAAAAAGATATTGTAGAAAGATCGCTTACAATTGGCGACGATCATGATATTTCAGATGCTGTATTTGATTTATGGCCTAGCTAATTTTCAGTATTATTCATATAAATTGGTCAGAAAATTTTATAACCATTTGATGAATTTTAAAAATATATGTATTCTGGTGTAACAAAAAAGCCGACAATGCTAGTAATTGTCGGATTTTTGCTGTGCGCTGTTTATTGTTTGCGCTGTGCGTTTTTCCTGTCGTTTGTTTGCGGGCGATTGCGCCATTCACGAGTTGTGATTATAGCGCCCATTGTTTTGCTTTCAATGTCACCTAGATTTGTCCATTCAATAATGACACTATAAGCTTTCATATTGCCGTCATAAACTGTCGCCATAATAGACTCGTTATCGCTTATAGAGACAGTTTTACCTCGGGATGTTTCAAGGGTTGCGAATAGTTTCATGTTAGTTGTTGTGCATCTATAAATGCTTAATCATCTTTTGTAATTCGTCAAAATACACATGATGTGCGTCTTCGTTATATTCAAGACTAACGCCGTTCCAGCCTGTACCCCAGTGGGTAACATGCCATACAAAGACATTTATTTTTGAATTATAACCGACGATTTCATTCGTATGATTTAACAGCTCCATCGCTCCACTGTCCGTGATGATGTACGATTGATATATTTCTGGCATGTCCCATTCGCCGTCTTTCTCTTCGTCCCAGTTGTCTGGTGCTTTGTGTCCTTGAAAAAGGCAGTCATACCAGTCATCGTCAATGGTGTTTATGTAATTGCATAGAACCATACTTCCCACTTTGTCCGCGAGTTCATTGTAGGTTATTCTTTTATTCATTTTTCAACGTACACACACTAGCAGTGCGGAGAGATATAGCGGTATAATAATGCGTGCTATAGCCCCCATTGCAACGCCTATCCAGTATATGGATAAGCGGTGCTAGGGAGTTAGTTGTGGTAATCAACAATTACTAACCAATCACCTATAGATTCTTTCGGCAAGTCTGATACGTTTATCTCGGTGTACAAAACACTGTCATAACACTCTACGCTGTCGCCAAAATCGTCTGGCTTTCCATATCTATTTTTGAGCGCACGGAGAAGCGGTGCGGTGATAATCATTGCGTCATCATCGTATCCATATGATTCATGTGATGAACGATACCATATATGTTTACCTTTCCCGCCAATAGATTCCCACGCCTTTTGTAATTCAGTAGCATGCTTCTTGACGTCATCATTTGTTATGAAGTCATGTTTTGCCTTGACAATATTTTTTGCAACGTCATGAAAGTCTTTTTTGAGTAATAGGTTCTGAAGCTGTCCGCTCCAACGCCCGCCGATAACAAACCAATCAGCTTTTCCTGCGCCAAAATGTCCCTGATTCGTGAAGCCTTCATCTTCAAGTAAATTGTATACTCGTAAACGAGCTTCTTTGCTGGTATTGGCTTCGTCTTTTGATAGTCGTACGAAATAGCTATAGTGCATGTTATTTATTTTGATTAAGATTGTTTGTAATACGTTCTATAGTTTCACGAATATGGCCATGACAGTGCTTGCATATGACCTCATTGCTGATAAGGGTAATGAGTTCGTCTTGTGTTGCCGGTAAGCGACAACGGGGACATAGAGTGATTGTTGTCATGTTAAATGAATAGGCCGATAACTAGGCCAATGATTATGCAAAGGATAAAAGCGGTGATACGCTCTCTACGCTTTTTATACTTATCATAATCTTGCACGATGTATTTTGAATGTGAATGGTACATATTATGTGATGTTTATTTGATCATGTTCGACTGAAGATATAATAGCATACGGCATGGTATGATTGCAATGGGTGAGGGTGTGGATAACTCGGGGCTTGATTTAAAAATGGATTATATGTATAATCTCCTCAATTGAGGGGATTACATAAAACTATTACTTTTATGGGAAAATATGGGGCATTACGAAGATATAGGGTTCGAAACTCCGCAAAGAATGAGTTTTCAAGGATTGCTGGAATAAGGGCTATTCAAATGAAAGGCGGTAGTGAGTGTATCATTGTGGACAATAATACGATTAAGGGCTTTAGTGTAGATAAATACGCGTATATCATATATAACGGTATAGGCTATAGTTTAAACCGTAATATTGACTATGTGCGTAGTTGTGGTGTAGAAAACTGTGTAAAAAGAGAACATATAAAAGCAATTTATACGCCATCAAAAAGTGATCTTGAATATATAAACAGTTACGGAAAAAGCATGAGCAGGGAGGATTTGGCGAAAGCTTTATGCGTGCCTGTGGATATACTTATGAAGGGCGGTGTTGTATAATATTGGTATTATGCCAATGCCAGTTGAAAAAGCGAAAAAGGTTTTGAGAAGATATAAAGAGAATAACTACGACGCAAAACAGACTTTGACAGACGTAGGGTATAGTAGTACAACCGCAACAAAGCAGGCGGCTCGTACTATTGATGTAGCTGTGAACACACTTGCGCGTGCAAACGAAAGAGATGCATTGCTAGAATTTGCTGGATTAACTAAAGAAGATCTCGCAAAAGAATATAAAAGCGTAATCGAACAGAACAAAAACTATCCAGCTAAGCTTAGAGCCATGGAACCATTGCTAAAAATGCAAGGTATAACGTGGAATGAAGAGAAGAATACTACTACTGTACCTATACTCAACGTAACTGTAAGTAAAAATGATACGGCTCAACAGAGCGACGAAAAGAATGTCGCACAATATGCATTATCAGACACAAATACTACCGCTCAACAGAGCCATTCTATAGATGAAAATAAATAATCATAAAACCTCACATCACGAGGGGGTGGGGGTAGTCGGTTTTCGAAAACGAAAACAAAATAATATAGGAGCTCAATTTCCAAAATCTCAAAAAAAGTTGCCCCTAGACAATTTTAATAATCCATATTATAATTTTTACATAGAATCTTTCGATTCAGAAGAAGAGCTCGACTTTATTGAATCTAATCTATACGATTTTGAATAATTACGAACAACTTGGAAAAGATTGGCTTGAAGGAAAAACTACTTTTGATGGGTATGGCGATATTAAATTCAATCCAAAGCAACGTGAATTTATAAATGATAAATCACGCTCACTTTTGATTTCTGGTGGAATGTCATCAGGAAAAACTTTGGCATTTATTGTAAAATTTATTCTTCTTTCTCAAATGTTTCCAGGCTCACATTTCTTGATTGGAAGAAAGACGCAAGGTAACGCAGAAGATACTTTTATGAAAGATTTTATGGAGTTATCCCCACCTGAGATTTATCGTCATGAGAAGGGAAATCATAAAATTGTCTTCTCTAACGGATCAGAAGCAGAGTTCTGGGGACTTGACGCTCTTCAATCAGGTGCATCAACCGATATTAAAAAAGCTGAACAGAAGCTTAAATCACATAACTTCACGTTTATCCTTACTGACCAGCTTGAGGAAATAGAATTAAAGGTATTTGATGCCCTGCAGACCCGTATGCGCCGACGTGCTTGTAAACATTCAGCTGATGATATGGTGGTTCATCGCTCTTCTACAGGACTTCCTTTATACGAATCATGTAATATATGCGGTAAATACACATTTAACCAGTATTTAGCCACCACAAACCCAGCTAATTTCTGGGGATATGAGTATTTTAAGGTTAATCCACGACCAAATACACGATTGATTGAAACATCAACCCTCGATAACAGAGCACATCTTACTGAACAATTTATACAAAACGAACTTTTAAAGCCTGAGGCTTACAAGGCAAAATACTTCTATGGTAATTGGGACGACAAGTCGATGGTCGAAGGAGGTGTGTTTTATGAAGAATGGATAAATAACCAGCGCGCCCTTGTTAAGCCCCCTATCCGCGTTACTGGCGGTATTCGTATTTTTAACGAGCCAGAACTTCATGAATATCAGATTGGCGTCGATCCTTCACTTGGTGCATCTGACCCTTGCAATATAACGTGTATTGATAAGGCAACAGGACAAGTTGTTGCAACGTATACAGCAAATGTTCCAACAAATGTAATTGTTGAAAAGGCAGTACAGATTGCGATGATGTATTCACAGAAAGAACTTCCTCTTATTGTTCCTGAAGCAACAGGTGTTGGTCAGGCGTTTATCGAAGCTCTACGTCCACTATACGATAATATATATATTCGCGAGGTGTACACGGGTATTAAAGAGAAAGAATCGAACAAACTTGGTTTCTACACTACACATTCTACGAAGACAATGTTGATTGAAAATATGAAGGAGCTTTTTTCTAAAGGATTTCCAAAGATACAGGATGTTGACTCAGTTAATGAGCTAAATAAATTTATTTATTCTGATGAGGCGTCACAAAAAGGTGCAGGTGCACAAGCAGGTTATCACGATGATCGTGTTATGGGTATGATGCTTGCTTTTTGGAATGTCCCATATGTATATATGCCAGTGCAGGAGGACACATATATGATTGAACACGTCAATAGAAATCGTTTAAATTTAGAATCTAAATCTTTCACGTAATTATATGCTAGTCAAACTTCGAAATTCACGTCTATTTGATACCGATCCAACCCGTCGTTTTGCTAAGGAATATGGCGTAGATGAATCTATTTGGCTTGAATTATGGAAGAGGTACAAGGTACTTGATTATACGATCGACGAAATGGTCGAGTATTTTACTATTAAGACGCATAAAACAATAAGAGCTCGCCAGATACGCAGGTGGATATTTTTGACTGATGTGTTTGCTTTGACGAAACCAGCGAGAGAAAAAAAAGCGTTAGTTATATCAACAGAAATGTTTGGTAAATTAGAGAAGCGCGTTATTGATGAAATAACTCGTGGTGTGCGACATAGTGGAGTAAAAAAACCACACACAATTGTATAATACTATTGTCTATATATTTTTAGTGGTTTAATGGACATATTTAAAAATAAAATGTTCTATACTTCTGTTAATGGACAATATCTTTAGTCAAATACGCAAGGAAAACGAAGACTTTTTCAGTCAATATATTCAGATCGTACCAGGATATTCGTTTAACCAGTATGCGACGCTTAAGAGAATACATCTGTATCTCAATTCAAAATTCGAAAAAGGTGGATTATACCTCGGACGAGAAAAATTATTTTTCAATGTGGTCGTACCAGCATGTGAGGTTGCGGCAAAGATGCTCAATGTTGACACTAAAGATATCCGACTCCTCCCACAGGATGCAAAGTCGCATTTCTCATCGTATCTTCTTGAAAAGGAACTTAAGCAATGGTTAAAGACATCTAAACTCGCGAATGTCCTTAATAAAATCGCTGAAGACGGCCCTCGTTTTGGTTCAGTTGTCCTTGAGAAAATTAAAGGTGGGGCGAAAGTTGTTGATCTTCGAAAACTTATTCTCGATCCGACAGTAGAGTCGATCAAGGATTCTCGATTTGTTACAACGATTCACTATATGACTCCAAGTGAACTGCGTGAGACTGGTTGGGATAATGTTGATATTGCGATTACGAAATTTGGCAATTCACAAGGACAAACGTCATATGAAGATAAATCCGGAACAATTAATCAGTTGTTATCCACACCCCTTATTAAGGTATACAAGCGTTACGGTGAAGTTCCGCAGTGGTGGGTAGATTCGAACAAGAAACCAGGAACTCCTGAAGGAGATAAAATGGTAAAGTCGTTTTATATTGTCTGTGGTGCAGATCAACTTGAAAAAAATAATGAAGGTAAGGTTATTGGCGAAGCTGGAGTTATTCTATTTAAGTCTCGCTGGTACAAAGAGTGGCCATTTAAAGATTATCACTTTACAAAAATTCTTGGCCGATGGCTTGGTCTTGGTATTGTCGAAGCACTCTTCGATACACAGGCCCGCATCAACGAATTGAAGAACCAAAAGCGTGTGTCGATGGAAATATCAACAATACATCTTTTCCAGACACCAGATAAGCAAATTGTACGAAATGTGATGTCAGATTTGGAAAGCGGTGACGTGTTGCTATCACCTAATGGAATCACTCCTATCGCGAACGAGGAACGCAATTTATCGGCATTTGATGGTGAAGAGGCATCATATATTCAACATTCTCAAAGGATATCTTTCGCATACCCATCTGTCGTTGGAGATACCGGTGCAGCATCAACGACCGCAACTGCTGTTATAAATGCTCAACAACAGGGTTCATCGACATTTGGATTTAAGAAGGAAAACTATACAAATACCCTACGAGATTTCTTTAATGATCTTGTCCTACCGGAACTGATTACAGACCTTACGCCTGAGCATATTATGCGCTTTACTGGTTCTTCGCAGGAATTACAGAAATTCGATGAAGCAGCAGCAAACATACACGCAAACGATTTTATTATCGAAATGGCACGCAAGGGACGCGCTGTTACTCCTGATGAGATTAATGCTGAAAAAGATCGTGCAATTAAAGAGTATCGTAAACAAGGGGATAATAGATTTGTGAAAATAAAAAACAATTTTTACAAAGATACGAAATTTGAGTTTGATTTCAATATTGGAAACGAACAAATCTCACCTCAGACAATTGCTACAAATACTCAAGCCCTGTTGGCGGCATACAATCCACAAGCAATGCAGGATCCACGATTTAAACTACTCTATTTCAAGTATGCGGAATCACTTGGCATATCGCAAGGAGAAATAGAACTAGCAGATCAACAGGCATCTGAAACGAATCCTGCGTTGATGCTTGGAGAAGGGGTCGTATCTCCAGTCGATATGAAGGCAGCAAAAGGTGCGCCAGTTACGTCACCATTACAAACTTAATTAATTTTTATGGACCAATATATTACACCGACAACAAATTACGTCGTTGATGCAAATGCAACTTCTCTTGGAGAAGGACGTTCAGAACAAGTCATCGCTCCACTTGGAGATTGTGAAACTATTTCTCACCGTCCATTGATGCAAGGGGATCCTAGTGCAATGGGAGATTACGGTGAAGATCGGGTTGCGAACGCACATTCACCTGTAGAAGAATAATATGCCAAAAACAGTACAAGATAGATTTTTCAAAGATCCAGAATGGCATCTCGTTACTGAGATGATTGAAGCCTTTATTGAACCACTTCTTAACATGGATTCAATTGACGTTAAACAGCCAGCTGAACACGTTAAGGCAGAAATTATAGGTCGAAGATTGGCATATAAGTCACTACATGACTTCTGTGAACAATCGAAATTAATAGCAGATACTAAGAAAAAAGATGGTGAAAGTCCATTTAGATAATATGAGTCAATTAGATCCAAATATCACACAACCAGCACTTAATACCAAGGATACTGGCGGAGTTGTTGGTCAACCAGTTTATTTTGATGGTGTTGCAAATATCATCGGTACTTCGAGTGCACCAACAACAAATAGTGACACTAACTTAAATCAGACTTCGAGTGATGAAAATTTATCGGCGAAGTATAAAAATCCTAGTGTATCAGTCGATGCATCAGGTAAGGGATATGGACAATATCAATAATTATGCCTCTAGGTAAAAATGTACAATCGAATATTCGTGAATTGTATAAAGATAATAAAAAGAAAGGAAGTGCTCGTGGGGCTAATGGAAAAAAAAGAAGTAGAAAACAAATAATTGCAATTGCATTTGCCGCATCAGTTCGTAAGGCAAAAAAAGAAGGTAACATTTGAGGGCATAGGACACAGCAACCTCATTTAAAAAGCACAGTCCATGTGATCCGAGTTCACTTTAAAAACGGGTAATTCATAGCTTATATGAGTACAGATCCAATTTTGAACGCCGACAATCCAAATGGCGCTGAAGAAAACAAGCAAATTGATGCAGCTCTCGGAGCCGAAGAGAAGCTTGCCGCACTTGAGGAACAGAATAAAAAACTGTTTGCAAGGGCAAAGACGGCAGAAGGTTTTATTCAAGATTCGGACGGCAAATGGGTTAAGAAGGAAAAACCTGCACCTATTAGTGAACCGCAGGCAGTTCAAAAGCCTTCAGACATATTGAAAGCTGATGAATTCAAATTATACCGTCAAGGCTATACTGAGTCAGAAATTGACCTCATTATGCATAATGGTGGTATGAAAGCGTTGGCTGATGAGAAATCACCACTAACTCTTGGTCTCAAGGCAGCACGTGAACAACGTCTAGCCGAAGAGGCTTCTGGAAAAATTAGCGATAAGTCTGGTTTATCTGAAGTAGAACGCAAATATACAGTTGAACAGATGAGAAATATGAAACCTGAAGATCTTGCGAATTTGATTGGGTATGCCCAGTAATGTTCACACAATTTAATTTATTAGTAACATGTCTACATCTAATTCATTAATTACACCAGCACAGGTGTACTATGACAAAGTATTCTTGGACCGTGCAAAGGTTGAACTCCGACATGATTTCGGTGCTCAGCTCCGCTCAGTTCCAATGAACTCTGGTTCAGTTGTGAGATTCACACGTTTCTCACCTCTTGCGCTTGTCACCAGTGCTCTTTCAGAAGCAACCAACCCAACTGAGGTTGCAATGACTGCTACAAACGTTTCAGCGACTCTCGCTGAATACGGTAACGTCACAAACGTTGGATCATTGTTCTCAATGACTCAGATCGACGTAGGTCTCGCAGAACACGTAAGTGTTCACGGCCAAAATGCCGGTGACTCTATCGATCGTCTTATTCGTCAGGAGTTGCACTCAGGTGCAACAGTTCGTGTTGCAACAGGTGCTCAGTCAGCCACTCCGGTTGCTTCAGATATCTCAAACATCATGACAACTGACGTCTTCTCTGGTGTCGAAATCCGCAAGGCGGTTCGCGACCTTAAGAAGAATAAGGCTCAAAAGTTCGAGAACGGCTATTACCGCGGAATCATTGGTCCAGATACGGCCTATGACCTCTTCGGCGATACAGAATGGCTCGATGCACATCGCTACACAACTTCAGATGCTATTGCACGTGGAGTTGTTGGTAAGTTGCATGGTGTAGAGTTCGTCGAAACAAACAACCAATACTATGATACGTCAGCAGGTTTGTCAGGATCTCCTGTCACTGCAACATCAGCAGGTGTTTGTTCAGTTTACGACAACTTTATCTTTGGTAAGAATGCTTACGGAATCATCAATCTTGGTTCTATCACGACCCCTACTGTCATCGTGAAGAATCCTGGTCCAAATGATACATCTAACCCTCTCAACATGTTCTCAACAGTTGGTTGGAAGATGCCGTTTGCAGTTAAGGTTTTGAATTCCAACTGGATTATCAACGTCAAGACCGGTGCTACAGGTGGTATTATCTATACTACAGGTGGTGGTGTTCAGGGATAAAAGTTATCAACACCCAAGCAGAAGAGCCCCATTGCGGGGCTTTTTTGTATGTAGTATACTTATGATACTAATGAAGAACGTGTCACAAATAACGTTACCTGGTGAGTTAGAAGTCAGTATTCTTTATGAAAAAGGAAAATTGGCTTATACATTTATGCATGATGGAAAAAGCTACGGCAATGCAGTAACTCTTGAAAATAGGAGTATTGAGAATATTATAAATGCTTCTTTGTTACTATTTACTAATGCAATAGAAACTAAAAAGGCACTTCAATAACATGCAAGTATTTCCTAACTTTCAAGAAGAGTTACTTCGAATGGATCCACGAATTACTGTGGATAAAAATCCAAACTATCCACAATTAGCTAATGTTAAGATTGACGGAATAAACGTGTGTGCTATCCCAAGTGGTGAGATTAAAGAAAATCCTGATCCAGGATATACCATACAGTTTTCAAATGGGTTTGTTGCAAAACATCGATCACGACTAGAGACAATTGCACTTGTAAAAAGTACGATTGAATCACTTAATACACCAGACGGTAAGGAAATATTTTACTCACGAGAATGAAAATCAACGTTGTAAATTACGAACAAGGAATGAATAACGGCATATTGTCTAAATATGCTATTCGTCTGCATGAGAATTTTATTCAGCAAGGATTTAAATCAGAAATTAGTGCATCGCCTGACCCTAAAGCAGATGTTAATTTACATATCAATTATCTTCCTTATAAGCACGAAAATTCACCAGACTCTATAAATGCGTTGATGATTACACATATCTTTGATGGATATAAACTTGACGCTATCCGCAAAGGAATGGAGACAGCTGACATCGGCATCTGCATGTCAAACGATACGATGGAACAACTTATTAAGTGGGGACTACCACGAGAAAAACTCATTACTATATTACCAGCACATGATAAGTTCGCACGTAGGCATCAAGTCGTTGCGATACTAACCAACGTATATCCTGATGGGTGTAAACGTGAATACATGTTTGCAAATCTTGTTAAGACACTAAATTATAATGAGTGGGCATTTAGAATCATGGGTTCTGGATGGCACGAAATACTTGTACCACTTGTTGCCGATGGTCTTCAGGTAGACTATTTTTCAGAATTTCAATACGATTTACATCGACAAATACTTGAGTCATCTGATTATTCACTTTATTTTGGGAAAGACGAGGGATCAATGGGGATATTAGATAGTGCTAACGCTGGCTTGAAGACTATCGCACCTAATATTGGTTTCCATAAGGATATAGGTATTGATCACCCATTTGATACTCAAGATGAACTGAATGCAATTTTCGCTAGTCTTAATAAAAATCCAGTTAAGGATTGGACATGGGAAAATTATGCGAAGCAACATATAGAAGCCTTTAATACATGCAAAAAAGGAAAGAAAAAGTAGCCCTTATTACTGGTATCACGGGCCAAGATGGTTCATATCTCGCTGAACTACTCTTAAATAAAGGTTACGAGGTACACGGTCTTTTGCGTAGATCGTCTTCATTTAATCGTCAGCGTATCGACCATCTTCGTGGAAAAATTCAGTACCACTATGGAGACATGACTGATCCATTCTCTTTAATGTGGGCAATAAAGAAGTCGAAACCTACTGAGATATATAATCTTGCGGCACAATCACACGTACAAGTTTCTTGGGAGACGCCATTGTACACAGCTCAGACGACAGGGATAGGAGTTCTCAACCTTCTTGAATCTGTACGAATTCTTGGTCTTGAGAAGAAAGTGAAGATATATCAAGCGTCTACATCAGAATTGTTTAGTGGTAAAGAACCTATTAGGCAAGATGAAAGTACAGAGAAGGATCCAGTATCTCCCTATGGAACAGCAAAATTATATGCATTCCAGATATGTAAGAACTACCGAGAAGCCTTTGGGATGTTTATATCTAATGGAATACTTTTTAATCATGAATCTCCTCGCCGCGGTGATAATTTTGTCACGAAGAAGATTGTTAATGAGGCATGTAAAAGAAAAGTGAATCTCGGTAATATAGATGCTAAGAGAGATTGGGGCTACGCACCTGAGTATGTAGAAGGAATGTGGATGATGCTTCAACACAAAAAGCCTGATGACTATGTTCTTGCCACAGGAGAAACACGAACAATTAAAGACTTCGTTAGATATGTTGAGAAAGCGATTGGATATAAAATAAAGATTATTCACAATAAAGAATACGATAGACCGGTTGATGTTCCAGTGTTATGCGGTGATGCAAGCAAAGCAAATAGAGAGTTAGGTTGGAAACCAAAGGTGAAAGCAAAAAAATTAGCAGAAATAATGGTCGATAATCAATATAATCAATACTTGACTGACAAGATTTTAAGAAGGACCGTTAAAGAATTAAAAAGTCAAAAATATGCAAAAAAAAGACTGTAGACTATGTCATAAAGAAAACCTGGTGATGTTCCTTGATTTAGGACACCATCCTCATTCTGATAATTTTAGGAAAGATCCGAATCTTCCGGAGATAAATTATCCACTTCGTCTTGTTCAATGCCAAGACTGTCAATTTGTACAACTTGATTATGTTGTATCTCCAGATGTTTTATATGATTCCGACTATTTGTATGAATCATCGATAACAAAAACCGCTGATAAACATTGGACAGAATTTGTTTCTGCCGTTCGAGATAAAGTTGGAGTTGGAAAAGTTCTTGATATTGGTTCAAATGATGGTACACTCCTGTCAAAATTTAAAGATGCTGGTTATGAGGTTAAAGGTATCGATCCATGTAAAGATATAACCGATATTGCTAATAATAGAGGAATACCAACTGTAACTGCATTATTTTCTAAGGAAGCATTATCTGGAGAGAAGTTTGATATTATAACTGGTTCAAATGTGTTTGCACATATTGATGACCTCGACAAGGTAATGGAAGATGTGAAGGATCTTCTAACTCCTGCTGGTGTGTTTATATTCGAGTCACCATATCTAGGTGAATTTATTAAAGGTCTTCAGTATGATACCGTCTATCATCAGCATTTATCATATCTAGCTGTTAAACCGCTCATGTCATTTATGGAAAAACATGGTCTTGTTATCGCTGATATAGAATTTACATCGATACATGGAGGGTGCTTTAGATGTTATATTACGCGACCTGGAATATTGGAAATTCAACCTATTGTTAAAAATACTGCTGATTCAGAGCAATTTAATATTGATGTTTTGCGTGATTTTTCTAAGAAGGTAGACGAAAATCGTATCAAACTTATGAGTATAGTTACGCAATTTAAGAAACAAGGATCAAAAATTGTTGCAATATCATCACCAGCAAAGGGACAAACATTACTTAATTATACTGGAGTTGGTAAGTTTCTTGATTTTGCTACTGATGTATCTAAATTGAAACAAGGAAGATATACTCCAGGGACCCATCTATTGATAAAGTCAGATAGAGATTTGAAAGGAAATGAGATTGGACTCCTTCTCGCTTGGAACTTTAAGGAAGAAATTATGAAGAATGTTCCACAGATTAAGACATGGATTATACCTAATCCTGAACCATATGTTATCTAAATTTAAGGACAAACGTGGTATTATAACTGATTTGATGGTAACTCCAGAATATTCAATTACGCATATAACCTTCAAGAAAGGTGCTGTTAGGGGAAACCATTATCACAAGAAGACGCGACAGATTGACTATATACTGAAGGGACAATTGCTATGCGTAACTTCGCTTGATTCGTTTGTTATTGGTACAGGGACGACGATTGAGCACCCACATGGAGTCGCACACGCGTACAAAGCAAAGAAAGATTCTGAAATGATATCTATATGTTTCGGAGTCCGTCGTGGTACTAACTATGAAAAAGATACATATAGATTATCTGATAAAGAAAAACTAATTATATGATCCGCTGTAGCCAACCATCAATAACTCAAAAGGAAAAGGATTTCATTGTGGACGCTGTTAACCACAATGATATTGGTGTTGGACCATACGTAAAAAAATTCGAGGATGCCTGGGCTAGTTATAATGGTATGCAGTTTGGTGTAGCATGTAACAGTGGAACAAATGCCATATACCTAGCGTTGCTCGCACTTGGTATAGGAAAAGGAGATGAGGTTATTGTTCCATCGTACACAATGGTAGCAACTGCTTGGGCAGTATCATATACTGGTGCAAAACCAGTTTTTATTGATTGTCGTGATGATTTAAATATAGATGTTTCTTTAATTGAGGACGCAATATCTAAAAAGACGAAGGCAATTATACCAGTCCATATATATGGTAGGCAGTGTGATATGATTGAAATAAATAAGATTGCTAAAGCACATGACTTATATGTTGTTGAGGACATGGCAGAGGCTCATGGGATAATTCCAGATGGAGATATAGCATGTTACTCTTTTTATGGAAACAAGATACTTACTACCGGAGAAGGAGGAATGTGTATTACAAATAATGGTAAATGGGCACATGAGATTAAATTATTTGCGAATATGTATATGGATAGTATGCGATCAATGTTGCATATGAAAACTGCATACAATTTCCGTATGACAAATATACAAGCTGCGATTGGGTATGCTCAAGCGCTACGTGCTGATGAGTTAATTGAAAAAAGACAACTAATACAGTCTTTGTATACAAAATATCTTAATAAAAAATATCTAATGCCTAATCGTAATGTTGTGTGGATGTATGATATTGACTGTGGAGATAAACAGGAACTGATTAAGCAGAAACTTGCCGAAGAGGGCATCGAAACTCGGTATGGATTCAAACCAATGGAGATGCAACCAATGTATTTCTACAAGAATTATAAGTTATTGAATTCATATAAGTGGTCAAAGAGAATCCTGTATCTTCCAACATATCCAGATCTAACAGAAAAGGACATTATAAGGATTTGCGATATAATAAACAATATATGAAAATCGAAGTAATTACGTCAATAACTGGTGGTAAGGATAGTCTTCGTAATGACCAAGTAAAAGGTACCGCTACTTTTACCGCATTTATGGATGTCCCACAATCAACGAGTCTTTGGAACATAAAACCTGCATATGACCGTTTTAAGGATCCTCGACGAAATTCACGAATGCACAAGCTAATGATTCACAAGTACAGTGATGCTGATGTGACTATTTGGATTGATGGTAACACTAGATTAATGGTATCTCCAGATGAAATAATTGCTAAATACCTTGGAGACTATGATATGGTTATGTTTCCTCACGGTTCACGAGATTGTATATATGATGAAGCATTAACTTGCGCTCAGCTAGGACTTGACGATCCAGAAGTTATCATAGAGCAAGCAAAGCATTATGAAGATGAAGGTTTTGCAAAACATAAAGGTCTGTGTTCTGGGTATTTTATTGTAAGGAGAAACAATGAAAAGACTCGAAATTTCAATGAATATTGGTGGGCTGATTACTGCAGGTTCTCTCGTCGTGACCAAATCGCTTTGATGCCGGCACTAGATCGGGCTGGAATAAATATTAATGTTCCACCGTTACAATGGGAACAACATGGTGGCTTTGCAACAATGGGTGGAGTAGTGTGTATGTATCACCACATGCACAAGGAAGGTAATTGGGATGAAAAGAAATGAAGATATTATTTTACTACAGCGATTGGGGAGCAAATGTAATCCGCCGTGAACAGAATACATATGGCGGTGTTGGTTATTACCGTATTATAAAACCAGCATCTCAGGTTAAAGGACATGATGTTACTGTCATTGGACAGGAACTTACACGAAAAGGAGAGACTCCAACAGAACGATGGAACCGTATATTTGCAGAATATGATGTATTTTGGTGTACATATTTTAGTGATCCAATTGAAGCAAGTGCATTATTTGAGGCACGAGATAGGCTTAAAAAGAAAGTTATTATTGACTGTGACGACAATTTTCTTGATGTACTTGAGAGTCACCCACTATATGACAAACTTAAGAATGGAAAACGTGACAAAGCGTTTATGGCAACAATACTATCGTTTGCAGATGTAATTACTGTGTCTACTGACCCATTGATGCAGCGACTGAGAAAGCACTTTAAAGAGATACATAATATAGAGAAGAAGATCGTCGTGTTGCCAAACATGAACGATATTAAAGATTGGGATTTTCCTCTCGCTCAAAAGAATGAAGATAAAATAGTTGTTGGGTATGCAGGATCTAACTCGCATCAAGATGACTTGGCAATGTTTGTTCCACAATTAATGCAGATAATGCGTAAATATAAGAACGTTTACTTTGAGTCTATCGGATCAATTCATAAGCGAGACTTATGGATGTTTAAGGATTTTACTTCAGATGAGATGAATCGTTGCGATCTCCTTCCTGCAACGTGGACATTTAAAGAATACCCGGAAATGCTCAGCAAACTTAAGTGGGATATATCTGTCGCACCGCTCGTTGACAGTGCATTTACACGATGTAAAAGCCACATAAAATTTCTTGAAATGAGTTCTATTAAGACGCCAGTGATTGCTTCGCGTGTATATCCTTACCAAGTAGATATCAAAGGACGTAAAGTTATAGAAGATGGTGTTACTGGATTATTAGTAAAACCAAAAGATTGGTATAACGCATTAGAAGATCTAATCTTACATAAAGATAAAAGATTGATGTTGGCAGAGAATGCATATAATCATGTCGTTAAAAATTGGCAATATGACCTGTCGTCAATCATTGACGAGGTATTATCGTAACCATAACTTGTGGTACGGATTAGTGGTTATCAATACAACCACAACATAATACATTGATATTATGTTGGTATGTCATTACAATTTAGCGATACAACAACAAAAAATGGCTTAATACAGGAGTGTGAAGACCTTGTATTCTCAAGCTATGGTGATATCTCAGGAAATAGCGATAGACTTTATCAATTTACTAGACTTATAAATGAGGCATTAAACAGGGTAACTTCCCTGGTTTTTAAGGCTGATGGACGTTGGCAGTTTGACGATCAAAATAATACAGATCTTCCTATTGCAACAACAAGTCTTGTCACGACAACTGGCTCAGAACAGCAAGATTATGGCATCGCAATAACACATCTCAGAATTCTCGGGGTTGAAGTCAAGGATGCTGCGGGAAATTGGGTTCAACTAACTCCAATCGACCAGGCAGATTTGTATGATAATGGTGTAACAGATTTTATGAAAACACCAGGGATGCCTAAATATTACGATAAAATTGGCAATTCCATATTTCTGTATCCAAAACCACTCGCAACAGCAGTTACAAGTACGGCAGGACTTAAAATAAGGTATCAGCGTCCACCATCATATTTTGTTTACACAGATACAACAAAAGTACCTGGGTTTAACTCTATCTTCCATAGGTTAATCGCCATGATCGCGTCACGAGATTATGCAATTTCAAAATCACTTGATGTTGCTAAGGGTTTATCTGAACTTGTGCAAATGACTGAAGATTCTCTTTCTGAAGACTATGCATTAAGAAATCGTGATGAACATATCAACATTAGCAGTAGAGGTCGTAGGGAATCATTCGCTTAAATATCATGGCCACATTCAATAAATTTAATTCATTCGTAGAGGCGGTAGCAGAGAAGGTGCATAACCTTGGGTCTGATACTTTGACGATCGCTTTAACTGCGGCTGCGAATGCTCCGGTTGCGACAAACACAAAACTTTCTGATTTAACCCAAATCAGTTACACCAACCTATCGTCCCGAGTGATCACCACGACCTCATCGTCACAAACATCGGGAACATACAAACTTGTTTTACAGGACTTGACACTTACTGCCTCTGGGACTGTTGCTGATTTCAGATACGTTGTTATTTACAACGATACTGCAACAAACGATGAACTTATTGGTTGGTATGACTACGGATCAACAGTATCACTTACAAGCGGGGATAGTTTAGTAATTGACTTCGATGGCTCAAGCGGTGCGTTAACTATAACCTAAATGGCAATAGCTTTTGACAACGCATCATCAAAGGACGCAGGTAACGTTAGTTCTTCGACACTTTCACACACATGTACGGGAAGTGGACTCGTATTAATTGTCGGTGTTGTGGCAGATTCTGCAGCAGCTCCAACAAGCGTAACATATAATGGCGTTGGAATGACAGCGACAGTTACTCCAGGTACATCAAATACTATGTGGTATCTGGTTAATCCAGCTACAGGTGCGAACAACATTGTAGTCACATTTGCTGCGTCACACTACTTCAACATTGGTGCAATGTCGTTTACTGGGTGTAACACATCAAGCCCAATTGGTGTTACGGGGACTTCGAGTGGAACAACAAACCCTGCACAGGCGACACTTTCAACAACGGTTTCAAATTCTTGGCTTGTAGCAACACTATTTCATAACGGAAACTCATCAGCAACAGCAATCACCTCAAACACTATTGGGTACAACATCTACACAACTACAGATAACTTTCATGGAGTTGGTGTCTATCGATCAACCACAACAACTGGATCTTATGACGTAGGTGAAAATATGGGAACCCCAAGTGATTCGTGGAACATTGGCGCAATTGAATTAAAGCCAGGAAATTCGGTTTCAACACTTACTGCAGCAACGGTAGCCTATACTTTAACTGGTAATTCAACATTACTTTCAAAAGCAAAGACACTCATAGCTGCAGTCGGTAGTTTCATTCTTACTGGATTAGATATTGCACTGACATGGACAGGTACCCATTGGACTACTCAATCAAAAAATTCATCGTCTTGGAATACACAAAGTAAAAATACATCAACTTTTACAACGCAAACAAAAAATTCTTCAATATGGGATAATGAAGTAAAGCACTAATATGAACACAGAGGAAAGATTAAACAATTTAGAAAGAGAAGTTAATGAACTTAAAACATGGAAAAACGAACGAATTCGTCAGCAGATTTCGTTTCCTTTAGATGAAGTAAGTAAAAAGATAATTCTAAAAGATACTTTCATTGTTAAAGACTTACTTAATTTTACTCGTGCAAATGGCGTAGTTTTTCCATTTGGTGTTACGACAATTAATAACGATAAACTAATAACATTAAGTACGCTTCCAACACTACATATTTACACAACTGATTCAAGTGATTTAATAACTTCAGTCAATCATGGATTCGATAATGATGACCAGGTAACAGTTATAAGTTCAGATGTTGTTCCAGCTGGTCTCGCAGAAGGTACAAAATATTATGTAATCAATTCTACACCAAATACACTAAAACTATCCCTAACATCTGGTGGTGCAGCGGTCAATATTACTGATTCTGGTACTGGTACACAGTATATTTATTTCTATTAAAAATATGACAGTCACTATTCCAAACAAACAAACAAAGAAGTGGTCACAGCTCAATCAGGGAGACCTTTTGGGTACATTGTATGCAACACGCAACATTGACCTTGAGACTCCTGGGATTCTTAAACTTGCGCAAAGAACCCGATACGTTGGAAGAGGAACGTCTGGATTACTTGACTGTATGTCTATTGTATATGGTAATTTTAATTCAACTTTCTATCAATACTGGATTGTGTCTTCCAGTGGTGGAGTATATACGCTTAACCAAGATCTGTCAGGTTTTGCCGTTGACGGATTATCAAATACACCATCAACACATTCAGGATCCGATGGTTGTATGTGGAATGGGTCACTTTTTGTTTCAAAGACTGCCCGTATTGCAAAACTTACAGCAGGAACATGGACAACTGACTGGTCAAGTGCAGATTTTACCACCACAACATCTGGTGTCATGCATCCTGTTGAGCCTAATGTAACTAATCTAAACCTATTAGTTGGTGATGTAAACTTACTTAAATCATGTGCGAGCGATGGAACAATAAGTACCGCATTAACACTACCATCAAATTATGATATTGTTTGGATAAGACGTGGAACAAATGTAAATTATATTGGTCTTGATTCACGATTAAATGGTGGAACTGGAGCAGTTGCGGTTTGGGATGGACTTTCAACTACTTTGGAAGCAAATGCATTGATACCAATAAAAGCCAAGACACCACTTTCGGGAGTTGTTGACGAAAGAGGTATACTTCACATAATTCAAAGCGATGGAAGACTTATGAGATTTAATGGAACAGGATTCGAATATGTTTCTGAACTTCCTCCTTATCGCGATTATAATATACGAGTTAATTGGGGTGGTTCTCTATCAATATTTGCAAAAGTATTTCCGCGTGGCATGGCAATAGTTAGAGGGAAAATACATATTGCAGTTGACGCGACATCTAACATAAAAACACGTTTCCAGTCAAATACCACGGCAATTGCGCCAAATTTTCACGGTGGCGTATGGGTATATGATGACGATAATAAAGCATTTTATCACAAAGGATCATTGTCGTATTCAAACACTATTACCGATTTTGGAGCAAGTATGGCTCAAAATTCATGTTCTGCCATTTCGCCAGTGTATGAAGATAAACAAAACGCATCAGCACCAGCAGTAACTGTTGGTGGTAAGTATCTTGTAGGTAGTCGATTATACGCCGATACAACATCAACCGTTTATCGTGCGATTTGTTCTGCGACAACCGGAGAGAACCGTGGGCAGGCGACAACATGTCGCATTGAAAGTAATGATATAACTGATACGAATATTTCAGTATGGTGCAAATATCAAGGTCTTAACACATCAACAGACAGGATAGTATTTAAGTACCGAACATCGTTCCGTGAAGCAATAACTGGTATAAGTATAACGTGGACATCAACAACAACATTCACCTCAACAGATTCAGTGCTATCAAATGTCGCTGTTGGTGATGAGATAACAGTACTCTTTGGAAACGGATCAGGTGGAACTGCTCATATTACAAACATATCTCTTGTTACGACAACATATACAATTACTATAGACGAGGCTATAACAGGTATTTCAACCAATAATGAGAGTTGGATATTAATCGATAACTGGAAGAGATTTCCTACCGATATAACTTATCTTGATACGGCAGGTTATAAGCAGTTGTCATTCCCTATTCAAGCAGATACGCCATGGGTCCAATTAAAAGTTGAACTTCGTGGTGAGGGTAGTGTTGTTGGGATTCAAGAATTAAAAGTCGTTACTAAAGCCAATCAAAAGGCGATTTAATGTGGTATAATTATAAATATTATGGAAACTAATACTTCGAATGGATACTGGACAGAGGGTAAAATAAACGCCAGCGGAACAAATATTGGCGGCGGTCAATTTGTTCAGGGCGCAAAACCAATCAATACAACGATTGATGGTGGAAACTTGGAGAAAAGTTCTTTAATACAAGTTCCAAAACCATCACCGTATGCAATAATTTCTCCATTATCAGTTTCTCAACCACAAGGAACTGTTCTTGACGCAAATAGTAATGCGATAATTCAACCACAACAAAAACAAACAACGACAGAACCACAGAAATCAACATATCAAAAAATACTTGATAGTATTGGACTCGCAAATACTGAACTGAATAAGAAATCTGAGGTATCACAACAACTCAATACCGAACAGGATATAAGTGGAAAAACTTTCAAGGCGATGAATTCATATAATGCATATAATAAGGCCAATATCGAATATCAAACAGAACTTCAGAATCGAATGAATGCTGATCAAAATAAAGTTGGTGCAGTTGGTGGAGGATTTAATGCTGAAACTGAGAGATTTAAACAACTCAGATCTGGTCAAATCGCTAATCTTGCAGTACAAGCAAACATGGATGCAGGTAATCTTAAGGCTGCACAAGAAGCAGTTAAGTCAAAACTTGATTCACAATTCCAGCCACTTCAAGATAATATTGATAGGCTATATCAGATAGCTACACTAACAGGAAATGATCCCGCAATTAAGCTTGAGGCGGCAAAACAAGAATCAGAAATGAGGGAGACCATAAAAGTTGCGACAGATCTCCATCAAGCAGTTATTGATAATGGAAATCCTCCAGGTATTCTTGCGGCACTTGATAAGGTTACACAAGATTATAATTCAGGAAAAATTAACGCAACTGAAGCTCGTTCTCGATATTATCAGGCTGCTGGTAAGTATGGTGGGGATATGTTAAAGAGAAGTATTGATCAAGTTCAGTATGATAATGCAGTACTTCAAGGTCAAAAATTAAAAAATGAGGTTGCGGCAGGTCTTCCTCCAAGTGGTGAATACGCGCCAATATTAAGTTCAATTTCTAGTCTAGATTTAACAGCAGACGCACGCAAAGCTTCAGTTTTAGGAATAACATCAGCACTAGCATCAGGGAACTTCACTAATGCGTACGCAAATATCGCAAACGCAGTTGGAAACTCACTGAAAGGTAGTGCTCAGACTAAATTCGAAGACACACGCACAGACATTGGTGTCATGTTGGGTATGAGGAACGCAATAAAAGAATATACTGATGCTGGTGGTGATTTGGGATATCTAAAAGGTACAGCGGATACGATTGCTAAGAAATTTGGCCAACTCGCGACAGACCCTAAGTTTGCGGCATTGGGTGTACAACTACAACGAGAGTTCCAAACATATCGTCTTGCTATGACCGGTGCTGCTTTCTCACCTGCTGAATCACGAGAATATGCTTCAGTTAATCCGCGAACAAATGCATCACTTGATTTGAACCTTGCAACTATCGATGGAGCACTTGCACAATTAACAAATCGTGTCACATCAACTATCAATCAACGTATACCAGATGCAGAAAAAATTTATAAGCTTGCAAATCCAGATAAAAGTACAACACCAGTAACATCGGGAACATTAAAGTCAGGAGTAACATTTAAGGTTGTAAACTAATATGTCCATTATCCAATATAGTGATGGTACAAAGATAGAATTCTCAGGATCTCCTACGCAAGAGGATGTTGAGAATGCATATAATCAGGTTAAAGGAATTACTTCTGCGCCAATGGCACGCGTTGACACATCAACCATGGCGCGTTCACGTAACGTTCCTGATAAAAATGCCCCTGGTGGATATACACAAGAATTTCTTAACGAAAAAACAGGCACGTATGTACCAATGTCGGAAGCAACAATATCACAGAAAGCTAAGGGACTTGCTGAAACTTTTGTTGATCCAGCAATAACATTTATAAAATCTGCAATCGCAGCCCCTATTGATATTGCCAGATCTATCGTTGGTAAGAGTCCGATCGATACAACATCAACACTTCCTTCAGGTAAAACAGGAACAAGTATACAGCAACAGGCGCAGGATGTAACTAGCAATGTTTTTAAGGGTACAACTACACCATTTGAGGGAACTATTAATCTTGTTGGACAAACAATTGAGGGTGCAGGTGGAATATTAGGAGCAGCAGATCTCGCTGGAACTAGCATATCAAAACTAGGAAAAGTAAATCCCCCAACAAATATACTATCAGATATTAAAAATTCATTACTGAATAGAATAGGAGGAAAAACATCTGAACAAATTCTTGCAACCGCAGAAAAAGATGTTCCAAAGCTTACTGCTGATGCTCAGAAAATATGGTACAAAAATAAAGCTGCAATTCTTGCTGAAGAAGCATCAAAGGCGGCAGATGCAGCAAAACTTGCGACAGAACAAGGTATTACTGAAGTTAAAGCAAATATATCAAAATTTCAACAGGAACTTGGTTCGATCAATAGAGATACAGCGATTGCTCTAAAAAAACCTGCACAACAATTAATGAAAGATTCGAGTGCTACATATATTGAATTAACTGGCGAAGCAGCTGATGGAAGTCCTGCGCTAGCAAAAAAAATACCAGTCAAGAATATTATTAATGATATAGATAGTAAATTTGAGTACAGTCCTGAAATAGCACAATCATTAAAGAATAATCTTAGTATTACTGATGAGACTGCAACATTAACAAATCAAGAAATACTAAATAAGGCGCGAGAGATTATGAGCAATGTTAGTAAGACTGCTAAGGCAGGAAATCGTGTATATACACCAGCAGAGTACCAAGCAATTCAGGAGTACAGCTTTTTGATGGAACAATTAAATAAAAATGGTGTTGACATGACAAAAGCGAATGAATTCTGGAAGGCGTGGGCACCGGTTCGTGATCGTATTGTTCGTGAAATTAAACCATTTGAAGAGACAAATATTGGTAAAATGCCTATTACATCTACATTACAGACGGCAGAATCAACAGCAAATACCGCACGACAAGCTGCTGCGAAACTAGATGCACAGAACTTTATCAGTGAACTTGAAAATAGACTCAAACTTCCAACGGGAAGTATTGGTTCAGAAACTCGTCTTGCACTTGAGAAAGTTGAAAAAGCAAAATTAAATAAAGATACACTAGAGAAAGCATCAAAAGAAATATTAGATGCTATTAAGGCTGATAAAAAGAAAGCTCTATTGAACATGTCGTTAAAGGCATATGATACAGAAAGAACAGCGAGAACAAGAAAAATTATCCGAAGAGTACTTATTGGATTAGGTATATTTGGCGCAGCAAAAGCAACAGGTCTTGATCGTGCAGTACTCACTGGCGTGAGTTCAGTTATTTAATCACCATGGTAGAACTCAGTAAAAAAGAACATAGAAATCTTAAAAAGGTATCTAAGGCGATTGATGAAAATCCAATCGTTGTTCTTGCTGAGATGCTGACAGAAATAGAAGATAGAGTTGATTTTATTGATGAAAAAGTAACATTGGAAACAGACGCCATAAAATCTATTTCTGAACAAGCGTTGTTAATTGCCGAACAGACAGCAAAGAAACCTGGTCCACCAGGGTATACTCCAGTAAAAGGTGTTGATTACTTTGATGGTAAGGATTATGTACTGACACCTGTTGATAAGTCAGAAATAGCTTCATTAGTACCACCTAACACTATCGAGAAGATTATTGAAAGAACTGAGGTAATAAAGGAGCAGCCAATCGTAAAGGAAACTACACATAATACTACAATAGAGAATCCGGTAACTGTTGAACAGATTGTAGATAAGCTTAATACTGTTCAAAATGCGATTGAACCATCAGTTATTAAGCGGTGGGATGACATAGATCGTATTATAAAAAATAACAATTTCGACGTAAGAATTGGTGTATCTCAAACAGAGTTACAAAGATTAGTTGCACGTGTCGCTGTTCTTGAATCTAATTCGTCTTCCTCATCATCAGGCTACCAAGACCCCACATCAGGTACAGTTGATGGCTCAAACCAGACCTTCGTATGGGCAACAGAGCCTAGAGCGTTGTGTGTTGATGGTATAATACTAAAGAAAACAGACCAAAATGGTGATGTGAACTGGACAGGAACAACGACAACAATTCTTACTAACGCTCCTACTAGACTAATTTTTGCAATAGCATGAAGAAATTACTTGTCATACTATCAATACTCCTCTTACCTATTACCACTCATGCTTTTTCAGCATCATGGAACGCAACTTCGTCAACAGGTTCGTTTATTCAACCTGATGCTAGGAGCGGAATACAACAGGGTGTACAAGCGAATAATTTTATTGCTACTTCGACGAAAGCATCAAAATTCCCTTATGCCTCAACTACTGCATTATCAGTATCTGGTCTTACGTCAGGACGTATTCCTGTAATAGGAACTGGAGGTCTTCTTGGAGATTATGACGCACTCACATTTGATGGTATAAACTTCAAGGTTGAAGGAAACGCAGAATTAGGAGTGTTGGGTGAAGGAAACCTAAGTATTAGAGATGCTGGAGGTGGAACAGTAATCTATTTTTCAGGAAATACATCAGATAGCTACTTCAATAATGGAAGCGCTAACTTTGGTGTTGGAACTACACTACCACTGGCTGAACTCCATGTTCAAGATGCCTCTGGTCCGCAGTTTAGGGTTGGATACGATGCGTCAAATTATTATGACACGTCAATTAGCACAACTGGGGGCGTAACATTTGATTCTGTAGGTACTGGAAGTAAGTTTTCTTTTTTTGATAGCGTTGGCATCGGAACAACGACGCCATTAAGCAATTTACATATTTCAGGTACCCCTGCAAGTATAGGAGGTAGAAATTATAGCTTGTTGATTAATCCTATTCTGAATAGTCAGGCTGCTAGATTCGCATTCAGTGGAGGAGGAAATACAAATGGTGTTTTGATGGGTGAGTCCAGTAATAATACAGGAGATTTTGCTATATACACTGCTTCCGACGTGAATATAACCTCAGGTACGGCTACGTGGGGAAATGCCAAATTTATTGTAACAAACACAGGTCTGGTTGGGGTTGGAACCACTTCGCCAGTCGCGGGTCTTGCTGTAAATAGCACAAATGGTGTGTTTATTGATACGGCAGGAGGGTCACCTTATGGAAATGCCAGTCTTTATGTAAAGAATTCAGGGTCAGCATCTAACTTTTATCAACTTAAGACAGGATCCGGTGTTGGAACCAATTTTGTAGTTACGAACGCAGGCAACGTCGGTATCGGCACCACCACCCCATTCGGAAAACTTAGCATTAAGGGTAATGGAACATCTACAGGAAAAACCATGGTCGTCTCTAATTCATCGAACAACATCATCATGTCTATACTCGACAATGGAAATGTAAAGGTAGGTTCGACTACTCCAGCAACAAACTTGTTTGACGTAGACGGAGTAATTTCATCAGGTGCTGATGGAAACATCGGTGGTGGTGAGATACGTTCATACCAAGCACCAGGATTTTATGTGTCACTTACAACAAACACTAGCGTTAATAAATCAGGACTTCTACGAAGTAACGCTGCTGGGAGTAAATTTATTATTGCGTACAATACAAGTACTGGTGACACTCATCTTAACTCAGCATTTTCTTCATCTGGTAACATTCTGTTCGAGAATCTTGATGTAGAAACAGGGCGTATAAGAAATGGTATGTGGTCAATTGGAGCATCAAAATTCCCCGCATCTACACTTGATATTACTCAACCAGCAGCATCAACAGCAAAAACAGCTTCCTACGATGCTATCAAGGCCACAAACACTGCAACATCATCAACTGCATCAGTCAGGATGTCTGGCATTGAGACCGTGGTAACTGGAGCTAACAGTGGTGCTGGTGCATCAAATGTAGGTGTGTACGTTTCATCCGTATCAGGTGGAACGGCTAACTACGATGCAATATTTAATGGGTCGGCTAAGGTGGGAATTGGGTCAACTACGCCACAGACCAATCTTGTTGTTCAGGGATATACACAAAGTGTAATTGCAAGCGGAGTAGCCACCTCGACATGTAATACTGCAATCGAAGGTTCTCAAGTGTATAACCTAGGTAATCATCACCTCTGGCTGTGTATGGGTAGTGAGCCTTGGACATTATTAAAGTAATTAAATTGTTATGAATAAAACCACAACATCAATCTTAATCGGAGCAGCACTGGTCGCAGGGGCAGTTGCTTTCTCTGGAGACGTTAGTAGTCAGACAACAATCGAAGCAGTCGATTCGAGTACTATTAAGGTTACAGAGCCTGTGAATATAGACATTCGAGAAATAAAGGCGCAGGTAGACGCTTTGCAAGGAGAAAAGGCTATAACAAGAACATACTGCGACAACTACATAGCCGACTTGAACACCAAAATCGATGCAAAGAAATCCCTCATATTACAAGCTAAAAATGTAGGAGTAGAATAAACTTACATGACCCACGAAGTTAAAGTACAAGTTGATGAGATCATGGAACAGGTATATGAACGCCTGAAGGCCAGCAACATGGTTACATCTAATTTAATGTCCGAAGTTAAAAAAACACTTGATACTCACACACTTCAAATATCAGAAGTTTCAACTACACTAAAGAATGTAAGTGCAACTATCGAAAAGATAGGAACTAAGATGGACTCGATGACTGAGTGGAAAGGATCTGTTGACGGATCAAAGAGTGCAACTGTTACAACTATTGGCATTGTTGGTGTTCTTATTGTTGGTCTTATTGGTGTTATATATACTTTTCAAACACAAAGACTTGATAAGGTAGAAGCTAAGGTTGATCAAGTACTATCAAAATGACATCATTTCAATTAACCCCAGAGTTCAAAAAAGTATTCTTCGGGGTACTGTTAATAACTACGCTTTTTTGGGTAGTTGTAATTGGTGCTGTATGGCGTATAATTAAGGCAATATTATGGTAACGTCAACAGGACATTACACTGGGGCAAAACCATCGCCTAAAGACAAGCGAGATTTTAAATATTCTAGACTTGCAGGAGCGTTTGTTATCGATTGGGAAAAGGGATATGACATTGAAAAAGAACTCAATATAAAACTTCCTACAAAGGATCAGGGTCAATCATTCTCATGTGGAGGACAAGCATGGTCATATTATGGTGACGTTCTTACTGCACTTAAAATAGGTGACCGAAGTGCTAAGTTTATATATTCACAAACTGCCGCACCAGGAGGAGGATCAACTGGACGTGATAACTCTAGCTTGGTCAAAAATAAAGGGTGGGCTTCAGAGATGATACTTACATCATATATCGACGGAAAACCTCCTACAGAGGCGTTTATGACCGATAAAACAGGTATTAATGACACTGTTTTACTTAATGCTGCACAAACTAAGGCCGTATCATATGCTCTTGTAAATACTGATATAGATTCTATTGCACAGGCGATTATATTAAATAAAGGGTGCGTTATCGGTATTACTGGTGAAAACAACGGAACATGGCTTTCATCTGAACCGAAAGTTACAAAAACGGGTACATGGGCTCACTGGCTTTACGCAGGAAAATTACGAATGAAAGACGGTCGACGTCAGATCGGTGTTAAAAACTCATGGGGGAATATTGGCGACAATGGATGGCAATGGCTCGATGAGGCGTTCTTTTCTACATGGTGCTTTGAGGCATGGACACTTATTTATAACCTTATTCCGCATCATGCATTTTATATACAAATGAAATATGGAGACTCTGGACCAGAAGTATCGTGGTTACAGAAGTGCTTAAGGTCTATTGGATATCTTCCAGGAGATCATGTGGTAACTGATTATTACGGACCAAAAACTCGTAATGCTGTCTTTGCTTTTCAAAAGGATCACTGTATAACCGATGTGTGGTCATGGATTATTGTGTGGAAAAACTGGGGGAATAACGTCGGAGAATTAACAATAAAAGCACTCAACAAACTATTCACCTAATCGCTCCTATAGACGGGGAGATTAAGAACTTCGGTTCGCTCCCCATCCATGGGAATGATTTCCCAGAAGTTAGTTCTTTAACAATTTATGAAAACCTGTGCATACTGTCTATCAGTACGCCCTGAATCGTATTATCGACGATGGGCAATCAATGGTGCAGTTATGTCTAAGGGTAGATTTTTCTGCACTACAACGTGTTATTTGCTGTACGGTCAACCAACAAAACCTCTGGGTTATCGCCCAGGAAAGGAGAACAATGAATGATAAAATAATCGGCCGACCAATTCGGCTCAATAGCCACAAACTTGTGGCACGAAAAGGGTTGGACTACGCCGAAGTTGTATTCCTTGGCGATGTCCACTACGGTTCCCCTCAATGCGATGTGCCTCGTTTTCTTCGCATGGTTGAACACTGTGAGAAGAACAACGTATATGTTGTCCTTATGGGTGATATGATCGAATGCGCTACGCGCCACTCTGTTGGCGCTGGTGTATATGAGCAGGATTCTTCTGCTGATGATCAACACACCCAGATGGTCAAGTGGCTCACACCACTTGCCGATAAGAATCTCATTCTTGGTTCCCATGGAGGAAACCACGAGGAGAGAACATACAAAGAGAGCGGTGTCAATGTTGCGAAAGCTCTTGCCCGTGAACTCAAGTGTCGTTATCTCGGAGATGCGTGCTGGCAGCAGTTTCGTGTCGGTCATGAGACCTATACGATCTACTCGCTACACGGCAGAACGGGGAGTCGATTTGACGGAACCGCTTTGCTTGCGCTGGAACGCATCTCAACGTCTTTCTACGCAGACCTTGTTGCAATGGGACATGCACATAAGTGCATCAATTCAATTGTTCTTATGCAACGTGTTATCCGTGGGCTTGTAACAGAGCACAAGAAACACTTACTTATCTGCGGTTCGTACCTAAAATACGATCGTGGGTACGGTCAGACGCTGGGACTTCCTATCAGTAAACTCGGTTCACCGAAGGTCAAGTTCTATAAAGATAGACACGACCTTCTCATCTCGTGGTAATGTATGAAAATCCTAGAACCTACACCATGTACCAATTGCAGAGTGCTCATTGCCCTCCCGTTTCTGACGGTAGACAATGAAGCATTCTGTAGTTGGAAGTGTTACTACACTCACATCAACAAGCCTACCTACAAGGAATGGCTACAATTGGAACTACGTTATGACGAAGATCACATTCAACGTGGTGTGGACTAACCATAAACACAATCAACGGGAAAGGAGATGCCGTGTTCAACTACTCACGGGTTATCCTTCCACTGCCACTCGTGTCAGTCCCAAGGATAGTCCGACCACTCAAGCTAGAAAAGCATTACGAGCTAATCGTGTCGCAAGTTGACGCTGATTGGCTACCGTTCTTGATTGCTAAATATTGGATGCCAAAGCACAAGAAGTTTTTGTACGTTCATCGGAAATCTGGTAACATTTGTAGAGTACTTACGTTGCCACCTCCACACTAATTTCCCGTAAGGGAACCTTAGGAGACCACACAAGTCCGTGAACTTACCACGGCATCGAGCGACCATGGTGGTGGTCGCTCCATCTTACCCCCTAACACTCATTCCAAGGACTGCGTGTCGAAGGGAATCTACAGCGCCGAGTTGGTTACTTGGCGCTTTTTATGTGATAAAATAGGTATGCACCAAATGACGTCAAAGGTGGTGCTCTACACAGGCAACAAAACATATCCCCAGCTATCGACTGGGGATTGTGTTACATGGTATAATATACCCAACGCCTCCGATGCCCTACAGCTCTTTTCTCGACAACTAAATAACGGTATCTCATTTCATGAGTAATAAAATGCTTATAATTCTTATTACCATACATCCTATAGGGCAGGTGTATGGCATCGGGGGCATTAACAATAATTTTAATACGATGCAATTTTCTCAAACATACGTTGCTACTATTGTGGCACTTCTTGCGTTCTTTTTACCAAAACTCGGCGTAACAGTTGGTAGTGATGAACTTACCTCAATCATTCAAGGGCTTGTCGTTGCAGTATCTGGTATCTGGGTACTTGTGCGTAGATATCGTGCAGGCGGCGTGAATGTCATTGGAAAGAGAGTATAAAGAAATTGCCCCTCATGGGGCTTTTTCTTTCATCAACTTACTATCATTGTTGGTTGTCATGTTATTTTTCATTTAGCTGTTTAACTTTTTGCCTTCTTCCACATCTTATACATATAGCAAACAGTCCTGTTGGTTGAATATCAATTCCTGAACTTTCAACATAACGCAATGTTGTATTTGCTCCACACACATCGCAAGGTGGATTTTCTATTTTATTTTTTATCATCTTCTTTGTGTTGTTAGTTGACATGGGGGTTGTTTAGTTAAGGAGAAGTGGCCCATCTTTTCCTTCAATATGTTTGTGGTATTGTGGCAATAATTGCTCACCAATTGTTGTATCTTTTCCGTCCTTCCCTTTAACAATAAGATGGGCCATGAACTCCTGCTCAAATTCAGTTAATCCTGCTCCGACTGCTAAAAACTTTGCCTTCAAATGATTCAGCAAAATACGATGAACAGTATTCAACTCCTTATTACGTTTTAGCTCATCCCCAGACTTCGACCTCAATGGGGTAACAATTCTCACGCCCATTGGTATTTTGCCTTCCTCAAACATCACAAATTCCAGCACCATACGGTCTGGCAGAGAAGTAAATCGTATCTGGTCAACTCCAATTTGACCAAGCATTTTCATAATATCAGACTGGCTTTTTGCCCAGTAGACTGTCGTTGTCTTATACGCATTTTTTATCCAATTCGCTTTTTTCATATTCTTTTAATAATTATTTAATAACCGCAACATATTCTACTCCATCAAGAGTAACCTTTACTTCTTTGCCTGAGAGTGATTTAGTTGTAGGCTCATCATACTTTATCGTGTATTTCATCACGCTGTTGGTTGTTGGTGGTGGAGGTCATGTTAACTTTCATGAATTAAAGGCACTTGTAATTTCCATTGCTCTTCCGTAATACCCTGTTTACGAGCCATTGCCTCACCAACAGTCTTACAAGGCCACACACCACTTGTATATTCATTCTTAGTACTTGGACAGGTGTACCACACGAAATGAACATCCTGCTGAAAGATACCCCCTTTAGGAAACTTCCATAACTCATACTTAACATCGTTGCCTTGAATATCTATTTTCACGTGAGAATCGAGCATCGATGCTTTCTGTAGTTTTGCAAAATCGTGGAAGTCTCCGTATTTCATAGCTTGGGTGCGCTGGTCAACGTCAACAATTGCCATTATTTCGGAGAAAGGCATTTTACGGGACACAACTTTTTTCCACAGTTCTTCGGGGAATAGAACGCCATTTAAGTAGTATAGCCCCCAGCCATCGTGATACTCTATTGATTTTCCTGTATCCGAGTGTAAACGTCCTTGATTATTTCGTGATATCTTCTTTGGCCTATCACATACCATAACAAAGTTCTTATTTGCCCAAATATAATTAACCGATTCACACACCATTCTATATGCCGTTGCGCGTTCTTGAATATCCTTATTTAATTTAAGTCCACATACATCGGTGAAAAATGACACATATGATGGTGAACCCCACCAACCACCAACCCAAAATTGTCCACCTAACCAATAATGCCATGATATCTTTGCGCTACTAACTGCACCATCAACTGCACCACGAACTGCGTCATCAACTGCGTCATCAACTGCGTCACCAACTGCGCCATGAACTGCGCCATGAACTGCGCCATGAACTGCGTCACCAACTGCGTCACCAACTGCGCCATGAACTGCGCCACCAACTGCGCCACCAACTGCGCCATCAACTGCGTCATCAACTGCGTCATCAACTGCGTCATCAACTGCGTCACGAACTGCGTCATGAACTGCGTCACCAACTGCTCCACCAACTGCGCCACGAACTGCG
>ERZ724505.218-NODE-218-length-39336-cov-14.338713_pt1 | contig 39336 bp, 56 predicted proteins | sample MGYA00376038_ERZ724505 | MGnify/ENA primary metagenome ERZ724505 (study PRJEB28724, sample SAMN07190884) | wastewater metagenome | isolation source: effluent of sewage treatment plant in Hong Hong | place: Hong Kong | collected 2016-03-17 ... | reverse complement strand
GCACGATTAAACTTAATCGCGCCACGTCAGTTGACGGTTTATCAATCTCGCTTAGCGTTTCAGAGGAGCCTTTTGATGTTACCGACCAAGGAACAAGCAAACCTGTTGGCTGAAACCAACAAGACAATTAAATTCATCAACGAGAATCGCTCTAAAGTAATTGAGCAATATGTTTCAGCTTTCTTGGCTGTACATGCCCCACCCGATTTTGATTACAAATGGGTAGTCAAAAACACTGAGCTTGTAATTAAACAAGTGTATTCAATGGGGGTTATGACAGAGCATTACTCGGTTGAATTACGTACACCAAAGCGTGGTCCAAATGATCCACCAATACGTTTCACGGCTGGTGAGGTAATTGGTTGTGGTGACGAGGCTTACATTGATCCTGAAAGTGGTTATTTAATGAGGGTAAGACGTGAACAAGGGGGCTGAGCTGTGCATTTATATTGGACTTTTATTGATCGCAATTCCAGTCATGTGGGCGTGCTTGCGTGTTAAATGATTTGTGGCGTACCCAGAACATTATTGGAATTGTATTTTGCACAATACTATTAGGCATTGGACTTGAGCGAAAATACGGCTGGCTGATTGTAGCGGCTTATTGTTACTCATTGTTTACATGTGTATTTTTGTTTTTAAATTTGGACTCTGTATGGGGCCAACTCCAAATTAGAATCGATACAACAGCGGCAATTGCTTACATTTGTATTTTGTTAATACCACTTGTTATTTCAAGATTAGATAAAAAAATGACAGCTAATATGTGGGTGGGATTTACAGTATTGATGATTTTAAATTGCATTTCGGTCTTAATCTTTGGTTACGGGATATTTAATGCAAGCTCTATGGATACATCAATGATTGCTCTAATGTGCATTTTTCCGATTGTGGCACTATGGGATTTTTATTTGGATGGATCGCTCAAAGTGGCTGGCATCCCACTTGTTTTAATCATTGTTATATTGCCAGTTGTGACCATTTTGCTCACTCAAGGATCAACAGCATATTTCGTATTAGCAGCTGGTGCGTTGGGCGTGTTTTGGGTACAACGGGCATGGATGCATTTAATAGCAATGTTTATCATTATTGTATCTAGTGGGGCCATCACCCAAGGCGAAAAATTCCTTAGCTCATCTGGTCGTTTTTGGCATTGGAAAATGTTTATGCAATGGTGGTGGGATAACGCAAACATCTGGATTGGTGCAGGATCTGGATCATTTAATTGGCTTGGCCCAGCAATTCAAGGCCCGTCAAAAGAGGCTTTTTTGTACATGCATAATGAGTATTTACAGGTGCTTTTCGAGCAAGGCATTATTGGCTTTATTCTATTGATGGCCCTGTGGCTGACATCCATGTGGAAAGTAAGAAAAAGCGCATGGCTCTTTGGGACTTTTTGTGCTGCATCCGTATCCATGTTGACGCAATTTCCATTGCGCTACTTTGCTTCTCAGGTCTTTATCGCGCTCCTAATTCATGAGGCCCACACATTGAAACACCGAGTCTAGGCTAATTGGACTTGAGCTGTTGGCCAAATCACTCGATGATTTAGGTATGTTTAAAAAGATCATTTTCTTTAGCGTATTACTTTCAGTGGCGGCCATTGCATCAAACACTGGGCCTGGTCCTGCAAAGCTTACAACCTTGCCAGATCAGTCAGGACATGCGACTGAGGTTTTAACAACATCAGGATCCACACTTTATTGGGCACCAGGTGGGGCTGGCGGCTCAGGAAATGGATCAGTAACTAGTGTCACAGGTACAGCCCCGATTTCAGTTACAGCGTCAACTCTAACACCCAATGTGTCTATTTCACAGTCAAGCTCCTCAACTGATGGATACTTGTCAGCTGCAAATTGGTCCACATTCAATTCAAAACTTTCATCAGTACCATTTCCACTTAATGCACCAGCTGGCACACTAACGGCCCCATCAATTAACTTTCAGGACAATGATTCTGGTATGTGGTCAAACGGTGATGGCAACACATCTTTTAGTGCCAATGGCTTTTTAAGGATGGAAGTAAATCAAAACCAAGTTGATGTCATCGGCCCACTTGATGTGACTGGAAATATCTCAGCTGCTAACTTTCCACCAACAGGAAACGCAAATGCTTTTGCTGGATATGACAGTTTAGGTGCTCTGTTTACTATTCCAGGCTGGTCTTTTCAGGATGGATCAGGTGCCCTGAGTGCTTACATTTCTCGAGACGTGACGCTTGATGGAGGTTTTACATCTTACAACTTTGAAACCGCCGCCGAGGCAACCGCTGACAATCTCATTGGAATTAATGGAATAAATGTAGACATGCACTTTGACAGAAATAATACAGGTGCTGACTTACAAACTATTTATGGAATTAACTCAAGCGCAAGGGCTGAGGGCTCTGGATTTGTAAATTATGTTTTAGGTGCAAACATTGGTGCTCAAGGTGGCAATGGCAATGGGGGTGGGGTTGGCTCTATTCAAGGAGCGTACTTTAACAGCACACTAGCATCTGGCACAACAATGTCATCAAATGGCTCACTTAATGGAATATTTGTTGGGATTAATTCTACAAGTGGCACAGCTGACAATGGATATTTATTTAATGGTAATGTTGATTCAACAAATTTTACAAATAATTTTAATGGCATAATTTCAAGTGCAAACAACTCAACATTCAATAACACGTACGCAATGTTTAACGGATACACAAACAACTCAAATACCTTTAATGGTAACAACTGGTATGGAATGGTGCTTGGCAATGATGCACCAATCAGTGGTTTTGCTGATGGCGTTAGATTTCAGACCAATGGAAATGTAATTAAAAACCTAAACGGGTTTTCTATTTCTACCAATGCAAACACGCTGACATCACCTGGTTACAACATGACAGCTTTTGATGCCAACATTAACAACACCACATTTAATGGTGACAACTTTAATGCGTTCAATGGTTTCATTGCTGGTGTTGGCGCGACTCAAACAAACGTCAACGCATTTGCTTTTAACAACCAACTTTCTGGCACAAATAGATTTACTGGCCTCAGCATCTTTAACAATCAAGATCAAATCGAAGAGATACGAGGGGTTAACTTTAATTCAACAGGTGATGCTAGGACAATGACTGGGATTGATGTTGTCATGACTGGCAATGCTACTGATGATGGCCAAGGCTTAAGGGTTAACGTAAGCAGCCTAACATCAAGCACTCAACACATAAAAAGTGGATCATTTGAGGGTGGGCAATTTCAAGTCAATGGTGGCTTTACGCCATTCAGTAGTACGCCAGTTGAAATTGGAAACAACTTTATCACGACAAGCTCAATTGTTTCAGGCTCACCACTTACTGGCACAGATCAATTTATTACATTCATTCAATCTAACCTTGATGCCCAAGACGATATTACAACAGGCCCTTACGGCCTTGACACAAACATGGTCGGGGCTGTTTCGCAAATAGTTGTTGGATCTGGCAAGACATTGCCCCTAACAAGATCATTGTTGCTTGGCACTTCAATACCAGCTGGCTCAGGTGGGACAATTACAGAGCATGTTGCAATGACAGTCCTTGGGCTTCCATCATTTGGCGGCTCAGTTACTAATCCAACCAGGACTGGAATTGAGGATGGAACAATACTTGGCCAAGGATTTTGTGATGGCGCAACAACTTGTCACTTTTTAAATGTTAGAGATGGCAATGCACAAAATAGCTTTGCTGGTGGAATTCAATTAACAACATCTGGCTCACAACCAACTTGCGATGCTCAACACAGGGGCACGTTTTGGAATATTGAGGGTGGGGCTGGTGTTGCTGACATTTTACAAATCTGTCAAAAAGACGCCGCTGATGCGTACGTGTGGGTAACAAAATGATTAAGCTAATATTGTTTTCTTTATTTTTAAATGCACAGACAACAACCACAACAACGCTTTATCCATTCTCAAAAGTGTTCATTGATTTGTGTGGTAAAGACATAAGCCACTTGCCAGAGCCAGCTAAAACAAAAGCTCAAGAAGCTAAAACAAAAGCAGGGTGCCCATAATGGAAATACAAGTTGGCTCCAAAGTACCATTGCTCACCCAGCTCTTTGATTACGAGCCTGGAAAATACATCCAAGCCGTTGTAAAAGATGACACCGACACTCCTGTGGCTGGCTCACCTTTTAACTTGGCTCACATCGCAAATGGATTTTACAGAAATTTCTCTTTGCTCATGCCAGATGTGCAATTCATTTCAGTGCAATATCTTGTTTATGATGACTCTGGTCACACGACTTTAACCGAGGATTACGCGGCCACGTGTGAGCTTTTCTTTAGAGCTTTATCAAGTGGCGGCGGTGGATCTGATGGGGTTGTTGATGGAAACTCTGAGGCCATTAGTGATGAGTCTGAGGGGGTTGCTGAAACCGACGCACAAGACAGTTTTGCTGAAACCGATGAATTGGAAACAAACATTTAAAAGGGGTTACAATGTCCAGACAATTAACGTTTTACAAAGGTGATAAAGAAGTACGTTCGACGTATCTTTACACGGTTGACAACAGTGATAAAAAACAAAAAAAGCCATACCTAATTCCAGCAAGCTCAGTGATCCAAGTGAAACTCCCAGGTGGTGTGTCGCTGTCATCAGCTGACTCTGAGGTGACTTTTAACGCTGGCGAAAACAAGCTAACCTTTACGGTTTCCTCCACTAAATCAGCTCTTTTAACTGAAAGTGATTCACTTGCTGACATCGCTTACATTGTTTTTGAGGGTGGCGTGATGACAGCTGGTGTGACGTTTGTGGATAAACAAGTTTTACTTGTGAGCAAGATCCCTAACACGTAATGGATGAAAACATTTTTTGGTACATTTTTTGGATCAGCATTTTGCTGTTTATGGAATTTATCAATTATTCAAACAGAAAAAAGTAATCATGGTGGCCAGGACTTAATTGTTTAAATAGTGATCCACGGTGTTCACTTACTGGCCGCCGCCAATCGCAACAACCTCTAGTAAATCTTTGCATTAACTTCTAGTAAAAAAAGAGCCCCTCAATTTCTCAAGGGGCTCAAAACCAAACTAAACAGGAGAGTAACGACATGAGCTGCAACACCTGATCGGCGGCAACCGATCATTACTTAAACTCTAACATGTCTAATTGTGAAAACCTTTCCTAAAGCTGAATCATACAATAATTTTGCTTTTGCCTCGACCTCAGCCCAAGCTTTTTCCGCAAAACCAATTGGCAACCCAACCGCTTTACAGCGATACGCCTCGATTTCAAACAGTTCATCAGAGCCCAATTTTTGAGCCATGATCACAGCTGAAAACTCAGGAGTTACGTCAGATGCATTGCCCACATCAATCACCATTGATTGTGAGTTTACAGGGCGTGTTTCAAACGTCGCTGTGTCACCCACTGTCATGCCGATTGTGCCAGATCCACCAACGAATTTAATACCAAGGCTTGCCACGTTTGTGTCAGCTCCTGATGTAATTGTTAGATCGGCGGCCAAAAGTTTGAGCGCATCGTTTTGGTAAGCAACGTCAGTTCCACGAGTGTAATCAGCATCACTCATGCCGTACACGTTAACTGTTGTCGCACTCACGACAATGACAGCATACTTTGAAAACTTAAGGTTAGCCTCTGATCCAGTCAGAACGGCAACCGAGGCAACACCAGTTGATGCTTGCACCAAAGATGTACCTTTTTTGTTTGTCAAAGTGGATGCATTACCACTTGTTTCAGCTGAGTTGTAAGACACAGCTTTTCCAAGGAATAATTCAAACACAAAGTTAGGATATTCGTTAAACTTTAACGACATCTCACTTGTGATTTTGCCTTGCTCAGATGCCCATGGGTATGGGTTAGAGCCACCAGACAAGTCGATCAATTCACCACTTAGTGAAACTGATGAATCTTTTAAAACCTTTAGAATTCCGTATGGCATCCCGTCAGCGCGCTTTCTTGGCACAACTGAGTGAATACCAAAAACATTAATTGGATTTGATAAACCCATAAAATAAACCCCCTTATATTACATTCTCTGTTTTTAAATTTTGGTGGTACATTTTCGGCACATCCGAAATGTCCTCACCAGCCTTAATTTTTTTACTGTAATCATTATGTGAAATCTCAAAATCCTTTTTAGCAATCAGCTTTTCAACAAACTCGCCAACTTCTTTGGACTTTTTATCGTAATCAGCTTTTTGCTTTTTACTGTACTCGTTCACGCCCAACCTCCATTGATTATGACAGCCGCTGTTTTAAATGCCTTTGTAGTATTTAAGTTTAAATAGTCCTGTGGTGGCAACGATTGAATCTTAAGCTTGATCGGCAAGCTTGTAGAACTAGACCAGTATTTGTGAAACACTTGCTCCAAAGCTTGCAAGTATCTAAACATCATGCGCACTTGCTGTGTGTTGTTGAATGTGCTTGCACAGATCATCACTAGGATTTGGAAATCTTTGGAAGTCATCGGCCCAAGTCCATTTGACTGAATATCAATCAGCTCAATGAAAACGTAATCAGGGTAATTGGCCACTCGGTCATCCATGCTTTGCACAAAGAACGCATCGGGATCAATCTTAGGTAATTCGATGTTGTCGTTTCGATCAGCGATTACGAGCTGAATCTCATCGTTGAGCTTTGCTTTTAGCATCGCCTCGACATCAAAAACTAAATCCTCAAACGTGTATTTACGGGCCATTATTGTTTAGCCTCGTTTTCTTTTTGCTTGATGAGTTGTGCGTAATGATCCTCAAGGATATTAATCCAACGAGTGTTTTCATTTCTCAAAGCATCAGGAGCGATTTGCTCCACGCCCAAAAATACAACTGGGCGTTGTGGTAATTTCTCGCCACCTAATTGGTGATATGGCGCATACTTTACGCGCGTGCCCAGGTAAAGGGCGTTTTTATTTATGATTAAATTAACTGCATCAGGGTGAGTTGGGTTTGTGAGTGAGTCCTCTAAATGCCCTGTTGCTTTCATGATTGGATACACAAAACCAAATTTTTGCAGCTTGTGAAACTTTGCAGCTGTACGACGTGTGACTGTCTTGCCCCTAAGTCTTACGGGTGCGCTTGGATTGTGACCGCCAAGATCCTGATATTTTCCAGGTCCATTGGTGTTTGTAAAAATTGAGCGGTTGCCTCGAAACCAAGATTTAGCGATTGAGTTAAATGGAATGGTGAGGTTAGCCCCCTCCTCCTTGAGTGACTTTAATAAGTCCCTAATTTTGTGGTTAACATCCACTTCCACATTTAACATTTACTCACCATTGGTCAGGCACCTTTTTAAATACGCGAGGCACATTATTTCTTGATGTGTACGAGCCAACCCCACCTGCGTTTGTAACTGGGGATGCACCAAGCAAGGGCAAATCACCCTCAGCAATCTCATCAAGCATGTCCTCGGCTTTTTGTGAAAGGCTTGCTTTCACATCTTGATCGGCCTCAGGTCTTACGTTTTTGACCTCAGTAATATCTTTGATGCGATCTGAAACAAGCCAGATACAAATCTTTTTGAGTACGTTTAAAGCATCAGGGCCAGCGGTAACTGGCACCTGATATTTAACTGAGATTTTGCTGTTAATGTAAGACGTATCTTGTTGGATCCAACGCAAAACCTTTTCCTCAGTAACGGCTGAGCCATCACTGTCTAATTTCAGTTGTTTGAATTCATCTTTGATGTCTTGTAACGAGCAATATCCCACGCATCACCTATTTCTTTTTAGGCTTTTGAGCTGGCTTTACTTCCTCGATTTCATCAACTGGTGCCTCATCGACATCAGGTGCATGTGGATCTTTAGGAAGTTCTGGGCCTTTTTGCTCAGCTTTGCTTTCTGATTTTCCACTGTGTGCAACCGCTAATTTAGCAGCGATCAACTGTTTTCCAGCCTCATCATCAGCTTGGAATACATCACCTTTTTGGTGGTACAACCACTCTGTGCCACCTGGTTTTTTTGCTTTACATCCTGAAAGTGCTTTTAAAAACATGTCATTTCTCCTGTTTAATTAGTTTAGTAGCATTGGAAATTTTGGATAAAGTATCCTCTAAACACCGCTGATGCGTTCATTGTGCCGTTGAAATCAGCTGTGTTTAAGCTAAGAGTCGATGCGTTTGCAGAAATGGTGGCCGCTGTTGCCTCCTTAGTTCCATCAAGACTTGAGTGAAACCAATCAGCTGTTGTGTCCATACACTTCTTTAAACCGATCTTTTCGCCCACACCGATTGACCATGTTGCGCCAAATGGAGTGTCCTCACAGTTTGCAGGAAACACCACTGATGTGACTGTTTTAAATGCTTTTGCACCAGTCGTTGCAGTTGAGGCGTTTGCTGAAAAAGCAAAGTTTTCTGAAATGCTAGAATTTTTGTAATCAGTTCCATTAACAACAACAGTACACGCCGCAACGTCAGCTGTTGTGCCACCTGGGGTAATTACTAAATTTCTAGGAACGTCAGGGTTAGCTAGAAAAGATGTTAGAGTGACCGCCGCTGTTGATGTGTTTCCAGCAAAGGCACTTTTAATTGACGCTGTGTCAGCCGCTGTTGGGGCACCAAAATTTTGGGTTTCCAACACCGCTTGGCCAGCTGGCAATTTGATGTATTGATTAACTCTGTTTACGTTTTGCGCACTGGCAAGAACAACCGCAAACAAGGTAATCATGAATGTGTAAAATGCAATTTTCATTTTCATGTTTTATTCCTTTGTTGTTAATGATGAGGGGTTTTTAAGCCCCCCATTTTTAAACTTAAGCGATTGCGTTCTTGATCAAATAAGCTGCACTAGCGTTAGAGATGAGTTGATCGTATTCATCCTCACAAATTAACTCGTTAGATCCTGGTGGATTGCTAACAGGAGTTTTGTAAGCTTTACGAGCGGCCTCACCCTCTAAACGTACAGTGTAACCAAGTGATTGTTGTTGTAAGCCAGCTTTGTCTGGGCAAACAGCAAAGATCACGTTTTTACCCCACACTGGTGACAACACCGCTGCTTGTCCCTCAGCCGCTGAGTTGTAACGAGCCATACCGATCAACAACTTTTCAACACCCATTGCCTCACAAAGCTCTTGCTCTGTCAAACCACCTGGTCTGTTGAATTTGTAACCCAAGAAATCCAATATTTGTGGATGGCTCTTAAGTTTGTTGAAAACCTCCCAAGACATGATCCCAGTGTTTGCTTTTTCACCGCAACCAGCAACCACAGCTGCTTGTGCGTTTTCAAAGTCACTAACTGGATCAGAATTCAACTTGTCGTTGTACTGTTGTGAGCCAACTAAAGTTGTGTTTTGAGTTAACACCGCTGTGTTGCCTAGAACGTCAGCCAATCCTTTTTCTTTTTCAAGCCACAAGATTGTTGCCAAAGCTAAAATCTTGTCTTGCTCGACTTTGAAAGGATCAGTCACGTTTCGATAATCTTTTTTAGTTACCAAATCAGACAAACCATGAGACTCGATCGAAAACCCAGTTGAGTCGTAAGCAACACCGTCAACTTGGCGGTATTTTCCTTTACCACCTGTGATTGTGTTAACGATTCTCAAATGAGATGAGCCGTATTTTCCTAGCTTTCCAGTGTCGTTTTTGTGTTGGATTTCTGGCAAAATCTTTTCACAGATAAACTCTTTTGGAAAGTAACCGTTGCTCACATTCGTGAGTAACAGGTCAACTAACGCTTTTTGTTGTGTTCCTGAATTCATTTAAATCCCCCTTAAGATTGAGCCGCTGTGGCTTGAAATGGACCGATAACTTGAACGCCAAAAATATCGTTGTCGGCTGCATCCTCTAATGCTTGCGCGATTACGATGTCGCTTGCGTTCGCCACTTTTACAAGATCCCCATCAGTGTTAAAGCCTAGCAAATTTCCAGCGGAAATTGCTGCACCAGCAACACCAGCACCGCCACCACCTGGGTGTGCGACCTCGATTGGCTCACCAACTAAAGCGTCATGTTGCGCTAGACCGATTGCTCGATCTGTTGCAGCTGTACACTTTGTAACGTGAGATTTGTCAGAGCCTATTTTTACAGCCTGACCTTTTGTGATTGTCCCGTCACTTAGGTAAGTAACGATGAATCGTTTAATATATGATGACATAAATAATCCCCCTTAATTTTAAAATTATTCAACCAACTTTGGATTGTCTTTTCTTACTTTCAAAATTGCATCTGAAAGCGTGATGCCGCCCTTTGCGACCAGTGCATTAGCTAACTCTAAAGTTTGCTCTGACTTGGTTTTTTCTTTTCCAGCGGCACCTGTGCCAGTATCGCTGTTGCCGTGACCTGATTCATCAAGCTTAATCGGCTGAGCAAGCTCTGAAAATTTCATCACGTCACCTGACATGAACGCTTCTTTTTGAGCTGGCACAACTTTCTTTTCAGAAAGCAACAACTCAAACTTTGCAGTTTTTTCTGCTAGTGCTTTTTCCTCAGCTGCTTTTTTGCTTGCGGCCTCGTACTCAGCGCATTTTGCTTGAGACTCCTCAAGCTGCTTTTTCATGTCAGCCATCATTGCACCCTCATCAGCTGCACCTTTGGCTTTTTTCAGTTCCTCGATCTGAGCCATTAGCTCAGCGATTTTCTTGTCCTTTTCATCCATTGTGGATCCTCCGTTTTGTGTTTCCTGTAATTGAACAACTGGGGCCATGTCTTTAATGACTGGTCTGTTTGTTAGCCCAGCGCCAAAAAGAGTTGGTCCATACTTCTTTTTCGTTTCATTGTTTTCAAAATTGAATGTGAAATCAGCTGACAAGTACCTGAATTCTTTATCTGACAAAACTCGTTTGCCATTTGGAGTCCACTCAACATGTGCCCAAAGCTCAGTGCCATCCTCTGACAGCTCTAAATCTTTGATCCAACTTGCAGCAATGCTTTGAGATTCATGAGCATAGTCAATGGCAAGATCAATGCCCCTGACCTTATTCTCAAAATTTGCTTTCATGGAAAGTAAGATTTCTTTTGTGATTTCAAAAGTGCCGTATTCTGGATGATTAAATTTACCACATCTTAAGAGTTGTACTTTTTCTGGTATTACAATTGATCCATTGTTTTCGGCGAGTTTAATACTCTGGGGTGCGCCCTTGAAATGCTTACCAATGTTGTTAATCATGATGTTATGGTCCTTTAATGTTATTTAAAAAATCAAGCTTAAAATTAACCCCACGCGCGTATCTGGATCGGATGTCTGACCAAAATCTTTAATGTTAGGGCGCATTAGGTCCAGCCTCTTTTAATGAAATTATTAGAGAATTGATCGACTCCTCAGAAAATTTAATTGCCTTAAGTGCGCGATCTGATGGGTTTATTTCATTTATTTCGCGGTTTCCAAGATTGCCAACCAGGATCGGCGAGATGAAACTCTTGCAGTTGAAATGCAGCGGCGGCCAATACCTGTCTAATGCAGGATCATCTTTAGCGAATATCTTGCCAGCAAGCTCCTCACAAATTGCGCTGACTGGATCACCGTTAACAAATTGAAATGCCTCGATTTCTGATTGCACCTCATCATCCAAAAAGAAAGCCTGACGAGCCTCATTAATGATTTGAGATGCGGCGGCACTTGCCCCACCGTTCACGCTGTTGCCATCAACATAATCATCGGCCCCATCCTGCATGTCTTTTTGCAAAATACTTTCAGAATCGGTTGAATCAACAGAGCTGCTAAATTGGAAAAAGACAATCTTTTCAATGTCAGCGATTTGTGTGCCCACTAAATTCTTAAGCATGTTATCGATTCGTTTTCTGATGTCGGGTGGGAGCTTTTTGTAATCGCCAAGCTTGAGTGATTCATCATCAAATGAAAGTCTTATATTCTTTTTCTTAGGCACTTCTTTGCGTGCCTTTTCTAGCGCATCATAAGCAACCACAGCCAAAGCATTTTTAAGTGCATCTTTGTATGTGTTAATTCCTTTTGGTGTGATGCCAACGGTTGCGTCAAGTCGTTTGCTTGGTGGGAGCGATCTGTAATTGGCCATGATTTGTTCGATCATCGCGCTTGAGATTGCGGCCAAGTTTTCTTGCATAATCAGGCGCATTGCCTTTGTTGCATCTTTAATGTCAGTTCTAACTTTAGGTTTTTGTGCCATTTACCACCAACCAAGAACGCGGCCACATATTGGCAAATAAAGCGCGAACACGGCAAATCCACTCCAATCATCAAGCTTGCTCATGGCAAGCTGACCACCAACGGATAACAGCAAAATTGCATTTAAAATGTAAATGTAAATTTCCATGATTATACCTTAAACCTTTTCGCCTCAGCCAGTTTGATTTTATGGTAAAGAGAATTTTCTGCCAAAGGGAGTGGTGAGGCTTGAGGGCTCTGTTGTGGAGTCTGTTGCAATCTCTGGCCCTCCTTTGACGCTGGCGGCAGTTTGTATCTGCGGCGCACATTTTCCTCAAGTTTATCATCGGCAACCACAACCTTAGAATCAACAAAGTTTTTTATCACTTCTGACAATTCTTTTCCTGCTTTATCAGTAATGCCTGACAGCACGATTGTTGGGTACTTATCCACAATGCCAAAATTTAATTTGATCAGCTCAGGAATTAATCGGCGGTTGAGTCCATCAACAATTAATCGAGCAATGTAATCCACACTAGCAGTAAAGAAATCACTAAGATCATTCGATAAAGCGTAGCTGCCACTTGATCCTCCTTGTCCTAAACTTAGGAAGTTTGCACAATACGCTTGGACCATTCGTCGATCCTCAGCATCCACAGAGTATTCAACTTTCTGTGGATCATACGTATTGTTAACAAGTTTGACATCCCATCCCACAGGAAACAACAGATATTGTGACTCATGCGAAACAAAGTTTTCAAGTGACTCAACAAAGATTTCTGATTGAGGAGAGTTTAGGTCAAGCTGTGGAATTTGTGCGGTCGGGGTTGGTATTGCGAATTTTTCCACACCAATCGCGTTTAATTTTAAATAAGTTTTCTTGCGAAGGAATGAGCCGTAACAAGCACGAATCATTGAAATACCTTCGTAGTTAGATCCTTCGCGTTCCATCGAATTTACAATGAGCCACTTGGCATCAATGTTTACATACCTGTTTAAATCACCATAAGAAATTTGCGTGATGCTTTGGAGCAAGCCAGTTTGTGGATCTAAATTCCATCGGTCGATTGTGCGAGGCGAACGCCAGCCAAGCTTTTTTAAACCAACATAAGATCCAAATACTGGATGGGCTTGCACGATTTTGTGAGTGTATTCAAATACTGAGTGGCCAAAATCACAGCAAGTTAATGCCTCTGAAATATATTGATCAAAGCTTTCATCCATGTCGCGCATGAAAATGTGCTCGATCAATTCCTTGTGCTTTGTGTACTCATCGCCGTCACCACCTGGGTGGACTTCTTTTGTTGCACCACGGATGATGTTTTTAACGGCTTTCATTAGCATTGAAATTGTTGAATCAGAACGTCTTACTTGTTCGTAAATATCAGCTCGACGATACCCACGCAAATCATCAAGGTACTCCTCTGATGGGTAACCGCTGTAATTGCGTGATCCAGTTGTACCTAATTCTTGCGCGTGAATAATTTGTACTTGTTTTGGTCCATCAACTTGAGGTTGCACAACACTTAGTGGTGAGCTGGTTGCCATGGCAGGATTTGAAACGTCAGCGAGTTTTAGAGTTTTTTCTTTTGAAGTTTTTTTTCGCGTCACTTTCTTTTTTGCCATTAGTCGTAATCCTCATTCCTTACAAGTTTGCTTTTTGCAGCACGAGCATAGTCACGGGTGAATTGCCCAGCGCCATCAGTTAAAAGATGAAACGCTCCACTTGCTGCATCAACCTGGTCATCCTTAGTAGACTCTGGAAACGACTCCAATTCCAACAAAAATGTTTCGTTCCACCCTCCTTTGACCAGCTTTACGTTTCCTGCTTCGCATTGCGCTGAAAGTGGACCTGCTCTAACTTCTTTATTTGTTGAGACTTTATTTAATTTGACCATGTAACCAGCAAGCATACGTATGTACTCATCAGCTTCCACAACACCAGCTTGTCCTGGATCTTGCTCGATGCCAATTAAGTTAGTGATGCCATCCTGGGCCGCCGCATTTTTAACAGCTGACCTAACCTCAAGTGGTGAGCCTTGAAATCTAATCACGTTTGAAATGTAGTAAACCCCATCCTTAGTTTTGTGCATACGTAAGCCAACAGTAAAATCAGCACCAGGTTTTTTAGATGCAGCTCGATCCCAGTACCTGACAGATGCAATTATTTTGGAAGTTGGAAGTGCATCAACAATCTCAAAGTTTTGTCGCTTAAAGAATAACCCAGCGGCTGGTTTCACATTCCAGTTACCCTCAAGCAATTGCATCCGTTGGACATAAGGAAGTGCGTTAAGGTTGGCCAAGTAACCAGGATCCTTTTGCATGAGTATTTTGTTGTCAGACAATTTTGATGGAATAAAAGTAAAGCTCTTAGAGTCATCGTTTACTTTTTTGTCAGACCAGATCACCTCATCATTGACCACGTTAAACCAACGAATTACACCGATGCGTGATTTAATTGGAAAGCCATCCTCACCAATCCACCAATCAATCATTTGCCTCACCCATGAATCAGGATCTGGGTTGCATGTGCCTCTGATGTACGGCCTCACCCCTGACATGGATCTATTACGTGAAAGCATGTAAAAAAACTGTGACCTGGTAAAGTGAGTTATTTCATCCCATCCCATGTAACAAATCGCTGAGCCCTGCCAATCGAATTTATTTTTTTCGTGCTCCATGTGAGCAAGCTTTACTGTCATGCCACTTGGAAAAGTAAATTTAAGATCCGATGGCGTTGCTGCCATTGGAATAAAAATCTCACTTGCTTGGTCGTAAAGAGCGCCAGGGTTTGTGATCTGTGGAGTGGTACGTCTAAAGATGACACAATCAACAAGTGGGTTGCTGTAATGTCGTGTGGCCTCAAGAGTTAGAGCAAATGATTTTCCACCACCAGTCAGGCCGCACCGCCATAAAATACGATGTCAGCGGTGCTTTCAAAAAACAAAGTCTGTGGACCTGGTTGTGGAGCAAACTGAATCTTATTCATGTGGTGCGATTTTCCTCCTTGGACTCAGCGATGCCATCTTGGATGTGGCCCCTTTCCGTTGAAACGCCCTGACTCACCAGTAGTTTCAGCATAAGACTTAATCAAAAGTTTTTTTCTGATTCTGGCAATTGTGGACTTGTTGACATTAGCTTTCTTGGCAAGGCTGTCATCTGACATTGTGCCAAGTAAATTTTTAATTTCTTTTGAGATTTCTTTTTTATTCCAACCAGCCATTAAAGGTGGCTTAGACTCTCTTTTCTTTTTTCGCATGTCATCGTAATTGTCTTGATATGTGCCCAAAAACAAATGCTCTGGATTTACACAACTAGGATTGTCACATTTGTGGCAAACTAAAAAACCTTTAGGAATTGGACCAAAATGCATCTCATAAGAGATTCGATGAGCATACCCTTTGTCGTTGAATCGACCATACCCATCCTTTTTGGCAGCGGTCCACTCCCAACATGGATGGAAAGGGATCATTTCAACTTTAGACCAAAATCGCTTTAACTCTAGTGTCATTTGGTTTCACGGCCATTGCTTGGGAGGCTAATCACAACTTGCACAGGATTGCCATCAGCATCGGTGTGCGCAACCTCTTGTTTTTCACGCCATTCTTTTGGCCGTCTATTTTTGAGCCAGAAAATTTGAGCTGTTACGTTGCCCATAACTGCATTTTGAAATAGGGATGTTTCAACCAATCCATCAGCCGCATCTTTAGATTGCTTTAGGGCATACAAAAACTCTGGCTTTTCTCGCATCCATAGATGCAACGTGCTAACAGCAATCCCAGTGATTTCAGCAATTTCCTCGTTTGTGCGCCCAGCTTTTGCCAGCTCAAGAATTTTTGCAGTTAGATTTTCATTAAATAGGGTGGGGCGGCCCACCTTGTTCTTGCTTGAGCCATCATCAGACTTTGCGGTTTTAGAGCCCTTGGCTTTTTTCGCCATAACTAAATCCTAACCTTATGAGTTGCGTTTTGGTTTATTTAATCGGTTGAGCTTTTTGCTTTTCTTGTAACGTGGTGAGCCATTTCCTGATTTTTTAGTTTTCGACTTCTTGTGTTTTGCCATTTACTAGCCTTTCGGTTTGCTTTTTGATTTGCTCAATGCTCCCAAAGATTGATTTTTGACCAGTACGTTTAAAACGCTCCTGAGACATTTGAGTTGCATAACAATCATCACACATGAGCGATGGGCCATTTACAATACAAATTTTTCGTGTGGCTGTTGATGTTCTGTAATTAAAGCAAGTCGCACATTTGAGGCGTTTCGGTTTGTTCAAGGCATGAGGCATTTGGCGTTTTTCCTAATTGTAAATACAGCTCATCGATATTTCTCGGCTTAAACTGGCTCAGAGTAAATACAATTTTGGGTTGATCCGTATCGAGCGTTTCAATTTTCTCATAATGACCAGCCCAAAAGTGCCTGTCATCGATCTGGATTATTTTGGCCAAAAGGTCATGGCTTGCTTTGATGTAATTGGATGCATCGATTTCTTTGGTTGGATTTCCGACCTTTTTAGATTTGCAAATCAGTTTTGATTTAGGGAATACAAAATAAGAATCGACTCTTATTTGAAAGCCCTTGCAAACTGCCTCGCGAGTTTTTTCTTTGATTTCTCGCACTAGCTTTGAATTCTTAGTGGCCCATTGAGCTGCATAAGTTTCAAATACTTTGTAAGCATCTGATTTCCATCTCTTTGCTTTCATTGTTGGCTTGGCAAATTTATTTTTGTTTGTATTGAATCGACCAGATGAATAAAGAGCATTAACGGTGGGGCACATTGGAAAGTCACGTATTACAAAACGTGGCATCATTTTCTAACCAACCCAACCAATCCCTCTGAGGTAAAGCTGTTGGGATATTGCCCAAAATTCGCCGCACTTGTCGCATTTAGTTTCATCACCATAGCTGTACTTGAAACTAAGCCATTCAAAGTGGTCAAGTGAATAAATATCTTTAGTGTAAAGGTCTTTAACAATCTTTGCGATTGGTACATTACAACCTGGGCACTCGACAATACACCCTTTGGGAATTAGTACGCCTTGTTCCATAAGTGAATTGGAGCATTGTATTAACCACAACGCAACACAAATTTAATGTAAGCTTAAGGTGAGCACTCAAGGATGAGTGCGCTTGCAAGTAAGGAGCGTGGGCCAAAGATCGGATGCGACTCTAATCTAAGGCCCTCGCGAATAGGGTTTGCATGTCCTATTACACAAATCATTAGGCTGTTTTGTCTGGAGGCACAACTAATTTTTTGGGTTTTAAAACGAATGTGGATTGACAGTTTTGACAGTTAAACCAGAGCAATCCACTAACGCGGCCCTTTGCAATTGCGTTTTTTGTTGTCTGAATTGTTTTGCATCCAGGACATGGTTTTAAAGTCATCTAACACCCAAGCTTACGCTCACCGTACGCCTCCCACATGGCTTGGTCCTCAAGTTGCTCTTGTCGTTTCATGTAATGATATTCCTTTGGGCTTATCATTCTAACCTCAACTCTGATTGGCTCATCGTAATAGCTGCACCAAATAAATTCAGGTCGGCCAATTGGATCAACATCAGAAAAATATTGGTGCCTAAAGAGGTTGATTTGTTTTTTAAATCTTTCCTCAAGGGGCGCTCGCATGTATTTTTTAAGCTCTGAAAGGGTGTGGAAACCCTCCCAAGAATAAGGACCAAGAAAAGATCCATCAAAAGATTTTGCCCTTTCTAATACAGTGCATCTAACCATAAAAAACATGAGTGGCCTCCAACACCTTATTATACCCCAAATAGGGTATGTAGTTACGTATTCTCATTTTAGAATGAAATTTTGTAATACTCTGAGACTGGCACGACTTTAAAATAAGGTGGTGGATAAAAGTGTTTAGTTAAGGGCTCGTAAAGCTCATTGATGGGTGGGGCGTGTGGTTGCCTAAAGTATGCGTCCAATTGCCACTGAGGACCACCATGAGCAAAGCGGCCCCACAATTGTGCATGGATCCATGTGAGCCAAGTTGGATGTAAAAACCTCGACAACAGCACTTCCATGTTAAGGTTTAGTGAATCGCCAACATCATCTCTAAGCCCATGCTCGTCTTTAACCCATGTGTTTTTAATGCGCCAAAGGATTGAGAATGTGCGCCAAATATCACCACACCAAATAATTAACCAAGCCTTAATCCCCTTAATGTGCGCGGCTCTGTACGCTGAGGACCAATGATCTGGAAACATTAAATCACCATTCCAATCACCTTTGGTGGGCTGTAAATTTGGAAACATACCCCAGCGGTCCTGTAATGTTTTAAGCATTGCGTGGCCCCTGACAATCCAATTCACTAGTGCCGCAAGGAGTATTGGCAAGCCCTGGTCACGACTTGTTCCATACTGAGCGTCTTGTGGATTAGGGTGAGCTTTCCAGTAACGACACACAAACTTGTCATCAGCTGACCAGTTAAGCCAAATCGAATTGACCAATGTAAGAGCACGTTTTGGAAATCGTTTTAATTCCGCTGGCATTAATTCTTGTACGAGCGCAAAGGCAAACCAAAAGTGGCCATCACGGTTGATGGCATCACCACCACCTGTTGGCGTTCCATCGTTTCCATCAATTCGCACACCTGGTATTTCAGCGTCTTTTAAAATTCCAATGTGGACAAGCATCCCTTTTTCATCAAAATAATCATCCCAGTTTTTCATTTTTATCCTGTGCTAATTCAATTAAAATTTTACCCAAATTGTCACGAGCCAATTCCGTTGCTGATTTAATGGTGCGCTCTAAGTTGTCCCTTACAGATACACCAAGGCTTGGCCTGTAAGTATTGATTGCGTTTTGAAAATCCTCACAAGACTTCAAAAAATCAGTGTGCTTTGTAATCTCTGGATTTTGTAAATCAATGCTGTTATTGCCAGCCATCATGCTCCTGCCATTTGTATTGATGCCTTTTTAATCGTCAATGCAATATCGTTTAAAACTCTGGACATTTCCTTTGGATCATCTGGACCGCCCCAAAAGTGAACTGTCGGAATGTTTTTGTCATCGAGTAAAACAAACACAACTGGTTTTGGATTTCCATGCAGCTTGCAAATGGCCTCGGCAAATTGAATTGCATGTGGCTTGTTGAGCTGTTGTTTCGGAATTTCTGTTTTACTAAAAAACTCCCACGCCATTTTATTGAGCCTGGTTTTGAAACACAACCGTTGGTTGTTTGTCTTTTGCAAGTTTAAGCAAGTGCTCGATTTGCTCCCAAGTAAGTCCTGGCGCACCTGTTTTCTTTTTAAGATCAGCAACCACATCCTCAATCATCGAAACGATTGATCTTTGCGATGCTGCAATTATTTCCTCTGGCTTGTCAGCACTGGCCATTTCAAATTTTGGCTTTTCCTGATTTTCCATTACTTGTCCTTTGTTGGATTTTTCTGCAAGTAAGCTTGCATGACTGTTGCTTGATGTGTGGCATCAGCAAGCGCATTGTGTTTCGTGCCCTTAAAGTTGTGGCCCATTTCAACATCAAACATTGCCTTTAATGTGCGGTAACATCTGATGTCCCAGAACGCCCAAGGTGGATCGAGCTTAAGACTTTGCAACAATGACTCGATGATTGGAATGTCAAAGCTTGCACCACATCCCCAGACCTTTACTTTGTGTGGCAAAACCCATGAGTGAAAGGCTGGCAAGATTGCATGAACACTTTGGCCATCAACGCAAGCTGATCTGAAAACCTTTTGTGCATCAGCTCCTTGGCCCATCCACCAAAGCAATGTATCAGCATCAACAGAGCGTTTTGCTTTTAGTTGCTCTTTTAAATTAAAAGTCCATTCTTTTGATTCAATTATTTTTTCACGGTTAAATAAAACAGCGCCAAGTGAAAGCACAGCGGTGTCAGGATTTTTACCTAGTGTCTCGAAATCCAACATCAGGTGGTTGTTGAGGCCCATGTTATTCCTTTATGTATTTTGTGAATCGTTGCTTGTGAAACATCAAACTTTTTTGCAACAGCTCTTTGTGATAAACCAAAAGACAAAAGCTTTTTTATTTGCTCAGCTTTGTTTTGATTCAATCTTGCCATTGGGTTATTTTCTCTTTTATTTACTGACAATGTGCCATGCCTTAATCGGTCTTGTTGGTTTTCAAGTCTTGTGCCCCAACGCAAATTGTCTAAGCAGTTGTTGGATCTGTCACCGTCATAATGGCAACATTCTTTGTTTTGGCTTGGACCGACAAAAGACTCTAAAACCATTCGATGCACTAACATCACGAATTTTTTATTATTCTTTGACAGCATGACTCTGGCGTACCCATCACCACGCGAGACATGAGCTTTAAGTTGTTTCAATACCTGTTTTCTAGTTCTAAAAACCTCGCCTCTATTTGAAATAGAGTAAGTGTTTTCAAATCCATAAACTGGCACAATCTCTAATCTCAAAAAGCCCCCATACTCCATGCAATAATCACAAAAATAGACGCTAACAAAACAAAAAACAAGCCCCAAAAAAATCCCAGCAATAAACATTCCTTTAAAAATTTAACCATTGTTTGCTTTCACTCCTGTGCCACCACAGCAAGGGCAAATCTTTTTCTTTACCTCTAAACATTTTTTGCATGTTGCTGGTCTTGTATTTTCAATTTCTAGCCCACCAAATCGAATCATTTTTCCACAAAGTGAAAGACCTTTAAATGGGTGTGGACTTGAGTTTGGATGATTGGCGTGTATTGGCATAGTGCTCATGCAAAGCCTCGTTGACATCTCTTAAAACAATCCTTGCGTTTGATTCAGCTGTCACCACACAACAGTGGTCGCACTGGTCAATGCCCTCATCACAGTCAGCCGTACCCTGACATTCATTTAATGATTCGTGTTCCAATGCAGCATTGAGCGCAACGATTACATCATTAAGCACACGTCTCGATCTTTTTAAAGTGCGTTTTAGTTTTTCAATTTTTACAAGGTCGCTCATCTAAATAGCCTTTCAAATTTTATTGGAAGTACGGCAAGAATTCTAAGTATTGAATCCAAATTTGGTTGGCGCTTTCCATCAATAATTTGTGAAATCGCCGCTTGTGTTAAGCCAGTTCGTTCTGCAAATTCAAGCTGAGTCATGTCCAGCTCTTTTAAAAGCTCACGTAAATTTCTACCAAGTGCGCTGGCATCCATCATAATTAAAGCCATTACGTTGCCTGATCCTGTTTAGCTTTTTCCACCATGGCTTTCATGTGATCCATCCAATTAAAAGCGCACTCCTGAAAATCAGGGAATTGATTGTTATCCACGCACCAGCTTAATAGTTGGCCAAGATCCTCAAATGGAATGTCTTTGATTGCTTTACCTTTAAAGTTTTTTGTAAACGTAATTACAAAGTCACCTGGGTTTCCAGTGTATTTGTGGTGTGCTGGTGCCCCAGAGTTTCCACCATTTCCAGGTTGAGCATTTTGAGGAGGTGGGCCATTTTTATTTTGAGCCCCACCCGTTCCTGGTTTTGGATCTTGCTTTTTCCTTTGTTGAGCTGGTGGTTTAGGATCATTCTGAGGTTTCAATGATTGCGAATTGCCATCATCATCCTCCTCAGGAATTTGATAAATTGCTTTTAAAAGTTGACGGCGCATGAAAGTGTTTGACGCTCCGAAACCATGTAAGTCTTTATTTCTTAAAAACATTGGCACCCATTCGCTGTCAATAAACTCACCACTTGAGTGCATTAGTCGGTAACAAATAAACATGTTTGCAGCGTCACCTTTGAAATTAAAAATAACACTTAAGCCATTGTCAGATGCTGGCTTTTGAATAACCTCAATCACATCCTCTAACTTTGCGTAAGTGCTGGTTTTACCAGGTCTTGAAAAAGCAGGGTTTTCAGCTGACTTTGTTGCGGCTTGAATTTGCCCTTGCGCTTTACTTAAAGCCTCACTTAACTTTTGAGTTGATGGTTGAGAATTGGAAACTTGTGTTTCAGACATTTTGCAAACCCCCTAATAAAAAACCTTGATACGTATAAACGATTCATGTGTCAACTCATGGTTTTTGTAAATGCATTCTTAACCAAGTCCCTAACCTTTTCAGCGGCAACAGCACGCGCGTGTGGATCATCTGGTCTTGGATCATTGTCAATGACTTGTTGGATGGGTGAGGCAACAGGTTTTGGTTTTTGAAATTCAACCTTGCCAGCCTTGGGATCGGTCCAATCGCGCCAGGTGGACATGAAACTAGAAAATTGTTTTATGTACTTGGGTTCTAGCCGCTGGTCTTTGCAATGCTTAGAATACTTTTCAACAGCCAGCTCCAAAAGGTTAAGATCATCTTTATTTTTGACTTCTCGTTTCACAATTTGCATACCACGTTGCTTACCCTCCTTACGTGGATATTTTAAATAAATTTGCTCAAGCTCGACCGATGTTAATCGGTCATATTCGTTCGTACGTTCGTACGTTCGTTCGTTCGTAGAGCACGTGGACGTAACGTGCGCGGGATTTGACGTAACGTGCACGTTACGTGCGCGTGACGTTTGAGTTGTAACTAATTGAAATTTCTCAAGTTTGAAAATTGCACTGTCTACATCGGCCTGTTTGAGACTCGCAAACCTCTGTGCATGTTGGTAACTAATTGTAACACAAGCATTACTTTTTTTAGATGCCAAGCAAAGCAAGTAAATCCATACTAATTTTTCGACGGGACTTAGCTCAAAAAGTTCATGATCCTCAAAGAATGAGTGCTCGAATCGAAACCAGCTTGAATGTGAAACGTCTTTGCGTGGATTGAATTTTTGCCAATCTTTAATGGTGACAATTACTTGTGTTTCACTCAAACTATACCCCTTAGTTTAATTTTTGAACGAATTAACTATTTGCTAAAGCCTCTGAGGTGTCAAACTTTCAGGGGCTTTTTTTATTTGACTTTGCGTTAAGTATTCAATACGTAATGCGGCCATAGGGGTTTGCATTATGTCAGTGTTTAGATGCGTTAAATGTAACGCGAATTACGATTACAAAGAAAATTATATTTTACGTGGCGAATGTGTTGCGCCGTATCTTATTCAAACTTACAGCGGCCAAGGCGATGCGTGTCGTGGAAAAATTCAAGAATTAAACGAGGGGCCATGTCCTGACTGTGGGATGTTTAAAAGCGGCTCATTGTGCGCGTGTGCGATACCAAAGCCAGATCATCCAAAGTGTCACATGACTCCAATGAGCTTTCAAGCTGGTGAGTATGATGAACAATGGTGGGAGTGTGTGCATTGCGGTCACACAATTTTAATTCAACCACCAAGTGCAGGTGAGCATTGAGCTGGTCAGACTTTTTTCAAATGAAAATTAAAACGGATCTTAATCGGCCAAAGCTGCTTTACAAAAGAAAGCCCTGCCATGATTGCGCTGTGACCTGTGGCTTTTACACAGAGATTTCTCACGCTCTTAAAAGAGAGCCATTAGAAGTACAGATAGCAGTTTCAGAAAAATGGTTTTGCCACAATGATTCGAGTCGTGCTTGTCGAGGTAATTCAAATTATTTGGGGCTCACATCATGAGCGACCAAAAGCCTAGAGAGTTTTGGAGATGGGAATATGATGTTCTTGATGGATATGGTGGTGCCTCAGGAATTGAGAACACTAAAGAACAAGCTGAAAAGATGTTAGCACAGAAAACAAACGGCCCATTTAAATATGCTGGCCGAATTATTCACGTCATCGAGAAGAGCGCGTATGACAATTTATTAGCACATTGCTTAGAATTAGAAAAAGTTGCAGATGCGGCCATGGATAAATATGAAGTTAGGCGAGAACGCGATCAGCTCCGCGCCGACCTCGACTTGGCGATTGAGGCTTTGAAATTTTATGCTTCAGGAGAACATCTTGAGGCCGATGATTTTGATACTGAAACTTTAGATCAGGGTGATTTTGATTTACATGAAAATACGCATGGTAAATTGGCAAGAGAAACCCTCGCCAAGCTCCAGGAGAGAAAATGAAAATGCCAAAGCGTGACGCCGCAAAGTTTATTCGTGAGATTCGTGGGGCTCTGGTCGTTGCTAACCCCACCCATTTTAAATTTATCGAAACCGTTTTAGCCGATCAAATTTTTGTAATTGAGAATGGACATCAAGAAATCATTAACGTGGAGTACCATTTTTCTCACATCCTAATGAGAATTTTCAACTCAAAGAATGTCGCGCCCAACCCTCAAAGCCTTTAGTTTATCCTCGCGATCAATCCCCTGTTTTATGCGCATTAAAACCCCAAGGACTGATCCTTTATGCTCACCCATCCAGTAAGCCAAAAGATTCTTGCCTGTTAAATTTGAGGCGATTAACCACTTACACACATCATTCCAACGTGGCATCTGCTTAATCTCCCAAGCTAGTGGAGCAAGATGCGCACAGCCATCCACGACACGCAACAGCAATTGCCGTTGCTCCTCGCTTTCTAAAGTCGAATATCTGTTAGTAGGAAACTTCAAAGATTTTTTCATTACCTGAGAGCCTTGCTGTTGCATACCCCATCCCAAAAAATAAAACGGCCATTGTAACTTTACCCTCTGTGGTGTTCCAAAAAGAGTGTAACTGATTTTGATTCACTTGCTCAAAGTGTTGATTGCAAGTGTTAAGGTTGGCTTTATCCACCTCACATTGCTTGATGTATTTCACAAGCCCCTGAGTGTCCTCATCATTCATCGGATCCAGGTTGTGGGGGCTCTGAGCTTGTAGATTTGATGGCATCAGCAATGATGTCAGCATCAGACTTTTTAGAAAGCTTGTCCATAATCTCAATCTCATTCTCCTTGTATTTTAGTTTCAGAGCCAAGGTGTTAGCTAATGCCTGGACTTTACTCGTTTGCTTAGCGGCCATTTTGTAGCCAGCGGAAAACGCCAAGATAAGCCCAGGCATTACCTTTTGCAGAAATTCTAAAATTGCTTTTACAACAACTGCAAGTTTATCCACACATCACACGACTGGTTGTGACGGTGCGGCCTCAACTTTTTTCTCAGGCTTTTTTGCATTAAATAAAGCTGAGCCCCATTTAAGCCAGTACATCACTCGGCCCTTTTCAAAAGCTGCAAGCCAATCAGCGGCTTTAACTAAATTGGCCATGACCAAAACCTTTTGCAAAGCCTTGATTGCGCCAACACAGAAAGCCGTGAGCGTTGTTAGAATCGTCACGATGACACCAAACCATTGCCCTGCTTTCACAAGAAATGGTCCAATTACTGGAAACTCATAAATCTTTTCTAAAAGATCAACGAGCCAATCGGGTGGGGTTTCCACCGCGTTTAAAGCCGCATCATCACTTTGTGCAACAGCTCTGATTGTGAAAAACATCACCACCAACAAAATTAATCCCATATATTTTTTCATGTATCCCCCTCTAATGCCGTTAAGCGTTTATCCATTTTATTTTCAGTTTCAGTAATCCGTTTGTGCGCCTCAACCAAATTCTCTTTGATCCCAGGAATTAAATCGGTGCGCTCCTTAAATAAATTAAAAGTCGTTCTAAAAACCGTAAGCTCTGTTTTCAATTCGTGGATTTCAGTTTTGAAATCACGCAAAGTTTTAATCAAATCTTTGAAAGCCCATAAAATAAATCCAGCCACAACAGAGCCAACAATGGTTAAAATTAGAGGCAAGATGTTAATCTTAATTTCTGTCATACTGTTTTAACCCACTCAGGGTAATTGGGCATGACAATCACAAGCAAATCTTTTCTGTGCCCAAATGGTCTAATGCGAACGCAAGCCCCCTGCTTTTTTGCAATCTCGACTGATGTCGTGGTTGAATCACCACCACCAGCCTCAATGATTTGGTACTCATTAATCATCATCGCGACATGTGTAATTTGATTTGTGGACTTTCCATAAAAGCAAAGTGCGCCAGCTGATTGACCATTTCCTAAAGCCTTGCCACCACCAATTAACCAATCATGAATCATTTGCGCGCTGTTAAATCCTGGTGGATCAAAGCCAACACTCACCATGCACCACTCAACCAAGCCAGAACAATCAAGCCCAGTGAGTGGGTTTTTTCCACCCCACTGGTATGGGTAATTCAAGCATGATTTTGCAACATCAATGAGTGTCATCATCAAAAGCCACTTACCTTTTCAATTATGATTTGATTTCTCGCGTGGTTAGCCTCAATGGTTGAAATCGTACCACCCGTTCTGGATGATAAAAGCACAACAGATATTGGCTCACCCTTTGTGCAAGGGACAACCGTTGATCCATGCACGTTGTTTTGAATGGTCGCGCTTGCTGGAATTTGATTCCAATGTATCTGTGAGTTTGTTGTTCCATTCACGGTAACATCAGCAATCAAATAATCCCCAGCTGTCCAAGCCTCACCACCTGTCAGGAATGTTGTTGTGACTCTGTACTTGCCAGTAATTGGACAAGTAAACGCCCAGCCAGATCCTGTTGTGACAGCCCCATGAGTGTCCCACACTTTTGTTGGTGCATCGAAAATGGTGGGTGAGGATGTATTAGGAATTGAGTTTGTTAGAGAATTGGCCGTGTATTTTGCGCTCACCCATTCCGTTGGCGCAATCGAGCTTGGCCCCTGTACTTGCTCGATGCTAAGTAAACACTGGTAAGCCGTTCCTGCTTTGTTGGCTGGTGTTGTGGTTGCATCAGGAAATACTTGAATGTAATCGCCAGCATTTAATTGAATGGTGACGCTTGCAATCGCCTCGATTGAGGCGCCCATTGTTCCAAGATAAACTTGATTTGTGCCGTTCTTGTAAAGTGCTAGGTTAGCCGCACCTGTTGTAAGAAATGTTCCACCCACTCGGTAGTAACCACTAGTTGGAGCTGTAAACTTCCAAGTGCCAGCACCAGTTGTTACCGCGTTGTGAGTATCATGTATTTTGGTTTCAAAATTTATCGGGTTTGCTGATGTGGTTGATGCACCAGTTGTGACACCGTAAGTGGCTGAAACAACTCTAAGCTCAGCATCATCTGACATTTGAACATTAGATGACCAGCCAAGAATCGGAGCGGTAAAGATGATGTTAACCTCATCACCTGATCCGAATGTGAATGGGTTTGCTTGGTTAACACGCCCAGCGTTTCCAGCCCAAATCCCCGATACCTCGAGGGTGGTGGTGGATTGTAGAATTAAGGATCCAGCATACAATTGGTTTCCATCATCCAAAACACTTGCCGATCCAAGTGCCACTTGCAATTGGCTCGTCGAATTTACTTTGCTTGAATCAATGACCATGCCTGTTGGCATGTTAATAAAAAGGTTTGTTGAGTTAGGAGCGCCAGACAAAAGAACGCGCACCATGATTTGTGCTGAATCACCAAGGCGACGATATTGCCCATAATAAGTTGTATTAGTGTTCCACGTACCAGTTGGAGTAAATGATTTCCAATCGGAGCCAACAAGCCCATAATTGTAAACGGGTGGGCCGCTTAAAATGTTGTCCACATCCATCGTGAAAGCTGTGGTACTTGTTGAGCTTGTGTAAAAAATTAATCTAAATGCAGTTGAGTTGTAAGGGTTTTGAAAAATCCCTTTAAATGTCGTTGATGTTGTCGAGGCTTTAATTTGAAAAGGTGAAAGTTGATTTAGGATTACGTTGTTCGTCGTATCGTAAACCCATACCTCCATTACATCATCGGCGTACCCACTCGATGTAATGTAATCAAAAGCAATTTCCTGCACGCGTGATTGGTCAGCAAGTCGAGCTGTGTAATTTACACTCAACCCCTCGCCTTGTCCGTTGGCCGCGCTGTGTGTAATTCTTAAAGATCCATTGGCATCATAATCAGTTGTTCTGGCGATTGTAACAACCGATGGACTTCCACCAGTTCCATCAACCAGAGATGTGCCATCATCAAATGTTACCCATGAGCCAGCTGTGTTTTTAAAGCTTGCACTGTCACCAGTGATGTTGTTTACACGACCTGATCCAGAGCCTGAGCCACCAATTGAATCCCACGCGGCGCCATTGTAACCGTTAAACTCAGTCGTTGTTGTGTTAAAAAGAAGTGAGCCAGTAAGTGGGGATGAAATCGCATCACGTTGTGTGGATGTCATCCTTGGTGGTACGAATGATTTGGTCGTTGAATCTAATTGTAAAATCGCTGATGCGTCAGCTGGCGATGTGGATCCAAAAATACCTGTTGAGTTTGAAATCAGTGGCGCACTGGATGTAAGCGTTAACGTGTTGCCAACAGTTGTTGGACCAGTCAGCGTGTTTGCGCCAGCTGCAATCAAAGCACCGTTAGAATTAATTGTGGAGTTTGATGTTAGCGTGTTTGAAACCGTTGTAAGTCCTGAAAGGGTTGTTGCGCTTGAGGCAATGAAAGGCCCAGTCTGATTAAATGTTCCACTTGATGAAACCGCACCTGTGAGCGTTGTTGCTGTTGCGCTTACTCCTTGCAAAGAAGTGTTGCCAGTAACAGTGAGGTTACTTTTTATTTTAACAGGCTGGTTGTAAATGTTGTCTGCATAAACTGGTTGGCCAATTAGAATTAAGATCGACAAAAATAAATTTAAAAATTTCATCTGTTACCTCACATTTTGCTTACAAAGTATTTCATTGTACCTGAATACGCGCCACCACTTAAATTTGATGATGTGTATTTTATCTGAGCAATTCCAGTTGTCGTGGTAACTGTAAATTCAACACCTGTGTCATCTGGACCACGCTCGTTAACTGTCAAATCCCATTGATCCAAAGTTGGCTTGTAAGTTAAAAACAATTCCATCCTTGTCATTAATTCTGTTGGTGTGTCAGTACTTCTGTAAATTTCAACGTCAATTTTTGCTGATGAATAATCATTTCCATCGAGCGTGAGCCCAGTCACATTTGTGGGGCTTGCCACGTTGTTTGCAATTGTGAAAAGTGTTGTTGGCAACACTCCACTTTCTAGTGCAATCCCAGCGGTCCTAAGCATGTTAAACCAGAAGTTTTTAACTGGCGTTCCATTTTCTCTTATTGGTATGCTGCTAAAAGACATTAAGCCACCTCGTATTCTACAATGATTCGACCAGCACCACCGTTAGCACCAGTTTGTCCTGTGTTTCCAGCGTTCGATCTAGCACCAGCACCGCCACCACCACCTGAGCCGTTTACACCAACACTTGGGCTTGATGTGAATGAGTTAGGTCCACCAGCTGGTTGACCGCCGCCGCCGTTTCCACCAGAGCCATAAAGTGAACGTGCACCGCCACCACCACCGCCACCGCCCTCAATACCTGGCGATGTAAATCCACCACCTGAGCCACCGTTTCCTGGGCTGTAATTCGCATCACCATTTCCATCACCAGCCGCGCCAGCTGATCCTGCACTTGGCCCAGTTCCACCAGTTCCACCATTGTGGCCACCTGATCCACCTGATCCTCCTGCACCTGGGCCGCCAGCATGTAAGCCAGCACCGCCACCGCCGCCACCACGAGCGACGATGCCCCCAAAAGATGTGTCACCACCTGATCCACCAGCTGATCCGTTTCCAGCCGAGGCACCGCCACCGCCGCCGCCACCAGCGGCACCGATTACATAATTGATGCTGTCATTTCCTGTAATATCAATCTCGACTGTAATTTGTTGGCCGCACCCACCACCACCGCCACCAGAGCCAGCATTGCCAGCACCAGCGGCACCGCCGCCACCGCCGCCGCCACCGCCGCCGCCACCAATGAGTGTCACTTTTATTTTATTTCCAATGAGATTGGTTGGCCGTGTCCATACGCCAGAGCCTGTCAAATGCTGGAAAGTTGTTTTAGGAAATTTGTAATCTAATTGTTCAACGCCCACCTTAAACCCCCGTCGGTGTGAATGGCACCGTTAAAACAAAGCCGATTGGTGAGCCGCCCACTGGGATTTCTGTTAGATCGAGCCTAACAAGATCGCCAGCTAACAGCTCCTCAACCACGGTGTTAATTTCAGCCGCTGTGCCGTTTGTATCTGTTGAGTCTGCAAAATCCCCATCGGTTGCGGCAACCCTTGGTAAAACATCAAAAATTGATGTCCAAGATCCAGCTCCACGTTTAAATTTTACATCTACCTCAAGCCCACCCGTTGCCGAATCTAGTGTCAATACTTTTAAAAGAGCTGAGTTAACGGTTAAATCTTGAGTGATTGGGATTACGCCACCAACGCCCTCAACGAGTCCTGCTTTTGTGTAATACCCATCAATGTTCCAAGCAAGCGCATGACCACTTACCTCAGCCGCAAACCTGTCAGCTAAATCAACAAGCTCAGTGTTGATCTGGTTAAACCATGTTTCATCAATGACTTGCCCATTTGATCTGGTCGGTAATGGTAACATTTCTAAATCTCCCTAAGTTTCAACGTCACTGTTTGCGCCTTGGTTGAAATTTTCTTTTTAATTATTTTGTAATTCTTTTCTGGCGCGATTGTGAGTGACCAAAGTCCTCGTGGCAAAACGCCAACACCACACACAGCTTGCCCACAAATAGGAAGTGGAAAATCCTCCCAAGGCACTGTGACAGTTGGGTAATCAATGTTTATTCTGTCTAGTAAGTTTAAAGCCAAAGTGCTGTAATCAAGCGGCGTAATCAAATCTAGTTCTTGCTTTTTGTTTCCAAATTCTGTTGCCATTGCCTCTAAAATGTTTCGGCGTTTAATGGTGTCAGTGAAAAAATCAAAATCTAGTTCGCGCTTGATCTTGCCGTTTTTCTTGATGGATGTATTGACTGCAAATGCAATTGAGGCATCTCGCCATGTCCAAAAGTTAAAGGTGCGACTAATGCCATTAGAAATGTTTTTTATGTCAGAGATATTTTCAACGCCCAAGTTTGAGCTTTGACCAAAAAAGCTTTTCTGAATTGCAACGGTTGGTGTCCTTGGTTTCACATACACCGTGGCGTCGCGAATCTCAAACACTGAGTTGGCTGAATAAAGGAGGCGATCGAGCGATTCTTTTACAGTTTGATTTTCAAAGCTTGTTACGTTGTCCGTATCTTGTGGGAGTCCACAATTAATGTTTGCTGGGCTAATTGTAAGATATTTTAAAATGCTTGCTTGATTTAGGAGCTTGTAAATTAATTCATCCTGATCATCGCCAGCGGCAAATTGTGTAAAAGGTACGGTTTCATTTTCAAAGATCGACTCGTACCCAAGGAGCACAAATTTTAAATCCTCTGTCTTGGCCTCCTCAAGTGCCGCATCATCATTTAAAAGCCCCTCAAATAATGTGACCTCATTGCTTAAAAAGTCCTCGCCGCAAATTCCAAAACCGCAAATGAATTCGTAATTAGCAATATCGTATGTGATTTTCACGATTGAGTTTCCTCGGCGGTATGGAAACATTGATTTAGGTTGACCAGTCTCGGAAAATAAACCCTCACGATTATTGAGTGTGATGGCCACGTTAGCATTTTTAAAAACGCCAATTTGATATTCGCTCGAATCAGTATCTAGTGAAATGTCACCAATGCTTTGGACATACTTAGTGATTTCAGTAAATTCACTGTTGTAAATGCCACGGGAGTTGAAAGTCTTGATGTAAATTCTGTGCCGCATTAGTCGATCACTTCCTTTAGATCAATGTTAACCACTTGGCCAGAGGTGTAAAAGCCTTTGTACCATTCAGGAGTTAGCTCATCAGAACATTTCATTAAATAGAAATCTTGGTTACGATACCCAATACGAACGGATGAGAATTGTGTTTCGACGCCACCGCTGAGCAATACCAAAAATCCCTCATGGCTCATGTACATTTTTTCAAACACTGTTAGATCGCCATTGTCAGAGTAAACTTTAATATCAAGTTTACAGCTAAAGTTTCCAATTTGTTCTTTAATTGAAACCTTGCCTGACAGCATTTTTGTTGAGATTCGGTCGCGTGAAAGCTTTGGATCTTTAATTGTTGGCCAGCCGTTTAATCGCCCAATCTTTTGGGTGGCAATAAATTGCGCTAAAAATTTATCCTCATCAGCTGTAAATGTTCCATAAATTGTTAGCTTGATTTTTGTGGTGGTCACTTTTGTGAATTCGTGAAACGTGGTTGTTGCGGCGTTTGTCGTTTCATTAATCGCTGTTGAAAAATTAACGTAACTCGCACCATTCCAATACTTGATTTGGTAAACTTTAAAATTGTGGCCAACGAGTGAAATAAAGTCGAGGTCAACAGCGTTTGCAAAATCAACCTCAAAGGTTGTGTTGTTTGCATCTAGTGAGCCTGTGGTTGCCCAGCCTGATGAATTCAAACGGTTGCGAACAAAGTCAGCAAACTCCTGGGCCTCGCTTGCTGTGAGTGTCACAACAGGATCAGAAATGTCTAATTTGTTTTTTTCTAAAATTAATATCTGTCCACTCATGATGCACCTGTTACGACGATGTTAGAAAAGCCTAAACGACTTCGCTCAATAAGTTTCATTTCAATAAATTCTATCAATTGATCTTTTAATGTAATTTCAAGAGTTTGATTTCCACCGCCATCAGCTGGGGCCGCTGCACCAGCTGTGCCAGCACGTTGGGCGGCAACGGCTCCCACCACCTCATCAAAATTTTGCCTTGGCACCACCAACTCACCCTGTTGTGCAAGCACTGGAATTGAATCAACCCCAGGAATTCCCCCCTCAAGCAAACCCCCATCAGCGGCGGCGTTTACTTTACCGACTTGCTCGGCACCAAAAGCAACAGCGGCAGCGGCCCCTGCCACGCCCAGAATCGGACCAATAATTGGAATTGTAGAAAACCCAGCATAAATGTTCATTGCTGATTCAGCTGTTTTAATTACGATTTGTGCGGTGGCAGCAACCTTGCCGATCCCTTTAAGTGTGGCATTGGATGATTGTTGTAAAGCGGCCAACTCACCAAATGCTTTTGCAGTACCTTGTACAATTGTACTATTCATTATTTGGTTAATGGTTGCGTATGCTGTACCAAATTTTTGTTGGTTAATTAAAAATGTATTGTGCTCTTTTGCTTGAATTTGAGCGCGCTCTAAAGCCCCTTGTTGTCTTATTTGATTTTCTGATTGTACTTGCGCTGTAAGTGCGGCTTGATTTCTAATCCTAAACTCTTCTTTTTGGGCATCATCTAGCGCTTGGTACTCCTCGTTCTGGGCAAGTATTTCATCATTGAAAGCTGCTTGCTGAGCCTTAACGTCCTCGTTGTTCTGTTCCTGCAAGAATTTGTTATCATCAATTTTTTGTTGAATTGCCGCGCGGTTTGCGGCGTTGTCTTCATCTCGCAATTGTTGATAAAGTTGTGCCTCTTCTTTTTTGAGCTGTATTTCCTCTTCGGTTGCACGTTGCGACTCCAATAATAATGCGGCGTTAGATGCTTTCTTTGCAGCTAAGTTTGCATTTTCTTGTCGGCGTTTTTCGGCGGCAGCTTTATCGGCAGCGGCCTTTGCAGCTGCATTTTGTTGATCCTCATCACTTTCAGGGGTTGGGATTTTTAAATCTCTTGTTGCCTCCTCAAATCCCTTTTTTAATGTTTCCTTAAGACCACTTAAATTGGCTTTGATCCCATCAAGGTCTAGTGTAAACACTGATTTTAAAAGCCCACCAAGATTGCCAAGCAATGCGCCAACGTTGTCAGCAAAGGCCGCAAAAACGGCTTGCATACGTGGCCAAATAGTATTCCAGTTTAAGTAAATTTCAGCCGCTATGATTAAAATTAATCCAAGTCCTGTGGCGCCGACCAATCCCCTTACTGCAATTTGAGTCAATTCCATTTCAATTTTGGCGGCGGTCATTGCTGCTTTGATTGCAAGGAATGCAACCCCACCAGCTGACAATGCCGCAATTAATCCAGTTACAACGGCGCCAGCACCAAGAACTGAAACAATGAAATCAGTGAGCGCTTTAGATTCTGAAATTTTCTGAAAAAGATCACTAAAAAATGTGCTTACTTTTTCAATTATAGGTGCAAACCTTTCGCCAATCGCCTCTTGTAAGTTGCCAAAAGACTCTTTAAGTTTATTTAAGGATCCAAGTCCCTTTCCAGCTGCCTCAGCTTGGCCACCAAATCTTTGACTTAATTTTTCAGTAATTTCAGTTAAACGCTCTTGCTTGGTACCATTGTCATCAACCTCAATACCCATTTTTTTAAGCGCGGCTGAGTTTCCATCGATGGCTTTACCAACAACCTCAGCGGCTGAGCTTAAATCAATTTTCTTGGCAGCTGCTAAATCTAAAATGGATTGTGTGAGCTGCTTTGATGCCGTGGCTTGGCCAAGGTATCCTTGCAACTGTGTTTGAGCTGAAATAATCGCCTCATCACTAATGCCTGTAAGGGCTTGCAATTCACTGGCTTGATCCTGATATTGTTTTGAGAGTGATTTAGAAAATATCCCTTGGTTTTGTAAAGCTTGGTTTAGTCCATTAACCACTTGTTGTGATTCTTTGTAGGCCGCAACACTTAAACCAATCTCAGCTGTCAGAACTGCAAATGCGGCGGCTGATGCTTGCGCCACTTCTTTTAGTGTACCGCTTAAATCATCCGTTTCCTTGGTGGCTTTATCTAAAGCCTCCTCATAATTTTTAATATCGCCCGAAATCCTGATGACCAATTCTGATGCCAATGCTTACCTCGCCAACGCTTGTTGTTTCAGCTCCTCTAATCTCTTTTCGGCATGTGCTGTAATTTTAGCATCGGTTTCTTTTGACCTTTCTGCAAGCGCCTTTGATTGATCCGTATCAGTTGGATCAACTTTGTATTCCTTGTCATGAATGGTTGCTTGAAATTGACGCTCAAGGATAAGCAAATCTTGATCCAATTTGCGTCGCTTATTAATGGCTCTAAACATGTAAGCCAGTTGTCGGGTTGTCATCTGAAAAACCTGGTCCAGTGTCCAACCGTATTCGTGTGCGAGGGTATCAGCTATTTCCGACCACGACGTTTTGCTTTTTTTTTATCCGTATCGAGTGAGGCCTTAAAGTTGGCAAATTCTTTTGGGCTCATCATTTTTTCAAGCATTGGTCGGCTGATACCAGCATTCTGGATCAGTGCGCGCATGATGGCCACCTTTTCATTGACTCCTGAAACCCTTTTGAGCATGAGTTTCCAGCCGCCAATTTTACCCTTAAAAGTTTCACCCGTGTCATCGTTTGTGATTTCACAATCGATTGGAGCAAAGTGTTTTTTGTCCTCATCAGTCAATTGGTGAAAAGCAATCCTGCACATTTGGGTGATTGTCATGTGCTCGTTAAACACATCTTTTTCGCCAAATGTTTCACGTATCCAGTTTTCATCATCAAGCGTGATTTTTCTTAAAGTCATTTCCTTGCCATCAATTTCAATGGCAACATCCATTGGCTTTAGCTGGTTAAGGGATACGTCGGGCGTCTCATCTGAAAGCTCATCAATGTTTTGGTCTTGCATCTGCACAGCATCAAACAGAATAATTTTACTTGCAAGAAAAAACGTGCTTACGTATTGGTACGTAATGAACAAAAAAAATACATCTCATAAAGTTAAGCGATTTGAGTTTTTAAATGACCAAGCGGCCCACAACAGAGCCCAAATTATTGCCAACGAGTACGCTGGTGGAAATCTCGGGGCTTGGATCAGATACGCAATGTTAGAGGCGCCGCGCCGATATTTGAAACCGCACGAGATTAAAAGGAAATTCAAATGATGAGCACAGACAAGTTTCCACAATTAATCACAACATGTGATGGCAAAAATTATCTTGCACTTGCAGGTGGCAACACTGTTGAAAGGGACGGCAAGCGCACTTGGTATCTTGCAATTCCAGAACGTGATTTAACCGATGCAAGATTAAAGATCGGCACAAGTAAGGAATTTGCTTTAGTGGCGGTGGTGGATGTAACAGGATGAGTTTTGTCTTGGGCTTTTTCGTGGGGATTATTTTTATTTTGTTTTTAATTGGGATTCAACTTAACAGGTGGTTTTAATGACAACTGAAACAAAATACTCTTACCAGAAAAAGATTGAGGCTTTAAAAGCTGAGGCTGAGCAAGCCAAGAATGATCTTTGGATGTATCGTCAAAGTGTTCTGGAAATTTATGATGGCATCGCTGAGGTTGCTGGCCAACAAACATCGATCAGCATTGGTTGGACTTTGAAAAAACTTAGGAGGCTTTTAAGATGACTCATTTGCCAGCTGATCAAACAGCAAAATTAACTAAGTTTGAAATCGCTTGTCAGGGCGTCACTGGATATTCTGTGCAAGAAGTTGAGGGCTGGGTTGTTGGCCGCTTTGGAATTCACATGGTGACCAACTCAGCCAATGACACAAATTACAAAGTAACCCACATTGCAAGTGGTTGGCTGTGCGCTGTACTGGATAAACAAACAAAAGCCTTTGCTTACGCCAACGCTGCAAACGTACATGGTGAGTGGGATGAAATAAAAGTGACTGACAAAAGACAAGTCTTTATCCCACCAACGCTCGGCAAAATTCACAACGACATCATGAAAAGAATTGGGGCCAGATGAAAAAACAAATCTTGGGTTTTATTTTAAATTGGTTTTTGATCTTAACCGTACCTTTATGGATTTGGTTAGTGGCGTATTATCAGATATTTACGGATCACGAACGAGCAAAATATATGTCAGGCAAACAATCTTTGCTTGGCGATATTATTTAGCTTGATACGTATCATTTAGTTTTGTAAGAACAAGTTTCACGGGGCGATGTTGATTGGTTATTTTGAATCTTTTTGTCGGTGGTTCGAGTCCATCATGTGACTTCGGTTGCATTAGCTCAGATGGTAGAGCAAAAGACTCCTTAAATGGAGTATCCGATCGCGCTAAATTCTCTGTGATTATTTTTGAAAAAAGCTTGTGGGGCGATTGGCGTCGTTTATTTTGGGAATAAACACGATGTCAAAAAAATTCTCCACATTTTAATTAACTGGTTTGTGGGTCGCTAACATTCGATTATTTGCTAAATAAAACCGACTGTTGCCTAATCATCCACAATTTTTTAAAAGGGGTTTGCAATGGATTACACGCAACATTTCTCAACAAAGAAAACGACACAAACACAACCAATTCCAGGTCGCGCGCAAGTAAAAAACTCGGCTGGTGGCTTTTCATTTCAGATCGATGGCTTTAAACAACTCGATCGATTTTTAATTCTTGGGACTCAAGGTGGCACTTATTACGCCAAAGAGTCTGAGCTGACAGTTGAAAATGCAAACGCTGTAATTGCTTTGATAAAAATTGATGGATTGAAAGTTTTAAAGCGAACGGTTGAGGTGTCAGTAAATGGGCTTGCTCCAAAAAACAACGCCGCCATTTTCACAATGGCCTTACTCTGTACATTTGGTGATGAGGAAACTAAAAAAGCCACTTACCAAAACATCACAAAAGTTTGTCGCAATGGTACAAACATTTTTATGTTCACTGAGAACATTCAAAAACTTAGAGGGTGGTCTCGTGGATTGCGAAACGGGGTTGCCAAGTTTTATGAGCAACGTACGCCAGGGGCACTTGCATTGCAGCTTATTAAGTACAGACAGAGAAATGGATGGACTCACAAGGATGTTATTCGACTTGCACACCCGACGTTTTCCAAAGAGTGCCAATCACTGGCTTACCATACGTTAGGCAAAAAACTTCCAGAGGGATTGGCGAAAAATGAAATTTGGATGGCCTTTGAGAAAATGCAAACCTGCAAAGATAAAGAGCTGTTGCCTGATGCAATCGAGCTGATTCAAAAATACGAATTGCCTTGGGAGGCCTTGCCAACTGAGCTTTTAAATTTCCGTGAAACGTGGGAGGCATTGTTGCCGCACATGGGACACACGGCATTGCTCAGAAATTTAAGCCGATTTGCAAAGCTTGGAATGACAACCACGCACTCATTTGATGAAACCACAAAGGCCATCATTAAAAAGTTTAGTGAGCTTGAGGAGGGTGGCTTGCACCCGATCAACATTTTAAATGGAAACTTGGCGTATCTTAAAGGCCACTCATCTCACAGTGGTGACAAGTGGCAACCGTCAATGAAACTTGTGGATGCGCTTGATAAAGCATTTTACACAGCATTTAAAACGGTTGAGCCAACGAATAAGAATTACATGTTATGCCTTGATGTTTCAGGCTCGATGTCATCACCAGAGTTGGCTGGGACCGCCCTAACCCCTAGAGTTGCGAGTACGGCATTGGCTTTGGTGACAATGAACACTGAGCCTGAGACATTCTTAATGGGCTTTTCTAATCGCTTTATGGAATTGAAAATTAGCAAATCAGACAGGTTGCAAAACGCTTGTCAGTACACAGCTCAACTTCCTTTTGAATCCACTGATTGCGCCATTCCAATGCTTTATGCGACTAAGAACAAAATCCCAGTGGATGTGTTTGCAGTTTACACTGATTCTGAAACTTACATGGGCTCAGCTCACCCCACCCAAGCATTGGAGCAATATCGTCAAACGATGGGGCGTGACGCAAAATTAGTTGTTGTCGGGATGACATCAAATGGGTTTACAATTGCTGATCCAAAAGATCCAAGACAACTTGATGTGGTTGGATTTAGCTTGGATACGCCACAAGCAATTTCAGCATTTGCGAGGGACTAATGGAAAAAGAACAAGCGCCCAGAGAGTTAGTTATTGCTTTGGCCTCGAGGGTGCCAAAGGCTTTTTACAAAAACTTTCTGTCAACGTATGAGCACGATTTAAAGGCTGCAATTGTTTTGGCTCTTACAAATGTGAATGGGCAATGCACGATTAAACTTAATCGCGCCACGTCAGTTGACGGTTTATCAATCTCGCTTAGTGTTTCGGAGGAGTCATTTGATGTTACCAACAAAGGAACAAGCAAACCTGTTGGCTGAGATTAACAAAACAATTAAGTTTGTTAATGAGAATCGATCTAAAGTCATTGAACAATACGTGTCAGCTTTTCTTGCTGTACATGCCCCACCCGATTTTGATTACAAATGGGTTGTCAAAAACACAGAGCTTGTTGTCAAACAAGTGTATCAAGGTGGCGTGATGACTGAGCATTATTCTGTTGAATTGCGAACACCAAAGCGTGGTCCAAATGATCCACCATTAAGATTTATTGCTGGTGAGGTGATCGGTTGTGGTGATGAAGTGTATCAAGATCCTGAGAGTGGTTACTTAATGAGGGCAAGGCATGAATAAAGCGGCTGAGATTTGCATTTATTTTGGCCTGTTGCTAATTGCAATTCCAGTCATGTGGGCGTGTATACGTGTTAAATGATTTGTGGCGCACCCAAAACATTATTGGCGTTGTGTTTTGCACAATCCTTTTAGGCATTGGACTTGAGAAAAAGTATGGGCGTTTAATCGTCGCGGCTTACTGTTACTCACTTTTTACCTGTGTGTACTTGTTTTTAAATCTTGATTCTGTGTGGGGCCAACTACAAATCAGGATCGACACAACATCAGCCATCACTTACATTTCAATTTTAATTATTCCA
>ERZ724505.217-NODE-217-length-39383-cov-8.385247_pt1 | contig 39383 bp, 59 predicted proteins | sample MGYA00376038_ERZ724505 | MGnify/ENA primary metagenome ERZ724505 (study PRJEB28724, sample SAMN07190884) | wastewater metagenome | isolation source: effluent of sewage treatment plant in Hong Hong | place: Hong Kong | collected 2016-03-17 ... | reverse complement strand
AACGACAACCATATCCACGTCATTGAATACTCTGCATACGAGCAATTGCAGAAAAAGTTCGATGAAGCAATCAAGCATTTAAAATTTACATTCCATGCCGCAGAACATGTTTATCAACCAGATAAACCATTGCATAAAGGTATTGACCCAACATTTTATCACACACTAACTTATGAAGGCGATTTAAAGCGAATTAAACAAACAAACGCAGCTAAAGAATTCCTGCGCAGCTTGGATAAGGAGAAAAAATGAAACATTCATACGGTGATATAAAAGTAAATATGTATGTTTGTAATTTAAATAAAAACAAAGCGTGGCATTGCACATGCAAGTGCGGAAAAGAAATAATAAGAACGACACATGAATTAAAAAGAATGAAATCATGTGGATGCAAAAGCACATACAAATATATTACGAGCCAAATCACTCACGGAATGTCCAGAAAAAAAGTGTACCACACTTGGCAGCAAATGAAGCAAAGGTGCGCAAATAAAAACCATAGATTATATAAATGGTATGGTGGTGCTGGTATTACGGTATGTAAAAGATGGTTAAAATTCGATAATTTTTATAAGGATATGGGCGAACATCCAGATGGTCTATCTTTGGATAGAATTAATCCTAACGGTAATTATGAACCATCAAACTGTAGATGGGCCACAAGCAGAATGCAGGCTCTTAACAAGAGAAAAAAACAAAAAATAATTGGTGTTTATAAGAGCACATTGAAATCTGGTAATGTATGTTACATTGCTGCAATAACGCACAATTACAAAAAAATATATCTTGGCTCTTTCAAAACAAAAATCGCAGCTGCAAAAGCCTATGATGTCGCTGCAATTAAATATCATGGTGAATATGCACAAGTTAACTTCAAAAAATAATGACAACACTCGTTCTCCATATGAGATTGCGCGTGATCTATTGGCAGACGTTTATAATAACGCCAAGCTGACAACAGACGGTAACTTAACGTTATTGCCGTCGACTTACTCAGAAATTAAAGAATTTCTATTAAACTTGAAAGATGATCGACCGTCCGTTTAGACTTTTAATATGAACTATTCAATTGAAGATGAGATTCTAACCACGGTAACTTTTACTAAATGCCCAGATTGCGGGCCGCTTGGTCGGGTGTTTAGCTTAAACAAAACAGGTCAAATGGTCGCAAGCGTTTGTCCGAAATGTTACGGCGCGAGCATGATTTCAGAAGAGCATTTTTTACTCGCTCCAACGTCCGAGCCAATAGATCTTCCAGCAAAAATTCCTTTTGATTTTGACGCATAATTGTGTTTACTTGTTAAAACCATGAATCATCATGGCAAAACAAGATTGGGGACATACAATGGCTAAAACCAAAGTAAAAACAAAAAATGTAGCTAAGAAGACCGCAAAAAAAGCGATCAAGAAATAGTTACTTAAATATCGGGTGGGGCATTGAATCGATTGCCTCACCTGATATGCTTTATATATGTTTCACCTATACCCAGTAGCACTATACGGACTAGAACAAGAATTCAGAGCAGTCAAATTTCTTCGAGCGGTAAAGCTTATCGAGGAAGTAATAAACGGCGATGAATTTAAGCAATGGTTTTTAACTCAGAAATTTACCCAGCTTGGCGAACTGAGATTTAAAGATAATGATGCTCTTCTTGAGCAGCTTCTAAACACAGTTAAATTCACTTATAGAATCGTTTCCCGCCCATGGTATAAGAGATACTCATCTGTCATTGGATATAGCATAAATGGCGATATAACGACCTATAAAGATTCTTACGATAAGATGAGCTTAGCCGAATTCTGTGGTCATTTATGCCACGAAGCGTTGCATGTTCTAGACTTTTCGCATTCAGTTAAGTATTCAAAAGAGCGTGACGACTCGGTGCCATATAAAGTAGGCAATTACATTATCGGCAAAGTAACTGATAAACTTAATGGGTGATTGAAAAATTTCCGCATAAAATTAAATATAATTCTAAGATAAGTTATACCGTTTCATTTGTTCCAAAATTTGATGACCCAACTCAAGTAGGAGCTTGCGATCCAAACACAAAAGAAATAAAAATAATGGCTGGAATGACAGACGAAAAAACCGTATCTACTGCATTTCATGAATCAATTCATCAAATAAATTTTGAAGAATTAGATTTATGTCTAGTTGAAAGACAAGTTGAAATTCTAGAGATTGAATTGGTCAAGCTATTCAGACGCAATCCAAAGTTTTTTGATTTATTCATTGATCTAGTCAGAAAAAAGCTATAAAAGATTCTTGTTCATTTCATCCTAAAGCGAGTAAATTCAGGTCATGGATAATGATTATCTATGGCCTGTTTTCTTTATATGCCACAATAGAATCATGGACGCTAAAGCCGATCCCAAAGAGTGGTTCAATAATTTCAGAGACTCAATGTGCGATTTGATTCAAGAAGCAAAAAAACAAAAACGTATGATTCAAGGCATAGCTGTTAGCCAAAGTATTTATGACCGTATGTCAGAAGCTCTAGGACATCGACCTAATCAATTATTAGGCTACAGGTTAGAAGTAGCAGAGTTCGAGGAAGAACAAGCATTAAAAGAGCTAATGCGAGAAGCAGACCTAGATGGCGAATACGAGGTCGAAGGTTACGTCGATTTAATAGAGGTTCCACTTAATTAGTTTTTAGAAGGTAACTCGTGAAGCTTTTTGTCAGCCTTGCAAGCATACTCTTGCCCAGCTTTGCATTCTTCTTTAAGACGAACAGATTGTCCGCCCATGCCCAACAAAATACCAATTACTAACATTCCAAATAATTCCATATTTAAATTCTCATTGCTTTACGGCTAATTGTCTAGTATCAAATAATCCGATCCATTCATTCATACTAGGGGAATGGGCCAAAGACGTTGTTTTGCATTCAAAATCTTAGCCTATTCCCTTTTTATAAAAATCCATTGACACTAATCTTGAATGGATTTTAACGCACTGACAAAGAGTGGCGAGAATTACTTAATTATTAGCGACCTCCAAATTCCTTTTGAAAATAAACAGGCATTGGATTTCGTTAAATATCTTAAAAAGCATTACAAAATTAAAGATGAAAATGTTCTATGCGTTGGCGATGAAATTGATGCGTATTTTGGTGGATTATGGAAAAAGGACGTAAATTCAAATTTATCGGCAATGACTGAAATAATGATAACAATTGAGCGGCTAAAAGAGTGGTATCAGGTATTGCCAGAATGCAAAGTTGCCGTTTCAAATCATGGCACAAGATGGTTTAGAAAAGCATTTGAGGCTGAAATTCCATCTATTCTATTGCGCAAGTACGAAGAGGTCATTGAAGCTCCAGATGGCTGGAAGTGGCAACAGAAGTGGAACATTAAAGGGTCAAAGCATGAATTTATCATGGAACATCTAGACGCATGGGGCGGGCCAACGCCAGCGGCTAAGGCGGCACTTCATTACAACAAAAGCGTAGTAGGAGGCCATCACCACACCAAGGCCCAAATAATGCACCATAACACTGGATTAAATACATATTGGTCTTTCGTATCTGGATGCTTAATTGACTTTGAATCTTTTGCTTTCAACTATGCTCGTGCACACGCCAATAAACCAAGTATCGGATGTGGCGTTATTTTAGATGGCGGTCGTATTCCAGTCTGGATACCGCTTGAATAGCCCCGTAACTTAATTGGCAAAGTAGCGCCGTGAAAAATACTAGTTAAACGGTTTTGTTGGTTCGAATCCAGCCGGGGCTGCCATTCTACTTGACCTATTAAATCGGTCGCATAACCTATACTCAATGAGTAAAAATAACTTAAGCATTTTTGATTTATGCGTTCAGATAACCTCAAATTTTGAAGGCCGTGGATATGGCACTGTTTCTTCAATAAATGATGGTCAAGGTCTAAGCGTTGGAATACTGCAATTTAATCTTGGCCAAGGCACTTTACAATCGTACATATTAAGTCAAATTAACTATCTTTCTTATGATTATTTCCCACAATCCATACGTCCATTACAAGTGCTTTCTCCAAAAGATGCTGTTGTTTGGGCTAAGGATAATTTTTACGATATTAATGGCGAACTTAAAAAAGAATGGCGCTCTGCTTGGGAAAGATTCATGACCGACCCTGTTATAATAAACCTGCAAAAGCACGCTATTGATAAATACTTTCATCAAGCGAAAAGAATATGCGGTCGATTAGGATTTCCACATACGCATAGGCGCGCAATGGCTTGGTCATTTGATTTGGCTGTACAAAATTGGTCATTAGATATCGACCTTCCACCAGATCATTATGATCAATGCTACAACATTATGACATCATACGATCAAGAGAATCTAATCGTCTGGATCGGTGAGCACCTTGAACCAATGCAGAGGCAATTGGTTATCTTGTCGCACCTTCGCGCAATGAAATGCAAACCAGAATGGCGTTCAAATGTGTTTGTTCGCAAGGCCACAATCGCAATAGGTTGCGGTTGGGTAAACAAAACATTCTACAAATTAAACAAGCTGTTTTAAGGCGAGTTAATAAATACTGCGCCCAAAATCCAAATTCGTCCGTTGGCCCCACCGAGAGTGCCAACTCCAATTAATTTATCACCAGGTCCAAGATAAATCTGATTACTATACGCCGCTGTTGGAGCTACAGATGTTGATGCGTTAACAATTGTAACTTGTTGTCCGCCAGTTTCTTGAACTTTTACAGTAATATTTGTGTTGGTTCCTAACGTAGAAAAAAATATTCCAGTAACAACAGCATACTGACCTGTTCCTACTTGAAGCATCGTTGTGTCACCAGACCCAGAAATAGTCCAATAAGTTGCTCCAGTTCCTTGAACTTTTAATGTTGTATTGTTTGAATATGTTGCCATTTATCTCTCCTTTATCTAGGTCTAATCATTAATATCACGCCGCAGTTTTCACCGCCAGTTTGTTTTGCGTCAATATCACAAGTAAGCATATCGCCAGCGTTTAATTGCGTAACAGATAATACTGGCACAGTTGTACCCGCTGGGTTTTCTAAAGTTGTAGAATTTAAAACATCGCGAAACACAAATGCTTTATTACCAGCGGCACTTGTAATGCTCGGTCTTGTTGAAAAAATAGACGTCCCGCCTGTGTTACTTGCCGTCCATCGATTAATGTCTAATGTCGTAGTTCCAGAAGATCCGGCAACCATGTTATACATCATTACGCCAACTATTTCACAATCAAATAATATTGCGATAGCTCCATCAATTTCAGTTTGTGCACCAGATACAATACTGTAAGGACCATTTATAAAAAATGCTTTTTGGTCGTATTGTTTTAGGTTAATAAAATTTACAGCCGCGCCGATAGTTGTAAACGTGGCCTCCGAAACCGCAGCTTTATAAGCGACAGCCTCGGATTGAATATTACTACGTGCTGGTGTTATGTCTGCCATAATTTCTCCTTACAAATATCTATACGCAGGGCCTTCGTCTGCGCTAAATCCTATCAGGTCTACAAGGTAACTAGAAGTAGGCGTAAATCCTAAACTTGTCCTAGTAGTAATTGTAGTACCTACGATTGATTCTACATAAACATCAGGGCTAACGCTACTATAGTCGTCATTATGCACAGAGATTTGTGCCCCAACAAAGAACTTAGAAATATCGCCTAACCCCACCGAGAATTTGGTGACGGACGCGCCACTCGTTACCGCAACTTGCGGTCCAGAAAAACAATGAATTGATTTATATGGTAAAGAATCGGCGGGGTCAGGCGAAGCTGGGTAATTAATAATGTCTACAATATAACCCGCTGGCGGTGATCCACCAATAGTTGAAATTAACATCTTGGTATCGTCGGCTGGGTCAAATCCCAAAATTGTAGCAGTATAGGTAGTGGTAAAAGTTGTGTTATGAATCAATATATCTTCGCCAATGTAGTCAACCCATTTGTCTTTTTCAATAAATGGCGCAACGGTAGAATATGAATTTTGAATTTTTAAATATGTTGTAGTTGAGCCGCTTGAAAGAATTGAGCTTGGCGAGAATATTCCAAATCTGCCATCGGCTAAATAGTTGGTGTCAACGATTGTTAAATCAACTCTACCAGTTACAATGTTCATTCGCTTGTCGATTACTTCACATAGCCTTGGCCTAAATCCGCGCTCTCCATGTTTTGTGTCAACAATCTGAAAATTTTCATCGCCAAAGTAAACGATATCGCCAACGTCAATATTAAATCCAACGCCGTAGAAACAAGATAATTGAATCATTTCAGCAGCGTACTTGTATCTTTCAAGTAATCTATCAGAATTACGATCTAGAATAATATCTGTGGTCCCGTTTTTACGTAATCCTTTAGATGTAATAATTAAAGATTTAGTGCCTACTGGAATTTGTGTTTTTGAATCTTGATCGACCTTGATATACCCAGCGGTTGAGAAATCAGTTTCGACCGCATCGAAGTCGTATTTATAAATAATCGTATTGTAAAAATATTTACCTAATGAACGCTTAATGCGTAAAGATTCTGGATTGATGACATTGTTTTGATTAATTTGTGGTAATAATGCAATAGCTAATGGGGGCGATACAACACCGCAAGATATCTTTCCTTTACGCGGTAATGTAAATAAATTTGAAGGGTAAAGAACTTCTTTGTCGATAAAATCTTTTGCTTTGATTGTATCCGTTACATAGAAATCTAATGTAGGAATTGAGCTTGTGTATAAATCTTCTATTCGTTCAAACTCTGCAACGTCTACTTGATCCCCACCTAATCCCAAACCGTCTGGCCATACGTTGTATTTAGATTTAAATTGCGCTGTCGCTGGGCTATCAAGTTCAAGAACTAAAGACGCGCCCGTAATTGTTACAATCGATCCGTCGTCAGTAATATCAATTGAGCTAACCGTCATTAGTGAATTATTGTTTGATGCTAAATTCGCGCCAGTTGTAGTAATGAAATCACCAACTGTTAAGCCATATTTTGTTTCAACGTCTACGCCAGCGAAGAAAATTGTGTTAGCTGTATCTGTTCCGCTTGCAGAGCGAACAAAATTATCGACGCCTAAAGAAGCATAATAAACGTCTGGGCCAGATAACATCATTTTTAATGCTAACTGTATAGCTTGAGCAGTAATGCGATAGAAAGAAGATACACTAGCAGCGTCGTCATGAGTAGCAGCGATAGTACCGAACTGCGCTCTGGTGCAGCCAGTAATATCATTGCCACTAATCCCAGTATAACGTATGATTTCATCGTCAATTCTGACATAAGTATATACCTCGGTAGAATATGGAAGTAATAAATTTTCGGTTGAATCTAATGTGATTGTGGTTTGCGAATTTGTTATTGCTCCATTAAGTGCTGTTTCGATATTAACAAATACTTCTTGTCGTTTCTTCTGCTCAGGGTGGGCGATGTTTAATGTAATGTTACCGCTTGCAGTAACTTCATCAATGATGCCTGAGAATAATAGAATGTAATCTTCTGGAAATGCGTTTCCTTGAAACCCTAACCACACCCAACACTTGCGACCTAAAATATCCGTTAAATCAAACGATGGACTTATTAATCTTGTAACGGATTCATCTTTATCAATTAATGAAACTTGAATAGATGTGATCGAAGTCGCGCCGCCTTTATCTTGATTTAATTGCTGACTAATTGATTGAGTAGTTCCGTCGATCGAGATCCATTGTTTATTTGCATTATTAGTTGTCAGTGAGTTATCGCCTATGACCCAAGACCCATCAACGTATAAACCAACGTCACCAACGCGGCGATATTTAACAACATTACCGATACCGAAAATGGTGTCATAACCATCAATCTCCAAAACTAAAGAAGGCTTAATTACCGTTCTATTTGTAGCGTCATCAGCTCTGTCCGTGAGCGAAATGGCCATGACCTATGGTCTCTCCCTGACTGAGCAGTCAAAACCCATATCTAGGAATTTTTTTCTATCTTCTGCTTTTGTAAAATCAAAATCTTTTTCGATTACTTCGCAAGTCTTAAATAGACCGCATTTTTTATACCAACGATATTCGGTATATGGGCCATCTAGACTAATCCTTAGATGACGCTTGTTTAAGGGTGGAAGAGTAGAGAGTGCAAATGTCGCGCAACTCACGCTCAAGACGGTCGAGATTAGCGTCACTGCGATTACTTCCTTTAGAAATTTCTTCATCCCAATCTTTCCTTAATGAAATAACTTTAGCTCGGATTCGTTGAGACTCCTCTGGCACCAGCTTATTAACCAGCACCAGAGATTCCTCAATGATTCCTAGAATCAGTTCAACCATATTAATGCTTTTGATTTCCTGAAAAAAAGTCCACTAACTTTTTGCCAAATTCTAAAGCCTTACCAAAATATGCAACAAATTTATTGTCGGCATCAGTTTTAGTAAATTTAGAAATTGCATCAAGAGCAACGTAACATCCTGATAAAATACCCATGCATAAGATTACGATAGGTAGCATTTTGGCCAACATAGATGCATCAACATTGATTAGTTGAAGTAAGCTGTTTAACATTTCCATTTTATTTTCTCTCCTTTATTTTATTTTCCCCAATGAGCTGGCCTTCGATGCGAGCTAATGACTCGCGAACTTGGGATAACTCTTCAAGTACTCTGCTGTCTAAATTCTCATGTTTAATTATTAGCTGGTCAAGTTCCTTCTGTATTCTTAGAATAACTGCATCACAGTGGTTTATTCGGCCTTCCTGTCTAACAAACCATACAATTACACCAATTAACGCTACGCCCAAACCAACTAAATCTATGTTCATGTTATGACCTCTGAATTTTGTTCGACAGGTTGATTTATTACAATTGGATCTTCTTGCGGATTTGGCTCTGATTCAATTAAGTCAATTTCATTATCAACAGACTGTTTTAATGCTTTAATTTGCTGAATAATTTGATCTAAAGATTGTATATATTGCAAAGCATTCTGAGCCTTTTGGCTTAATTGATTGTTTGTTATATTTGCGGCTTGTCTAATTCCGTTAATATAATCAAACAAAGATTCTATGAGTTTTAAGGTAACTTCAAATTGAGTTCTACGACCAAGAATTTTATCTATTTCTTTATTAAGAACTGCTAATTTAATATTTTTTCTGTCTGTTTTATATTCCATGTTAACCTTCCCAGTTTGTTATAGGAAAAGAAGCCTTGAATGTTATTCTATCTCCACTAGCAAAAGTAATTGGAGCGGTAGCAGTTAATGCGCTATTCATTGTTGGATTTCCGCCAGTTTCTAAAATATAATGAAATTTTAACTTAGTTGAATTCTCTGGAACAACCCTAATAAAATATCTTGTCGCGCCAGAATCTAAAACCAATCCATATCCACAAATTTGGTCATCATTATTGGATCCAATGGCTGTCTTTGTAAAATCTAAAGTTAATCCACTTGGTATTGATAAATAATAATCACTGGTACCAAATGTTGTTGTAGATCCCATTGAAATAGTCACATTTAAATCAATGCTTTCTCCAACTCTACGCCAAAAACCAGTTATTGTCCCATTGCCAATAGACGCTGCGCTACCGGCTGTAGACCATGTCGGAGTATATGATTGCCATCCACTATATATATATCTATTTGTAACAAACCAAGAAGATCCAGATATTGCGGTTAATTCTAATGTTTCTCCCGGAGTTGCCATAATTACAGAGTTTACAGATGCACCACGTGTATTTGATATTACATCAGATCCAGATCTACTTATTGTTGTTATATTTCCTAAAGCTCCAGCTCCGCGCCTAAAAAAGAATTTCTTACCATTTGGTACGCTCGATAATGCTGGTAGAGTAAAAATTATATTACCACCGGTATTATCAGATCTTACAAATTGATCGTAAGCCAAAACGGTATAATCTGCATTTTTTGAATATGTTAAAATATTTCCTTGAAATTCAGATTTGATAACCCAACCGGTTCCATCACAAATTATTAATACACCATGGTATTGGCTAGATAATGTTTTTGTTGTAAATCCACTTATCAATTCAGATGCATTGGCATCAATTGTTACAGCATTTGCGCTAGAATCTGTTTTATAAATTTCATAAATTTTACCAGAATTTGAAGCAGCATTTGGAAGAGTAATTGTAAAAGCACCACCGGTTGCATTGCAATTAATTAAAAAATCTTCATCTGTAGCTGTATAATTAGACGTTTTTGAAACTACATTTTTATTTTTTGATTCAAAAGCTGCATTAAAATTAGCCGCATTTGCAAGTACTCCATCAGATATAGACACTTTATTAATCCTCCAAAATTCTAAATGTTAAAATTCCTGTTTCAAAATAACCAACCAAACCGCGGCCATATTGCTCTTGAAGCTGATACCCAAGACCATTTCCATCATATGGCGTCGATTCTAAAACAACATCATAATATGTGCTAGGAGCAGAGGCATCTGGCATAAATTGAATAGGAGCTTGGGTTATAGCATTTTGCATGAATGATCTTAAGTTTTCCACTCCACTAGAATTATTTGTTATTGGCCCACCGTTTGGCTGATAAATGTCAGTCGCAAATTTTATTGAAAATTGAAACATCCTATCAGTTCCAAAAGATTGAACCTCTACCTGACCAGATGCTGATTTGTTTCTTGTAGCACTGCGTAGCTTTTGCATGTCTTCATATGAAACGTAATCTTGGAGCTTGTATTGTGGAGAATAACTTGAGCCAATTGCAACATCAGAAATGCAGGTTGCAGCAGCTGCAATATCTGAAACATCGCTTATTCCTAATATAGAATAAATCCCGTTTCCTGCATTTAATCCAGTTGAAATAAGAACAGAAAATGTTCCAGAGCTAGATATAGTCATTATTCTAGTAGATCTATTTACTGTTACTGTATAAGTTGATGCCCCAGCGTCGTTTAATGCCAATTCTACAGCATCGGCCAATGTTTCTAATGTATATTCCCCAACTGGAATTTCGGCGTTAAGCTCACCTGAACCTTCGTTAAAGTCAAAGTACTTTGATGTATTCGTAACCGCTATGCCATAATAAAATTTTGAAAATGTATTAATCATGCATTAGCCCTAATGATTACGCCGTTAGTGTCAAACGACTCGTTAATAATTTCAGCAATTGCAAGACCTGTTTCTCGACGATCTAAAATATTACCTTGAACAATTACTTGAACGCCTGTTTCTGGTTTTGCTCTTTCCGCTTCTGGAGTTGGGTTAAACATAACATCGCTATTACCGCTTGCTACCGCCGCCTCTCCGGCCGAACCACCAGCAGCAGCCGCGCCAGCAGCACCGCCGCCACCAATGGCTTGCAATACCCCACCAAGAACAGATAACGCCGCACCAGCTGCAATCATTCCAGCGCCTTGAGCTGGATTTAAAAACATAGCAGCAATACCAGCCGCTATATAGAAACTACCCATTTGAAGAGCAATATTTCCAAGCATAGAAAGAATTGCCTTACCAAAAGCACCAAATGCATCCTCGCCTTTTACAAGAGCCGACCCCATTGCTGCAAATGCGTTACCGATTCCGTTTTTAAATGTATTAGCAACAACAGATCCCATCTGTCTTGCAGATTGAGACATTGTAGCCATTCCAGAAACAAAACCATCTACCATGTTTTGTATAGTAGATTGCTGTGATTCCATAAAAATTTGGTATTCTTCTTGAGCTCCACGAAGCTCCTGAATGCTGACCTTTGCCGCATCTGTAGCTTGCTTATGTTTTTCAAAATTTGGAATAGTTGCTTCCGTCATTTGCGCATTAAGCGAATCATAAGAAATAATTGCATTGTTATTTTCAACAATGTGAGCTTTATATGCATCTGTTGCTTGGCTAATACCTGTTGTTAGCCTAGACATATCCATCATGGATATAGCGTTCATTGTTGAAACGCCAATTGCGCCTAAATATTCAAGCGCGGCGCCCATGTTTTTAATTTGAGCCCAAGCAGCTGAGGCAAAAACTTGAACCCATTTTAAAGAATCAGATAATGCGTTTATTGCTTGAATTGCAAATGAACTACCAGTTGTTGCTTGTCCAAAATTCTCAAGTAAATCTGACCAAGTATTTGAAAGGTTATTTAATGCACCTTGGAATCCAGTTGTAGCTTCTTTTGCTGCGCCCTTGAAACGTCCTTCAATAAATTGCAATACCTGTTCAAACTTTTGAGCGTCTGTTGCGTTTTTCTGGAATTCAACGCCAAGTTTTGCAAATGGCATTACATTGCCTTGGGCCGCTCTAGATAGCATATCAAATGCTTCTGCTGCATCTATACCTCTAGCGGCTGCGAAATCAAGAGAGGCGATAATAGAACGGTTAAGCGCCTGACCTGAAAGCTCGCCAATTTGCATTAACGTCTGGGCACCACGAAGAATAACCTCGTCCTGTACCCCTGTTACCTTTTGCAAGCTTTGAGCGTAACCTTGAAATGATTTTGAAACCTCATCGGTATAAACCCCAGCCGCCTTTAGCGCAAAGTTAAATTGCTTAACTGCTTTTTCAGCTTCTAATGCTTCTTTTACAGAATCTTTAAAAAACCCAACTATTTGCTGAGCAGCAAAAAGCCCAGCAAACGCCCCGGCAGCGGCTTTACCAACCGATAAAAATTTATCGCCAAAGTCTTCAACCTGCTTTTCAGCTGGTTTTGTATCAGCTTTGACCGTTACGATAAATTCATTATTTGCCATTATTAATTAACCCCGAAAGTTCCTCTGCCGTTAACGCTTTTGCCTCTCCCCTTAGTATCTTAGGAAATGCTTGACGATACAAGTCTTTATGCAGCTTGGCGCGAGCTTCTTTCTTCATATATTGGTAATCAGTAAGCTTTAGCGCCGCCAAGTTCTCTTGCGATTCAAGAGCTGGTATCCATTCGTAAAGTTCATTTACTAGGTCAAAATCCAATAAAAAAAGCTCGCTAGGCGCTATTCCGTAGAACCTAACGAGCTTTGCTATTTTGTAGCTTTCTTTAGTTAATTTTTTTTTACACCAGAAATGTGCTCAATCAATTGTAAGAAATGGTCTAGCTCCATTCCATCGATCACGTTTTCTGGTAATCCAAGAGCCATTACGAATTCCTTCATAATTTGCATCGATTTTTCAGCGCCCTCGTCTTTCAATCTAACCTGTAGGTTTGAAGATTGACCGTATGTTGGCTTTGAAATCTCAAATTCTTGGCCGTAAATATTAACTTTAAGTTTTGACTTTTCTTTAATTTCGAACACCAGTCGTGTCCTCCTATTTTATTAAGTTAAAGTTTGAGTACCGTCACCGATACACATTTTATTAATACGAGAATCTTTTGTGTAATCAGGGTAGATCATAAATTCTACTGGGATTACTTGAATGTTCTCGCCGCTAAATGAAAGCGAGCTAATTTTTGGAAACGCTTTCCAGAAAGTATAGTCACGGCTTAAGTTAGAGCTTGGTAGAACTACTGGGTGTAGAACCAATTTCTGTGCTCTAGCAAAAGTTTGAATAAATTGCTGAGCTGTACCTTTACCCATAACCTCAGTTGAGCTAACGCCTGTTCCATCTGGAATCAAGCTATTACCTTCACCAAGTAGAACTTTGCGTAATTGGTTAACGGTAGTTTCTTTAAGGTTAATGGTAACGCTAATTGCTGAGCCTGTAGGGATTTGAGAGTTAACTTCAGATCCAGACTGGTGAGCTACAACGTCAACATATGTAGTTTCTTGCGCAATTTCAATATCGCCATCGGTATAGCCAACTTCAGCAGAGCTTGAGCCATATTTAACAACTTGAAAGCTAAAACCAGTGGCGGCAGCGCCTTCATGAGCTGGTTTTGCATAACCAGCAGATGTTCCAACTAAATTTACTACTGCTCCGTCGGCTGTTGCATCAAAACCAGAAATAGCCGTTAAAACCGCCGCTAATGCTGTAGCAACCGCTGCTGCTGTAGCATTTGCAGAAATTGTTACTTGATGACCAGTTCCGCCAGATACAGCAGGGTCAACTCCTGTGCCTGTGTCTAGCCATGCATAGTGTTTCGTTCCACCCGGAGTATAAAAAATAAAATATTTATTGTTTAATGAAGATGAAGAATCTGCAACGCAAGTGATATTCTCTGACTGCATTACGTCTTCGCCAAACGTAACCTTCATTGGTTCTAACTTAATATTATCTACTGTTAATGCCATCTATTCCCCCTTAGATTAAATCTAAAATTATTAACACTCTAAATTGCAGATTCGAAATTACAGCATTATCATTCGACGCAGCTATTTGTTCAATCAACATGTTCTCGAATACTACATTTTTTACGCCATAAGACTGCGTCAGCCTGTTACTTGGCACTAAGCACTCTTTAATAAAAGTCTCGCTTAATTGCATTACTGAGTCAATCGCACTGGCAGGATCTCTAAAGCCTTTTTGAAAAATTCTAACATTTACCTGGGCGTTCATTTCTTGGTCGTTCTGATTTAACTTAACGCCAACAATTGACCCAGATTCTATATGATACGACTTGTCAAGAATGTTTGCTGGTATGTTGTCAAAATTGAAACCATCGCGCCATTCTTTTAGGCTCATTGAATTTGCAATTGATCTAAAGTAACCGCGAGATTGAGAAAAGCTCATCTTCTAAAAAGGCTCCCTGAATAAATTGATAAGCCTTCCGTGGCGTCGGCAATACCGTCCTTATTGGTATCCAAACGAAGGATAGCACGTTGCCTAGCGCCTTCCTCTAATAAATAATAGTTTTTAGATTTTACTGAGAAAACATCGTCACTTGCGTTTGATATTCCTTGGAATATAAGACGTAAAGCCATGTATGTTGCCCACTGCTTTACTTCCTCAACGTCGATAATATCTCGTTTTGTGTATTTATCGCCAAATTGGTTAACGTAACCCTTTTCATCTAACCAAGCTATAATCATTCTTTGGCATCTTCGATATACGTCTTTAAAGCTCGATCTTCCGTCTTGAACCCAACGAAGAATGTCTGGTTCATGAGCTACTAGATCTTGGTCATCACAGAAAAGGTAGTCGCCTTCCTCTGAGAACACGTTGATATAAAAGTATTTAGTGTCTGTAACTGTTCCATTTGAGGCGACAACTGTGATTATTCTTTGTCCGTATTCGACATATTCTGATTCTTGAGATGTTGATGGGGACAAATCAAGATCAAATTTAAGCATGTTAGCAACTGGCGAATCGACGATAGTGAATTGACCAGTAGAAGCAATAGTTACAATATTATCAGCTGAAGTGACGGTATAAGTTAGCGCGCTAGCATTATTAAGAGCAGTTTGAAGCTCCGAACATAACGCCGCCAATGAAGCATAAGACCCAACTGAAAGCGTCGCAGTATATTCAGTTCCAGATTCATCAACGATAAACTCGTTATTTGTAGAATCAAGATCAAATCTAAATCCAGAATAAACCCAATCTAAATAACGCTCCTTTTGGTCTGGATCAAAAACATCTACAGATGATTCGTTTAAGTCCGGTTTAATAGTAATAGATGTTATTTCTCCAGTGGCCTTAGATGAAAATGACTTAGATGCGTTAAGTCTTGTTTTATCTCCAGATTGGATCTCACCCTCAAAATCAAGTAATGCAAATAAGCTCATACACAAATCCTATCATTATTAAAAAATAACATGCAATTAAACTCCCCAAAAAAACGGCATCATAGTGCTTGTATTAGCATCTTTAAACGATGGAGCATATGTAACCCCATCAAACCAAAATGTTAAATATTCTGTTTTTGTATTATTTATTTTAATATTAACTTCAGCTACACCTTCATTCCAAAAGTTAAAGTTTTCTGTTGCTAGTAATTTCCCAGCCGCCATTATGAAACCCTCACTGTATCAAAATTTACCCAACCAGCGGTTCCGTCGCAGTCGGCATAAAATTCAAGCGCTGTGTTGTCTGTTGCCGTTGGTGTTGTATAAGTATACGTATAAAAAGCTCCGTTTGCGTTATTGTCGGCTGTTATTGCCGTTATATCAGAATCAAATGATGAACCAGCTGCTTGGTTTGCTTTCATTATAATCCTCGGCTGGTTTCCATTATACGCCGCCCCATCACCTACGACTGATTTTCTTATTTTTATGCTTATTGTTGCCGTTGAACCAGAAACAATATTGCATGTAAAAAGTTTTGTTTGAACCTTTATGGAAGCACTATTGGGAGTAAGTCTAGCAGAATACGGCGAAGTGTCGTAAATCGTTCCGTCTGCATCCAGTCTTCCAGCTTGATAATATGTTCTATTTGATCCAGAAGAACCTCCAGACCTTTGTATTCCAATAAAATCAGGATTTGTTAAGTTAGATTGTGATGCCACTTGAGTGGATGACCCTAAAGTTGAATCTCTAAAAACAATTTTACACCCATATCCAACGGCTCCTACACTTACATCACCTGTAGAATGTGTAGTAACAGAACCTATTGTTGAATTTGAAAATATAAAATTATTAAATGACCCTGCGGTTAATGCAATTCCAATTGGGCATGTAGTTCCAGACCCAGATTGAATGTCTGCTCCGTCAATTGTAAAATCGTTAATAAAAGACGTTGCTAAAGATAAATTGTTTGTACCATTACCAAAAATTGTCATGGTTGAAATTGCAGCACGCGCAGTGCTTGAAATATTAATACCTGTAGTATTGTTTCTATATGAAGTTAAATTTGATACAGTTGTTACATCTCTTAAAAATAAAGCTAAACCAGTTACAGCGCAAACCGTTGTAGAAATGTTTGCAATTGTTTTTGTGCAAGACGTAAGTACAAGAGATGCTCCGTTTGAAGATGTTGAGCCATTTACTATTAATCCATTAATTCCAACACTTTCATCTGACACTGTAAATGTGTTATTTGAACCTATGCTAACGCAATCGGTAAGCTGCATAGTTCCAGTTCCAACAGTTATTGCGGCTATATTTACATGAAAATATGGGCCATAAAAAACACATCTAGTTAATGAAAAATCAGTCGCTGTGGCTCCTGGGTTAAACCCTATAGAAGTCAGTGCAGTAGCAAAATCGTAAAGTGCACAATCTGTCATATTAAAAACATCTGATCCAGCGGCTGCGGCTGTACCTAAAAGATCTATTCCACGGAATGATCCTGTTGTTGATCCCATATAACGAATTTCTACGTTATCTAAATCTACAGTAGATAAACCAGCCGATTTATAAATATTAGCTGTTTGGGTTGTAGATGTTCCGTAAATTCTAACATTAGAAGTTAAATTTATAAGATCGCATTGAACAGGTGAGGTGCCTGATTTACCAGTGCCCACTGCAGATATTGTTAATGTTGTACCAGATGCATCCGCTGTTAGTGTTTTAGATTCTACCGAAGGTGTCGCTGATCTTGCTGTGGCTCCCATGGCAATCAAATCACCATTTTTCCAACCAGTAGAAATATTAGTTGTTATTGATGTAGCACCATTTGAAAAATCTGCCGCAGCTTTTGCTGCCCTTGTTCTTTGCGTTCCGTACATTTTCAATGTTGAATACGCGCGGATAACAAATGTATTACCGCTTGCGGCAGTACCAGTCGAAACAAGATTAATAACAGCAGTTGATGTTGACGGCATTCTTGTTCCAGACGTACCAACTGTCATTGTTCCGTTTCCTGTTAATGCCAAGCCGACATTTGCTGTTGGAGTTCCATTCCAAGAAATTCCAGTTACATCTAAACGATAATTTGTAGATGCAGTAGTTCCCCAAGCTAATGCACCTTTATCGCAAACTCCAACGTGTGCAAATTGTGTCGATGCTGTATTGTCCATCGTAACAGTAACGCTTGTAACTGAGCCAGTTCCTGTTATTGGGCCAGCAATGTAACACTCATCGCCTGCAGCTGGTGCAGCAGTAGTGCTGGTAACAAATCCTTTAGACCAGTTACCTGCTGTTGCATCCCTAAAAACTGTAACTTGTCCTCCAGATGATGAACTGATACCTACAGTATAACTTTTTGCAGCTGTAGTTACTGAGGCACCAAATTTAAAATAAACCCAACCATTAGCTAATGCGCTAGTTCCGCCAGTAATATCTGACACGTTACAGGTAACTACTTTTTCCTGAACAGAATCGGTAGAGTTATAAAGCTCAACTGAAAATGTACCTGTTGGAACGGCATTTCTAGAAGATATTCTTAAAAGTATTCCTTCTATTACAACTCCAGCGCTAAATGCTGAAGCAGTTGCTCTAACCATTGATGTTGTTGTTGCTGTTGTGTTTGATTCTGAAAATAAATAACCAGTTGAAGAAATTGTTTTCCAACTAGAAGATGTAAAATTAATATCAGATTGCGCGAGTAATCTAGCCATTTAATTGCCCCAGTAAATTATCTTTAATTTGTTGTAATAATTCATCTGTAACGCTATCAAGTTCTAAATTAATTGTGCAAATAAATACACCAGTATTAGTAAAAACATCTGCTGTCCACTGATCGTTTTGAATTAGTATGTTTTTAAATTCAATATCCATTAGTAGTTACTCGCAAATGAAATCACATCAAATTTATCGTCTGTGCCATGGTAACGAACACCAATGTATGTCGTTTTGTCTGCACCAGTAGCTATAGCTGGAGTCCCTATTTCATCACCAAAACGATATTTGGTATCAAAAGAAAGCGTGTACCCACCAGTGCCGTTTTGTCTAATTACGAACAACATCAGTTGTCCATTTATTGCTCCAGTTGGGTTTCCAAGCGTTCTTGATGCTGTAATAGTGCAAGTGAACTGGTTTCCTAATGTCGCGTTTACCGCTATAGTAGCAGCATCTGTAAGAGTCACTACAGACGGAATAACCGTCCCAGTAAATGTTCCTCCAGCAATTGCCATTTTTGTATCGGCATATGTCTTTACAGCTGATTCCGATGGATAAAGAGTTGTAGAATTTGTAGATAGCGTTCCATCTGTAGATTTGTTAGCTACATTTTCTGGAACATAACCAATCGGTGATGATGGCAAAGTAAATCTTGCACTAGTAGTATCATCATATTTTAAAGTTATTGTCGCAGAAGATGAGGTCATTTGCGCATATATTTTTACTACTAATCTATCGGTAACAAGAAGCGATGTGTTTGTAACTAAGTTACCTGTACAAATTTGCTGCACATCTGTGTTTAGAGCGGTTGATGTAGATGAGTCAGAAGTCATCAACAATGTTTCTGTTCCGCCAGATGAACGTTTATATAATTCAAAAAAACAATGATAATTATTAGACCCAGACGATTTTTGAGTAGTAAAATAGCAAGAAAAAATACCAGCCGATAAAATGGTTACGTTTGGATGGTCTGTTTGAGTTATAAACTCTTCAAGAAGCGTAGCGGATGTTGTTACCGTTTGTGAAACAGTAGCTAGAGCACCAGCTGCATAATCAGTCAACAAGTCCATGTACTCATATCCTGAAACATCTGAATTAGCGCGAGTTAAAATATATGTTGAGCCAGATAAAAGAGCCGATGTTATATCATCTAAATAAGCAATGGTTCCGCTTGCATCTTGAAGTGTTGCAAGTCTATCCGCTGCTGCTGTAGATGGTGCTTTAATGCCAACATAATTGGAACTATCAGAATCATAAAATTTAACTTGAGATTCCGCCCTAATTTGTACTTCATGAAATACGTTTTTACTTCCAGCTATATCAATATGTATGCCATATTTATTTGTGGCGTCGTTTTGGTCTGAAAACAATGCGTAACCATTTACAATTGTTCCTGTCGATATATTATTAACCTTTGAAACAAAAGATGATGCAACATTAATTGATCCGCTTGAAGACTCATTTGAAACAGAGCTAAAAGAACCTATAGAAGTCGTTATATTCCCATTGTCAGTCAAAATTGATTCAGAAACGTTAGCAACTACATTTCCTATCGTTCCTGTTCCATTTTGTTCCGCGTAACTTCCGAAACCAGCCAATACATCCAAATCAAAATTATTAGAATTTATAACTGAGGAAGATCCAGCCCTTATTGTTGCAGATTGATTTGATGTATTTTGAACAAATAATTCATTTACAAAACCCTCATCAAATGCTGGTTCATCTATAGAATTATTGCTTATTGTTTTTATCCCTTTGAAAGTCTGATTCGATGTTGAAACAAGGCCCCTAACGGATGTAGAAGCATCTGAAATATTTAATTCTACTGTATCGGTTGAGCTATCACCAACGAAAGAATATGCGAGTGTGTCATCAGTTGTTAATGTAAGAGTATCAGTTGAGCTATCCGCCACTGGATTTGTTCCAGAATCTGTTTGAATTGTTACAAAAGAATCAGACGAAGATCCGCCACCTGTTGCATTTATTGTTAACGTATTTGCTAAGTCGTTATATACAAGAGAAACATTTGTTCCAGCTTGAAGTAATGCATTTACCCTATCGTCTACTCTTTCATCAGTATAATAAAGATTTGAACCTTCTGATAAATCTGATGTCGATTTTGTTGCGAGCCATGTATTTGCTCTTGAATCATTGTGGTATTGCGTATGATCGTCATCTGATAAGCCAGATATAGAACCGTGATCTATTCCAGATTGTGTAACTGAAGCGGAAATGGTGTTAGACCCATCGTTATATGTAAAGTCAATTGTTGATGAGTCAGTAAGCGCAGCCCCAATTGCGTCTTGAGCGCGTTCATCTGTGAAATATAAATTTGAACCTTCTGTTAAATTAGAAGTTGTTTTTGTTGCGAGCCATGTGTCTGCTCTTCCGGTTGTTAAATATTGCGTATGATCGTCATCTGATAAACCAGTTAAGCTTCCATGATCTGTAGTTCCGGCTGGGCCCTGTATTCCGTCAGAAACTATAGTAACATTATTAGCGGTAGGTGAAATAACAACTAATGAGTTTGTTTGTTCGTTTACTATTACTTTGTTATCGCTACTATTAATAGTTACAGTAAAGTCAGCCATTATTTTGTTACCTGTGGACTAATTTTTGCTATTCCCTCTAAAATTCTATAAACAGTGCTTCCTGTTGTTGCTTCTATGTCATAAACACAATCAAGATATTCTTTTTCTGAAGTTTGACTATGCATTACCGGTAAAGAACTTGTTTGCGTAGCAGTCAATGAAAATGTAAATACGCCATTTGTTGCATCAGTTACGGTGCAAGTAAATGATGCTAATGCCTGTATATCAGAAGTTTTTCTTCTAATTTTTCCAGCTATTGTATAACCAGTTAAGTTGACAGCTGAACCATTTGAGTTTTGCCAAGTAACTTGTCGCGAGAAAGTCGCGCCCTGTTCTATAACTAAATCGTAACGTCCAGCTGCCATTTATAGCCTCGTAATTAAGAAATTGTTGATGGATTAATACTTAAAGAACCAACTAATGAACTTGGTTTTAAAACTCCAGCATAACCTTGAGATTTAACCTCAACGCTAAATCCAGAATCACCTGCGCCTAGATCAGTTGCCGCACCTTCTGCATCTACAGAAACAATAATTCTTGAACCATCTACTTCTGAAGTAAACCCAGAAGTTCCGTCAATTGCTGCTGAAATAGCAGCTAAATATTCTGAATTTGACTCATCTCCATCTAGTGCAATTTGTACACCAGTCCCGCCCGGAGCTGGATCTGAACCATTTCCACCTGAAGAAAACCATCCGTAATAAGAAGTTGAAGTATTAGCAAAAGTAAAATATTTGCCTTGAACGCTTGGAGCTGTTCCACCCGTTACAGTAGCAACAACAAGTGATCCATCGCCAGTGTCGTCAGTATTGTGAACCGCTGGTGCCGCTGCATTTCCTACTTGGCTTTGAGTACATGTAACAATTGCAGTACCGCCTGAAGTAAGTGTCCATCCTTCAAATCCATTACCAGCTGCGATAACTGCTGCTTTTACTAACGCTGCAGTATCACCAGTTACGATTGATGCTTTCTTTTTAGTTGTTGATGCAACATAACCTGCCCCTGTTGGAGCTGTTCCGTTTGCGTCTTTATCTAACCAAATAGCCAAAGTATTTCCATTTGGTGCAGACAAGACAACATAGTCGCCTTGAGCCGCTGATGCGAATGCTGGGCAAGTAATTGATTGAACTTCTACACTTCCGCCCATTGCACTTGGAGTGATATAGCTTTGCTCATTTGCTCCACCCTCATCGCCTTTTAGCGAACTAATATTTTGACTTGGATTGTACATAAATTTTTATTCCTTCTTACTCTTAGAGTAGCAACGCCCAACTAGAAAATCTAGTCAGGCGTCGCGTGATTAGTGTGGATTACGGAAAAATTAGATTCTGTAACCTTTAACAACTACAGCAAATGAACCTGCGCTAATAGTAGTCGCGTCAAGTTTCACTTCTTTACCTGCTGCTGAGTAACGCTTTTTAGCTCCACCTGAAAGGTAAGCACCTGCGCCAACATAAACGCCCGGAGTTCCTTCAGTGATTCCACCAGTAGCTGCGAAACCGTCTGCATCGTCATCGTCTCCAATGTCGATTGAACCAGTAACAGCAGACTTGATGATAACATCGCATCCTTCGATTACACAGTCAGCCAAGATAGCAACGATGTCGCCATCTACTGGGCTTGCTGGGTCAGAAGATGAATTACCAGAACCAGAAGCTCCGTATTCATAGTGCTTAACAACTAGAAATTGTTCATTTTTAAACATTTTATATTCCCTTTCTTTATTAAGCGATTGTAACGACGCGTAGGCCGTCAAGTTGTTTCAAACCAATCAACGTGTCGCAGTTGATACGTTGAGCGCGTTTGCCATCTACACCTAGGTCGTATTGGCTAACAGACATACCTTGCTGTGCTGCCATAGTAAAGAATGAGCTATGGAACCAGTAAGAAGTGTTACCAACTAAGCTAGTGAAGTGAGGATTGAAGCCAAGTAATTGTGGAGGAAGCATACCATTTTGTAATGATCCGCCAGAATTAACAAAGTCATTGCTCATGAAGCCAGTGATATTGAAAAGATCGTTTAATTGAGCAGAACCTACAACCATGTGTCGGTCACTCATTGGAACATCTTGTGCATCCAACAATTCTTTTGCTTCCAAAGCATCTGCAAGAGCCAAAGTCGTACCGCTGTCGTAAGCGATCGAATGATCAGGTGTGGCAGAGTTAGGAACAATCAAAGCAATAATCAATGCTTGAATTTTCTTCATGATTGAATAGATTGCAAGCTCTCGTAATTTTTCCATTGCAGGTAAAGATTGAAGCATCGCTTGGTTAGTGATGATGAAATCTTGAGCAATACGCTTGTTAATTACAAGTTGTAATTGAGTAACAGTGATTGAAGCTGCATCGTTACGAGCATCTTCTGGAAGCTCTACAGCATCGCCAAACTCAGGGAATTGGCTAATGTTTACTGTATCGCCTAATCCTTGAATTTGACCTTCCCAATCGCGAGAAACTACCGCGTTGAACGGAAGCTCTGCTAATAGAACATCATAATATTTTTGTGACCATACTTCTGGCACCAGAACTGATAGCTCAGTACTTGCGCGATGTAATGAATCTGCCATGTTTATCTCTCCTTAATTATTTCGCACTAGCCTTGTAAGACAATAATGCGCTTTTGTACTTCTCGGTGTTAGCCGAGTTAGGGTTTTTCTTATATTCAGATTCAAGTTTCTTGAGATCGTCCCAAGATACCGAACCACCTGTGCCAGTTACACTAGGACTTTGAGCATTGACTTGAGGCGCAGCCGATTGAAACCAGTGCGGCCTTAATGTCTTTAGTCGCTGTACAGCTTTATCTGCACCGTCGACTAAAAAATTGCCTTCGTTATCAGTGTCTAGCTTTACTTCGGGATAGTCAAGAATACCTAGGTCTGCAATTGATTCTTTTCTAATTCCGTTACGTATTGCTTCCTCACGAATAGCTGAAAGTTTTTTATCGCTTACGACCGCGCCTTTAAAACGCTCGAACTTTTCTTGATATTCTTTAGCGGTTTGTTCGTGTAGTTGCGCTACCTTTTGCCATTCTTGCGATGCTTTAGCTTGTTCAAGTTCTTGATTCTTAAACTTATTTTCTAATTCTACGGCTTTTGTTTTATATGTAGTTAACTCACTGACAAGGCGTTCCACATCTTTAGCTGAGTATGATTTCTCAGCCTGTTGAGCTTGTGCCTGTGCGGCTTCTTGTTTAGGTGCTTCTTGGTTTGGTTGTGTTGGTTGAGCTGAATCACTCATTTTTGATTTCTCCCTTTGTTAAGTGCATCTGCTAGAGCGCGTGATAATACATAAGAGAAGGCCGCTCTGATACCTTGCTCAATCTTTGCAGTAAATCTTTGCACACCATCTTTAGGAATAAAAGGACGTGCTGGCATTTTGTCAGTTCCTTTTTGATGATATTTAACTAAGTCCATTATTTTTTTATCTTTTACATCGTCATCATGGATTCCAATTGTCGCAGTGTTTGGTTCATCCAATGTCTTTGCCTTGTAATGAGATAACATTTCGCCAGATAGCTTTAATGTGGCCGGGGTTGGTTTTTTATCGTATTGAGCATATCGTCCTGACTTGATTGCGTTCTTATATCCTTCGCTATATCGCTTAAGAACTCGCTCTCCAGCTACCGGGCTTAATCCTTTTTCAATCGTAGGAAGAATTGATTGTTGAATTACCGCATTAAGTTTATTTTGAAGTTCTCTCTTTGATGTTCCTTTTAAAACATCGTCTAATGTAATGTTGTATGAGATTACCGCATCTTTTGTTTCAATACGCTTTTTAATCATAGCAAATCCAATAGGTCATTATCATCCAAAAGCTCGGTTAACTTTTTTGATCCAAGTGCGATTGATTTTAGCTCTGCTCTAGTAAAGTCAGATCCGATATAATCTTTAAGGAATTCATATAAATCTGATTTTGACTCGACCTGAGCTAGCTTATCTTCTGGTGCAATGTCTGCTTTATATGCAGCAACCGTTTCATTTAAAAGCGATCTAATATCTGATTTAAACTCCTGACCTTCTTTAGGTAGAAATTGCCGAGTTGGAAGTTTTGATTCTCCTGAGAAGTTATTGTGTCCATCAGCTTTGGGCGCCTCTACAGAATCAAATATTCCTAATTTAATCTTATTGCCTTCGATCTTGTAATCAAGTGATGACAACATTTCTCCAGTCAAATCAAGGTTTGCTTTATTGTTTCCGTTTTCTTCCTGCTTAAACTTTCCATATTCTTTAGATAGCGTTCGCTTATACTCGCCACCTTGAATTGGAGTTTTTGCATCTGCAACTGATTCAAGAATTTGCTCAACCAATAGTTCACCTATGCGGGCTTTTAATTCATCTCGGTCTTTACTTGGAACTCCTTTTAATTCTTCTGAAATATCAATAACAGAAGCAATTTCACTACGATTGACTATTGTCTTCTTGACTTCCATTTTCGCTCATATCTTCCATGTCATCTTCTTTAGACATTTCTTGTTCATGATTCATCATGTTGTCGCTATTTTGTTGAGCTGAATCTGGTTGCTTCATCATTGAGACCATCTTGTCTTCCATCAATGATTTTAGCTTTTCTTCGGCTTCTTGTTTAGTTAATGATGGGTTATCTTTCATGATTAGATCCAGCATTGAATCAAGGCCAAGCTCTTTGCGTAGTTTAAGATTTTGTAACTTCTCAGACTCGCTCATGACGACTGGGATTTCGTTAAACTTTAAATTAAGCTCGAACTCTTCTGGTAATTGTAAACCTTTAAGATCATCGATTAGCATATCGCCATAAAGATTTAACCATCTGTTAATAATATCCCAAACATCTGGTTCTTTATCGACGAAGATTTGCCGTTGATCTTGCACATCTTCCATTGATTCCGCTTTATCAATAAGCATTGCAATACCAGATGGAGCTAGATTTGATTGACCTAAATTTGCAGCGACTGATGATGTCGATAGGTTATTAGTTGTTAATAGCAATGCGATATAGCTTTCTACTAAGCCGCGTAAAGCATCGATCTGTGGGCTTGCGGTTGCGTATCCGATCTCTGGTACTGGTTCGCCTTCATCGTATTCCATGAGAATCGATTTAGTAGGGCCGATCTTAATGTTACGCGGAAGGTTTTTACCCTTCATGTAGAACTGGCCATAGCCTTGAGTGATCGCAATGTGCTGATTATGAGTCATTACTGAGTTAATTAATATTGACCCGTCAATTAAATCGTCCCCACCTTGCGCCCAGAATGATCCATCTTGCTCGATAGCGAAGTTAACAAATGGCATACGCTTAATTGGATTCTCGAATGGTTCGCCTGAAATAATTTCACCAGACTCGTTTGTAGTGAAATGGAAATTATCCGACCACCAGATGAATACTTTTGATTTTTGATCGCTTGGAGTGTCTGCGATAATTTGATCTTTACCATCGCCTTGTTGTGGATTTTGCATTGATCCAACGGTTCTATTTACTGTCGCAGCATCTTGGGTCGTGTATTGCAATGGTGAGTAATCGAAATCAGATAAAATATAAACCATTGGTTTTGTGCGATCGTATTCGTGCTCTACCACATCGTATAAATATGGATTCATTGGTTCGAGCTTGATTGAATATTTTTCTTGTCCGTCATAATTACTGATCGGGCATGGCTTAATATAAAACGCTAAGTTCTTTTGCAGTTTTAAAAACTTGTTAGCTTTTTTAAGTTCGGTATTAACGTCTAGAACTTTAGATAGTTCCTGAATGTTTTGAGTCGCTTGCTCATCGCCTTCGATAGATCTAGTGCAACCGTGATTATAAACGCGAGCTAACTTGTCGATAACCTTACGACATAAAGAGATATTAGAAATTGAGTAAGCCATTTCGCGCAATGTCGACTCATCAAATTGTTTTGATAATTGCTCGATTACGTAATCTTTAGTTTGATCTTTCAATACACGGTAACGCTTGTAGGCTTCTTCTTTTCTGCGTTGATTTTCATCGCCTTTGATTTCTTCAATAATAAGTTTTCGTAGTTCTGGTTTTAGAATGTCTGCTTCGTTTGAAATCTTCATCGTATTTTAACCACCGTATTGTTAGTCTTGTGTCCGTTAAACGGATACAATTCGCTTATTAAATAATCCATGCTATCGGACGCGTGCGTCAAGTTTGGATTATTCTTTTTCTTTTCTAGTGTAGCAGGGTCTTGCTCAACTGCTAATAGGTCTTTAGTAAGCCATGGTGCTTTTTTTGTATTAATCCAAATGATTTGTTTTTCAAAAAGATTGCATACGTTTACTTGACGTTCTCTTAATCTTGGAGCCACTTTGCGAGCAATTACCTGATAACCAGCGCGTTTGAGTGTTTCATGATCTGGTAAACCTTTTGTTGATCGAGCTTGCCCTGCTGGGTCTGGATACAGCATAGCGTTATATGGGCCATATCCTTTTGATTGTAGAGCTTCTACTAAGTTTTCAGTTCTATAACCTTCGCCGCCTTGTAGTACGATTTCATCTACGCAATAAATATTCTTACCAAACTTCTGCCAAATGGTAGCGCACATTGGATCGACGTTAAAGTCGATACCGATATAGTATGGTTGCGAATCATCTCGTTCTTTATCTGAATGATTTCTAATTTTATCAAATGAAAAATAAAATCTATTACCTGTTAAATTAACCCACAATCCTTTTAAGTAAGCATCTATTAATTGTGATGGATAGGAATCAAATAAACTTTGTATGTAACTTTCATCTAAGTTATGCGCATTCTCTCTAGTGTCACCGTAAAGAATGCGAGAATTTGGCCAAGGTTTTTCTACAAAGATGCTATAGTACTCAGAAGATATTCCTTCAGGTGTGCCTGATGAAACGATTTGCGGATGTGTTGCGCCTTTAACGCGAACCCGGCCTATTACTTCTCTGAATCTTTCTATTGGCAATAATGTTAATTCGTTAATGCCAGCGTAACCCCAGTTTGGGCCACGAAGTTTCTTTTCACCTGTTGCTACGTATAGATGGCCTTTAGTCCATGGGAATTTAAATTTATGATCTGTGCCGTGATATTTGTATGGAATATTATGTTTATCTAAAATTGATTCTAAAGCAGGAAGAACATCGCGTCTATAATCTGTAAACGATGGAGCAACCAAACCGCCATCAATATCTTTATTTAACATCGATAGTTTAAGAATTTTATAACAGAGGGATGTAGTCTTCCCAAATCCATATCCTGCGCTTAAATGTAAGAATTTTGTTTCATCGTCCTCGAAGAAATCGTATTGAGCGCCAACGAGTTCGGCCTCAAGAGTTATCTTTGTTGCCATATATTCTTTGCTTTGCGATTTCAAAATACTTTTCGTCTTTCTCAATACCAATAAAATTACGATTTAAGTTTTTGCAGGCAACACCAGTAGAGCCGCTACCCATCGTGAAGTCCAAAACGGTTTCATTTTCGAGCGTATAAGTTTTAATTAGGTATTCAAGAAGTGCGACTGGTTTTTGGGTGGGGTGAAATCTGGTTCTTTGATTCGCATTCGAGAAATCAAGTATATTTTTTGGGTAATACTGAGTATATGTTTTATTCTCTGAAAATAAGTTATTTGTTGTATCAGATTTAATACCAGCATTACTGCCTCTTTTTTTTAACTTTTCCCTATCCTTCATTTGTGGATAGTAATTTATTTTTTTAACCCCAAAAATTGATACTAATTCAGTAATCTTAATTGGTTGAATTTTTGATAATAAAGGATTTCCTCCTTTTTTTTTGTTCCATATCCAGTCATACTTAAATTCTTTGATATTGCTCATGCGAAGGTAAGAACTAAAAGGTTCTGATCCGAATAATACAATCGCAGTATTATCTTTCCTTATGCGCTTCAATTCATTCCACATTGGCTCAAAAGGTATAACAACGTCCCACTTGCAAGCTGTGGTGCCATAGGGTGGGTCAGTAAGAACCAAATCAATCGACTTGTCTGGCATCGACTTCATTATTTCGAGGCAATCCCCTAAATACAAATTACTTCCCATGCTTAGTAATTTTAACTTCAATTTCTTTTAAGTTTTCGTCATTAACCAAATCATTGTCGCGTTGACCCAACATTTGTTTGCCTAGCCAAATTAATAATGCCGCATTACCTGCCTCAGCATATTGCAGTTGCCATCTTCTTACGCTTAATTTTACGTCTGCTCTTCCTTTGGCCAATTCTGCCGCAAAACGCCTTTGTATTGTATCTGTTGAAACACCGAACCAATCAGCTATTTCTTCTGTTTTGCATCCCAGTTTAGCCAACTTGAAGACTTGTTCTCCATCTACATCAGCTTTTGGTCTAGCCATTATATATCTGACCTCTCATCAGTCATGATAAGTCCAGCTTCATCGGCTATTTCTTTATACTCGCCCGATAGTTTACCAGTAGCGGAAGCGTCTAGATCTTTTTGCTCTTGTTCTTTTTGTTGATTAAGAAACTTTTGAGCATCTGATTCGTAACGTTTCCTTGCTTCTTGTTCGATCCCTGAAATGAATATGTTAGTCATATCGTAAACAAGAGACTTGATTGTGTGATCATCGTATTTTTTCTTACGTCTTTTTATCGCTAACGTTTGAACCTTATCGATTTCCTTACACATATTTTCGATAAATGTAGGGATTCGTTCGTGTGCTTTTAGAGCGCGTTTAAGTTCGCTGTTAGCGGTGGGGTGGAGTTGCACAGCTTCCTGATATGATTTCAGGACAAGATCGCGGTATAGCATTGTGATTCCTTAATTAGAACCGACGCCAGCGATTGGAGCAGTTTTCTGAGCTTCTAGTGCTACAAGATTAACCGCTTCTGGTGCTACTTCACGCATTTTAACGTTCTCTGATCTGCGGTAAGCGATATCGTGCGTATGATTATCTTCAAGCATTGAATCTACTGGTTCTGTAACTTTATGATAACGACCGCGAATCTTGCGTTTTACATCTCGCATTGGTCCTGAGACAGAAATGATTTCTACAGGTTTGTTCGGACCTTGTTCTTTAAATTCTACTACATGGAAATGCCCTGCGACTGAATTAGTGCGAGTCATCTTTTTACCGTCTGAATCATATGTGTGGAAAAAATGAACGTGCTCGATTTCTTCTAAATTGACTGAATCATTCCAGCCTTTATTTAAATTACATTTAGAAAGTTCAAGTTTAAACAAATCGGATTTGATTTGAATTTCGTTTTTATAGATTCGTTGTTCAGGTGCAGATGTGACTGATTCTGTTTTTTGTTTCTTGGCCATTTATTTTCTCCCCAATCAGGTTAATAAGAAAATACTAAACAGATTCTACAGTAATTACAACACGGCCGTTTTTTGGTGAGCACTTTTCCCATTTAAACTCAGGTCTACCGATCACGTTCATATTATCGTCTTCGATTATTTTAGCGAGCTTTAGGCCATCAAGTAACGCTTTAGCTGCGGATACTAGCCCATCGTAATCTGGGCATCGGGATGAATGACGCGTAATGGTAACTTTTGCTTTTTTTAATGGTTCTTTAGGTCTATAAATTATAAATGACCGCGCTGTGAGTTCTTTCCAGCGTTTACGTTCGGCCCACAATGCTCGCCAATTATTTTTAAAATTAGCGTTCACCATTTTAGGCAATCCTTGAAGCGTAATAGTTACCGAATATTTTTCCATTCGGTAATAGAATCACTTTTTATAGAGATGTGCAAAGTCGATAAGAAGTTTAAGTATTGCCGCAATGCACAGAAATTGTAGTACGTCCATTCATTCCCCCATAATAGAATCAATGATCCATCTGTTTAAGTAAATGCTTGCAATTTTGATTGTCGTTTTATAATAACCAATTAAGGCACGAGCTACGGCCATAAGGTTTATAACCTGAACCAACCGAAAGGTTTGGGGATGGATTCAGACCCACCATAGAGTAGCTCCTGTGGTGGGTTTTTTATTTGCTACGATTGGGGGCAACTTGCAAATCACTTTTAACAACTGGGAAAAATTTCAACCAAGAAAAGACATCAAGAGTCCTACATGGGTGGCAGTAAAAAATGATTTCACCATTAATCAAGATTTTTTTAGGTTCACAAATGATGAAAAATTATGCTTCATTTATTTGCTTTGTGAAGCATCAAAAACCAACAAAAACGGTATGGTAATCATCAATTTTGACTACCACTCAGAATTGTTTAAAATTTCTGTTGATGTAATAAAGCAAACAATTGAAAAGCTTGAACAAAATGGAATCTGTACGCAATCCGTACGTACGCGTACGCAATCCGTACGCACACGTTACGTAAAGGACAGACAGACAGACAGACAGACAGACACTCACGCGGCTATCGCCGCTGACCTTGATTTTGAAATGCTGTATCGTGCCTATCCTAGGAAGATCGGCAAAGCGAAAGCTTTTGGTGTGCTAAAAAAAACAATCAAAACCAAAGATGATTATGACGCACTGGCTTTGGCCATAACAAACTATTGCGCTTTGGTTAAAAAAGAAAATGTCGAGCCTAGATTCATAAAGCACTTCAGCTCTTTTGTTGGTTCATTAAATAACCAAGTTTGGCGTGATTATATTTCAATTGAAAATTCAGAATCAAAAAAACAAACCAAATCTTATTTTTACGAAAACAAAAAAATAACCGAGGAAGAATTTTTTGAACTTAAACGAAAGGGATTGGTATGACTGACCCACTTCGATCGGCAGAGCGTTTACTTTACCGATTTACCGATGACGAAACTTTACCAAAAGAAAAAAAGATTTTTACAGATACAACTTGGCGTGAAGCTAGCAAATGGAATCAAAACAAATGGGCAATCTTTTGGACAGTAAATCTTTTCAATGGTTCAAGATCAAACGCGAACATTAAAGAGTTTTTAGCTTGGGCTATCGATCTTGATGACGGAAACAAAAAACTTCAAATGGAAAGAATAAGAAATTTTTTAGAACCGTCAATGGTGATTGAATCAAAAGCGGGTTTTCATGTTTACTATTTTGCAGAATCCGGAACTAGCACAGAACGATTTTCTGAAATCATGATTAATCATCTGATTCCAAATCTAGAAGCGGACAAATCAGTAAAAGATTTGGCACGAGTTCTTAGAGCACCAAATTTTTTCCATTGGAAAAACGCAAACGATCCGTTTTTGGTTAAAATTGTTCATTGGTCTAATAAAAAATATACTCAAGATCAAATCATTGGTGGATTTCCGCCAAAAAATGAAAAAGCAAAATCAACAATTGGTCACACAACCGAACTTAGAAAAACTTTAAAGAAATTTGGTAACGAAAATCTGTGGGATAAAGTTTACGATTTTGATTGTGAATATGCTTTATCAAAACTGTCTGGAACTGACGCTGTTAATGGTGAAAATTTTTCATTTAAATCTGTAAGCCGAGGAAGACTTAATATTTTTGTTGATGACAAAATTACTGCTTGCTTTATCGATGAACATAAGCGAATAGGTTCACGCACAAACGGTGGGCCTACAGTTTGGCAATGGGTTAACTGGTATCACAACGACCATAAAAAAACGTATCAGTATTTGAAAAAATATCTCCCAGAATTATTTGAGGATAAAAATGTTTGATTACGATTTTGTAAAGTTTAGAAGCGTTACGACAGACATTGAAACATCAGATGCTTTTATTGATTTTGAAAAATCAAGGTTGATTAATTTCGGAATTGACTATCTTGACGACGCTTTGGTTGGCATTTCTCCAAATGATCTTATTTTAATTGGTGGAAGATCTGGCGCAGGCAAAACGGAGCTTGCGTTGGCCATTGCATATCAATCGGCAATGCAGAAAAAAAATACATACTATTTTGCGCTTGAAGCTGAAAAGGGCGAGCTTGGAATGCGCTTAATGTATAAACGTTTAACCACAAATTTTTATGAGATGCTGAAAAAAGAAAAATCATTTAGCGTTATGCCAGTGACATATGACAGGTGGGTAACAGGAAAGCTTAGCCAAGATTTTTATGGCAAATCACAGAATATTCTTTCGCAGTTAGACGATTTGTCACATTTGAAAATAAGATATTCAAACAGTGATTATTCAATCGATAATTTTTTAGCAGATGTTGAGCAAATAAAAGATAACGCGCAATTGGTCGTTTTGGATCATCTTCATTATTTTGATTTAAACGACTCTGAAAATGAAAATGCACAATACAAAAAAATTGTAAAATCAATTAGGTCACAATGTCTTGATAATAATATTCCTGTTATTTTAGTTTCACATATCAGAAAAGCTGACCCGAGGATGACGATGTTTGTGCCAGAACAAGAAGATTTTCATGGATCGAGCGATATTGTAAAAATTGCTACTAAAGCAATAACAATCGGTGGCGGTGGAGGAAAAGCGGTTATCATGCCAGACGGTACAGATTATTCGCCAATTGGTTATGTTTCATTTATGAAGGCCGTTAAACATAGGCGCAATGGATCCGCAACTCACAAGATGGCCGTAACTGTTTTTGATAATAAAATAAATGCTTATGCTAAAGGTTATTATTTGGGATGTCCTGCATACGACAAAGACAATAAACGAATGGTTTTTCAGGTTGAAGAATCAAAATTTAATCCTAATTGGGCCGAGCGGGCAGCGAGATGTTAAATGGCAAGAGAAAAAATACAAGTTGGCGAATACATTTTTAATACCAAAAAAGAACTGCGCGATTTTACAAAAATGATGATGCAGAAACTTTTTAAGAGAGAAATTTTAGGCGATCATCCGTTTTTGTTTGAGCTTATCAAGCGCCATCCAGATGCTGATTTAAAACCAATCAGAAGCATTTCGTTTTTCAAAGCATATCCAAATCCAATCACTGGAGATATATCTTCGCCTCACGTTGTTTTCGTTAACCAAGACGGATCTGAGGAGGCCTTTAGTTGGAACTCTTGTGTAACTGGAAAAGATCACGGCGGAAGCAAAATATTAGCAGCAATGAGATCATCGATAGCGTCTCAAGTTTTAGAATTTAAATTTAGCGAGAAAAAAGTTTGCAATATTTGCGGCTCGACCGGAAAGCTTGAGGTCGATCACTTGGATTCGTTTTCTCATTTGGCAGAATATTTTCTTTATTCGAGAAAAGATATTCCAACAGAATTTATAAAGGGCGAAGACTCCCGGCTTTGGTTCAAAGATTCTGATTCTGCTTTCGAGAAGGATTGGGTAGAATTTCACATTAAAAACGCTACACTTCAACTTTTATGCAAAACATGTCACAAAAGAAAAACAAAGACGCAACTTTCAAAGCATGCTCCGATTTGATTGAAAAACAAATTGGTCTTGATAAAGCGGCGAATGCAATAAAGATTGTCGATGCATTAACCAACGGAGAATGGTCAAAGCATATCGACGAACTTGGGTTTTTTTGTAATTCAGATTTATTTTTTAAATCAAAAGAAGAACAACAAAGAATCGCAAATTGGCATTATCAAAAATTGGAATTGTTTATAAAAATTTACAAAAAAGGTTTAGGAGTTCAGCTTGAGTTGTGATTTAGTAAAACAAATCGGAGATATGAATGAGCTATTTAATAATAAATAATTTAGGTGTAAAAACAACCCATAAAGACATGCAAGATGTAGCCGAATCGATTTTAGATTACGCGACATCTGACGGTGTTGATATATCAACGCGAGTTGAAATGAATTTCACTTGGTCAAAAAAACCAAACAAGGAAGATTTAATTCAGGCAATAGTTGACGATTCAGAACAGGCAATTAAAAATACCGGGTTTAAAATTTGCGAAATTTCAGAACCAGTTTTTTTACTTCTTGACATGATGCAAGATGCTGGCATACCGTCCGAGGCGATTGTGATGCCTAATCTGAATATCAAATAATACTGGTATCGTTTTAAATTTGCTAGAGTGGCAAAATTTGGCACATTTGCGGTGCGCAAAATGATTATAAGGGTAAACATGAGTACAAAAAACAAAACGTTTTTAGAGCTGCGTAACGGGCATTTAGAAACCATTCCAAAAAGCTTTAGGGGGTTTGTTGCTAGAGCGTTTTTCGGGTCAAGTAAAGTTTCTGCCATTAAAGCGAAATGCCTCGACTGCGTTGGCTTTGAAGAAGCAAGAGAAAGAATCGGTAATTGCGCAAGTTGGCGTTGCCCACTTCATCCACATAGACCATATCAAAATCGAAAAGAAAAAGATGGTAATTATGAATAACTACAATTCGATCAAAGCAGTCAATGCTAGCCTTCTTAAAGAGTGCCTAAAATCGCCAATGCATGGTTGGCAGTATCTACATGGAGATCGTACAGATTCTGGTGCCATGTCGCTCGGAAGATTGGTTCACTCTCTAGTATTAGAACCAGAATCGCATGATGAAAAATATTTTGTTATTGGCAAGGGTGAACGAGTTGAAAAATATCGCGAACAAGCGGGATCAAAAGAAATTGTTCGCGAAGCGCAATTGCTAGAAGCAAAATTAATTGCGCAATCAGTTTTAGAAAATGAATCCGCAATTGAATTGCTAAAGGATGCAAAAAGAGAAGTCGACCTAACATTTGAAGTCAATGGGATTCCATGTAAGGCAAGAATTGATGCCCATACAAATGACACGCTAATAGAACTTAAAACATCTAATGAAATATATGCGCGCGATTTTACCAGCGCAATAATTCGATTTGATTATGCACTTCAAATGGCATTTTATCGAGAGGCGCTTAAACGCAATGGAATTGAAATCAGACGGGCAGTCATTATTCAGGCCACTACCGATTCTCCATATTTATCTAATGTGTATGAGTTAGACGATGATTTTCTTCAATATGGAGACAATAGAATAAATAAATCTTTTAATATCGCAGCCGATTTGTTAAAAGGAATCAAACCAGCACAGGACAAAAAAATTAAGAAATTAAATTTTCCGTCTTGGGCTATCACAGAGTGAATGGAGTGAATCATGAAAGAATTAATTCATGCGCTATTGCAGGCGCAGCGTGAAATTAAGCACGCAACTAAAGATGCAAAAAATCCTCATTTCAAAAATGACTATGCTACACTAGAGAGTGTTTTAGATGAAGCAAAGCCGATTCTAAATAAACACGATATTTTTTTAAGCCAAGTTAACGGAAAAGACGATCATGGCCAGTTTGTGGAGACAAAGCTAATGCATGTTTCCGGGCACGTTCATTCATCAAAAATTTATTTGATTATTGACAAGGCAAATATGCAAGGCCTTGGGTCAGCGGAAACATATGCCAGACGATATGACTTGGCCGCAATACTTGGCATAACACAAGTTGATGACGACGCAAATTTCGCAAGCAACAATCCAGCACAGCAAAGCTGGAATAAACCAATAAACAAACAAACGAAAGGGAATGATTTATGAACAATCAAAATACACAGCAAACAAAAAAAGACATCGGGGCACTTTGGATTAAGGAAAGCAAGGCTGGAAATAAATTTGTCAGTATTTCTGTAACTATTGACGGAGTTGTGCATAACTTGGTCGCATTTAAAAACAATTACAAAACAGAAGGTTCAAATCAACCAGATTACAGAATTTTTCCATCTGAACAGCAACAGCAAAGTAAAATAAATACAACATTATAAATAGTTTTTATATAATTGGGTCTAGTGAATTATTCGCTAGGCCCATTTTCATTAGTAAAAATAATTAAGTATAATAATATACAAATGATATTGTCTCGCTTAATGAATTTGAGTTTATATGAAATTATCAACGCTTTGCTGGCTTTCGCCGCTTTGTTTATTTTTTTTTCGTTATCAATTTTGGGGATATTTTTAATGATCGACAGGGGGAATCATCGTGACTAAAAAAGCAAACTATACTCAAGACGAAATTCTACGCGCATATTTTACTTGGTCTCAAATGCAAGGAGCGAGAAGAGAGAAGGAATGGAATATCTATTGCGATTACCGCGACGGTATGCCAATCGGATTCAATCAAGATCGAGTCGATGGATTACATCGAATTGATCGAACGCTAGAAGTAGAAAAGGCAAAAAATCTGCTTCGTAAACTAATGGAGGAAACATAATGTCACCGCTAATCAAAGGATACAGCAAGAAAACAGTCAGTAAGAATATTAAGACAGAAATCAAGCATGGTAAGAAGCGGTCTCAAGCTATTGCAATCGCACTTTCTGTTGCTAAAAAAGCCAAATCCAAAGCCAAGAAGAAATGACATGGTTAATTGGATTTATTGCATGGACGTTATTTGCGCTTATATTTGCATTAGCATTTTTTGGCAACAATGGGCTGGATGATTGATGTTCACACTCGCCCTTTTCGCCTGTTACCTAAATCCATGCCATGTGGACTGGTGGAAACCGATTCACGTTGAGAGACACTACCATAGTTTATCTATATGCGAGTCTCGGTGTGATTATTGGCGCAAGCGGTTTTGGGAGCGAAGGTTAGATGTTATGTGTGTTTGTTATAAGGAGCCTAGGATATGAGCGAGTTCATCGAACGATTCAAAGACATTGAATACTTTGAAGTTATCGTGATTATGGGAATTGGTTGGGCATGTTTTACACTAGAAGAAATAAAAAGGAAGATAAAATGACCGACTTTGAAAAGGCTTTGGAAGAAGCATCAGAAAAATATGCCGTGGCAAATGAACAACCCACGCTGAACTTAGAGAGGATTAAATCAGCCAATAAAATCGGCGCTCGCTGGGCAAGAGAGTTTACGGTGCTGGAGATAATTGAATTGTTACATTCTCCAGAAGCGCAAGCATTTGAAAATAAGCAAGATTATGTAGATCACCACGTTTTCGCCATGTGGTTAGAATCCCACTTCAAAGATCGGGGCGGTGATAAATGAAAGAACATATCGAAGACGATAACGGTTCTTGTTGGTGTAACCCGACATTAAGTTACGTTGATGAAATTACAGGTATCAAAGTTTGGGTACATAAAAGTGAAGAGGAGATGAATCAGTGATCCCCCAATCAGCGCAGAAAATGATCGACGATGAAGCGAAGAGGTTCTATTTAAATTATATTTATGGCCCCCCATCTTTTAATTATAATCCACACAAATGCTTCAAGTCAGGAGCTTCATTCGCATTCGAACTTGGGTTCAGTCAAGGGATTGAGGCGGTTATTAGTTATTTAGCCTCACTTCAAAGAGAGGATTCTCAATATGAATATGTTCAAGAACACTTCAAAGACCAGTTAAGGAAAACAGAATGACAAAAGCAGAGCTTATAAATAAAAGACATAATTACAGATCAATAAAAGTGGAGCGCAATAAATATCGTGTCCCAATCCCAAAGCGAAGAATGCAAATAAACGTAGATATGAAGTTATCAGTTTGCGAGCATAAAGGAAGGTGGATTTTAGCATTTACTCATGGCTGGGATAATGTCTTTGTGGGAAGCCAAACATTAAATAGAACACAAGCATTAAAAATGATCTCATTTCTTAGCGACTATATAAATCTCGTTAAACCAACAGAGCAAACGATTTTAAACGCAAGCATTAGAGCAAAAACAAATAGCATCATAAGAGATGCTGAAGCATTGACAGGACTAGCGAATGACAAAATCAGAGATTAAAATGACAAGAATTTGGGCGATGCCTTCAAAATGGACTTTTGAATGTAAACCAATAAAAGAATTGCTAATTAGATATGGTGTTGGCGCAGGGTGGATTGATCCTTTTTGTGGGCAAAACTCTCCCGCAGAATTTAGAAACGACCTAAACCCAAACAATAACCACGCTCAATACCATTTAGAAGCATTAGATTTTCTTTTGCTTAAAGAATGGAAAATAAATGGTGCTATTTTTGATCCTCCTTACTCTTTAACGCAAGTATCAAGGTCTTACAATGACATAGGGTTAAAGTTTAAGTCAAAAGAAAATCCTACAGGAGGCTTTCCGAAAGTAAGAAAAAGATTGGCCGAACTTCTAAAAACAGGACAACCTTGCATATCTTTTGGATGGAATACGGTCGGTTTAGGAAAGAAAAATGGAATGGAAATAATTGAAGTCATGGTGGTCTGTCATGGTGGAAATAGAAATGACACTCTTGTAACTGTAGAGATAAAGAAATGACAAAATCAGAGGTTGAAAAGATTAGAGAATTTTGGATTCAAGAAGACGATAATCAGTTACTTGAAGTCTTACGTTATAAACCCTTTTCATCAGACTACGTTAGATATAAAACATTTCATGTCATCGAATATTCGGCTTATAAACAGTTAATGAAGGAAATCGAATCACTCCAAGCAAAATTGAAGGTGGCTTGTGATGCGCTTGAGTATTATTCCGATGAGGAAAATCATAATAACGATTTTCAATTCGATCTTAGTGATGTGCCTTATATAACAAACGAAGGCGAACATGATTGTTACCTTGTTGGTGGCAAGCGTGCCCGTGAAGCACTCGCCGAGATTAGAAAGAAGGGCGACAATGGATAAGCCGAAAGAGTTTTGGATTCTTGAAAACGGTTGTGCAATGCCACTTCGTGCATTTTATTCAGAGGAAGATTCTTTCGATGAAATGCAGATCAACGACAACCATATCCACGTCATTGAATACTCTGCATACGAGCAATTGCAGAAAA
>ERZ724505.215-NODE-215-length-39533-cov-37.418588_pt1 | contig 39533 bp, 57 predicted proteins | sample MGYA00376038_ERZ724505 | MGnify/ENA primary metagenome ERZ724505 (study PRJEB28724, sample SAMN07190884) | wastewater metagenome | isolation source: effluent of sewage treatment plant in Hong Hong | place: Hong Kong | collected 2016-03-17 ... | reverse complement strand
CCGGTGTTACTGTCGCCGGTGTTCCAGTGGCCGGTGTTCCTGTTGCCGGTGTTCCTGTTGCCGGTGTTCCTGTCGCCGGTGTTCCTGTTGCCGGTGTTCCAGTGGCCGGTGTTCCTGTTGCCGGTGTTACGACCATAAAGGTTTTTGATATAGTCGATTTTCTTGCCGTCGAAGAATTTATCTAATGCTTTCTTGACTTTCACCGCGTCATTTGAGTTTGCTCCGATATGATCTTCCGTGAGAATTTTTTCTTTTGGATCATACTCCCACTTATTCATCACATCTTCTTTTGCTCCCTTGATGCCAAGGAAATGCATCAAAGACGTATGCGAATTGAAATCATACGAGCGTTCATTCCCTGAGGCCATGATCGAAACAACATCCTCCGGTTTAAAGAAACTTACTTTTCCCTTCCCGTCTGAAACGCAACTAAAAAACTTACACATCTAGATTTCTCCTCCCCGTTTATCTCTGTTCGTTAAAACTTAACGCCTTATCTTTTAATCTATGCGGCTTTGTGCAAGCTTGTTTAAATTAGCCGTATGGCGGAGTCGAACCGCCTTCTCCATTGTCCCCATGGCTCTTCCGAGAATACCCACGTTTCTAATGGCGCTCTTATCCCCTAGGCGAATACGGCAAATCTATACACATCGTCCGCCATCTGCATAATTTTTGGCGGTTTCTATACATTCGAACTTGTTGATTATTTCTTCATCTCCGATGCCGGTTTAAAATGTTTCAACAAAATATATTCAACTTGCTTGCCCATAGACCGCAAATTGTCTTTTGCATCCTTTCGGAGAAGTTCGAGTAATTTTCCCTCGACCCTTGCGTAAATAACAACTGTTTCTTTTTGCATCATTCCCCCCTTCTATTTTCACAAATACACCCGCCCAGATTAGATTTTGAAGAAAATTCCCTCCCAGGAATGATCGCGTGTCTCCTTTTCATCTGAGCGGGTTAAAGCTATTGAAATTTAAGTTCCTGTAACTCGGCCCCGGTAATCTCGCTTCCTACAAGCCACTTGGCGTCGCTACAGTCATATCGGGACATAAACACCGAAGAACGCTGTAAACCTCGCTTGTAGGCCTCAAGAACCCCTTTCTCGTGTGTTTTAATGCTGACACAGCCAGGAAGGTAAGCCGCCAAGAATATGGCAACGTACCTCACAGCCTCGACGCCTCAATAAGCACCATCAAAGCCATCAAAAGAGTCATCAGGAAAACGATTAAAGAGAAAGAAACTTTCTTTAGTAGTTCCACGACGCTTTCTCCCCTTTCTCTCCCATTTCGTGTAAACGGATCGCTTTTTCCTGCAAATAAGCTGTGATTGCCCAATCCGTAAACTTAGGAACCTTGATTGCACATTCGTTGATCTTGATCGGATAACCAGCCCGCCGCATAAGGATTTGTTTCTCATGGTACGGAAGTTTCGAGTAGGTCATCTGATCCATGCCTACAAGCTCCCAGACTGGTTTATCGGGCCTGTTAGCCATTGACCGCGTCCTGTTCCATTAAAGGAGTGATAGCACGTATGGTGGTCCCGTATTGGCTACGCTCACACGAAACAAGCACTTCCTGCCCCACCATTCCTTTGACCATTTCCATCAGTCCAGCGTCCCAGACGAAATAGCTGTTCGTTTTTGAATCCATAACGCGGTAGTAGGGCTTCCCTTTCTTGTTGACATCCTCTTTAAATCCGTCGATTGTTATCGTCTCGTGAATCATTCCGTCCTGAGCTTCCGCAGGATGTGGCCAGGTCTTAGGCTCGTCTTTGATAACTTCCGTTGGCGCGTTAACCACTTCCATGGCGTCATCTTCCCCGACCTTAACCTGTGCGCCCAATTCCTCCGGCGTGTAGAGTCCCAAAACAACGTCAGGGAACGTCACGCGAAGGTTCGCCGCAATGGCACGCCACTTGTACATGGTCGCGGGCTGCTTCTTATAGTTATCCTTCCCGATCAAGCCTAAATCCGTCGCCTCTTGAAGCCCGAACTTCTCAATATGCGCTTGTCGCCCTTTCCGCTTAACCGTAATGATCGCCCCATCTTTGGACGTTTCAATCTTAATGTCCTCAAGTTCCCCGGTTCGGTTCGCTAAGGCCAACATCAACTGAGGCGAAATCGTCGGCTTTCCCTGAATCACGTTAATTGAGCGAATGGCCTCCATAAAGCCGATGCCCAACTCTTTCCCCGTCATTGCTATCGCTAGGCACTGTTCCGCGCTCTTAATAGAAGGAGGCAAGAACCCGCTCTTTAACATCACGGTCGCTTGCTCGCGCATTGTCGCCCATGAGTCCATAGAACGGTTGGGTGTCCCTAACTGTGTTTCCGTCTTTGTTGTAATCTCGTTCATAGTCCTTGCTCCTCATAAGTAGATTTTGCAAACCACGCCCCGCCATCCTTGGTTGTGTCCCTCTCCGAACTCACCGCCAGACTTGGGGCGTGGTTAAATTGTTCGAGCGTTCTCATAAAGCTAGAAACCTTCATTCGTACCAATCGCTCATGAATCTTTTGTTCCCGGCGCAACTGGATAAACTCACGCGCCGCATCGTTCGCCACTTTCTTCGCTTCCTTTAAATCTTCTAAGAACTGGTTCATGGCTTGACCTCACTTTTGACATTGTGAATTCTGTAAAGAGTCCCTTTTGGTGCCGACGGGTGTTCACCTTTAAACCATCCTCCGTCGATGTTCTCGAAATAGACGCCCTCTCTCGGAGCCGTAAAGGCGCGGTATTGATGCAAAATACCGGCCTCATTCCCCTTTAAAGTCTCGTATTCCGTCATGCCGGGGCGCTTCACCTGAACTGTGAGCGTGCGTCCTTTTACAGGGGTAAAAACGTCGTCATGGTCGGTTGCCGTAACGCCTTCCAAAGTGAAATCGTTGGGGTCGATTGCCGCTTGATCGGGCGGTGTGGTGTGTGGCGAGTCCAATCCGGGGAGCCGCTTAAGAGACTCGCAGCCCGTGGAGACAAAAATCATGAAGGCCAGGAATACGTATCTCATATACATTCGATCCCATACACGCTGAGCCACGCTAACCGGATCCAAGAATAAGCCAAGAGTTTTTGGGCTTCTAATTCGTTCGCAGTCTGGTTCATGACGCGACCTCCATTTCTTCCAAATCCATCGGGTCAACAATGCTTGATGACGCCCAACGTAAAAACGCGAGAACCTTGCGGAACGATTGGAACTCGTAATCCATAACGCAAATGGTCGGGATGTCATTAATAATGTGGAGCGAGACTTTAATGTCGATGATCTTCCCCGCGTGCTTCAAATATTTGGCTTCTGCAAAGGTAATTTTCTTGATCGGTGTGTTAGCACTCATGACCGCGCCTCCTTTTGAGCCTTGATCGTCGTTAGATCCCGCAGCACAGCGGCGTAATTGAAACTCTCAAAATCCATGTAGTGGGCTCCGATCTGGCCGTTCACTTCCGTCGGTGTCACCTTGATGTCGATGGCCTTTCCAAACTCAACCAGCTTTTCAACTTCTTCGCGTGTCATGGTGGCCTCCCCTTGCAAATTGATTTGATCTGTACTAAAGTTAATATAGATGTGTACTAAAGTCAACATCTAAATAAATAAAAGTTTTAAAGGGGCACAAACGTATGGCGATAGATTTGCTAAATCACGGCTCTGTGATTTCCACTAAATGGGCCGCTAAATACCTAAAAGTCTCCTATGCCGCGTTTAAAAAGGAGATTGACCTAGCCAAGAATAAGGGCATTATTCGCTATCAGGGTAGAATTGACGATGACGATAGCAGCCGCCCTACGCTTGGCTTCGACCTGCGATATTTAGACGAGATTCTCGCGGTGATTGGAAAGGAACGAAAGCAAGGGAAGCCTGTTTTCCCACCAGAAGTGCTCGATAAGATCGAAAAAATAAACAAGCGTTGGCCGTCAAATTAGACTAAAGGATCCCCTACCATGAAGAAATACCTTCTGTTGGCCGTATGTTTAATCGCTGTTGGTTGTAAAGGACCCCAAGGAGATAAAGGAGAAACAGGAATTCAAGGCTTGCGTGGTAGCCCTGGGCCGGGACAAATCGTTCAGCTTAGCGGATTAGTAACAAGCGATGATTTTACCGTCACGGATTCCAGGTTTGGAACCGCATCTCAAATCAATGTTTACCTAAACACTGGTGGTTCGCTTACCCAACTTCCAATCTTCCTCCCTGGATCTGGCGTGAACTGTTTTTTTTCATTTAATTCAAATCAGATGAGAATCTTTAAAGCCCAATTAGCCGGAGCGTCCTCATACGTAATTGTGATGATTATTTAGGGTTTTTCCAAAACCCAATGCGCTTCCTTATCAGGAAGAACAACCAACGCTTCGGAATTAACGTATATCTTGTCTCCGGTTATGAGGCGTTCGCCGGTATGAACAAGCCAACCACCGGGAACTCGTAAACGATGCGTGTTACTGTTTACAGGCTCCCAGTCGCGGGGATACTTAAGTCCGTTCATTTCGTGGATGGCGTCTCCACTTTCTCAGGGGTTGGTGCGCGTCCGGCCAGGTTCTGACCGAGCGACAATGCGAACCCAACGAGGCTTGAGGCACCCGCGATCCAAGGCGCAGAAACTCCACCATCATGAGCCACAACCAACGCTTTTTGGGCTTCCGTTAAAGCGCTCATCCAAAACTCGGTCGTCGTAAAGGTGCCTTTAACGTCGGTACTGTCGGCCTTATCCGCGCCTCGAACGACGTTATAGATCGCTTGTAGAACCGACGTGACGATTAACATGGTCTGGGGAGGAACAAAACCCTGTAGGGTGCCAACCGTAGTTAGAGCAACCCCCAAGATCGTAACCGTGAAGTGTAACCACTTCTTTGTTTTCTTCACTTCCGCGACCGCATCTACAATCTCGCCAGCCGGTTTCTGAACCTTGAACAGTAGTTTTAGTTTGTCGATTAACTTCATTGTTTTGTCTCCTTGAGAATGTCGGTAAAGTCACAGTCACAGTCACAGTCACGCTTCGTCCTCTCAAAAGCGATTTCAAAATGTCCCAAAAGTTCATGGATGAATAATCCCCAACTCTTTGAACCTCTTCTCGGCGTAGTTGAAATAGTTATCCTCAGTCCAACCGTCGCGCTTAATCAAGCAGTAAAGGTTGCTGCCCCATTTCCGATTGGTTAAGACCATCCCACGAGCGAGCCCGTTAAAACCGCCGGGAATTACTTCAAGATCTGTCGCTCTCGAAATTAACGCGGTGTCTGCTTCAATCATTGCTCGTTCTTTGTGCCAGTCGTACATAACTAAGGGGTCGCCTTTTCGGCGGCCAATACGGATCCAATCCGACATTCAATGCTTATCCCTTCCTCATCAATTTAAGTTGGGCCCGTAATTCTGAAACCTGGGTTTGTAGGTAAATATTTTGACGGTCTTTGATTTCAATCGTGTTCAAGAACTTATGCGTTCCCCAGAAAATAGCTCCCAGAGCCATTAAAATCTGGATAATGTCTTTGATCCGCATCAACCATCGGTCAAACGAAATGCCTTGCTTCCCGTCGTTCAATGGTCGTCTCCTAACCAAAAGCATGGAATCGGTTTCGTGTCGTCAACATCAACGTGGAAATGTCTAGGAGCGGATTCAACTCTCCGAAACCCTGCCGCACCAAACGCCCACATCATCTTTTCTCTTTGGAACGGATCGACAGGCGCTTTAACGTCAGCGGCTAGTCCTTTCGTGTGTGCTGAGTTTGGGACGCCACCAATAGCCGCGTTTCGTTCCGGGCTTCTGTAACCACACGTAAGGACTATCGGGTTCCCGAAGAATTCGCGGGCTCGATCCAATTTGAAGCAAAGATCGTCGCTCATGCCCGTCGTCTCTTCGTCAGTGAAGTACTTCCATTTGCCCATGTTTACACCGCGACCGCGCCATCGAAGAATGATTTGAGACCGCCGTTCCCGTCGGGAGTGTCTAATTTGCTGAGCGTCCAGGTGTAAAAGGTCGAAATGAGCAATTGCTGAATCGTTGAAACGCCATTCGGGATCGGATTCGGGATTGCTTGACCAACCAGCCCGGCCAAATCACCCGCTGAAAGCGGATATTGTTTTTGACCTATGATCCTTAGACCTTTGCGAGCCTCGTCTGGATACCCGTACAAAAGGAGCACACCGTTCCCGTCTGCAATGGATGAGTTGTACTGGACAACCTTCCAGTAACTGTTTGCCCAAACGTCCCCGTATTGATCAGTGAAACTCATTTTCCAGGCCATAGTTTTTCTCCTATTGGATCTGCGTACTTCGAGAACTGATTCGACCGAAAGCTCCGGTAGCGGTTCCGGTAGAAACCACAATTCCATCCGTCGTGCAGTCGCTGCAATAAAAGATGATTCCGGGTTGCGTCGGGGCCAGCGCGGTAAGTTGGGCAAGCGTTTTAGATGGAGGGATCATTACCGACGTTGCTGTGACGGTGGACGCGGTAACAGTTGGGAAGGTCGCGTTACCTGATGCAGACACAGAGGATAAAACGACGCTCGAAGAATTCTGCCACTCTTGCAGGTTCCCGGTCTGAGACGATCTTCCTTTAACCGTTAAAGCAACATCGGTGGTTTGACGAGGAGATACGACGAGTCGGGATGTTGAACTACCAGACGTACCACCAATCCACCAGTTACCTAAGTAACTAATCCCAGCGTCAACAGTGTTACCACCAGCTTTTTGCAGCTCGAAAGCATTGGTAAATTGGTATTGTGGAAGTTGCAACACCAAGCCTTTATTAGAGTTTGTTCCCAAAAAGAGACTAGCGGAAGAATCTAAATTGTTTGTGTACCCAAATTGTGCGTTTTGAGTAGATGAATCTGTTAATCGAAAAGGCTTATAAAGGCTTAGACTCCCATCTTTTCCAAAAGTTCCAGCTAATGTTAGTGAACCACCGTTGAAAGTACCACCTGTATAGAAGCTGATTGATCCACCAGCGCTATTTGATAAATCTATTGCTGCTACATCGTATGGCGTGGACCCCGTATAAGAAGCTCTCGCTGCAATCCGGGCAATGTTTGATGTCGATGTGTTATTAAATCGGTAAGCGATCCACGGATTTATCGAGTAATTATAATTTGCGCCATATGATCCAACTTCGGAATTGGTTATCTCGATTGGGTAATCCCCTGACAATGGAGTGGTTGCGGTTAAATAATTTCCAACACCGTTTGCATAAGGGGATATTTTTACTGAGTATAAATTCAGCGAATCTTTTGCTTGAAAGCTAACTATACTTCCAGTATATGATTCGGCTGTACCGGAATCTGATGTTGTTGAAATATCTACATTGCTGTATACGTAATAATTAAAAGTTGTGCTTGTCGGGACAGCCGTTATTGTCGCAGTTGAATTTAAAGCGGTATTAGTTAATCCTGATATCCGCACAACACGACCAACCCTAAACCCATGATCCGCCGTCGTCCAAATAGTTGCTTTTTTTGTAGCTGAGTAAAACGAAACTTGATTAATCGTTGCCGATGTTGTTGTTGCTATTGATATGTGCTGATTCGCTGTCAAATTACCGGAAACGGTTCCACTCGACACATAAAACGTCGATCCAGTCTGTAATGTGTTTGAATTCTGGATGTAGTTTGTAGAACCGGGAGTCATGCCACCACCGCCAGATCCGCACGCGGAACCTGTAACCGTTAAAAGCCCGCCTGCCCCAGTCTGTACACATTGACCCGCAGCAAGTCCCGTTATGGCAACTGGGGTCGTAAATGAAGAATTTCCGACGGAGTCGAAAGTAACTAACGGATTGCCAAGGTTTGATCCTTTCGTAGCCAAAATCTGATGAACTCCGGTATTTCCCGAAAGAACGTAGCCGTTGGTTTTCGTACACGTTGTACAAGAGGCAACTTGAACCGCGAAGCTGGCACCATTTCCTATCGCAAAATCCAAAGCGCCTGGGTTGTTCCCCTGGTAGTCGTAAATATTCCAATAATGGTTAGGGGCTACGACGTTGTAAGAGCGAGTTTGAATTGTAGGGTCTGACGATGACGGGTCAAATGAAAGCGCGGCTCTTGATGCAAACGGCCCAGGCGAAACGGAGGGCCGATCATTTAACAACGTACCCGAAACACCCAACGCTCCGGTAATCGTTACGCTGCTAACGGAACTGTCGTATTGGAAGCCAGAATCGCCACCCAAGGCCCCGCTATTATTGAATTGAACACTGGAATTAGAACCAGCCGGGGAAGCGGCTTGCGTTGAAAGCAACACGTTTGAACTCGCTTTCAAACTCCCAAGTCGGTCAGCGAAACACGTAGCAGGTAAAAGGAAAACCAAAAACAAACTCTTTTTCATATTTCTCCCTGCAACGTTCGTATGAGTGTTGCGACGATCTGATAAAGGCTGTCCACCGTCGATGCGGTTGGGTCAAAGGTATATTCGGGCGTGTTGTTCGATATTGAAAAGGTTCCTGGCGTCAGTCCACCACCGCCACCTGTAGAAACTTTCCAGGCGGCTTTTCCTTTCGAAACGGTTAATACGTAGCCATCCGGGTTCGGCTCAGGCGGTGGGATCCCAATAACACCGGAACCGCCAACAACGATGGGCGATTCGGCCATGCGCCGCGTTTCTTTTAACTGCGCTTCCAACTTGCCGAACTTGATAAGCAGATCCTGGTACTTAGAAAGCTCCACATATTTGGTCGTGTCTTTCTTTTCAGTCTGAACTTCGACTCGCACCTCTTTGATGATCTGAGGCGGTGGCGGCGGTGCTTGGATGATTTTCGGCTCCAAATGGACCGGAACCTGTTCGTGCTTGATGATCTGTTCAACCTGGCGTTCGATAATGTTCTGAACCGGCTTGATCTTGGCGATCTCTTCTTTGATAAGCGCCTTAAGCTCAGAGGTCAGAAGTGCTTTTTCAGCTTTTCGTTCTGTGTTATCGAACCTGTCCAATACCGACGAAATCTCGGATTTGATCTTTTTGATCGAATCCTCTTCGGTGGTGTCTGTTACGTCGAAAAGGTCCTCAGAGTCGGCTACTTCGTCGAAAATATCCAAGGTTTTTGTCACCATGTATAACCAGCCTTTGAAGCGAGTTTTCGCGCCAAATCCTTATCACCGTTAGCCTGATCCAAGAACTCACGCGCTTTTTGCTTGGTTAATGGCTTGGAGGGCGGTATACTTTGAGAATGATCGGGCAAGCTTTGTATATCGCTGGGTTGATTCTCTTGGTTGGGCTGTTGTTGCCCATCGTAGCTTGGCTGTGCCATATCGCCTTGGCTGCTATCGGAAACAGCATTGGCGCCAGCCTGTGGTTGGCTGAACAGCCGTTTGTTCTCATAACGAGGCTTGAACACAGAATCGGCGCTTGGCTGCATCGGAGTAAGAAGTCGCCCAACGCCAGCGGTTCCAAAAGCTAAAGCCGCAGCCGGTTCCCTGGCTGAACTTTGCCGCGAAAGAAATTTTCCCGTTCCCTCAATAGCTCTGGCGCCTACTCCGGCTCCTCGACGTCTAAGCGCTTCTGTTAGTCCAATCGTTGCAGCCGCTCCTGGTACATTTCCCGTAGCCAACTGACCGGCTCCTAATACCATCGTAGGGAGCGAAACAGCATTATTCCCGGCCTGGGAAGAAACCTCGTTTTGGAGCCCTTTTTGCATGAGCTTCGAAGCTCCATATAGGCGCTTTTGAGCCTGATAAGCTCCCATGTCGATACCTTTGGTTCGCATAATGCTTTCGACGCCGTTTTCAATCGCAGAAGAAATCTGTTTTGCTGATTCCTGAGAAACATTGTCTGCGATCCAATTAACGGTGTTGCTCAAAAGCTTCTTTGCTCTTTCAACTTCCTTTAGTGGAACGTTAGGTCCGTCTAGAGCAAGCAAAGTATCTCGCGCTTCATCGAATTTTCGGTGAATTGAGTCCCATGCCCCGCCGACGTTCCCACCCGTGGCGCGGTGTCGTGCCGCCTCCAAAGAATCGAAAACAGGTGAAATTTCTGCCGATCCAACGCTTTCACGCATAGATCCAAGAGCATCGCCGCTGGCTTGCTGTAAATCTTGCGCTCTGGCCATCGCTTTCGTAGCGCTGCCACTGAACGGAATAACATTTTTCTCTAGAGCAACTTCTGAGGCTTGGGCCGCTTTTCCTCGCGCAAACGGAGTGTTTAGAAATCTCTTCGTAAAACCCAACGCGCGCTGCGCCATTGGTTGACTTGCTGATCTAAACAGAGGCTGGGAAGCGCCTTTAAATTCAGAACTTGGGGCCACCGCACCCATGGCGACATCCGGCGAAATCGTCGCTAACGTTCCAACAGCCGCCGCCGTATAAGGATCAACCCGATTCGGCCCCTGCGAGAGGGCCTCAGTCGCTTTTTCTCCGACATAATTTGACACCTTGGACATTAGAGGTTGAACGCTTTGCAACAGTTGGGAAGGAGAACCTAACTGAGTCTGGTTATATCGGTCGATGATGTTCCCAGCCTGTTTAAACAGAGATGGCCTCGCCTGCTGTGGCGCAGTATCGGGCTGAAAATCATCCGCTTGGAAGTCGGGTTGGTCGGGCTGAAAATCATCCATTATTGAACCCTCTCGTATTTGGCAGGATCAAAGTATTGTTCAGAAATGCTTCCAGTTTGGCCTGTGGCTCTATTCCTGACCCGAATCTTCCCTGTGGATTGCTGTTGTCCTTGTTGTTGCCCGTCATAGCCGAGAGCATTTTGAAAGCTTCCGTATTTCTGTTTTATTGCCATCAAGTTAGATTTCAACTGCTCAGGGCTTTGGTTCGGATCTAGAGAACCGCTTAACGATGTGAGAAGCTTCATTTCTTGCTCTGACAACGCTCCTAGTCCACTCGATCCATTCTTCGACGACGACTTCATGTTCATCAACTGATCGAATCCGAGATTTGCTTTTAAGGCGTCAAGAGTCCCGCGAAGGTTGGTCGCTTCGCTTCCTGCGATATGGCTCATACCTCGACCACCTAGACCGGCAGTGCTGTAGCCCACTTTCGAGATAGCTTCGTCTAGCAGGCGTGAAACCGTCTGAGCTTTTGCGCGTTGCTCGTTTTCTGCATTTTGGCGAGCCAAATCCGCAGCTTTTTTCTTATCGTCAGCCGGGCCGCCTGGGATAGCTTCAAGTGATCCGTCGGCAGCGTAACGATAACCAGCGGGAGCCTTTGCACCTCCGAACATACTGGCTTGTTGTTGGGGCCTGACAATTGAAGTCGGCTTCATACCTTGCGGGAGTGCGGTATAGCCGGTCATTCTCCCCATGGCATCATATTCAGGTGTCACATATTGAACGTTTGCCGCTGCGTTGTCTTTCGCGGTTTCAGCTTGCGTCTTTTGATAAGCAAGGTTTTCCGCATAATCAGCGCGAGACATTCCAACAGGAACACCGTTAGAGAGGCTTTGCTTGTGGAAGTCAATTACGGACAACGGCGATGCTTGCTGATTCGTTGTTGGAGCGTTGTAGAACGGATTCGCACCTGTCGCGGGCATCATCGAAGAATCTTGTTGCAGCCCTTGCCCTAGATACGCTTCCATCGGGTTTCCTTGAACCGGCTGATACTGACGGTCAAACAAGAATTTCGCCCGATCTTCCTGGCCTTGCTGGATTCCCATCAACTGTTTCCGGTTCTGGTTTTGCTGGTAGTCATTAATCCCAGACGAGGCGAACTTTAAGCTGTTAAGCAGGTTCTCGTATTGCTGCTGCTTCTGCTGTTGATCCATTTTTTGACGAGCAAACGGATCTCCGTAAGATTGGAATTGAAGAGTCATTTCATTTCTCCTTATCGATTCTGAGAATCAAGCCAGCCGTAAAGAGCTCCACCTATTGCCCCGTATCCGGCACCGGCAGGACCCCAATTAGCGCCGATTCCTGCACCAGCGGCGGCACCATTAAGCGCTCCACCAAACGGGTTTCTCTTGTTCTGATAGCTATTCGCGTAATTCATCCAATCTTGCTGCTGGCGGTTGTAGTCGGAGATGTTGTTCGAACGGTCCATGAGCTGATTCATCTGGTTCTGATTCAGGGTCCGGTCGTAGTTATTGTTCTGAAAATACTGATCCATCGCGTTACCGTAGTTGGAAAGCGCGAGTTGTTTGTTTCCTCCGTATTGACTGGCCGTTAGGTTCGCCAAATAATCGGACCGTTTCTGTTGGATCTGTCCCATAAGATCGACGAGGGCAGAGTCCAAGGCTGTAGAGTTGCCGAAGGTTTGACCGTTTTGTGCGAACTGAGACATCAACCCTTGTTTCGCACGGTTAAAGTAATTCACATCGGAGTTTTGGAGCTGTGTGCCTAGATCGCTACGGAACTTCGTGTCCTGTTGGCTCTGATATTCCGGAGTTCCGGTCAATAACTGCTGCAAACCGTAAGCATCAAGGTTTCCGCTTCCGAAGTAGCTCCCGAAATGGGTGATTTCATCAGGTGTCGCGGCGCGTCCCAATTGAGATTGAAAGACTTGGTTGATTTGGTCGGCGTATTTACCGGCTCCCGCTTGTAGATTTGCGGGGTTCTTGTCGTAAGCCTGTTTGAATGACGCTAACCACGCATTTCCAGTTTGCGGGCCACCCTGAAAGGCTGGGATGGCTTGCGCGAGTTCCTGCGCGGTTGGCGCTCGTCCGATCAAAGATTTAAACGAGTTGTAAGCCTGAGCGTTGGCTTGATCGAGTGCGGATCCGTATTGGCTCGCTTGTCCGTTGGCGTAGCGTTGAACCAATTGGTCTGGGCTCAGGTTATTGAGCATCCCATTGTAGGCGCGTTCGTAGGATCCTTTATCGTTCGGGTTATAACCGGGGGTGTAACCGGCTTTGCCCAGGTTAAGCGCTACTTGGTTCGGATCGTTGGCCCAATTAGGGTCTATGGCTGGCGATGGGTTCCCGGCTTGGTTTTGTGCGTTAGCTCTTAAGACATCAATGGTATTTGCCATTTAAGACTCCTTTAATTTACCAGCGTCCCCGAAAAGTAGTTTCGGAAACTCGCTGCCCCTGAAAAATCTGCTGTTTTCCCTGTGCCGTTTACTGCGACCTGAACGTAGGCCTGATCGCCCGCCGACATATCCGCAATGACCGTCTGAGAAAATGCCACCTGAGTCACCGCCGCGAGTCCTGGAAGGTTTGAGGTCGAAATGTAATTACGACCCGTTGTTACGATGTAGAAATCGACGGATGTGTGAGTGGTTGCCAAACCTTCGACGGTAAGATTCGCGGATAAGAGATATTTACCAGCAACGGGTGCCGTAAAAGTTGATGCGGTGAAATTGTTGGCCTTGTCGTAGACCTCGTCGTTGTAGGTGACAGTAACAACCGTACCGTCCCCGGTAACATCGTTTCGGGCCGTGCTTAGATGCTCAAGAAAAGCGGGTTGAAGCGGGAGCGTAATCGAACCATTCGACGGGTTTACGCTGATCGATGTATTCCCAGCCGCGTTTGCGATATTCCCGCCGATTAAAGTGAGCGAACCAGACGATATTTCCACCCCAGTAGAAATGACTCCGAGTTTTGACGATCCACCGGAATAAAAGCGAAGAGAAGTCGATGAAGTAGCCCCGATTCCTGTCATGGTTGAGAGTGTGGTCGTAAAAGACGGGTTTCCGTTCGTGTTGCTCGAAATGACAATGATGTGATTGGTTGGATCGACGCAGAAGGTAGGAGAATCGATACACTTAAACCCCGAAGAGTTTGGCGAAAGTCCCTTTGATCGAATATCTTGATAGACATTTTCGAATTCTTGCTGAGTCGTCGCTTCTTTCTGACGAAACAAAGGGCCTTCCGCACGAGCGAACCCAGGCAACACCAATAGAATTAAAATGAGCTTCTTCATTGGCTGGTCGGGTTCCATGGCTTGGGATTAAGGCCTACCCGTTCCGCGATAATCTCGAACGGTTGATCGGCAGCGTTATTTCCTACTTTCAAGCTAAACGAGTTGCTAGATGTCCCAGCGGGAAGGTTTCGGTTTGAGTTGAAGAAATAGGATCCGTTTCGATATGTCGGGATCGTATAAGACGTTACCGCCGCCTCATTGGTCGTGAGTGTTACCGTGACTGTTGAATTGGCGACCGCTTCTCCATAGATCGATATGTTCTTTATTTCTTCTTGCCTAAACGGATCTCCCCCGATGAAATCTTTGGATTTCCAATAAGCGTTGATTGCGGAGCCGTTGTCGTTGTCGGTGTCACCGTATTTGTAGATGTAGCCAGCGGACGAACTTCCAAAATACAGGGAAAGGTTCTTAAGATAAAAACCGTTTGATGGTATGTCGTAAATCAACCAGCCTTGATTGAGAAGATCGTATTTCAGAATCCGGTTATTTGTGGTCGCGGCTCCGTAAGTTACAGCGAACAAGATAGAGTCGTTGAAATAGGTGGCGTAGGATTTGTCCGAAGCGTTCCCTTCAACCCAATTAATGGTGAAATCGTCGAGTTTCGGAGTCGATGTATAAGTCGTGATTCGGATATCATCTCGAAACTGGAAATAGCTACCAGTTGAAATTGATGGGACCGCGCCCGCTGTTACTGAACTCCAAGCGGGCGTCGAGGAAAGGGTCGTAAACGATCCGGTCGCCGCCCTCATATAGAAGCTATGCGTGCCGCCGTTGTTTTGGCTTGTTACGTTAAGCGTGTCCCACGATGTTAAGCTGGCTGCGTTTTTTACCGATGAATAGTAAGTCGCGGTTTCGGGTGATACTGCGAACTCGCCAATCGTTGCACTGTTTGCGGAAGTAGACGCATTGCGAAGAATTATTGCCACGACCGGATTTCTAGCGAAGGTGGCGAAATTTGATCCGATAGGGACATTGAACCCAACCGAAGAAACTCCTGTCGAAAACACGCTATAAGACATAACCGACGTGGACAGATATATTTCCAGCGTGAAAGGGAAAGTGATCCCAATTACTCCCGTTTGAGAATACCCGTTATCATTCGAAACACTGGTAAACAACGCGCTTCCAGCGTTTGCCTTAAACTCGAATTGCTGGTAGTAATTACCCCAACCCGCCGCCATATTGAACGGATCCCCAGAAACATAACCTGAGCTTGAAAGCCTGATCCGAAGAACGTCACTCCCGAACGAGCCCGACATATTGTTGATCTTGAAATGATAGGTCGTCCCTGGCCTAAAATCTGTCAGGTTCGTTGTATAGATAATCGATGACTCGGCGGTGTTTGTCCCAACCGTGATAGAAAGGCCGCCGGACGTCGCGGTCATGCTTGCGGTCGTGGCGTTGTAGGTGGCTGTCGTATAAACGGGCTTTGTGGAGTTGAATCCTGTCCTTAGAGACGAAAAATAGTCTGGGAACGTGAGTTGCAAACTTCCATTTGTGGTGATGCTGTCGATGTAAACGGACGGCTGTAAAGATCCGCTGGCGAAATCGGATTGCGCGGTCTGCACCCATGAATTCGTAGCGCGTCTTTGGACCTGTGAAATCGTCCCTGAAATCTCTTTGCTTATTTTTTGAAGGCTGGACCCGTCGTAAGAATAGATATGGCCGTCTTGACCTCGGAAATAAAGTACGTCCTGCCAATAGACCGACGAGTTATCCAACGTCCCGACAACGGGTGAGATGGTTTTGATTATCCAGTCACCTTGCGTTGCACCCGGAAGAATGTAACCGAAGCTCGAATCCTTAAACCACATGATCCGGTTAAATGCGTAGGTGATATGTTTAACGGAAGAACCAGGCGCGGTGATTGTGAACTGGAAAGCAGAGGTAGCCGATACTCCGGTGGTCCAGCTTGTAAAGTCAGAAGCTGCGGAGAAGTCGATACGATTGGTCGCCCCAGAAATACCCGAGATAACCAGACGGTCGGGTGTTACGGCGATCATGGTTCCTGTACTTACGACCGGATGAACGCTCGCCGTCACTCCGTTGGTCTTTATGATCGCGGTCCGCGATGTATTGGCACAATAAGCGAACCCTTGAGAATCCACGCACTGATATGTTGCGCCGTTGGGGCCTGTTGAATAAACAACGGTTGGTGACGCTCCGTTAACCGACGCCGTTAAATAGGTGTCGTTGAACGCAAGCGTAATATCGTTGCCGCTTGTATCGTAGAACTCGTAGGTTCCATGGATCGGTGACGTTGTTATCGTCGTTGCGAAGGCTTGGCCGTACCCTCTTCGTTTCTTAAACGATTTACCGCCGGGCGTGATATCGACGTTTAAAAGATCCTGAGCCATGTTGTCAGGGATGGCCGCCGAGTTGTCACGGTTGTTAAGAGTCCCAAACGGGCCAATAATCTGGACCGCTGGATCTTCGGCATAAGCCGGAACCAGCGCCAAAAGAAGCAGCGATGAAATGAGTAGCTTCTTCAAATTCCCAACGGGTTGCTCTTGCTCGAACTAGAGCCCGCAACACGTCCACCTTGAGGCATCCAAAGAATCCGGGCCGGAACACCGTCTGGCGCGTCAAACTCTTTTCGGATCCTGATAATCTGCTTCTCAAATTCACCTGGCCGTTCAATGACGCCGCTTTTATGGAACCGCGCCTTCGCCATCGATTCCGGCGTCGCGTCATCCATCCAACACTGAGCGACGACCCAATGAACAATGGACATATGGTAGGCGAGCAGGTTTCCATTGAACGGAACGTCAGAGCCCACCGACATTTCCGTGGATCGGTTTATTTCCCAAACAGTCAAACCATCGGCGACGGTTATGTCTGGAGTAGGGACTAAGTGCAAACGCTGATTCGATTGATCGAACCACCAGTATTTGGGTGGTCCGTCATCTTCCTGGCGCCAACCTGGATAGAGAAAGTCCAATTCGTAAAGGGAGAGGCCAAAGAGAGGTTCAATATCGCCGTTTTCACGCGTTATCAGTACGCGCAGAATGTTTAAGGTCGTAGCGGCAACGTCCACCGTTTCAACACCGATGGAATAGGTAAGAACTTCCTGGCTTTTCTTTGCGTTTGTTAAACCCTGGACCTCGTCTTGTGCCATGTTCGCCCGTTTCGTCAAAACGTCGGTGGTCCAGCGCTGGTTCGTCGGATCGTTTAAGAGACGACCACATTCAGCCCAAATTTCGCTCAAGAGCATTTTCGGATCTCCTTCAAGGTGTCGGCGTACTTCAAAGCGATCTTGTCCATGTTGAACCGTTCTTTAACGTCGCCGTAAGCCGTCTCTCCGAGCCGCTGGCGCGTTTGTTTGTCCTCAATGAGTACTTGGAGCGCTTCGAACCAATCGCGCTTTGTGGCGCAAAGTAGGCCATTTGAGTTGTGGCTGATCGAGTCCTTAAACGGACGGATCGGGCTTGCGACGGTCGGTATTTTCAATGCGGAATATTCCAACCAGCGAAGATTCGATTTCGCACGGTTGAAATCGTTGTCACGAAGCGGAGCAATGCCGATATCTCCGTCTAGGCTTTTCAGGAATGACGGGAACTGATGGATCGCGGACCAACGACCCATTTGAATGAAGCGAGGGTGTTTCACATCCTCGAAACATTTGAACTTCTGAATCATCACGATCTCTAGGTTCTCGTACTCGTCAAGCAAAGCAAGCAGAACCGGCTTGATCGTCTCCAAATCGCCTGAATGGTTCCCGCAACCGGAATAAATGATCCGTATCATTCCGGGTTTCTTTTCAAGAACTTCGGTCGTTTTAAGGTTGTCCCAAACCGCGAAATCGATTGAGTTAGGAATGACGTGGACCGGCTTGCCTGGAAACATTCGCTCTAGGTTCTCTTTCAAGAACTCCGTTGAACAAATGACCGCATCCGACAATGAGAACTGTTTATGCGCTACTTTCTCGAACGCAGAGTTGGGCGTGTAGGCGTGTGAGGCTATGTTGTAAGCCGGAACGTCGAAGATCCAATCATCCGTCTCGGTTATAAACTTCTTTTCTGGGTACGCTTCTTTCATGGCCTGAAACAGATCCAAAATATCCTGGTAAGGGGTTACTTGAAAGATCCACGGGCTCGCTACTTTTAGGCACGATTCCAAATGGTGCAAAGCGAGGCTTGAAACCGGGTAGCCTTCTTTGTTCATCATGAGTTTCGATTGCCAACGTGCGGAGCCTTGATCGTCAGCCCAAGAAAATTCTTCGAACGCGACCTCAACGCCTTTCATGTGTCGCATCTTGTTTGCAAACCCGATCATCCGGTAGTAAGCATCTCCGACTGGTTGGGTCGGACCCATCCAAACCCGCAACGTCTCTTTATCAGCGAACAGGGCGTGTTCCCATTCGGGGATGTCAGAGTTACCCGACTTCCAAAGTAGTTCCGCTGGTTGATCTGACAGGTGAGAACGAGAAAATGCCAACGCGAACTGGGCTCCGTTAAGCACCCGTAAATGGGTCTGTTCAAACGCTTGATTAAGGTCCAAAAGCAGCGTTTCTTCGTTGTAATAGCGGTGGTGAAGGCGTTTATCGTCCCAAACCATCTTTTCCAGGTTGGCGTGAGGCGCGGAACCTAACAGGAAGCCTTTAGGCCTTAGAACGCGCCGGATCTCTTTTAAGGCTTTCACCGGCTCATGGATATGGACAAGAACCTCACGCATAATCACCGCGTCAAACGATTGGTCAGGGAACGGCAACTTTTCAGCGGTGGCGTTATAAACTTTGAGCTTCTTTTTTCGGGCTAGTTTCAGCGCATTGGTCGAGATATCGACGCCAACAACGTCACATCCTTTTCCGTCACGAAGAATCTTCATGAACTCGCCAGAGTTACAGCCAACGTCTAAGACTTTAGACCCAGGCACGATCTCGCAGTACATCGGCTCGAACGTGGACGCGTGGAAGTTCTCAAACCCTTTCGGTTGGGTGTCGGGATAGTTTTTATAGTTCTCCCGCATCTGCTTTTTCGTGGTGTCGCGGGTGATAAGGTTTATCATGGCGTTCGCGCTCACGATTTCACCGCCCATTCCGCTTGGAATCCACGCTGCTTGGCCATCATCGAATCCGGCAAAACACGGTGCATGACACCGAAAACGCGGCTATCAAAACCAACCTTTTTCCCCGCTTTGACCCAATTCGTTAAGAACTGGATATCGTCGGTCATCTGCTTGTTCTCAGGTTGATACCCGCCAATCTCTTCCGCTGATTTCTTTTTGTAGGCAACCGACGGGTTACAGAAATAATTTACTGATCCGTTCTCTTTGAACGCTTGCTCGTCAAACTCAGCGCCCCAGAAGGGAGGTGGCATAACGTCCCCGAAATAATCGATGCGGACATAAGGGAAGTTGACCAGTTCACCTTGCGGGTTCTCCGCAAACCAACGCAGTGTCGCTTCCGCTCGGTCTTTGGGGTAAACATCGTCACTATCACAAACCGCCACTATTTCAGCAGCAGCAGCTTCAGCCGCAATATTCCGCGATCGACCGCCACCAATGTTTGTCTCGTTATAGATAATGCGCACTCTTGGATCAGTGCTAGCGAAATACTCAAGAATTTCTCTGCTCCCATCATTTGATCCGTCGTCAACAACTACTATCTCGATGTTTTTCTCTGTTTGTTCAACTAGAGACTGCAGACATTCCCCGACCCATTCGTTTCGATTGTAAGTGGGTAAGCAGAATGAAATAAGCGGTTTTGACATTAGATCCCCCATAATGTCATCATCGTTTGATGATGATTAATAAAATTAGAGATGTTGAAAGATTCCTCTCGAAAATCAAGAAAACACCAACTTGCTGGGAGTGGATCGGAACATCTGTTCCATCCGGTTATGGGATCTTTCACCTGGGAAGAATTCGCGGAGAATCCAGAGATATAAGAAGAATTATTCTTGCACACAGAGCTTCTTGGAAAGTTTTCAAAGGTGAGATTGGCGAATCTCTTTATATCCTGCACAAATGCAATAACAGGAAATGCGTTAACCCAAATCATCTTTACCAAGGATCCCAGAAAGAAAATGTCCAAGACGAAATAGACTCCGGAACATTTATTTTTGGATCTAAACATCCATTGTCTAAGCTTCAAGAATCCGACATTCAGAAAATTGTCGATTTTTCTAAAAACGGACTTTCTCAGAGAAAGATTGCGAGTATGTTTGGAGTGGATCAGGCTTTGATATGGCGAATTATTCACCGAAAATCCTGGCCGCACGTCAAACACTGAGAACCTCCAAGACCGGCGCGGTGCTTGAAAGCTCTTTGATCTTCGCCTTGTATTTGTCTTTGTTCAGAAGCGACTTGGTGATATCGCTACGAAGCAGACGAACCGTTTCGAAATCAGCGTCAGAAAATTTCTGTTTCGCTCTGACCTCGCGAATCTTTTTGATGATTGCCTTCTTGGTAGAGGGCCAGCGTCGAGGTGAGAAACCGGGCGAGAACCTGTCCCATTTGTCGAACGGGTAAGTTCCCGAGGTGTCAACAACATCGTGGCACGTGTTCGGTATGTTCGTGATAACGGAACGTCCCGCCATGATGAACTCGTCTGATGCCATCGGGCGCGTGTCATGCTTAACGATTCGAAGATAAGCGGAGCGTTCAATGACGAACTTGGCCCATTCTTCGGTGGTCATATTGCCTCGGTGTGCGAAGTTCGAGGCTTTGAATTCGCCAAGATCCGCGTCACCGTAACCGACGAACTTAACATCGGGCATCGCTTTAACAATCGACAGCGTGTGCTTCTGTAGATATTTGTCGAAGTCGCTTTTGTCGGTGAGATACAAAGCAACGGAGAACTCATCCGGCAACGGTTTAACGTCCAAATCCGTGTAAGGCGGAATCGGGACAATCTCAGCTTCGATACCGTAGCCTCGAAGCTCTTCCTGAGCGGCCTCGTTCTCGCAGAGAATGTGGTGAGTCGCGAGTTTCATAGCACCCGCCCAATTACGGATTGTTTCAGTCGAGAATTTCCGAAGCCAATAGATATCCGCTCCGACGAAATGAACGATGACCTTGGAATCAGGGAAGGCGTTAACGATCCCAGAATGGCCGTTGTAACTCTCACCTGGTTTCATGTACCAACCAATCAGATATAGGGCTTTGTACTTATGCGGCTTGTGGAGCGTGTCGTCGCGGTAATCGGCCCCAATCATCTTTGCGATCTGTCTACCGTGGAAGGGAGCGCCAATCGAGGTGACGCAAATGTCACGCATCGGGATACCGAGTTTTTTCTTGATGAACTCGACGCGTTCAATCCAATTCCCGGACGAGTCCATGGAAAGCCCTTTCGGACGAGGCGGGGCTGCAATAAAGCTGATGTGTCGTCCTAAGTAATGACCTTTGACGCCTTGCTTTACGACACGTAACCAGAAATCCCAATCCTGCAAACTCTTAACTTCGGGATCCCATTCGACGACGTTCTTACGCCATAGCGGGAACCCGCAGTCGATATAGTTCGCCACCTCAAGCTCGTACACATCAAACGGCTTTGACCAATAGACTTCTTGGTTCGATGTGGCGTACTCATAGGCTCCATAAACAAATCCACAATCAGGGTGAGCGAGCAAAGCATCAACCCACATCCGAATACAACCCGTTTTCAAAATGTAATCGCTGTTTGTGAACGAGACGATCTCGCCTTTCGAATGTTTAAATCCAAGGTTGCGAGCGTTGCACGCGCCCTTCTCTTCCGTCGGAAAAACGTTCCACGTGGAACGACCTTCTGCGAATTCACGCGCCATCTTTTCCGCGTCTTTATCGCCACCGTTCGGAACGATGATGACTTCCAAGTTCGCGTAGTCCTGATCCGCGATAGACATCAAGCACCGCTTAAAAACGTCGAGCGGCACGTCGTAAACCGGGACAATCACACTGAACAACGGATCGTCTTTAAATTTTTCAATCCCCTTAACCATTCAATTCCCCCTTTATTTCCTTCACCGCATTAACAACCGCGTAAGCATCTTCCACCGTCATCTTGGGTGATAGGGGAAGGCTCATCGTCTCGGATCCGATCTTCTCGGCCATCCTGAAATCGCCGGGCTGGTAATGCAGAAATTTGTAAGCCGGTTCTAAATGCAAAGGCTTGTAGTGGATCCCGGTCCCGATACCGCGAAGGTGGAGCCGTTTACGGAACTCGTCTCGGTTAGAAACAGGGATGGAATAGATATGGCGGCTATGCGCTTTCGGTCGTTCTCCGAAGGCTTCTTCGTAGACGTTCCAGACAAGGTTCCGGCGGGTGCTGATGTGGTTCCAGCGTTGAAGCTGAACAATGCCAATCGAGGCTGCCAAATCGTTCATGGCACCTTTAAATCCTTCTGAGACGATGGAATACTCTTTGACCGGACCTGAGCCGTAACGCATCCAAGCATCAGCGGAAAGGCCTTGAGACGACATTAAACGGATCTTGTTTGCTTTCAATCGGTCACGGGTAACAACCATTCCACCGTCGCCCGTCGTTATGTTCTTGGTAGGGTAAAAGGAATAGACGCCGTAATCTCCAACGATAGACGGACCACCAAACGAGTGCGCGGCATCTTCGATAACTACCAGGTCATGTTTCTTGGCGATCTTTAATATCGAGTCCATATCGCACTGAGCGCCGTGGAGATGGACCGGGACAATGGCTCGGGTATTCGGTCGAATCGACTTCTCAATCTTGGAGACATCGATCAATCCGTTCTTGTCCACGTCAACAAAGCGAGGCGCACCACCTGCGGCTAGGATCGCGTTAACAGTGGCACCAAACGTTAACGGGGTTGTGATGACCTGATCCCATTGCGAGATTCCTTCCGCTTTCAAAGCCAAGGTGATCCCAATGGTGCATGAATTAACGGCGACGCAATGCTCGCCTTCTTTGGCGAACAAATCCTCAAACTGTTTGGCTTTGGGACCGTTGCCAAGCCAACCTGAGCGCATGACATCCGAAACAGCGTCAATCTCGGCTTCCGAGATGTCCGGCTGGTTAAACGCGATGAATTTATTCACCGCTGTTTTCATTTGAACCCTTGGCAGTTACAGCCGGTCCGATTGCACCAACTGGCGGGACCACCGTAATGAAGCACACCGATATGATCGCACCCGGCGCATTTCTTCTCTTCACGCGGCGGTTCTTTCACGTCTCCCATGTTCGGAGTCGGGATCCATTTAGCTGGATTGGTAGTAACAACCTCAGCGACGACTTTCGTCGGAGCTTGCTCGGTTTCTTTCGGTTTATTTTTTGAGCCTTTAGGTCTTGGCATAGTTTTTTCCTCCCCTTTAAAATTGGGCTGTTGGTGAGGGCGTCCAAAGGGGATTCAAAGGACTTACCCCCACCAACAGCAAGTTCTGCGCTACGTCTTAGTTAGTGACGTAGTACGGCCAGATGAGACCAGCCGAAGGGTTCAGGATCGCGGCAGCTACATCGAACAGGTAGCCAACGTATCCGACTTGACCGAGAGGGTCGCTCTTGGTCCGTTCCTTCGTAGGAATCACGGTCACCGTCACATCTTTACCAGCCAACTTGGTCACGCCGTACGCGCCTCGTCCGAAGATCAAGGTCCCGTACAGGGTTCCACCGGCTGAGGTGTAAGCGGTCGCCCAAGCAGAGGCGGTCATGGTTTTCTTGAACGCTTCCGTCGATTCTTTGAACGTCACGCCTTCGATCACGCCGAGCATGCCTTTGGCCAATGCACCGACACGATTCGAGTACGCGTTCCAGGTCGGCCACAGACTGTCCGAGCGGATAGCCGCTGATACTTTCGGGTGGACGATCGAGTGGTAAGTTCCATCTTCGAACTTGATCGCGTTCAGGTTGGTGAGTTGCGTTTCAGCGTTGCGGACCATTGCGATGGTCGGGGTAGCGGAGAAGTTCGCTTGTCCCGCCGCCGTACCAAATGCCACAGCGTTGTTGGACGCACCGGGCCAATAGAGAATGTCGCCGGACGGATCCCAGATCGGGAATCCTTGGCTGAACACCGAAGGCGCAAACGCAGAAGCGGCGTTAGCAACACCGGTGGACATGGCCGAACCGAACCCGATCTTGTCGGAGATGAAACGGTCCTTCGTCAACGCGCCGCTGTAGCCTTGGGCATCGACAAGTTCCGAGACGATAGGACAGATCGCGGAGTTATCAACCACGTCAGAGACGGATTGGAGCCACGCTTTCTGGGTGAGGACTGCGGACACTTTGCGCGTCGAGATAGCGGACGCGTTCGGTGGCGCACCTTCACCAACGGTATAACCTTCCGCTGGGTTTAAGAGTTGGTGCCAAACAATGGTGCGACCGCTCCCCATCGGGATCGGTTCTTGTTGTCCCCATTCGTCATAAGCCAATTCGGCTTCATGGCGAAGGAGCCATTTCTTGCGATAGAAGTTAGGCAACAAAGACGATATCTTTGCGCCATCTGATAATGTTGCTGCTGCATCACCGGCCATAATTATTTACCTCTGATTTGTCTCAGGGGTCACTTCTTCGGAACTGTGCGACCGTTGGAATTTATAAACGCTTCCTGTTGCTTGATCGTCCACGATTCGAATTCTTTCTCGGTGACTTTCAAGGGTCCAGTGTTCGCTGATCCGTTCCCACCACCCGCTGTGACAGGCGGCTTTTGTCCGGTCGGGGTTTCCGTTGCGACTCCCTGTTGGAGTTGTTTCCGGGTCATATTCGCGAGCGCCTTTTCATAGGCTGCTGAATACGCCCCAGGGCGATTGAATAGGCTCGGTTCGGCATCGAGGACCGCGTGGATCTCACGCTGAACTCGTTCATCCCGAAAGGCTGGGTCTTGCATCAAGGTCATCAGTTCATTGTTTCGTTCGGTGGTCCGCTGGATCTGCCCGAACTGTTGCCCGTAGCGCTGCTCAAAAGCGGCCATCTTCCGATTGGAGATAGCTTCGGCGGCGTCAATGACAAGCGGCATTACTCGCTCGACATCATCGGGGCTTAGTTGTGGGTAGTACTGCGCGACATCGCGAGGCGACAAGCGAGGCTGAGGCGGCTGCTGATACTGAGGCTGCGGTTGATAACCGAACCCCATCTCCGGCGTCGGCTGCCAAGCAGGTTGTACAGGTGGTTGCGGTGCTGCGGCCTGGTTCTGCTTCGAACGATGATAGTCCTGATCCTTCTTAAGCAATTCCCGGGCCATATCTTCGGGGCTTTTGTAGCCCTTCCGTTTGGCCCATTCCATCGCATCGTCTTTCGGCTGTTCGGTCGTTTGACTTACAGCTTCGGACTGCTGCGGAGTAACGGGAGTCTCATCAAGTGGTTTCGCCTCAGTGGAAGGCTCAACAATAGGTTCAGGGGATGGCTGAGAATCCTCAACCGCCTTTGCCTTGTCTTGCTCTTCCTTGGCCTGTGTTAGCTGCTCTTCCATCTCTTTCAACTCTTTTTCGGCTTCAAGCCGAGCTGTCTCGTTACTCATGTTTGGTTTCCTCCAAGATCGCCGTACCTAGTTCCGGGTATGAGGTTTATGGCCTCGCCGGTGGTTTCCGGGTGTGATCTGAAATTGTTTGGACAACAAAAAAGGGCTGTGTCGTCTCGCCCTACCGCGAGAAACACAGCCCCTAAATGCTGTCCTATGATCGGTGGAGTTTTAGGCTCCCGAGGGTGATCAAGCCCGCCCGTTCTTAAATTGTGGGGTTCGCTAAAACCCCATGGCTAAACTAGCAGCCTTTTTTGCTTCCTTTCTTTTTCGGTTTCATTAGATCCCCTCTTTTCTAAACATCACGTGCTTTAGAATCTTGTCCAAACCTTTCCGAATCCCGCGCTCCTCGCCAACCTCAGCTAAGGTAATCTCAGCGGCTGATCTCGTATCGCTTCGTCTCACTGAGGCTTCTCGTTCATCAATGATGAACCGTTCCAAATCTTCCCAAGCGTCCATCTGAACCATTGCGAAATAGGCATCGGATAAGGCCTTACGTTCTTGAGCGTTCACGAGGCTACCACCTGGATTAAACAGTTAGCGCAAAGCGTGTCGTCGTCACACTGAGTCAACGCGGCGCAGTTACGGCACGTTTTCACGGCAACCCCTTAAATCCCAAAGCTTTAAGAATCGCGTAGGTAATATCCGCACACGAATTCTTGGACCAGCCCATATCACGGATAACACGACCGACCGTCTCACAGGCAGCGGCGCTGGTAAACTCAATGGTCTGTTTCTCGTAAGGGTTCATTAAAGGGGCACCCCTGCGACGTCGATTGGTGAAGCACCAGGACCGCGAGGCGGCATCGCAGGGCGAGGCTGACCGTGTGTTGGAGGTGGAACATTCCCCGCAACCGGGCTCTGCTGTTGATCGGGCATCCCACCCATAGGCGGTTGGCCAGGCATCCCGCCCATATCGCCCATCCCGGCCATCAACTGGCGTTTCATGTCGTTTAGAATCTTTAACTCTTCGTCGCTCATGATGGTCCGGTCTGGGATATCGCCACCGATTGTGACCATTTCTCGCGCCGCTTCCACCGCTTTAAACCACGGCTGACCAGAGAACATCTTGAACTCTTGCGCCTTCTGCGCCAGCTTGACGCCTTTGTTCTCCATGGTCGTTACACCAAGAGGTACAACCTTCGCCATGATGTCCAGATCTTCCGGTGTGGTGAATTGGAACGTTTGCGCTCGCTTCTCACCTAGAATAGCCTCAGCTTCTTTCCAGCCTTTGAACTGATAGATCCGTTGGTACATCTTCCGGTAGGCTTTCGAGAGTCCGGTAACCTCTAAAATGCGGGCGTACATGATGAACCGCTCAGACGAGGTTTGCTTGTTAAGTAACTGGCCTCGGAACGTATCTCCACCGGCTTGATCCGGTCCACCACCAGAACCAACCGTTGCTTTCGTCGCCGCCGTAACCTCTTGAATCTCGTTGTAAACCTCACCAGAAGAACGCCACGCATCCTGGGTGACGTCTGGAAATTCTATTGGCATCAGCGCTTTTCTAACGTCATCAATATTGTCGAACAGCCATACTGCGCCAGGACCAGATACCATGCGAGAATATTCGCCAGCAGAAATAGCGGCCTTTATTACCGCGACGACCTTGTTCAGCATGATATTCACGTTATCTTGCCGGGTGTTGCGAAGCTCGTTTAGTTCGATCTGTAACCCGAGCATCAATTCCAAAGGACCGATCCCCCAGAACTGGCCGGGGACACGGATATAAACGCCTTTGACATACGGCGGCTCAGCGTCACGAAACGGGGTAACTTGGGAACGTACTACATGGGTTCCATCAATCAACCAGAACCAGGCGTTGACCATCTCGTATTTATGGGAGTCGTCGCCGTACAATTCAGGCTTAACCATCCAAATCGGAGCTGGGCCCCAGTATTCATCCAAAACGTGTTCTTGGTCTGGGTCCATATAAGCCGACGTTTTTACCGGCTCGTCTAAGGCGGCGTCTTTCTCTTGCTTGTCCGCGTCGCTATCTATTTGGCCTGGGTTATTTGAAAGAAGATCGTCAGTAATATTTCTAACGGGGTTGTCGGGGTCGTTTTGAAGCTCGATCAACTTGTAGTTGCAGATCTTGCCTTCTTCAATGAACCAATGATCTTTATCGATCTCGATTGATCCCGGTTCCGGGTAGCAGTTGTACGGGTCAACGTTCCGGGTCGAGGCGAAATCTTTAACCATCATCTCTTTGGTTGTGCTGGTTTCGGTAGGCGCGGGCGGTAAGCCCAACATCCGGCGCATCATGTACATACCGGGGATCTGACGAACGCGCTCTTTAACCGTCACAATCGCCGTCTCTTTCTTGTATTCAACTTTCCCGATACCGGTACCTATGATGCATAGGGTGCGCAGGATATCCGTCCAATGTACTTTGAACTCGGATCGGTCACAGTCAACCGCGATTAAATCGTTGGCGTCACGAACAGGAACCTCAAACTGAGGGCTGCGCGGCTGGTACTCAACCGGGTTCTCAGGGCTGAGGAGTGCTGAGTGCATATTCGACGCGATAACCTCAGCGACCTTGGGCGAGGCCGGAATAAACGTAGTCGATTGCCACTTCTCTTTGTTGGTGTCGTCGTAGATTTGTTTGTAATGGTTGAAGCACTTGTCCCAGATATTCTTTTTCTCAGCGCGCCAAGTACGCGACGCCTCTTTACGCTTCAAGATCATGGACCGGATCTCGCCATCTACGATCTCTTGATTTGTCGGTGGTTGTGACTCTCCATCGCCCATATCGGGAGGTGGAGGCGCGTCCATCATCATTTGCGAGCCAAGCGCCGCGTTGTAGTTTTGGTCTGTCATGTCCATAATCAGCCCCACCGCTTTCGAAATTCCTGGGCCGGTAGGACCTCAGCCATCTTTGGATTGTCGAGAACCAAATAACGCACGTTGTCGCAGAAGTCTTTATAAGAGTCTAAGACCTTCCCGTTCTTCGGATCCCTGGCCCAGCGGGCTAAAGACCGGCGCGTGTTCATACAGGACGGATTGATAAATAGTTTCGGTTGGTTAACAGCCGACAACGGCTTTGATGTGTCATACGCCAGCTTCTCACGAACCTTAATGATACCTGTCTCGATCTCTTCCTCGGATTTGTAGGACGGCCAGTAGTTAAGGCCAATCGCTTGTAGTTCTTGTCTCAACGTCCGTTTGTTAGCAGCCGACGCGGTATCAGCAAAGTGGCGGTCAATGATGCGGCGATAGATATTTAAGCCCTGCTCTTTATCACCGAATATCTTCTTGTAGTCCTGAATATCCAACTGGCAGTTGTGCATCTTGTAGAAATCTTCGTTTGGCCATTCGTCGAAGATGTACAGGTCACCGCGGGCGTCAGGGAAGGCGTAGGTAACAGCAAATGGTTTATCGGAGTGCGGGTCCACGATCTGCCAAACCTGGGCTCCGAAAGGCGGTTTGATGTTCTCTTTTAAGACGTGAACGTTCTCGTCGTAGTTCTTAAAGATCAAGCCACGCAGATACATGGCCTTGCCTTCTGCCCTGGCCTCTTTCTCTTCCGGCGTCATCTCAGCGATCATGCGCTGGATATTGTCGTGTTCTAAGTGGCCATTAACGCCGTGCGTGATACAAGCATCTTCCATGGAACCGTACACAACCGACTCTTGATGACGCGGAACCACTTCGTCAAAGAACCACGCTGCATCGGTTAAAGGGGTCATGACAACCAAAATGATCCCACCGAGCCTTAAACGCGAAGCAAAGGTGGACCAAAGCGATTTTGGCGGCGGTTCGTCAGTCACAATCAAGCCCAACGATGGGCCTTCAAACTGAGAAGCGTCTTGGTCGTAGGTCATCACGTCAATGACCCAGCCATTTGCGGTGTATTGCGAATAGTAATTGTGACCTGCCTTGATGGCTTGCCACTGACCTTTCGGCCACCATTTAGAGATTTCCGAATGAAATGGTCCAATCTCTTCAACATTTTTAGGGGTTGTGATGTAGCGGACACGTTTAGGGAAAGGCCAATTTCGGAAGGTGTCAGATTGGAACCATTGGTTCTTTGGGCCGTGAACAAGGTTCCCAAGAATGTTAACCACGCCCGACGTTTTGCCAATTCCATTTGCCATTGAGCCGACGACGACGGGCTTCTTTTGGTCAATGAGCTTGATAAGCTTTTGGAGCGGCGCATTTGGACGGTAGAACGAGAGCGCATCGGTTTCACGTCGTTTTTCAAGGCTTCGTTCCGCTAGAACCAGAATTTCGCTGTCGGATAGCGTTAACAAGCTCGATAACCGCGTCGGTAGGGACTCCATTAAGTGGGTCGCCATCTGCACCGGTTACTTCCACCCTCTCTGCTGCTTTCTGCAATACATAGCTCAGTACCACCTCTGACGCTTTAATCTGACTTGGCACTGGGGCTGGTACTGGTAGCTCGACTCCATTCTCCGTAACAACCTGTTCCGTTTTGTCACCGAGGGAGTGCTTGATAAGCCTTGCAAGTATGAGAGGGGCCGCATCCGTAGCGAGCCCGATGCACTCTTGCTTAATCTCATCTTTGGGGCGTCCGATGTGATGTGCGCCTTTAGGGCATCCTTTCGGGTTGGCGATTTGGCCTTTCTGGAATCTGGCCATTTCAATTCTTTTTCCATACCTTTGAAGGCAAAAGAAATCCCCTTATGCCGACATTAAAGAAGGCAAGAGGGGATATAGTGGGTAGGAGAGGGACAATAAATGTCACCTCGACAGTTTAAAGAACGAAATCTATTCTACTGTCTGGGGATTTTTGGGGATTTTTGGAATTTTATATATCGAACCGCGTCATAAACCTGATAAACGGTTATTCCAAGCTCAAGCGCTACGTCTTTCGGATACTTACCCTGCTTTAATTTCTTTACGATTCGTTTGTATTTAACGAGTGTGCAGAGCTTCACTTACCTTTCTTTGCCCTCTGCTTAGCTCTAAACTTGGCCTGACACCTAGAGCAGCGATGATGAACAGCCTGGGACATATTGAAACAGCCGGACACTTTGCATTTGACCGGGTTTAGCAGGTAGCCTGATCTAAAGTTCGCCATTATTTAACGCTCCAACGTTTAAGTAACCGATCCATGACTTTTATTGCCACACGCTCGGCCAGTTTCTCCAACTCTTTGGGCAGCTTCTTCACTTTCTTGATCTTTTTCATTTCAACGTCAAATGCGACTCGCAAACCGTTTTTAAAACTGTCTCCACCAACGCCTCATCATGACCACCCCGGAGTAGCTTTATCCCATCGTTATCCCTAGTGATGGCAATATCAGCCCCATTCAACATTGCTTCAACCGTATCCATATCCGTTGACCCTCTCTCAACTAAAATGATTGGTTTATTAAGCCATCGCAACACACCAAGCAACTCACGGTGAGACTCAAGAAAAAGCTCATGCTCATCAATCATTTCACCGGCTCCGCGTACGTCTCTTTGCACCTCTGGCATTTAAACACCGCCCAAACGCCTGGGATTGGCTCCAGCGGCTTGTTTCTCTTCGCTGTGACCATAACCTGACCCTCACCTATTTTCTTTCCTTGGTGATGGTTTAAAAGGCATTTGACACGGTCGATCAAACTTTTCATTTCTTTATTCGGCCAGCCTCAAGTATTGGCAAACCGGCTTCTGTCGGAACGTAGATAACTTGGCCTTGACCAGAATCGAGTTTGTCGATCCACAAGTAGCGCAGATAAGCGTCATTCCCTTTCAAACTGTCACCAATGATCTTGTTCGCCTGAGCTACACCATAGGCGCGTTTAACTTCGGCTTGCGCCAACAATTCAGCTGATTCGTTCTTTGCTTTGGCCTCTGCGACTGCGACCTCTTTGCTTGCTTGCGCATGAGCCAACATTGCTTCACCGGCCATTCGACTTGAATACACGTTGTACTTGGGACATCCATACATCCCAATCGCACCCAAAAACAACACCAAAACAACTCCAACCATGCTCACAATCGCCCTCATGTTTTCCCCTTATTTCTCAATCGTCAGAATCACGTCTTTTTCTTTTCCGTACAGTGCTTCAAACAGTTTCCACTTCAAACGCCATTCCGGCGTTTCGAACCCTTTCACCTCGATATATTCCCGTCGCCCGTCGTTGTGAGTCACCACGAAGTCGATGTAATAGTTCGCAATGTGATACCCGTTAACGTCGAGCGAAATCTTGACCTGACGCTCCACTTCTTTGATATCGCCTGAGGCTTTCCGCATTTCCAGTTGATGCGCGTATCCGGCCTCTTTCTTCGAGTGGTACAAGATCCCTTTGTACTCTTGTTTCTTTGCTCCAAACTTGGAGCCGTATCGAATTCGGAACACTTAAGAACCGATCAGGAAATCGAGAGTCGTATTTATCACCTTCGGAACCAGCTTCCGTTTCAAGAACACCGCACCCGCTGATGAAACAATCCCAACCAGAACCAATCCAACCGACCAAATAAACAACGTCTCAAACATTTGGAACCTCGTCTGGTATATCCGCGTCGATCAAGTTGTGGTCTGGGTTGTTGTCTCTGTGAATCCGCGCTTCCGCTTCTGACAACGGGACACCTTTGTTCTCGTGTATGCACGTCATGCAGAAGCTGAGTTTCTTAGGCATTGACCGGAAACCTCAAACGAAACGTTTTACCGCGATGAAGCTGGATATTGTCGCCATTCAAACGGGCCAACTTTAGATTCGAAACACGAAGCGCGTTCCCACAGCCACAAGCGAACGAGAACTCATACCCTGCTTCATCTTTCATCATCACCATGCCACGCCCTTCACACGCTTCGCACTCGGTTTTTTCTACTTCCTCAGCGGTCATCTTGTCGCGAGCCGCTTCGAGGATATTTGACAGCTTGACCACCTTTAGATCTTCGTGCATTAGGCTACGAATACCGGATATCAACGCCCCGGTCGGCATCCCTGATTTCTCCAGCTCTTCGATGATCGCAGCTGATTTTTCTTTCGAGAATGGCCGATCTTGAAGCAAGAACAGCTTTTGAAGCTCGTCCCCGAGCAATAATTTATGCTGCTCCGTTAACAATTGCGTCACTTCGTACACGCATTTCCTCCCTTCGCTTCAGTTCTGCACGCAGTTCGTCATCCTTCGAAACCGGCATCGCTTCGGGGATTATGTTGTTCCACTTACTCGACAGCGTTTCCAGCGTGAAAGAGCCAAACCCGTCCTTGGTAAACCAGGCGGATCTGTTCTTGCACATAACACCCAAAACCTTAGCCTTCTGGACACATTCATCGACTCCATGATTTTTGAGTAACCCCGCAGCGATCGCCCAATGCTTCTGGTCGATCTTGAAAGAAGCCCCGGTGAATTCCTGGTAAACCCGCTGAAACCCCTCGACAAACGAAACATGAGGCGGCTTCTCCGAACGAAGGGCGACGTTTTTTGTCGCAATCCCCCTTTCTTCTTTTCTCTCTTTAGAGGGTAAAGAAGGGAGAGGCGTGGAGAGGGAAACATCAGGGAGGCTTTCTCTCTTTTCTTCTTTGGTTTCCAACTTTTTTCTGTTGGTTGCGGATGGTTTACCAGTGGTTGAAAGTTGGTTGTCATCTGGTTGCCACTTGGTTGCCAACTCGTCACCAGTTGCCGGACATTCGGTTCGCTTGGTGCGGTCTTTTCTTAACGGTTGCCATTTATCCCAGTTCGGGTGGACTAGGTATTCCTTCCCACCGGCGGCGTATAGTTTGATTACTCCGATCGACGCAAGATTGTCGCGCCATCGTTTCACGGTGTCTACACGGATAACCTCATCGAAGGGGAAAATGACAGCCTTAAGAAAAATTGGGGATGCTTTCATGCGGCCTTCGTCGTCGGCGTGCATGATCATTCCTTTGTAAAGATAGCGGGCCTCAATAGAACAACGGGCCAGTTCTTCATTGGTGTGCATCTGCTTATCGAGAATTCGGCCTTTAGCCATAGTTTTCTGCCGCTGCAATCAAATCTTCTATTGGCTGATCGGTTAGATAAGAAAGAACTTCTGCTGCGGTTTTCTCGGGGTTTTCCTTTATTTCCGAGCCAGTAAAATGAAATAGACGATGGCCTTCCTTTTGAAGGAATCGATCTCTTATTTTCTCGTAACGCCGCTCTTTCTCGGTTCGATCATGGAACTGCTGAGAATCACACTCGACAATCGCGTGCTTTCCTGAATCGTGCGAATAGACATAGAAATCAACACGGAATTTTCCAATATGATGCTGAGGAATCACGCCGATTCCACTCCATATATCTTCTCCTTTCTTGGTTGTTCGAAAATCAGCATAGTCGATTGAATTTAATTCCATAACCATCTTAAAAGCGGAATAAAAAAGCTGTTCGATCGGACTTTCGACCTTTAAGTCACTACATTCCTGGTGAATATCGATAGAGAAAATTTCCGCTTTATAATTGCCGACAGCAGACGCCATCCGATTCAATTCCGATGAAACATCTTTCGCAAATTTCACAGAAACGCCGCCTGTCCGTTCGGCTCGATGATGTACGGGTAACTTAACCCGAATATCTTGTACTGCCAAACCCCTTTGGTTGGGTCGCCAAGGCGTCTACGTTTCACCATAAACGATCCGAACCGGTGTTTGCGAAGATCGCGCAGCCGGGCTGAGATACCGGCCTCAGAACCGCCCACAATCGCTTGAATCTGGGAGAGTGTTCGCCATTCTCCGTCGCTCATCAAATCTCGGACTTTTGATAACTGAGTTGAAAGGCGGGGTTGGTCTTTTTCAGCTTGATAGGTTTTCCCGTCAAACATGGCTTGGCCTCGTCTTAACTACTTTCATCAAACAGATATGGCAGATGGGATTTTCGGTAGCGTTGCAGGTATCCGGCATTGAGCAAGGGAACTGAAAACTGCACTTCGGGCAAACATGCATTTTGATGGTAGGGTTTTTACTCATCGTTAACGGACTCTCGCGATGTGAACCAATCCGCTACGGTACTGGCGTTTTAGTAGGAGGTCTGGGAAAGCGCCCATGCGGCCTAGCGCGTAGTATCGGTCAATTGCTTTCTTGGAAAGGACGGCTTTCGCTGTTTCTTTGATTCGTAGGGTCGAGCTTAAGGTTTTAAGCCAAGGTGCCAGGTTTGTTGACTGGATCATGGCCGCACCTCAGAATAAGCGGCGGCAAGAATTGACAATCCTAGCAGGATCGGTGTTGTTATTAAGAACCAGGCAGAGGCGTAATACTTAACGTCAAATGTTAAGTGAGATAGTAGGTATCGCAAGTTCCACTCCTATTTCTAGGAGAGAACCCCAAACTTTTGTGCCCGGCAGGAATCGAACCTGCGACCCACAGCTTAGAAGGCTGTGAGCCTCTGCCGGTTACTTTAGGAAGGGGTTCTCTCTTAGTTGATAAATTTGGCCCAAGGCCACGATCTGACCTTGCGAGAAAGAATCGCAGCACAAGGGCACAAAAAAACCATCCGTCATTTTTGACGCATGGGAGAAAGTGTTTTGTGTCGTATGTTGCAAGGTCATGAAATCAATATAGCATGGAAACAATACGCATTGTCAACACATTTTTTTACCGTCGGAGAATCCGTTATCCATCGAACGCTTTAATCAATATATCGACAGATTTTCGTAGGTGGGGCCTTGTTTTAGGTTTGTAATGATGCTCCCAAACCTTTGTCGTTGTGTGCCCCATTCCCTCTGAAACTGTCACCGCATCGACGCCATGTTCCCATAAAAAACCAGAACCGGATCGTCGGAAATCTCGTAATTGAAACGGCTTTATATTCTCTTCGGTTGCCGCCTTTCTTAGCCTGTTAAACCGCCGCTTGAAGTTCGACCAATTGAGAATCCGTTTTTCACCCGCATTTCGGTACTGTCTCCGGCGCTGAATGAGTCCCCAAATCTTTTCTTTTAGCGGGATTATCTGGATGCATCCTTTAGGGGTTCTAGGTGTTATCGTATGTCGTCTGAATATCTGAATCTGCCAATTCGTTTCGTTAATCTCGTCGTCGTTGAATTCTTCTAAATCGATAGGGCTAACTCGTAACCATAAAGCCAGCTTGAGCGTGTCTACCATGTCCCAATCGTTAAGCCGTTTAGCTACTCGAATTAAAACTCGAAACTCCCAAGGTGACAAGAATCGATCTCGCGCCGGATCTTTTGGTTTGTTAACCATTGAGGCCGGGTTCTTTCGTGGTAACACGATATCCTCGAAGTTATAACCTTCGGCCCACCCGTCAGATTTCCACGCTTCGAACTTGTTGTACATCAGTTTTACCAACATGTGAGCTTTATTGATGTATGCGGTTCCGTATCCCATCTTTGAGAGTCGATCACGCATATTGATAATGTCCTGGCGTCCAAGTGTGTGAATCAATCGTCCATCAAACACGGTGTTTAAATGTCCGATAAGAGCGCCTGTTTTCTTGCTCATCTTGGTTCGGTCCCAATGAATGACGAGAAATAATCGCGAAGCTTGATTAAAAGTTAGCTCGCGGATTACCTTCGGAATGGGTTGGTCAAATAAATCGAGTTGTTCAGGCATAACAGCGTTAGTGTTTTGCCTGATGGGTTCGGTTAGGGAATCCATGAGGGCGGATGTATATCATGTTTATCTTGTTTTTTAGCATCGAAATTTGAAGATTTACACAAACTTTACATTCTCAATTGCTTTCGTTTTAAAATAATTACGTAATTGTTACGGCATTTCAGCGCAACATAGGTTTAACTAATCTACCTACTGATGAAAGAGCCAAAAACCGGTTCAAAGTTTTATGAGGAAAAAGGACTCAAACGAGCGACGGGTTTTATAAAGCCGTCCTCGGTTCGGCTCTACAAAGCGGCCGCTGTAAAGCGCGGCTGGTCGTTCGTTCAATTTGTGTCCTATTGGCTAGAGAAAAATAAGCCAAAGGGGTAGGTTGGTTAAGGTGGTTGGGTTTGTTAGGTGGTGGGACTCGGAACTACGGTTTTAGGCTTTTTTTTCCTCCTTCATTTCTTCTTCGAACATATCATCGGCCCATTTCGTGCAGTCTGGACCGTGTTCTTCATCAAGCGTTCTTATGAATAGCTTCCGCATGACGTTAAAGGATTTCACAAGAAACAGAATTTCTTCCGGCTCACAAGAGGAAGGGCTTAGGCTTTCAATATCTCGCTGTAATATTCTCATCTTCTCAAGCGCGGTCATTTCAAATATTTCCAATTCAGAGCAACGAAAGTAGAAGAAAAACCAATAAAAATAACGAGTAAGGTCGGAGCGTTCAGCGCCGCTGCTATAAAAGAACAAGTCCAACCAATTAACATTGCAACGAAATATTTCATTTTTCCTCCCCCTTCCGCTGCGCCAATCTCTTTGCAAGGCATACTACATGCCAGAATAGATCAATACTTTGCATATCGCGCACCGCCTCTTTTTCGGTTAGATGCAAACCGCAAACGCAGCAAGTAATCATGGCCGCTTCTCCTTATCGAACCCCATACAATGAGGTCTGTCCGTCGTACCCGCCGTCTTTCTTGTTTAATTTCTCCCTCAACTCCCGCACCTGCTGTTCCAGCTCCGCGTTTTGGCGTTCGAGGTCATCAATTTTTCTTTCTCGCGCAATAACAAGATCGCGCAATCTTTCGTTTACTGCATCATAATTTAGTTGCTTTTCCAGCTCCGCGTTCCGGCGTTCCAACCGCTCATGCTTGGCTAAGTCCTGTTTGTGGATCTCTTCAAGTTCAGCGATTCTCTGCTTAGATGGGGCTACATAAGTGTCTAGCTCTGTTTCTAGCTTCTCAATCTTCATCTTGTCGTCTAAGTGAACCTCGGAACAGCTCATGCCGGGGTGGTTGCCGCATGATTGGTTTTTCAGTTTGGCTTCGAGTTCAGCGATGCGGCGGTGGGCATCTTCATAAAGTTCTGCGGCATGCCTCAAAGCAGTTTGTTCGCAATTCTGACAACATAGTTTTCCTGTTTTAATAGTCTGAAACCATTTAATGGGTTCGCATCCTTCCAACCACGGCTTCACGCTATCAACCGGTGACAATTTGTTACCAGTTGCGCTTTCCGACGCTGGCTTACACTCGCAAAGATCTTTGTCATAAAAATATTTGCAGCACTTCCCGCCGTCCCCATCTTTATATGACTCGGATGCGCTCATTTATTTTTTCTCCAACGTGCCTTGGCCGCTTTCTTCCCGATAGCCACCCTTTGCTCTTTTGTTAATGATTTCGCTCGTCTTCGCGCAAGCTGGGCCGCAGCGTTGATCTTATAGCCGCACTTAGGACAGCGCATGGACCTTGCACTTTTTCGGCTTCCCTTCTTGTGCCTTCAAGAATGGTGAAACATGATGGGAGCAATATCCTTCGTCGCACCCGCACTTAAAATACTTCGGAAATTTCATTTGTTTGCCTTTGTGCTCTCCCCACTTTTTTAAGTCCTGTACGTTGCATTCGTATTTCATTTTAATCTCCTTTAACGTCGATATAAGGGATTATAGCATACTAGCGCAAGCATTGCAAATTATCTTTTACCATTCCTCTATTTTTACTTGGCCTTTTTCTTCGTACCACACGATTCGACAGTTCTCACATTCAGCATAATCTCCACAGCCTTCGTCCCAATAATCAACACCAAGAGCGTTGCATCTCGGACAAAATGGGGCTTTTGCGGATGCTTCTTTCAGGGCCTTAATTTGTTCTTTGTTTCCAAACTCTAATTTCATCAGTGAAGCCAGTGGCAAGGTTGCCTTTCATTCCAAGCCTGAACCGCATCTTCATCTTTCCGTTCTCGGCTTACGGTTGGCCCTTCCGCTTTGCAATTCCAACAATGACAACTCATTGTCCAGTCCGACATATGGGTGACGATAATCCTGTCTGATCCGCAAAAAGGGCATGGCCTGGCATCAGAACGTTTCCCTAATAATTCTGTCATGATTTCTCCCCATTCCCCTCCGCTTCTTTCTCAAAATAAATCCGCTTGTCGTTGCTAATGGCTTTTTCTCCCAGATTCCAATTCGTTAAATATTCAGGGATCATTTCTCCCCCATCTCGTCGGCGAGCTTCAAAACTTTGCAGCGACCACACTCAACCCCTTGGTATGAATCACATTCGCAATCCAAATTTTTAACGAGTTCTTTCAGCTTCTCATTCACTGCGGACAGGTGGGAGAGGCGGGATTGGAGCTTTTCAACTTTCTCTCGTTCTTTGTCGAGAAGATATTCTAACCGGTCTTGGATTTCGCTCATTTCTTTGTCCCTCCGTCGCGCTGGGCGAGTCTCTCTATGCCTTCTGCAAGTTGAAACGGATTTAAATCGCACTCAACAAAAAACGGCTCTGTTTTTCTGTTTATCCGAACAGATTTTCTGCAGAATTCGGCAGCCTCCTCCGCCATCTCCGCGCGGCCTGCTGAAAGCCCTGCTTGCAAGCCTTCGAGAAAGCCAACGGCTTTGTGGTAGTAGCCTGGAAGCGCCAATGCATTAAACTCTGGCGGGAATGAATCGATTGTATTCCTGGCCTCTTGTTCCGTCATCTTCGTGTTGGCGGTCATGGTAGATCAACTCTCCTTCTCTGCGTTGTTCCGCATCTCTGGCAGACTCGTTTCTCCCACCACTGCCAATTCGCATACTCTTTACTGTCTATGACGCGAACAAAATGGCCTTGGTACTCTTCCCATTTGCTCCAGGCGTGGAATAGGAAACAGCTGGTCATGGAAAAAACCGTAATTTCAATTTACGAGCGATACGAGCAACGGACTTGGCGGTCTTGCCGTTCTTTATTTGTCGCGACCCTTTATTGTTGTGGTGTCTACGTGTTTTCATTTCATTCCTCACGGGGGCGGGGCTAAATCCTGCGAAGCAGATCCGTCAACTGTTCAATTTCTGGGTTTTTGTCCAGTAATTGCAGCGCAAGATTTATGTCCTTAATCCGTTCTTCAAGGTTTTGTTTTAATCGCGTCAACCGCTGTCTTTGAGATTCTTCTACACAGCTTAATGTTTCCGGCATTTTGTTAACTGGATAATCCATCATGTTATTCTCTCCCCCTGTTTCTTGCTGCTTGTTAAACCGATAAGCCGGTTATTTCTTTGAATATTTCAGAGTCAAAGTTTTCCCACGTCTTAATTTCGTTCACTACTTCTGGATGTTGCTCCGAAACAACAGCCCAAGCCTCTTTGTAGCTCCGAACTTTCAAATATCCTCCTAGAGCTTCTGCGAATTCATTCGCTTCTTTCTCCGCCTTTGTCATATCTGAAAACCAAATCCATTCGGTCAGAGATAAATAGTCGTTTAAAGACCGGGCTTTTTGGTCGGCTTCTTTAGAGCAAGGTTTGTTGAAAAGCATTGGCGGAGCTTTTACCGTGCAGAAATGGCCGGTGTTCCTGTCGCCGGTGTTCCAGTGGCCGGTGTTCCAGTGGCCGGTGTTACTGTTGCCGGTGTTACTGTCGCCGGTG
>ERZ724505.214-NODE-214-length-39597-cov-189.216757_pt1 | contig 39597 bp, 59 predicted proteins | sample MGYA00376038_ERZ724505 | MGnify/ENA primary metagenome ERZ724505 (study PRJEB28724, sample SAMN07190884) | wastewater metagenome | isolation source: effluent of sewage treatment plant in Hong Hong | place: Hong Kong | collected 2016-03-17 ... | reverse complement strand
TAGTGTTAGGGATAGTGTTTGGGATAGTGTTAGGGCTAGTGTTAGGGATAGTGTTTGGGATAGTGTTAGGGCTAGTGTTAGGGATAGTGTTAGGGATAGTGTTAGGGATAGTGTTTGGGATAGTGTTTGGGATAGTGTTAGGGATAGTGTTTGGGATAGTGTTAGGGATAGTGTTTGGGATAGTGTTAGGGCTAGCAAAATGGAATTTTACTCATTCTCATCATACGGAAGCATATACGATTATGGATGGGTTGCCTTCTATGACTATTTTGAATCTATTTGAATCGATTTGGGCAAGGCAACAGATAACTTTCACACATTTAAGGATATGATTCTTGGTGGTGTGTACGACATGATTCAATTTGAATGATACTGTATCGTAGTAGAACTTCCTGAATCATTCTCACAGAATGCCAATAAGAGACTTCACAATGATAAATGACCTGCTATTCGATTTAAGGATGGATACGAACTATATCGAATCAATGGAATGAAAATCGAAACAAAAGAGGAATTTGACAAGATTGTAAACGACAAATATACAGTCGCTGAGCTTCTTGCAATAGAGAATAATGATACTCGTGCAGTAGCTTATGAGTACTTTAACAAGGAGAAATTTGCAACAGAGCCTCATAAGGTTCTTGACGAACAAGTAGACGATAAGTGAAATCCCATGAAGATTGTAGAGTTTAATGACAAGAAGATTGGAAGATACTATGTAGGAATCTGTCCCTCAACATCAAAAACCCATTACTTGGCTACTATGGAAAACACTTGTATTCGAGCTAAAGAGGCAAGTTTCTGATTGAAAGACGTTTGTTGGGTGCAGGAATATTAATTCTTAACTTTTACTTTATGTTCTGATTTTCAAGTTACAAGAAAGACAAGAGTCTATCCGATCTCGAGAATATCTTAGCATTTATGAAGAAGAACCCAAATAGGGAATACTTTGTAAGTGAAATATCTGATTTTCTCGGCTATTCCAGTTGAACTCGCGTTGGAGATTTGGTAAGGAAATGACTTGTTAAAAGGTCGTGAACTAAGAAAGAACTGGATAAGAATGGAAAGGTGTTAAAGGCGTATGCAATCTATAAACTAATATAATATGCAAAAACCAATACACATAGTAGTTACGACGACAGATTATAGAGAAGACTTCTACGAATTCTGTATAAAGCATAAAATAAAAGTACCCGATGATTCCTTTCGACATATATCAAATTGAGTTTACGTTATGGCAGTGTATAGAAACAGGGAAATAATCGACTGGTATACTGCTTCGAGTTGAGACACGTGGAAACACGCACCACCACAATCAATAATAATGAGCTCATTTGACTTTAAACCTTTTTACTTAGAAACTTTTAATAATTTACAAACAAATAATATGACTTACTACAATATAGCTGTTCTTCACTGAGAGAAAGAACTCGTGAAGCCTAAAATCATTCTCGCTAAATCTGAGGAATCTGCACAGGCCAAGGCAATAAAATTGATCCCGGATAACATAGATTTTGACGACTGTGAAGTGCTTGTATCACGTGTATTTTAATATATGAAAGAAACTCTCATCGAGGAATACTCAATAAACTGATTAAAACATCAGAAATGGACAGCAAGAAGGTATAACTTACTTTTTGCACTCGTAATACTAATACCAATTTTATCAATAATTTAATATCTATGTATGAAAATACTAAATTACACGCTTACATTTTTGTATTATCTCTACTCGCTTTTTGTTTCTCTCCTCCGTACAATCAAAGCATGGCATGACAACAGACAACTAAAGAAGCGACAGGAAGTATGGCGACAGGAGTGGTTACACAGATTTCACGTAACTGAAAGTCTGATAAAACTTGACTACTTTCGGATATGAAACACTGAAAGGAAACGCAATGCTGAAAGGAATGTAAAATTTCCACACTCACGTGAATCGGCATAGATGCACAACTCGCAAAGCCACTCGTTGAAAACTGTAAGCGTCTTGCCACCGATCCAAGACACTGTATAATTGCCTGAGCTTCCATAATCATGGCGGAGTCAGGTGGTAAACTAAAGAACTGTTACAAATTCAATTGTATGTGATATTGAGTCTCACGATTCAGATACACTTCCTACGAAGTACAGATAATTGACTGGATAGGTTCTTACAATAAATATTGGTATAAAGCAAAATCCGCAAATTTCTTTTATCCTCCTAAGTGAGAATACAGCAAAAGTAGGTATTGCGTATCAGAGGAAAGCACTTGAAGTTCTGTTGGTTGCCCGGCATGACTTGGACACGCTTCTAAAACTTGGAATCTACTTTCTAAAAAATTCTAACTATGTTTACTCTTATATTAATCGCACTATTCACAGTTATATTTATTGTCTTGCTAGTATGGCTTATACACGAATCTATATGTACTTACAGAATGAACAAAAGAATAGAAGAAGACTTGGTTATTCCTCGTGCTAATTGGAAGAAAGAACACGATAAGAAACAAGAAAAGAAAAAGAGCAAGGGATTATAATAATCTAGCTTTATTTATAGGAGGAAAAAGGTATAATTATAACAATATGACACGAGAAAAAAGAATAAGATGATGTCTCTACTGCATTCATTACGAATCACAACGCGTTTGAGATATTTATACATGAGTTAAACCAAACAAACGAATCTGCAAGGCATGATTGCAAAAACGTCTTGAAAAATGGTGGAGAGATAACTGACATAAAAAACGAAGCGAAGTATACGATATGGATTGCTTTATAGCATACGATATAGATATTCACTTAGATAGAATGCTAGAACAGACCGATAAGATTTTAGAAGAACTAAAGAAACATCGACCACAAAACAATGTAACCCAATAACTTATGAACAGTTTTACGAGACACGAATCAATATGATTCACTTCTGCACTCGAAAGAGAAATAGCAAAATCCCCTCTTCAAATAGATACTATTCAGAAAAAGAATAACTATGTAAGAGAATGGAATAATGCGAGACTAGAGATGTTGAATGAACAGCTAGGAAAATATTTGCGTTGAGAAGGCCGCCTACAAGTAAAATAATATGCCACGAAACAAAGTCTGCATAATCTGCCACAAAACACATCAAAACTCGCTATTTAAGACCTGTTGAACGACTTGCGAGAGAAAACATACGTCAAACCTCAAAAAAGCTAAGGCAGAGAAAATAAAAGTAAAGAAAGAGCAAGCCTTTGATAAAGTTCTTATTCGTCTTTCCTGAGTGGAAGAAATTGACAGAGACGAAATCAGGCAAATGGTAACTGAGCATATTTGACCTTTTGTAAAATCGAAACAGATAACCATTAAAGTAACAAGAGGAAAAGTAAAAACAGACAAGCAGAAACTTATAAAGAAAGCTGACGACCTATGGAGTATAGCTGTAAAAATAAACTGGTGGCATAAATGTGCATATTCTGGATCGAGTGAAAATCTCAATTCTCATCACATAGAATCTCGTTCACACTACGCTACAAGGTGGTCAATCGACAACTGAATCTGTTTAACATCGAATCATCATACGTTCTCACAAGAGTTCTCAGCTCACAAAACGCCCGCAAAGTTTAGAGAATGGCTTATAGAAACAAAATGACAAGAATTTGTAGACAATCTCTATAAAGAATCTCGAAAAGTAGTTAAAATAACTCCTGACTTTATAAAAGAGCAAATTCAAATTCTAGAACAGTTTATAAAAGAAAATACTATTAACGATTAAAAAAATGTACTTATATACTTGAACAACTTGTCCGAAATGCTGACAACCTCACACAGTTCCAACAGTTTGGATGGCTGTAACTCCTCCGCCTGTATCCTGCGGATGTCCTAGAACTACCACGACTATCAGTACAGGATTATGAACAACAAAGTCTCTCTAAAATGTGAATAGAGACTGGTAAGAAAATTTATTTAAAATAGATATGAAGTTTCGTAAAAAATACACTCCTAAAGAGGCAAAAGAACAAATTGAAATCATTCAGTGTCAATTGAGAAATAATTTTGAGGAAATATGGTATTGGACTCATAAAGATGACCCTTTAATTCTAGCTATGGTGAAAATGACAAAAGAAGAATGTATTGCACAAGCGTTTAAACAAAACGAATATCTTTCACAAAAAATGGATTATTTAAGAAAATTTTTATAAATTTGCGGGGGGGGGCACTACTATGTAGTGGTTCGCCAGGAGGTACTAATATTCGTATTAGTGCTTCCCTTCGTGAAATGGCGATTGCTTACGCCAAAAAGGCACTAGCAATAAACGGCTTGAGAACAAGGGATGTTTCCTCGAATCATTAATCCAATCAAAGTGTCGAGGCTCTATCTTGGTGGGGATAGAGAAACTTTAACATAATTTTACTTCCCACCAGTAAATGCCAAGAGTCGAGAATAGGATTTTGGCAAATTCGTTCACTCTTCGTTCCCAAAGATCGTTAATCCAATCATAGTGCTTTGGCTGTACAATGGTGGTCAGTACAGAAATCTATTATTTCCCACTAATTTGCTGCGTTTGCCGGGATCGCATAAACCGGTTTTAATAAAAAGAACTCCACACTGGCATACAAGCCACTGCAACAGTAATAAGAAATATAGAACTCATCAATCATCAAAAAAGCATCCATCGAAGTTTCATATACCAATATTTACACTTGAATCAAGAGAACAAATAAGTTAAACATGACAACAAAGGTTTTATTTTAAGTTTAAATCTCGTTTCCTTCTTTCATCAAAGGTCGAGAATCTTACAGGAAGACTATAACATTTTATCTATCTTCACATAGAAAACAACCCCTCTATTTGAGGGATTTTTTATTTCTCAAAATACGGAATTGGATCAATCCAGCCTGAGAAGCCGTTATCTTTATTAATCACGTTCTTCTTTGTATCTCTAAATCTGAGTCCAAAATGCAAATGAGGTCATGTAGAATTGCCTGTATTTCCTGTTTTACCGATAATATCTCATGGTTTTACTATTTGTCCTGTTTTTACTTTAATTTCTGATAGGTGTCAGTAAATGACTTCTGATATTCAATCAGAGCGAGTTTTGAATATCTTTATGTACTTGCCATACGACTTGTGGTCATTTCAAACTTCTATAGTACCTTCTAAGCACGCTAATAGTGTTGTGCCTATAGGAGTACCATAATCTATTCAATTATGTCATTTTAGACCAAATTTCTCATACATCTTTGGATTTTTACCGAAGAGCTGAGTTATACGTTGAGGTTTTTCAAAGAGTTTTGTAAGTGCCATATTATTTTTCGTTATAAGAACTTCAGCCAAAGTATCACGCAACGCCCCATGTACCACCACTATAAATTTCACCACCTAAACGCTCTTTTTGTCAGCATTTATGCCATATACTTGAGATTGTAGCGTTGCATTTATTGCAGTAGTGTCGACTCATTATTGAAGAGAGTTAATTTGCTCAAGAGTGTAATGCTCTGGAATAGTGATTCATCATCGTTTTACTATGCTATAGAGCTTGCCTGTAAAGTCTTTTCGTGTGCCTGAGTACAGTTTTTTATTAACTGGGTCGTATAGTCTCATAATTTATTCTGTTTAAAAGTAAATCCACCTCTTTTTGCACTCTTTGTATTTCTGTAGCCACTTTATCTATTTTATCCAAATGTTCCCATTGCTCTTGCATGGTTCTATCGTCGAAGTTGTTAACTAGGTCGTGGTGTTCTTTCTTTAGTCGCTGAAGTTCATTACAGAGGCGTAAAACCATTATCTCAAAGATGAATAAGGAGGCATTTCTGGTTCTGGAATATCACCATCAAAATCAAGTATCATTTGAGCCTTAGCAAGAATCTCATCAGCCTTTTCTATTGCTTGTTGCCTCAGGTGCGCGGTTATGTGGTGAGGGAGTTCCTCGCGATCGAAATCTTGTTGTTCCATTAGGCGTATTTACGAGATTTTCTTTCCTTTGGAGTGAGAACGTCAGGTTTCTTGACTGTCTTTTTAAGAACGAGTTTCTTTATTTTAGGCATAATTATTGGTTAGAAATTTGTACTTCTACTGTATCCATATCCATAATGGTATCGTAAACGTATCAAACTTGTTTCTCGATTCCTTTCAAAAGAATAATCCCATAAAGAATAGCAAGAAGGATACAAGCGAGAAGAAATACTACGGTTGGTTTCATGTTTTTGAAAGTAAGGCTTGGACTATATCTGGAAACTTGTTTTCTATGAGATTTAAGAGAGGATACGTACAGAATCCTGCAATTGATATGTACATAGAGGCAAGCCCGGCTTCCTGACACAAGTATCCAATCCATCATGCTAAAAATATATTGATAGCGAGGCGAATGAGTGAGAATTGTTCTCATTTAGCGACTTTGTACAGGTAGTGTGCGAATCCTCAAACAGAGGCGATTCAAACTCAAGGGGCATTATTACTCATAGTTTCGGTTAGTTCTTTCAATTCCAACATGATAGTGGGGTTATTTTATTCTATTCTATACTTTTGCGGAATTTTGCAAATTATCTTTTCTCCATTATCACGTTTGCACCTACTCAAATAAGAGCTACAAGTTGTGTGATAAGCTCTGCGGTGTCTTGTGCAATATAATCACGACCAAGAGCATAGACTGTAACTACACCTATGATACTTGCAAGGGTGGTCTTATAATTTTTCCAGATGTGCATAAATGCGTTTTTCATAATTATTAATGGTTAAGGAATTTTTCTACAAGTTTAACACGTTTTCTGAGGTCTATATTTAGTTTTGTTTTTAATATGTAGTGCGCGTAACTGTCAGCGAAGTCTTCTATTACATTTTTTGCATAGGCACGGAAGAGTATTTTTCTCTTGTTAAATGCTTGTTCGTATTCTTTCTTTTGCTCTTCTGTTAGTTGTGTAAACCAGATTTTATGCCCTTTTTCGTGTTCGTAAGTGAATTGAGGTTCTCATTCACATACATAGATATTTTGTGTCGCTATATCATAAAAACCTGCTATTGGATTCCCACAATTGTAGAAGCTGTAAAGGAGTGTTCATGATAAGAGAAGTGTAAACATTATTGAATTACCTGATAGGTTAGAGTTTGTTTCAAGCTTCCATCTTTGTCAGAGCTTGCATTGAAGTCATTGCTTGAGCTGTAGATTCGATTGGCTGTAATATTCGCCTTTACAAAGATATTAGGCGTAGAAGTCGAGGAAATAGCAAGTGAAGCTCAATCAGCTACTGTTGTGTAACTTGTTCAGAGTTCAGAGAATGCCACTGTCGAGCCTGTGGCTGTCGTGTCTACGTCTAAATACTGGTATTCTGTTGCTGAATACTCAATAGCAGGGAATCCCCATTTAGTAGCTCTGTAGGTAGCACTTGTTGTAGCACCTGAAAGAGTTGTTGAGTACTGTTTGATAATATCCTTGTTGGTAGGGTAGTTTTTGAGTACTGATATTCCAGAAGTATTGATAACACCCACAATATTAAATTGATTTGTAGCACTCCCAATGTATGCGGCATTTGTCGCATTACCAGAGGTGAATCTTAGATATACAAAATCTCAAGATGCAGGAATTGTTTGGCTAATTGCTATTTCAGATAGGGAGCCTCTATTGTCATTTATAGTATTCCAAGAGGAATTGTTGTATGAGTATTCTGCCATTGCAAATCTTACGCACCCTGTGACAACTATCGAGGAAAGAAGTGTCATATTTATTTTATATGTACCTACAACAATTCAAGTTTGACTTCATTTCAAGGACATTGTAGTAGTTGATTTCAGTAGTATATCTGATGTTCAATTTGCGGTTGTAGTTGTGTAACTAAACAGGTTAGGCAAGAAAGAATAAGATGATGTCCCTATTTGGACTGAAGTATCGTTCGTCTGGCTAAAGCTGTATGTTCAATTGGTTAGAGTATAAACTCCTGTATTTAAGAATCCATCCTCATCCGCACTTATACTTACACTCTGATTATTCTGAGAAGCTTTGAAGTTGGTAGTTGGTTTGTAGTAGTTTTGGATATATGATACTGTTTCCAGGTCTCATGCTGTTGCTACACGAACTGTTCAGTCTGCAACGGTACTTGTTACATGGAAATGATATGTTCAAAGGGCGGTAAGATTACAAGGAACATTAAAATAGTTTACTGCTCAGTTTGTAAGAGAAGCATTAGTAATAGTGATAGTTGCTTGTACTACGTTACTTGCATCGTGAACTGTTACTTTCCAGTTTCAAGTACCTTTAGCAACTGGATATACTCAAATACGTGTGAGTTTTGATTTTGTAGGAGTAAATGTCTGCTTGTTGGTCGCTGTTTCACTTATTGCTGTTGGTGGAGTGTAGGTATTAGCTGCAGCAAAGGTAGGGTCAAGTGAAGTATCAATATTATCCGTACTTCCTACTGCTGTAAAACTAACAAGAGAAGGAGAAGGAGTTACGAGAGAATTAGCTACTGGTTCTATTACTTCTTCAAGAGTCATGGAGTTAACGTCGAACCAAGCGTCTCATGTATTTCCAGTTACTCAAGCTCATACTATAAATATTGATGAATAGACTGCTGTAGCAGCAGTTGTCTTTGTACAAGTAAGAAGTGTCCAATCATTCGTTCAGGTAAGGGTATTCGTAAGGGTGTTGCTTCATACGATTGTTCCACTAGCATTTCTTTCTCTTGTAAAATTTATGTATGTACTTGCTGCTGCAACATTGTTAGTTTTGACCCAACAAGATAGCTTATATTTAGTTGAAGGTTTTACAACAAAACCGTTCTCAACTCCACCTGTTATAGGGGAAACTAGTCAATCTGGCAACATTACAACTGTAGTAAGTCATGTCGCGTTCGTTGTACTTAACTTTAGTGTTTTAGTCCCTGTTCTAGTAACTGCTGTATCTGCCTCATTACTTGCTCATGCCGTGATTAGATTCCTTAATCCAAGGGCTGTATTGCTTTCTAACCAAGTGTTCGTCGTCGTACTTGCTATATCCCCTGTAGCACTATCTATATTGATAAGTAGCCCTCATTGTGAAGCGAGGGAAGTAGTGGTGGTTGTTCAGGCGGTTCAGTAGCCATCGTCTTCAAAGAATCGTCTTTTACGTCTATTTATTAAAGTAGAATCCATAATTAATAGTTAGCTTCAACATAAATAAGGTTTGTTCCAGAGTTAGAACGAACATAGAGAGATTTAGGATTTGTAATATAGTAAGGTCGTGGCTTTCATGCAAAAAGTGGTGTTCAATCAGTTGCACGAGTTGTTCAAGCTGTAAGTCCTGTATTTCCTACATAGATGATTCAAGTGTTACTTGAGTCAGGTGTAAGGATAAGCTCAATATCTACTACGTTATCAGGAAGTAGTGTACAAAGTGCGACTTCTGTAGTTCAAACTGATACGGAGAATGTGTGTGGATTTCAAAACATAAAAGTGAAAGTAAGTTATAAAAAGTATATTGATATTAAATTGATTGTCTATTAAATTTCGTAGTAAAGGTTGCAGTCTATAATTCGTTTGTTGCCTGAGTTTGTCCAAGCTCCTGAGTTATAGTCATCGTACATAGTTACTACATTTGTGTTTGTAGATAGTTGAGCCATTCAAGGGGTTGTTGGTGTTACGTTGTTATCCACAAGCTGTATTGGTGCTGTCCACCTTGCAAGGTTAGGCTCTGCAAAAGGTGCTGTATAAGTAGTACTTGTATTATCTGAGGTTCATGCTGTTCACTCTCGAATCTTTAATTGTACTCATGTTCAAGTTAGCTTATATCTGTAGTAAGTAGCGGTTGGAACTGCTGAATATCCTACTACTACTGGTGCGTAAGTAAGAAGTCTTGTGTTAAAGATTGGTTTCTGGATAAGATTAATAGAAGTAAAAGTTGGTACTGTCCAAGTATATCCTGCACCGCCTGAAAGGATTGCTGAGAAACGTCCTATATTTTCGTAGTAGTCTGTGCTTGTAGCATTTGTGATAGTAGATATAGCACAATGTCTTTCGTTTGTTGTAGTCGCAGAGAAATCACCATATCTTCGAGCGAATGGAAGGCGAGAGAATCCAATGACAACTCCGTCTGTTGCGTTATATCCAAGATAAACAAAATAATCGACTTCGAATGTTGCAAGTTCAGAACTTCCTGAATTAAACCAGTTTGTACCGTCATTTCTTGTAACGGAAAGAGCTGAAGTAATAGAGCGAACAGTGTCTCCAATTCGTACATAAACAGGTTCTGAAGTGCTTGGATTGTTGCCAGATAGTGTCTTAATAGCAACAGTCAGGTCAGAGTTTGCAACTGTTACATCTATTTTACCATTTATCATATATCCCTGCGGAGGATTTTCATAATTTAAAAGAGCAAGTCCGCCAAGTCAAAGGTTGTTTCGGGCTGTTGTAGTATTTGCAAGGTCAGAGAGATTGTTGTTTAAATCAAGACAATCTCCGAAGTTTGAGTTGAGCGAGGAGCGAAACGTAGCCCCAGTATCTCCATTGTTAAGTGTAATCATATTAGAATAGTTATGTCTTGATTATGTAATTAAGCACGATATATGGTTGGAGATTATTATGAGAACCACCTCCTCATGCTTCTCTAATGATATACTCAGAACCATTCATTTGGGATTGGTAAGCTGAATCTACTCCTGTCGCAATATTAAGTGATGTTTGTGCTGCGCCTCATGCGTACATAAGAGCATCATGACTATGCGTTGGCATTTCTGCTGTTGTAAGCGTATGCGTTTTTGCTCCTCATGTCTCAGCAAGCGTGTCAAACTCTGTTTGTGTTGCATCTCTTCCGACTGGAATCTTACCTTTAAGATTTGGCACGTTGAAGGTACTAGAGCCATCTCAAACTCCATACGTTGTGGATATAATAGCGAATAGTGCTGAGTATGTGGCTCTTGAAACTGCCGTTCCATCACAAAGAAGAAATCATGTGGGAGCTGAGTTAGTAGACCATATCTTAATCTCTCATGTTATTCCACGCGCGTTTAGGGTATTAGAACTCATATCGAGTCATGCACCCAGAGATATTTCCTCGACTGCTCATGTCCCTCCTCATTCTCTTCCGAGGAGTTTATCTGCCGACATAGTGAGACCACTTGTTGTAACAGCTCACGGAGCTACATAATCCGTTGCAGGAGTAGCCACCGAGAATACTCCAGAAGTTACCTTTGCGAGTCCTGTTCATGCTGCTCTTTTTGCGGAAGTTCCAGACGTTCCATTCCATAACATGATTTCTGAGTCTACAGATACTCATGGTCAAAGAATATCTCATGCACCTGCTGGTGTTGCAGGAATCCAAGCACTACCATTCCATTGAGCGAATTGTCATACGCTTGCACCACTTTGAGTGAGCGATCAAAGAGGGTGTTTATGTCATGGATTTGTGCTAGAAGATGATTTAACAAGATAATCGAGAGACGTCGCAACTGCTGAATTATCCACTCATACTTTAGCTTCCAAAGCCTCAATAGCGTCGTTTGCGTTGGCGTGCTGTTGGTCGTGGGGGACTGTATCTTGATAATCCGTACTAGTCGGATTAGTGAGACTGTCGAGAGATGCAGGGTAGTTTATAGCCATTTAAGGTATGTTGCGAGTATTATAGTTTGTCTGGTCTCCATTGTATCTGACGTGGGCGTTGTATTGTATGTGCTGATTGTATTGTATTCTTGAAAGTCATGGTCTTCCATCCCAAGAAGTGTTTGGAACTGTTCTTGTCGTGTAGTTCGTTAGTCCACCTTCATCAATCCATATTTGACTATCATCCCATATCTGGGAATCATCCCAGTATCAAGTAAAGATAACATCAAGTACGTTATTAGGATTGTTTTGTCTTCTGTTCCAAGTAGTCATTTTAAGTATAGCAAATTATAAGGTTTTGCAAAAGTTATTTTTTCTTAGATTTTCATGCTTTAGAGAGAGCGATTACAACTGCCTGTTTCTGTTTTGCCTTTGCCTTTGTTATTCCTTCTTTCTTAGCTATTGTATTGATAGCTTTTGCACGAGTCTTTCATGGTTTTTCATTCATAAGTTTTGTGATGTTCTTGGAGACTGTCTTTTGAGACTTTCAGGATTTTAATGGCATACTTTTAAAGTTTAACAAGTAAATCTGATACTATTTTCCATGCATTCTTTTGTTCTTCTGTCCATGTATCAAAATGAATTTTTGTTTCATCACATTCTTCTCACCATACGAATATGAGAGAGTCATTTACATTGAGGACTTCTAGGACTTTTTTATCTTTTTTCATATTAGAATAGTTATGTAATTTCATTATACTAATATACAAATATTTGCAATAAAATTGTTTTTGAATATAATGGATTTAACTAAACGACCTTGCGGGTGACTTTTTATTTTCCTTTTGATTCTGATTGTTGTCGTTTAGTCACCCGACAGTCAGAATTAAGAGGATAATTTTTATATATGAGGAATAAATATACCTGAACTTTATGTTCAAAAGTCTGGGATATACAGAATATAATAAAAACAAAGAAATGGTGAGTAAGAAAAGAGGATATTGAAGAAATAGAACAATTAGTATGATATATACACCAAGACGGGCAAGCAATGGAAGACAAGCTATATGAAAGAAAGGATGAAGTGGAAGAGTTAAAGAAGGAAATTAAAGAACTCGAATTTTATTTAGCTAATGCACAATCAAGTGCAGATAGATAATATGATGCTACCTCCTCCAGAATGGCAACAAAAAGATATAGAATATTTTACTAATGAAATAAGTAGAAGATTTAAAAAATAACAATATTTATGATGTTCAGAGACAAGAAATATTCTACTGCTCAATGAATTATTGCACTTGCATATATAATGCGTTTACGCCTAAAAGTAGACGATATATTATTCAAAAGGGTTGATTCGAGTTTTTAGAAAGTCTTTTATGATTGCCCCTGCAAGTGGATACTTTTTGAGTATTTCTATATCTATAGACTCTCATTTTTTTACTTTTTGTAGTATCTTGTTCATCCATAATCACCAAGCCTTATCTTTAGTCATTCACTTTGTGGAAACTCTTGCGAGAGAGTAGAAGTCATCGAATGGAACTGCTGTTATATCATTATTCTTTGATTTTATAACATCATATACTCGAAGTGCTTTTGGCTTCTTTATTTTCTTTGTCTCCATATCACCCATTGTAGACTTCCTCGCCTCACTCATCAATACTTCATCTCCCTTCATAGAAGGTCATTTATTATCACTCGCTCTCTTTACTATTGGCTTATTACCATTAAGTGTATATGGTCTTCTTATTCATGCTTCATAGGCTGTTGGGGATTGTACAATAGTCTTTCTTTTTCATGTAGTAGGATCTATTGGTCATCTAGCTTGAGTAGCTGAAGGAGTTATTTCGGAAGATGGTTTTTGTACTTTTTTAGGTGCAACAATAGGAGTTTTAGTAAATGGTTTTACTAATTTTGCTTTCTTTATTGCCTCTTTGTCCCAATTTTTTATTAACTCTTTCCATGCTCATCCTCTTGTGTTAAGTTCTCAGATTTCTTTTGCAAATAATTGTTTTGCAGTTGATAATGGATTGCTAATTCATTCAGATATTGCTTCAAGTGTTGATACTTGTTCTATAAATGTTTGAGGCGATCTTCTTCATTCAACTTGTGCAGATTTTGTAATATCTGATGCAAGTTTTTTAAGAAGTGAATAGTTTTTCTTATATTCAGCAAACTTTGGTCATGTTAGCTTCATGACTTGTGAGTCTATTGAATCGGAAAGTTCTTGAACTCATTTTAGTAATGTCTCATAAGATTCAGTTCAAACATCTCCACTTTTTACTAGCTTTCATATTTCTGCTTGGTATACCTTTTTAAGTTTAAAAGCATCTTGTATGCTCATTGGTTTTTTAGAAAATTCAAGAAATTTTTTGAGTGGTCAATATGCTCATGATAATTCCTCTACTTTGTTTTTAAGTATAGCATTAGCATCGGATACAAAAGTTTTTGAGGGAGAGATTTTTCCTGTTGTCTCTTTTATTGATTTTCCAATATTTGCACCGATTTCATCAAGATTTGTAATGACTGTATTTGCAGAATCTTCAAGTGTGTCAATACTTCCTTTTAACTTTCAAGTCCTAACAAGATTATAAAAATCTTTTGTGGTGGTTTCAAGTCATGATACTGTCTTCATTATCTGCTTTGGTGTCTTTCAAGCATACGAAGGTGTCAATGCTTTTCATACAAGACGTTTTGTATCACTTTCTCTGAATGGGATTGTTATCTTAGTCAAAACTCACTCTTGCGGTACTGGGACATTTACTTTCTTCCCTGCAACAATTCATTTTGTTGTTTCAGCTCGCAGTGCACTTACAAGTTTTTGCTCTGCTGTTTTTGGCATAAATGCTTGTGCTACTTTTTGTCATCATTTAAACGCTCACGCAACTCATAAATTAAGTCATGCACCAACTCATACTGAAGTAGGTGTTATTTCTCATTTACTTGCAATATCGTATTTTGCTCATGCCAATCCTCACTCCATAGCAATCTTTGTAGGAGTAGCGAGTTTTCAGAGCTTTTGTATTGCTCATACCTTGTTAGGTCATACAAGACTTGCTCATATTTCTACTCATGTACGCCCAAGACTAGCTCATACTGTTGTTGGGTCATAAGCTCCGTATTTTTGTACAAATTCACTTCATGACTCTCAAATCTGTCATAGTTTTTCTGCTTGTGCTTTTTGCTCTTCTCGAAGTTGTCAAAATGTTTTATCCGAGAATCAAGCCTGTATTGCTGTGGCTCAAAGTGAAAATGGTGTATATTGTCATACTTTAGAGCCAAATTCTGCAATATTTCATAATGCTCTTGGCACTTGTTCAATTGCACCGCCAACAACGTCTCATATAAATCCTCATACATTTTGTACAAATCACTCTCTTTCTGGTTTTTGTTTTGTTTGCTCCTGTGTCTGTCTTTTTGCGTAAATATCTGTGATAATCTTGTCAGCTTGCTCTTGAGTTATTACTCCATTTTGTAGATCCTCTTGCATTGCCTTCTTCCCATTTGCAGATATAGAGCTATCCTGCATATATTTATCAAATAGGTTTGGTTGTGCTTGTTGCATTGGTTGTGGTTGCATCTGACTTGAAGTAGCACGAAATTTCTCTTGTGCATACTGTGGAAGAATAGGGCGATTTACTATGTTATCAAAGAGATTCATATTATTCGTATTTAGAAGTAGGAGATACATTCAATGAGGATTTTGCTTTATCATACACGTCCAAGAATGGAGACATATTTCTTTGTCATCGTGCCTGAGTTTCAATAGTGTTAATTACTCATTTTGCAAGTAATTTTTTCATTACTTCAACAACAAAAGCATTTTTTTCTTCTGTTGAAGTGAGGTTTGGAAGTGTTTTTTGATAGTTTTCTATGTCAGTATCTGTCAGGACTCAAACTTCTCCAAATATACCTCTTGCCACTTTTGGCGTAATTCATGCGAGTTCTGCAAGAGCGACCTGTGCCTCTGTGTCGTATGGATTTAACTTCTTAATCTGTCAAATAATTGGTCAAACTTTTTGATTTGCTAATCTTTCTTGTATGCTATCAAGTTGAAATGCGACTGTTTGCATATCAGTCATTTTTTGAAGGGTACTATCTGATACATCTTTTTTGTATAGTGCAGATTTTACAACAGAATCTCGTCATAAATCTCCAGTCATTCGAGAATTGATAATTTGTTCAAGTTGTGGGAGTATTGTTTTTTTGTCTGTTGGCGTTAAATCTGATAAATCACCAACTCCATTTGCAATAGAAATTGCATTTTCATCAAATCTCATTGCTGGTTTTTTACTTTTCAAATAATCCACTTGTTCTGATTGTGATAATAGTTTTCCACTCTTATCTTTAATCTCTACGTCTACATGAGAGCCACGACCTGCCTTGATTTGTTCTGCTGTTAATACTTCTCCATTCTTTCCACGAACATTTCCAGTATTCCCTCGTGTTCCTACAATATCACCAAATCCAAGTGTATCTCATGGTTTTACTCCAATAGATTCAAGGTGTGAGTATCGTACAGTATTTCCATTCTCATCTTCCATGACAACAGAGTTACCATATGGAGAAGAAGTATAATTTGCATCAATAACTGATTTTACTTTCCAGTTTCCTCCTGCTGGAACTGGGTCTCATTTCTTTCATGCAAGGTCATATCCACGATTTCCTTCATAAGTTCCAACATTTACACCAAGAAGCTCATAGAGTGATGCATTTTCAAGCATCTTCTTCTCATTTTCGATGATTTTAGCTCTTTTTTCTGGGTCGTTTTCTAGTTTAAATAGATAATCAGCTCGCTCTATATCTTGATTGAGTTTTGCAAGCTCTTTCTGTTGTTGGAAGTTTCGTATATCTGCTCTTTCTGATATTTGAGCTTGAAGTTGCATCTTTTGAATGTCTGAAAGCTCTCATGCCTTCATTTCAGCATATTGCTTGTATGCAGGACTTGCTTGAATACTCTCAGTCATTTGAGTGAGATAGTCAGGAAGGGAAAGTCCTGACTGTGCAAACTCTTGAAGACGTGATTGGATAGTTGTAGTGAATGGAATACCAAGTTTCTTGTATTCAGCCATGACGTTTGCAATAGCTGTTGCAGGATCGTTCAAATTCTCATATGCCTGTCTCTTTGCAAAGTCAGCTTCCATTTGCATTTCTGCTTGTTTTGTTTGGAGTCAGAGTTGAGATTGATATTGTGTCATAGCCAATCATGCAAGTGCATTTTGCATTGCTTTCTTTTGCTCTTGTTGGCTCTTATATAAATCAGTATTTTGAGTTATCAGGTTATTGGCTTTATTAGCGTATGTGGTGTAGTTTTTAAGAAGAGAATTGTATTGATTTCCGAGCTTTTCCTTTCTATATGCCTTCTCAAGTGCAATTCTACTACCAGTCGCACCACTTCATTCAAATTCTTTTTCTACGTCTGCATCAACAGCTTGAATTTGGTCATCTATTGCATTCATTTGTAGCTCAATTTCTGTTGCTTTTGCTTCTGCTTGTCGAACATCAGGAGTGTAAATAGCATCTCGAGCTTCTTGTGCAGTATTGCCTCCGTAGATTCATTTTAAAACAGCGACAATATCTCCGTAATTGTCTTCATAATCACTTACAAAACTCGATTCAAGTTTGTTTTCTTTTGTTCTTGTTCCGTCTGGATTATTTACATATGTAAAAATAGTAGGCTTTGTACCATTTACTGTATTGAGATTTTGAGTATCTCTGACAAGTTTAGGGTTGAGCATTTTAATATCTTCCCATGCAGGACTTCCCTCTACGATTTTTGCATCTTTTACATCCTGTGCGAGTTGTGCAGGAGTCATTGAGGCATACATACTTGCTTTTGTATACCTGTTTTGAGCTATTTTATAAGATGGCAATGCTTTTTGTTCAGGGGTAACATCAATTCTATTGACGATATTATTGAACATATCTCATACTGTTGCTGGTCGCTCTGGTGTAACAATTTCTGCTTTTTTCTCAGTCTTTGGTGGAGGAGTTGTTTGAGTTGGTGCTTTCGGTGTCTCTGGAGTTGCTGGTGGGGTTTCAGTAGTAACAGCAGGAGTTACTTTTTTGGCTTCTACTTGTTGTACAATCTGTGGCACTTGTTCAGGTGTTGCTTGTGTTCAAACTTGTGGCACTTGCCCACTTGCAATCATCTCTTGTCTTTTTGCAATATTAGTTTGACGTTGTGCTTGGTTTATAGCCTCAGTTCCTGCTGTTCCAAGTTGTGCGGTATCATGAACGCTTGGAGTAATAGGAGGAGTTACTGAAGGAGTAGGAGGTTGTCATGCTACTGGAGCATTTGAAATGGCGGGAGTGAGAGCGTTTCTAGCATCTAGCATTGAAGCATTTGGATTTGTGGCTTGCAATTCCTTGCGTTTTGCCTGTAATTCTTGAAGTTGTGTAGCCATTAGTCTTTAAGTGATGAAGTAATCTCATTCTTTATTTTTTCAGATAATTCAATGTTTTCTTTTTCAAGTATTGCAATAATTTCGTTTGCATCTTCAATGGCTTCCTCTTTTTCTTTCTCTTTATCTTTAATTTCTTGCTTCATTTCAGCTATTTCACGCTTATTCTCCTCACTTTCTACCTTTGCAATGGCTTCAAGTGATTTTGCCATACTTTTTAAGTATTTTTCTATGTTTTTTAGTGATTCTTCCATGTTTTTAGAGTTATAAATAGTATATGAGAATTAGTATCATTTTCAATACATTATGGAAGATTTTTTAGTCTATTATAATCTATTGGCTCTGCATTTATTCATGGTATTTGTTGGAATACTGGAGTAAATGGTTCAAGTTGTGTATTTTTATAGCTTTTTATCATATAATGTTTTTATCATTTACAAACGAGCCTCCTATAAGAATATCTTGATAAAGTTTTGGAGTATATGCTGTACTTCACTTGTTAAGAACGAATTTGAATCGAATATAATTCCAGTCAGGGGTGTTTGTACCAAGTGCTGTCAATATTTCTTGTAAATCTATTCTTGCCCTCATTATTCAGTTAGAAAGTTCAGATATTGTTCGGATGTTTACATAATTGACTGAGTTCGTAAGCTCCATTATATTCGTTTGGCATTGTACTTGGATACTTGCTCATGTTTTTCACTCAGCAAGCTCATAACAGAATGAAATCACTTCAAGTGTTTTTTCAGCCCAAAGAGAAGAGGCATCATATGGCATTGTAACAATTTCTCATGTAGTTACATATCATCCATAAGTATAGAGTATAGAGTTTCATCATGACCTTGCTCAGAATAGATACGGTCAATCAACTGCAACGACATTTGTTGTATTGATAAGCTTTACGAATGGAGTAGGAAATCATGGTAAATCAGTTCCGTATCTGTAGACATTTACTCCGTCAATAATATAGAGGAAATCATCACGATAAATCGAACATCTAGCCGAGCTAGTAAGTGATTGCTTTTTTATCTTTTGGCTATCCATTCCATTTGTTTGGAAGAGTCCTGTATTTCCTACCCAATACATCTTTCCACCACTTCAAGCCATATCATAGAGAGAAATATCCTCTTTTGTGTGCGAGTAGCTTATTGAATAGACAGAGCCATCGTAAGCACATTGGTAGATAATTACATCAGGTCAAAGCTGTGTAAAGACGTAAAGAAGGTCATTGTAGTAGTAGATATTTTTTACTACTGCACCATATGGAATATTTGAAAGAACTGTCGAGACTGTTCAAGCATTATTGATTTGATAAATTATATTTTTAATGGCGTAGACAAGAGTATTTGTAGCCTGTGCAATAGCTGTGACAACTCATCCTGCGTGTGCTGTTGTGGCTTCAAGCGTAGATAAATCACTATTGAGTCTATATACGTTTGTTTGGTCGAGAACGTATACTTTCAGGGCAGAACTTGTATTGTATAAAAATCCTGCCTTACAATATCCTGTTCATCCAATAACTCAGTTTCTGCTTGTTGAGTTATAAAACACATTCCCACTTCCTAAATGAACGTAATTTGAGTCAGGAAGTGCGACAATATCAGTAATTTCATCGGTCGTTGTAAAACTTCAAATATTTACAAGTCATTCTGATAATTGTAAATATCTTGGGTTTTTAGATGGGTCAATTCAAAACGATGAAAGATACTTGTCTCATGTAGGGAGAAAAGTATCATCTGTTTCTCAATTGTAAAACGCATTAAAGCTGTGTTTCCAGTCCATATTTAGTTTGGTACGTTATATCATGCTGGCATTTGTCGGATTCTTGCACCTCTTTGGCGAGTATTGATAAGGTCAAGCATTCATGGAGCATATTTTCCATTTACATACTCTCAAAAGAGCTTTCCATGAAATCTTGCTTCTGATTCTTGTGCTTTATCAAACATTTGTCGTCTCTGGTATCCATATTGTTCAGCACCAAGAGCAATAAGTGGGTGATATTTCTTATGGATTTTGCCATTAAAAATGTCTGATTCAGCGGTTGAAGCTGTCAAATCAATAAGATTTTGGATTATATACATTCTTATATATCCAACTGTTGATGCTGTTGGAACTGGGAATATCATTATAGAATTATCCTGAATTGTATAGATTGGATTGCTTGTTGGTTGATGTTCTGCATACCAAGAAAAGTCTTTATCAAGTGATTGCATATCGACTTTTGTGGCTTTTGTATATATTCCGTCACCATAATCAATAGAAACCCCGAGGAGCTTGTTTGTTCCATCAAGGTTTCATGCTGTTGCAGAATATATAGTGTACTCTTTTTGTCATGCAACTGTTGGATCGTCTGTAGTTACTTCATTGTAAAAGAAATTCTCTCCTACAATTTCCGTGATGCAATCCTCTATGTAGTGATAGCTTTTATTCAAGTCTATAAGAGCAAGTGTATCAGAGAGATTTGCAGATGTTGCTCCAGTAAAGGAACGATATTCTGTAATTAGAGTTGCTCAGTTCATTGTGATGAAAGGTTAATGACTGGTTTGAGTTCCATGTCGTGTTCTTCAATAGATTGAATTTGTACATTATCAAGAAAGAATGTTACATGAGCATTGTCATTGTATTCTTCTCCATTAAGGAATGTTGTACACTCTCCGAGTGGAATAGTGACAATTTTATCTCCAGAGTTTACTATGGACATAAATTCATCCTTTGTAATATTAGCGAGATATGCACCAACTGATGTTTTAATTGTGATTTTTTTCATATTAAATTTTAGGTTTACGAGTAATGTTACGAGGCTTGATAACTGCTGGTTCAACTGGGTCTGCTTCTCATTCTACGACAGTTCCTTCAATCTCGTAGCTTGCAATCTCGCCACGCTTAATCATAAGCTCAGCAATTTCTTTTGTAGTTTCAACTTCGATTCCGAAGCGATTTACAATTTTTACAATCATGGTGTGTTAGTTAAGAATAAACTCACGAACTCCCCGAAGGGAATCCGCAGAGCTTACGCTTGGGTAACAAGAGAGAAGACACAAGAAGTCTTTGTACCTTTGTTAAGATAGAGAGAACCTGTACCAGTTGCCACATCAGTATCAATAAAGAGACATGATTTAGCGTAACCAGTTGTTGCGTCTGTTGGCTTTGTTGTACCTGAAACGAAGAGTTTATCTCCGTTCTCATCTCGAAGATAGATTACTTCGGTAGATGATTTATCAAATGGGAGTGCCATAGTTGAGTATAGTTAAGAGTTAATCAGTAATCTTGAGAGACATAAGTCGTTCAGCACCTTCAGAGAATACTTTAGCACCGAAGCGAGAAACTGCCTTCATAGAGTTGTTCCAGTTGTTTGCTTGAGTCTCATGACCGACAAATGTAACTTGTGGCTTAGTGATTGCAGCAAAACAGATTGGCTTTCCTTGACCTGCCATTCCCCAACGTGAAGTTGCAAGAACGAGGTTGTTAGACCAGTAAATTTTGATGTTATCGACCATACCGATTGTTCCTCCTGTAACTACTGCATCACCCATTGAAGTATCACGGATAAGCTCAGGAGCTTGGAGAAGGAGACGTTTTCTCTTAGGGTCAAGGATAATCCAACGATTTGAGTCTGGAAGATTAGCTTGATCCATCTTCATTCCAATTCCAGTGATGAAATCGTAAATGTTAGACTTAGAGAGAGTTACTGAGTTTGTACCACCTCCGTTTGATGCTGAAGTCATATCACTATCAGTAAACGTGATACCTGCATTTGTATATTGCCCCATAATAGAGTCATCATACGCAGATGCGAACGCTTCTACTGAATCCTGAATAACCTGAGAATCTGGAGAGACAGCAGTAATCTTGTAATCTTCCTCTGAAACACGAACTGAGAACGCCTTTCGGGTAGTTGGAGTAAATGTCTCATCAGACTGAGTAATATCTTGCTGTGGTACTTCATCGTAAGAAGAAGCGAGGTCAGAAAGAGTAATCTTTGCTTGACGTGGGAAATGAACAGTATCGACCTTGTTGAAGTTTCCTTCAAACTTTGTGTCGGCAATATACTTACCAACGAAGGCTTCACGAAGTTGGCTCTGGAGAACCGAACTATAGTATTCACCTTTAATCATTGTGTTAGACATGATAGTTTTGAATTAGTGTTAAAATTGTTTAACACATATTCGATTTTGAAACTATTTGAAGATAACTCATCCGTTCTTTGCTTTTGACTTTTCATTGTAAGCCTTTTGCTCAGATGCAGAAAGTTTGTCGTACTTGTCTATTGAGATTGGTGAAAATCCGCTTTCGCTAACTTTCTCACCATTTACGATAGGTTTTCCATAGACCTTTCTGTTTTCTTCTATTTCAGCATCTCAAGAGAGCATAGCAAACGCCTTTTCTCTTGTAACTTTCTTAGAAGCGGAGACCATAGCTTCAATCTCATCACGGAGTTCTTTTGCAGAAGGATTAGTTTTGTAAAAGTCTCTTTTATCAAGAAGTGCATCAAGTGCATCTTCAGATAAAGAAGTTTCGACTTGCTCTGGAGATTTCTTTTGTCCTTTTTCAAGCATAGCAATTTTCTTGTTAGCTTTTTTAAGAGACTCTGAATCCTTCCTGAGCTGTGCGAGTTCTTCCCATGTGAGCGTTTCATCATCAGAGGTTGTGTCCTCCTCTTGGTTGTCTTCCACTTCAGTTGCAACATCAGCTTGGACTTCCGTGTCGAGTTCTTCGACTGTTTCGTTTTGTGACATACGAATAAATGTTAAGAAGTAATTTTGAAGGGATTGCTTTAAACCCTAAAATGCAGTTTGGTGAGATTGCATGACTCTGTAAGAACAGTATATGAGATTGAATCTCACAATCAAGTTTTTCTATACTATCCTTCAGAAGCTACAATTTCGTTTTGTTTTTATTGATTTCGCTTGCCGATACTCTGTTTCTTGGTAAATCTATGAGTTCTTGGTAGAATTTTGCACGATTCGCGTTTTCTAGGTCTATTGATTCTGTTCATATTGATGCAAATGCTTTATCTTTTGCCCTAACAATTTCCTCTTTTACCATTGCCTCGAAGGAAAGGTAATCTTGGTTGGTTAGGAGTTGTTTTATTCGTGATGTTTCCATTACATAGATTGGTTAGTTGGGACTTGTGATTGTCCTTGCATCATCTGACTTGTCATCATTGCTTGATTTACACTTGCTCATGCTTGTTCTGCTCCTACTTCTCATGTCATTCCATTCATTCCTTGCTCCTGAAGTCTGATAGCTTCGTAGCGAGCTTTGAGGGCTTTGTCTTTGAGTTCGCTTGCATCTGCTGTGATAAGATAGTTGATATAAACTTGGTGGTCATCATCCATAGAATCCACGATTGCTCAAGCTTCCATTCATTCATTTACCATTGCAAGTTTTATCTCTGCACCTATTTCGTCTCCTGTTTTACTGATAATCTCATCTATCTGATTATCTGAAAAGTCTGCAAGTTCTGCCCACATTCTGTAATACTTACGTTTTTCTCCTTCACTTCTTGCTCATGCAATGAGTCCTTGTAGAATAACTGCCTTTTCTGCCTTATTGCTCTTGTCTTGTGAGAGAGCCGATGAACTCTTGATTTCTAGTGAGAGAAGCTCTTTGCCTACAAACTCATCTTTCTTGAATACATAGAACTCACGTGTTACTCCTTCATTGATGTTGATTTCTTTCTCTTCCGCACTCTTCATGTTAGCGAGGTATTGGCGATACCAGAGATACTTGAGCTTAAACTCTTCTCACCAAAGCATGATATTTTCCTCCAATTGGAATTGAATATTTGCGTTCTTTTGTGCCATTTCCTGTTCACCAAGAGTCTTGTTAGAATCAGAAAGCACTCCTTGTTGTGTAGACTCAGCTCCAAGAGCTTCTGTACCATTTCTTTTAAGAAGTGCAATCATCTCGCTTGGTATTCCGTTTGTTTGTTCACGAGGAACTTCTAGGATAATATCATTGAGGCTTTTAGCACTGTCTTTAATTGGTATATCCTTTCCTTCGATTGTTGGAGTGTTGAGAGAATCAGGGTCTTCAAGCTCTCAAGCACGAACAAGGCGATCACCCCCAAAAGTATTGCGATAAGCCATTGCAAGATACAAGTTGTACATTCTTGAGAGAATGCTTTGAGTATCTGCGAGAATATCCACGAGAGAAATTCCAAGAGGGAATCCGCTTACATAGATAGCGTATTGTAGCATTACAGGGAATGGAACAAGGCTTTCATCTTCTTTCTCTTCCTCTGTTACTGGTTTTAGGTATACAAGATTATGTAGAGCTGTTTTACTTTCGTTTGTAACTGCAATATATTTCTTTCCTTCGCGGATAAACATATGAATATACGTCTCAAACTCTTTGTTTGGAATATCATCTTCTAGAACTGTTGTCTTTCCTGTTGCATCATCTTTCGCGGAGTCGTTGAGAGTTACTGTTCGAGGGCTTGCTTTGTCTATGTTAGCATAACCAAGCTTTTTCATTTGGTGTTTCTGAAGATAAACCTCAGTAAATCCGCACCATCTATGGTCTTCTATTGTTGGTCATCCTTGAGGGTCAGGAATCCATGTCAAAGGGTCTACATTCTTGATTGTAGGACAAAGTGTGAACAAATTAAAAGGTCAGTTCATTTGAATACCGACTCCAATTTTGTCTATGTTCTCAAATGTTTGATAATCAATCTTATCAAGTCACATCTCTTTTCTATCGAATTTCCAAGCTCTATTAGCGTTCTTTGCTCTTTCTGTATCTCAAGTTCTTCGTCTAGTCCATTCTACTTTAGAGCGATTTGTATAGCGAATACTCATCTTCATTCTGAATGCCTGAAAGACTGTTCGTACTTGTATTTTGTTCTCATCTCTTGTAGGGTCAAAGAAGGTTTTTAAATCCTGTCTTTTCTGTTCTCTAATCGTTTCAATAGCATCCCAACCAATCAAATATTCTTGATTGATTTGCTTTAGTATTGAATCCTCAGACATTCAATAGAGTTTCATCGTATTTTTACTTAGTTACTTTTATTATAGGAATAATTCTCATAATGCAAATTTTTATAATAGTCATCACATTGAGCGGGTAACAGTTTTTCTAACTCATCAGGCTTTTAGTAAGAATGATGTGATTGCCTGGATGGAATATCCAAAGGAATCTGCTGTATGTCTTGCCACATTCTTTTCTGCTTCCTGCATCCAATCTCACACAGACTCATTCCATTTCTTTTTATAAGAACGGAGTATCTCAAGTGGCTTTTCACAGTTAGACTTATCAAACCAACAGTTCTGGAAGTTATCTCTTACATTATCGTGTCTATCGCTTATTGCTGTTCGTTCCAGTACTTTTACGTTATATCAAAGCTCTTTTAATTGCACTGCTCTTGTCTTGTGGTCATTCATAGACTCGACTTCTGCATCATGTGGCAAGAACATTGTTTCATACTTATATCCTCTTGGTCGTAGAACTTCGGAATCTATCTCTTTAATGGAAAACCCTATTCATGTAAACCAATCAATAAGGCGAAACTCTCTTCAATAGACTTGGAAAAACCATATATCCATATTGTCTCATCATCATGTTCATCATAAATCCCAAGCTGTATAAAGTGGAAGGTTCTTATCATAAGGAACTCTGCAACATCTTTGCTCTGCATAGACATTGTTAATCCACTTAGAATAGTAACTTCACTCAATAGATACCTTAAATGCCTCATCCGCATAAGAAGGGTATTCGCGAAACATATCATCCTTCAAGTCTTTCTTTTTGAGTTGCCACCATTTCATCTGAGCCTCATCGCACTCTATTCACTCGTCATCCTTTAGTATTCTAAAATAATCTTTTGTTTCTTGTGAAAGGACAAGCTCATCATCATAAACTCTGTATTCCTCTACTTGATGCCATGCAAAGAAGAAGAACTTGTATTCAAGTGCGTTCAACCTCTTTCATTCTGTCTGTAGCTTTTGTGATTCTATTGTTTTATCGTAGAAATCTCATTGTTTTCATTCTGCGGTACTTTCTATAAAAACATATCCTCATTGTGCAACTGATTCTGTAGCACCTGTATTTATTTCCTTTGCTCTCTCTGGAAATTTGGCACAAATCTTTCAGTACTCTGAAATATGTAAGTATTGAAGCGTTCATGAACGAAAAGAAACTGATACATAGATCGAGCTACCGTTATTAAACTCAAGGGTATCAGAAGAGTCTTTTACAAGCGGTCTTTCAATTCTTATCCATTCTGGTAGGTTATTGTAAGCAAAGCGAATCTTATTATCGAATATTGCTTTTGATTCATTTAATCCTTGTGCAATGACTCAGCAAGATATATTTGGATAGAATAACGCTTGGTCGAGCATTAGTATCTGAATCATCGTAGAGAATCAAAGTTGTCGAGCCTTTAGTATAAGGTTTCGATAGTGAAGGTTGTTTATGAGGTAAAGTTGGTATTCATTTGGTATGAATGGAACTTTTATACCCTGTTTGTCTTTAATGAAATAAAGCTTACCACTTGTAAGTCTCCATCTCCAATCTCAATAATGCTTTTTAATTAGCTCAGTCTCTGTCATTTGTAAGATTAGGTCTTTTAGCTCATATAGAATCTAGTATTTCTCAAAGTATTGATACGTTGGCTGTAGAGTTTCATTCCAACAATCTCTTTCTTTCCCAGTTATTCTTAGCAATATCATTTAAGTCTTTAACGTCTTTTACAGAGAGTTCATCCTTTTGACGTAGGGTATTAACTGTTTTACTTGTAATCTCTTCTATTCAGCTAATAATGGTGTCTAATCGCTCGATTTGCTTCCTTCATTTCTCACTGTTTGCGGTAAGTTGCGGTAACTCTTTGAGAATGTCTTGTACTGTATCTGCACTCACTTCGTATTCTGTTCCTTTGAGTTGCTCTGAAATATCATAACTGGACAATTCAATATTTCATATCTTAAGTTCAATGACCTTTGCTTTTACTTCCTCTGATGTTCTCTTTCAACGTGCCATGCAGTTATATTATTTAGGTTGCGAATAATTGCAAGTGTTATTCGTTAGAGTGGTTTATCTATTTAACGTACCTGAGCTTGTCTATGTATTCTTCCATTGCTTCAAGTAGCTCTTCTGTACTATCATAATCTCCTACTCCCATTCATTCTGTTACGCAGTATCAAACGAGAGTGTTGAATGCTTCATATCATTCTTCTTTCGATATGTTTGCATTATGCTTTCTCCATCATGAGTTTGCATTTGGCGAAATCCATATATTTTTAGCTTGATTATCCATAGTTATCTAACATAAGGATTATAGATTGGTCAGTTTGCTTTTGCTTCAATAGCTTTAATTACTTCTTTGATGTTCGGGATTTCGTTTCAAATCATAGCTATCTGGGTTATTTATTTAACATATCTAAGCTCTTCAATATATTCTTCCATAGCTTTTAATAGGTTTTTTGTAGTATAATCTCACTCTGCTAATCATTTTCACTGACAATATCAAACAAGCGTATTAAAAGCATCAAGAGCTTCTTGTCTTTGAGGATATATATATTGTACTTCTACTGATTTCTCGCTTTCAATTACACGAAAGAATTCTTTTACTTTGCTTTTATCATTCATAATGGTTATGGGTTATTGAGATTTTAATTCTAATTCTCTAATACGCTCTAAATATCGAATAGCTTCGTCATATATTTCCATAAGAGGCTCGTTGTTTTTAATTAGTGCCTCGTCTATTACTTGTTGCATTTGGTCGATTCTTTTGTGTGCATTATCGTTTTCTTGACTCAGTTCAAACAAGCAATTCATTATTGCATTGTTGTTAGCTGGATCGAGGTTATATTTAGCTATAAAAGCGTTGAATGCTTCTGTGTCTTGTGGTTTTGGGGTTTCAGCCATACGTTTTATTGTTAGAAAGTCTTGGTCGAATATTGACATTATCCATTAATTTCATAAATATCTAAACCATCTATTTGTACCTTTTTTATCTTTCTGTATTCGTGAGCAGATTCTAGGAAATCTAATACATTCATAGTGCTAGTATTGTATATAAATTTTGAGAAAATTCAAGTCTAGTTAGAAGTTAAATATGCAATATCACTCTGGCATTCAAAAGATTGGTTCGCGAAATACATAACGCACTTCTCTTGGCTCTAAGTGCCTTCCTGTTCTGGTTCATTTTACTACTTCGTATAGAGTAATCATATCGTATGGTTGAATATTCCTATCGTCTTTTCTAAATTCGAAGGTCTTTATTCATTGCTCTTGGAGTTGGTAATATTCAGTTTCAATATTAAGGTCAATGTGCTGTCTGGACATATTCTAATTGTTATAGGTAGGATTTAAATATTCACATGAAGTAGAGGTATTCAGAGTTCTTTGCAGACAGGTATCAAATCAGGGTTGTCATCAAACATCGCGATTATTTCGTATTGTTTTTGGAGTTTTCTCAATTCTTTAGATTTGAATATGTGATTTTTCTCGGCTGTTGAACCTTCTTGCATTATCAGTCTATCATAAAGGAAATTATTATTCATAAGCCACTCTCTTGTAACTTCTCAAAAGTCTTTCTTTTTCCTTCATGTCATTATGACTCTTATATCTCATCCCCAATAGTGTAAATGTTTGTAAATGTGAGTCATGCTTTCAATCTCTAGTTCTTCGCCATCGTGATTGTATGGATTCGCGGAGTCTCATAGCTCACATAAAGTTCAATCGAGATCGAAGATAATTGCTTTAGGTTTTTTCATATTACTTTTGGTAGTTATTATCTAAATTCGCTATATAATCCTCTACTTGTTTATCAGTAGCTTTTGGATTGTCTAGTAGGTCATTGAGTTGTATTCTGTATTTAAGGAGGTTTTGTTCTGTGAGTGTTGGATATTTTTGTAGGAGCTTCTCTGTTTGCATTCAAGAGCATATGTCTACTGAGAGAGATTTCATTATTTGATAGAGTTAAAAATTTTATTGTAGACCTTTCAAGCGAAAGAATCAGGCTCATGGTCTTTTATCATGTCGAATTTTATCTTGTCTCGTACTGTTTGAAAGAGTGTCATAGTAGTAAGTTAGTAGTTAGTTTGAAGGAGGTGGGGGGAGAGGCTTGAATTTCCACGTAAATCAATGAGCCGTTCTTCTAAGTCATCTGCAACACTGTCGAATATGGGATTTGTTGAATCAATGGGCTCTTTGTACGCAAGAAGCACTTTCCCAGTCACTATTTTGTTCACGAATCCATTTCAGAAATCCACCCACTTGGTAGTTTCTCAATAATTGCTTTCGCTTCTTTCAGTGCAATTATCTGTGCAGATAAAAGATTATCCAGATACGGAATAGCATCATTTTTCTCATCCTGTTTGTTTCTGATGAGTCAGTCGATAATGTCAGTAGCGTCTATGGCTGTTGTCATGGTATTTATGGGTTAGAGTGTATGAGGGCACTGTCAGGATTCTTTGTATTCAGCACACTCACAATTGTAGTATATCTTTCAATCGATCCCTATATAGCCTATTCTAATCTGTTTCATGGTATTTTTTCAAGTAAGGAGATAAGAGATTCGGGGTTTCAGGATTGATACTTGTTTATTGCAAATCATACGTGGGAAGCCCATAGGTATTTACTCAAGTCTTCATCTTTTGCATTGTCAATGTTCTTTCTTCACTTCATCTCACCCGACTATAGAAAATCACAAAGATAGGGCTTCTCTTTTCCAATTCTCTTCTTTGTTCTTATCAAATTCTTTTTTGTCCGTGAGCATATTCTTGTTCATTAGGTGGTAAAATCTGTCCAATAACTTCCTTATACAATATCTTTCTTACTCATGACATGAGCTTTTCTGATTTATTGTTGAGAGTATTTTCGAGTAGAGAGATAGTTGGTTCAGAGATTTCTAGCATTATTCAAGTCATAATTATTTTTTAAGTGATTCTATATAGTTTTTAGCCTCGATCTCGCTTGTAAAATCGCATAGCATTCAATCTTTTTTAAAACTCATCCAGCACGCAATTCTCTTATACTGTGGCACATAGATTGTTCTTTCAGAAAATCAAGAACTATTGTGTCATCTTGCTATCATTTTTTTGATTCGTGTGTCCATAAAAGTAATAAGTTAGTTAATCACTTGGTGATTGAATTAAAGAATAAAGAGTCATTGTATTGTGTCATTCAGGTCTATCTTCCAGAGAGAAATATCGTTACTAGCTTTAAATCAAACATGATTTACTTTTCCTTTCTCCCATTCTCAGTATTTTTTGAATCAGAGTTTTTGCCAAAAGAAGTTAGCATCTAAATCATTTCTGCATCTAAGGGTAAATCCTATACGCCCTGCTTGATTACAGAAGTCTTTACATACCGAGATAAGGGCTGTTCCGTATTTGAGTCGCCTTGCGTCATTTCTTATGCAAATTTGCTGTATCTTTGCGTACTTGCCGACTCACATTCAAGGAGTAATAAGAATGTAACCAACTGGGTCTTTATTATACTCGCAAATAAGTACAAAGAAGTTTCTTTTTCCTCCAAAGACATATTCATCCCAAATTGTCTTCTGAATGAATCCTACCGCGAATGAGTTTTCTTTCTGTAGCATATCTATAAATAGAAGGTCATTTATGTTACTATTCCTCACAATCAAGTCTCAATCCTGAAAAAGTACATTGAGTATTCATGTTGAGCAACTGAAGTTCTTTAGGTTCATTTTTTTGATTTATTATACCATTTCATTAAATTTCTTTTCAGCTCACTTTAGTGTTTTCCAGAATTTGATATTAGGTTAGTAAGAGTGAGCTAGGATAGTTGTTATTCCCTTAACTAAGAACAGTATATTCCAATTAGAGATATTTGCAAGTATTTTGTATTGACGTTTTCCATAAGTTAATTAAATAGTGAGAAAAATCCTTTCTGGTACTTAAAACAAAAATCAAACAATAAATCAGAGTATAAGCAGGAATAAATGAGTCTTCCAATTTTGGTAAAATGTTATTCTGTCGAGGATAGGCACTTTCTTTATGGCAGTATATTTATCACTCGCCAAGTCTTCAAATTCTCAACACCCACACTTTGGGTCTCAGTGTAGCCACCAATCACTCCAAGTTCAATCTTTGAATTGTACTATGTAAAATGGTCGAGTTTCTATTTCAAAGAATGGGGTTTTTATTATTCAATTTTTAATTGAGAACATAGTATTATAGTTTAGAAATTATTTATTATCAATTGCTTCATTCATTTTGTCTCTTATTCTATTTCTTCTTGTGATATATTGTCATAAGTTTCAATAATATGTTCATTCTCTTTCATCATTTTCTATCATGGATAATATATGTGTTATTTCAGAAGTTGTGAGTGTGACTTTCATAGTATTATAGTTTAGAAAGTATATGAATAATCCATCTTCCCTCCAGCATTCATAATATTCTTCTTTCAGCATCATTCACAATATAATTTGTATCAGTATATGCTTTTATGTCAGCAAGAATAACACTCTTCCATTCAAATATGAGCGTATATTGGATTTTTCAATACTTTTCACTCTAGCTCATTTCTCATAATTTCAACAAATGGCTTTAGTCTACTCATTAAGTCATTAGTATGAATTATAGGTGGAAGAATATCTGATTCTTTTGAATAAGCGTAATCAATAAGAGTATTGAGTGCTTCGTATGCTTGTTGTGGTGTAGTCATTTATAGTAAAAAGTAAAGAAGTAAAACCAATGATATAAGAGATAATCATGGAAGAAGAAACAAAATAAGCAACTTGTATTTAGTGTTCATATTATTTTATTAGTTTAATAAGTGCTTCTCAAATTGAGAGTACACAGAATCAATATCATGTAGTTCATTCTATATTGCACAAATATTTATTTCAATCTTTCTTAATATAGATACTTTCTCAATCTTTTAGTTCTATTAAATCAGTAAACATAGCTTCCAAAGCATCTTTATTGAGATAAATATGTCAAACTGCGTCATTTCCTACTGGAAAGTCTAGTATATATGGATCATGCTGTACTGATGAAGAAGGGTGTGAAAATATCATAAAATGTAAAATTAAAAAGTTAAAGTCTTGCCATAAGCATCCGTATCCGTATTTTTAGCAAAGCATCTTTTATTGGGCTATGTAATTGTTGGTATGATAACTCAGATAGTGCTTGTTGTTCTATTTGTTTCCATTTTAAGAGTAGTATTCTTCATCTTTCCTTTGTTTCTCTACCCATAATTTGATTCATTCGTAAGTTATTGATTCTCTTTGTTGTTTTGTCATGTTTGCAATCATTGTTTTGAATCTCGTTTGTATGTATGGTTCGATCTTCGGTATTACAAAGTGAATATACCTGTCTATTATATCCGATTTTCAGTATTTTGCTACTTGATAATCAGTCAATACTTCATCTTTAGAAGTCATTATATCGACCTTTTGTCTTCTAGCACTCTGCAAATCTTCAAGCGTACATTCTTTGTAGTGTCTGTTACCTTCATTGTCCTGAATCCAGCAAAGTGGTTGTTGTGTTATAAGTTCCATATTTGTAAGTTAGAAAATATCTCTTTTTGGCGCTACCGATTTTTGGTAGGTTTCTTTTTTCCTACTCATCCAAGTGGCAAAGCGTTTTTTAAGCTCAAAAGTCTTTTCTCATTCAGCTCGTATCTTTCAAGTTTTTCACTTTTCCGACCAATACATACAAAACTTAATCCATTCTTCCCTGTAGTTTTCTGCATAGTCAGGTATTTCTGTTTCTATTTCGTATCATCTAAGGTAATCCATTGTTTGCGAATATTCGTTTGGTTGCAACGCAACAATCTCTGTTTTACTTTCTTTTTCTTTAATTTCCTTTCTTTTCCTTTCTTTTATAGTATTACTATCGTAATTCGTTTGTAATACGTTCGTATTTTCTTTCTTCTTTTTATCCCATCTTTTCTGTATAGACTCGCGAGCTTTATCTGATTTTTCTTGCCTCTCTTTCAATCTATCTAAAATACTATTCGACCAAAAGTTTTTCTTATCTTGTTTAAATAATCAAAAATCTTCTACTACTCATTTTACTATATTTTCTTGCGTTCGTAATTCAAATGTAATACGTTCGTATTCATTTACGTTTAAATATCATCATTCTTCATAGAGCATTTCTATGATACACCAATATACACCTATCCCCGTAACTCAATACTTCATCATAACTTTCACAAGTTTTCAATCATTCCTTGCGTTATAATCATGCGAAAAATAAAATGTTTCTTTCATACTATATTTTGTTAGATTTTCTAGAATTACAAGATTTACATAGTATCTGCAAGTTATTTATATCATCACTTCATCACTTAGAAACGGGAAATATGTAATCTATTGTCAATTCATCCTTGCTGTTACATTGAACGCATGAGAAATTGTATTTGTGCTTTAACTTTTCCAATATTTCCTTGTATCACTTTATTTGTACTCTATTTTTTCTGTTATGATTCGATTCGATCATCGATTTGTAGATGATATGTATAATTCATCCTCAGCAATATTTACTTATCTTGTATATTTCTTCCGATAGAGAAATTATACAATCCTGACATATTTTTTTATTGAGAAATAATAAGAAAGATTCTCAGAGAGTTTCATATATTTCTTTTTCACAGAGTGAACATGGTGTATTCATAAATAAAAACCCGTTTTAACCCCCAAGGCTGACTTTGCGAGCTAGACCTTAGGAATCAAAACGGATTGTTATTTTGCAAAGTCATTTACCTAGCTCGCATGAACCCATTATAATAGAAACTATCTAAAAAATCAAGCTAAAAATAAAAAATCCCTCTTTCGAGAGATTAGTAGAGAGTACACAACGGATTGCTTACTCAGGGTGTATCTTTATTATATAGAATATTTGAGAAAGTAAAATAAAAAAATCCCAGCTTTTTAATTTTTCACGTTTTACAGAACTGTCAAGCGAAATATTGTAAAATATCTTGCAATATATGAAATAATCTATTGCTTTTCTTTGCCTTTTGAATACAATGAATTGTACTTATGCACTTAAAAAGAAAAGGGTGAATACATAATCAAAATACTATTATCGAGTGAGAAAGATTTTGAATGCTCACAGTATTAAAGCAGGTTCATCATGAATGGTATCAAGGAAAAAGAGTTGAATGTAAATGTGATTGCTGAAACAGTAAGGTCTATTCCTTTTATATGCTTTTGAATGGAGCTAGAACACATTGTGGTTGCATGAATAGAAAGAAGTATCCACCACATTGGAAAAACTTCTACTCAAGATTTAATAACATGAATGATAGATGTGGCAATCCAAAGAGTAAAGCTTACAAGTATTATGGTGCAAGGTGAATTAAAGTTGAATGGGAAAATGTAGAAGACTTTTATAGAGATATGCTACCTACCTATAAAGAATGACTCCATTTAGATCGGATTGATACATACTGAAATTATAGCAAAGAGAACTGTCGTTGGGTAACTATTGCTGAAAATAATAGGAATCGTAGAAGTAATATCCTTTATAAATGAAAATGTCTAATGGATTGGTGCAAAGATAAGTGACTTAAATATGCAACAATACAATCTCGGATAACTGCTGGATGGGACATAGAGCAAGCATTAAATACTCCAATAATAAAATGTTCAAAATAAGTATTCAATAACGTAAAAAACATGGCAAATCTGCAAGCAAGTCTCGATAAATTCCTAAAAGAAAGAGAGGAAATACACAAGAAGTTAAAACCACTAAAGGAATTACAAAAACCCTTATCTAAGCGATTAATGCAGGTTACAAGGAATATCCAAACTCTGAAATATAAGATTCGTCAAGACGAAATACAATAGAATATCTTGTTTTTATAGATAAGTATGCTATACTGTCTCTCGTAATAACGACACGCCAACTCAGGCTTCACTCAGTGAATACAAACAATAGAGACGTTACTTACAATCTATTTTATCTCATTTAAATCCTTTATATATGAAGAAAACACAAAAAATCTTGGATGCTCTCGCATTTATTGAAAATCTCAATATGACGTGCGATGAACTAGATAGACTTACTTCGGAAGTAGAAGATTTAAGAGGTAGTGATTATGAGTCAGAGTTTGAGGACATCGGAGACGACAGTGATAATTTGAGGGAGTTTAATTCTTAATTTTTTAATCTATGTACGAAGACTTTGAAGATATGGCAACATTCGAGCCAATAGAGGATAATTTTCCTACAATTGACGATATTTACTAAATATTTCCTTTTATGACAATCGAATCTATGCAACAATGAATTGAATACAAGCCTATATATGTTGGGTGAGAAATGATACTAATTAAGAAATAAAATATGAATTATACAGAAACAGATTTGAAATTATTTGAACTCTTTGCGAATAAAGAGCTTACTCCATGATGTATTGTCTATTTCAAATGAACAAAAAAGAGTGCATACTTCAAATTTTTATATATGGAAGCAGATGAGCCAATAAAGGGGATATACGATAGGGCATGGTATATTGGACAGGATTTAGAGAACAAGAAAGACTGCAATGGAGCTAATGTGAGAAAATACGTTTGACCTGACTGCTTTATCAAATGACACGAACCAACTATCACAGATATTTTTCGAGTCGCACAAGATAAATGATTTACGTTCGACTTAATAAACTTTTGAACGAAAAAACCAAGATTGACTTCTCTCATACCAAGCAACGAAAATTTCAATATTCCATACAATCCAACAATTTCTTTTCTTAAACAGTCAGAAGCCACAAAAGAACAACTAATAAAACTATTCTCATAATAGAATACAGTATAATCCGCAAGGAACTAGACGAGCTTTTCTCACTCGTAGGAAGCAATGAAAAGGCGTACCAACTCATTTTATAGGCTTGTAGTCTCAGTTACCAGTTAGGAAGGGAATCTAATTTAAAATAAACTATGTCATACTTACCAAAAGATTACGTTCGTGTAGTAAAACGTCTACAAGAATACCACGCTGAACATACAGACACGATGTCCATTGATACAAATTACGAACTTCAATGAGAGTTTGTAATATTCAAAGCAACTGTCATTACCAAGAAATGAACTTTCACAGGCTCTTCATTTTGAAGAACAGCTAAGGAAAAGGCATTCGAAAAACTCGAAACAGTAGCAGTTTGACGTGCTTTGGCATTTGCTTGATACTCCGCAACTGAGGATATTGCCTCACAAGAGGAAATGGAAAAGTACAATGAGAACACAAAGATGGAAACCAAACTTTGAGATATTCTTGATTCTATGGAAATAGAAGATGATATTGAACACGTCAAGACACTATTTGAACAATGACTTGAATTGTGCGTTACTGAAAAAATGAAAGATGTTCTGATTATTGCAAAGGATAAAGCAAAGAAACGCCTTGAAAGTATACCTAATACTATAAAAAATATTGCTAACAACTAACTATGGATAAAATATATATTTGAAAAGTAGACGTGAAGGAATGAAAATACTGAGAATTAGTCTCAATATCTTTTTGACCACAAGATTTTGATAAATTCGAGAACCTAAAAAATCAAAATTGATGGATTACTCTTAATTTGAAAGACAAGAAAGATTGAGGAAAGTATCTCGAAGTTTTCGTTCGTGATAGTAAGCCAGAAGCGCCAAAGTACGATAATAAAGATATACCTTTCTAATATGGACACTCACTTCCTGAAAATAACAGGCAAAATGAACATCCCGAAAGAACTCGAAGTAGATAAATCATATACCATAGCACTTGACTGAGCCTGTACAGACACTACAAAAAAGAGTAACCAAGATGGAACGTATACCTTTGTACATTCTTTCCAGTGAATCCACTGTATGATAAACTCTGAACTTTGAGAACGAATACTTGCGAAGGATACAAGATCGAACTCTACGAAGTTGCGTGCCTCTCTTAAATGGAAATACGACAATACTCATGAACTCTACTCTAAGTACGATAGCTTTGAAAACTTCTATGATTTATTTTTTATACAGATACATAGAAAAATGGATTGGTTAATTTCTGAAATACCTAACAATTAAAAGATATGGACGATAAAACAAAGAAACAGATATTCATGATTCTCGACCAACTAGAACTAGAAGCAAGAAAATCGCACAATAGAACTGACTTCTTGGATTGATGTGAAGCTTGAACTATTTACTACTTACGAAAGGCTCGCGAAAAAATTAACTTACTTTAAATATGAATTATACAATGCTGGAATCTGAAAGTATAACTTGGCTGGAGGACAGTGTGCAAAATCATCTAAACAAATGATGGAAACTCACATGATGAATCTCTACAAGTATTTGCTTATGAGAAGGCGGATGAATTATTTGGAACTATTGCCAAGCTTTATTTATGGAAGATAACGAATAATTTATGAAAGACTCCTATCCATTCAAGACACCACAACCAAAAGAATACGCCTATATTAACTGAAAGCGTGTCCATATTTCTGAATTTGACGATCCTTTTAACTAAAATAATATGCACTACGAAATCCTTAGTTTCGCTTGTCTCAGTAGCAAGCACTGAGCTGACATACCATGAATAAATAACTGAGCTTGTCAGTGTTGAAATTGTAAAGTCAGAGTACGACACCACAGAGGGAAAAATGAATATCACGACTACGTTTTTGATGTAGCAGAGGTACTGAGAATAAAAGATGAGATTAAAAAATTAACCAAGTAAACTATGCCCCTAGTATCCCTCCACCATCAAAACAAAGCTACAATAACTAAATAACAATTAAAACATGGCTAATATACAACAAAGACTCGAAAGAGAACTCAAAAGACGTGAAGAACTACACAATATTCTTAAAGAACTAGATAAACCAAAAAAACCTTATTTAAGAGAACAGTATCTTGTTAATAGGCGGATTGCAAATCTATCTTATTTACTTAGAAAAGAACAATGAATAATATGATAAATCAAGTGATACATGGGGATTGTTTGGAAGTTATGAAATACATACCTGATGGTAGTATTGACGCAATCATTACTGACCCTCCATACTGATAAATTGAACAACTGCTTGTAAGTGGGATTCTGTGATTCCTTTTGAACCCATGTGGAATGAGCTAAAAAGAATCATAAAACCAAATGGAGCTATTGTGCTTTTTTGAAGTGAACCATTCTCTTCTGCTTTACGAATGAGTAATTTAAAAATGTATAAGTATGATTGGATATGGGAGAAAAATATTTGAACAAATTTTATGAACGTGAAGAAGCAACCAAATAGAAGCTATGAGAAGATTATTGTTTTTTACAGAAAACAACCAACATATAATCCACAAATGATAGAATGAAAACCGTATAGGGATAATAGGAAAACAGATCAAAGAACAAAGACGGAGGCGATATGAAGTAGAGCAAAATACATACAACAAGATAATAATTGATACCGTTACCCAAATTGAACAATACATATCTCATCAAGAAATAACAATCCACTCCACCCTACTCAAAAACCAGTAGCACTTATAGAATATCTTATAAAAACATACACGAATGAGTGAGAGACAGTTTTGGACTTTACAGCCTAATCCTGAACCACTGGAGTGGCTTGTATAAATACTAGCAGAAACTATATCCTTATCGAAAAAGAACAAGAATATATTGATATAATCAACCAAAGAATAAGCAACGTCAAGTGAATTTAAAAGAAATATTTGATTTCCATTACGAAATAGTATATAATATCTTTGTAAGTTAGAGAAAAACATAGCGAGACGTCTTCACAGCAAGATACGCTAGACTCGAAAGTTACATGGTTACAGCTTTAGCCTCAGAGACTATTGTATACCTTCGTATTGGTCATGGTCGATAATAGTCTCACTCTTTATTTCCTCACATACAAATATGCTCACTCGTATAAAATTCATATCTATTTACTTCCTCTTTGTTATCTTTATGCTTTGGCTTATTAGCTGAGAAGTGAAGAAGACAGGAGAACAAATGAGAGCCTATGAGTGTGATGGCTACTCTGCAAATACTGAAATCGCTCCAGATTATTGCTTTTAACTTTATATTTATGCTTACTGCAATCAGACATGGGGATACAGCCCTCGTAAAAATTGATAAACTTCCAGATTGACTCACAAAATCTAAAACTAGAATCTTCCTCGCAGGAAAAAATAACAATCATGAAATTTCCAAAGGTGATTTGTATATTACAAAAGACCCAAATACTCTTCGTGATAATGAGTTTCACTATGGCTACCTTGTGGCTAAAGATACTACTCTCATCCATAACGAACATTCCACAATGAGCGATGAGAACAGAAATGCTCTTATTCCTGACTGAGTTTACGAGCTATACAAGCAAAAGGAGAACGTGAATGGTACTTTCAAGGTGGTGTTGGATTAATCTTATAACTTTTTAATATGTCAAAACTCGAAAAACTCACGAAAGAACAAGAAGCACAAATGCAAGTGTTTCGCGACAAGTACATTGATAACTTCAAGTCTTGTAAACGTCCTGAAAAAAGGAAAATCAAGAAAGGAATTGATATGATTTACAAGCTCGCAGGATATAAAAATCCTAAAATTATCTATGTAAAATCTCCTCTAGGCGCTCAGTTACTTGCTAACATTCTAAAAGATAAAGAATTGTCGGCTAGTGTTGGGGATAGTGTTAGGGATAGTGTTTGGGATAGTGTTTGGGATAGTGTTGGGGATAGTGTTGGGGATAGTGTTAGGGATAGTGTTTGGGCTAGTGTTAGGGATAGTGTTTGGGATAGTGTTAGGGCTAGTGTTAGGGATAGTGTTTGGGATAG
>ERZ724505.212-NODE-212-length-39671-cov-6.861041_pt1 | contig 39671 bp, 72 predicted proteins | sample MGYA00376038_ERZ724505 | MGnify/ENA primary metagenome ERZ724505 (study PRJEB28724, sample SAMN07190884) | wastewater metagenome | isolation source: effluent of sewage treatment plant in Hong Hong | place: Hong Kong | collected 2016-03-17 ... | reverse complement strand
TCGACACAGACGATTATCAATCCCTCGCCCTCGCAATTCTTCGTGCGGCGAGTGCGGTGCTGAAAGCGAGAGGAGAAGAGTGATGGACATGATTGAAGTGGAAAAGGAAATTGCAAGGGCAACTCAACAACTCCGCGCCGAACTCGCCGCCGCGCAAGCGACGATAGCGGATATGCGGGAGGCGCTAGAGGAGATCGGAAACACGGCATGCGGAGAAGCATCCCATCAGTACATCGCGCTTACTGCCCTCGCCCTCCCCACCAACCTAGACGCGCTGCATGAAGTGAGAGCGCAGACCGTGGAGAAGCTGATGGATACTCCGTTCTTTAGTGAGGACCAGAAAGAGTATCTAGCAGGTGTGGCAGCAGCACACCGGGCGATTTCCGAACAATAACAAGGATTGAATGATGAAAGCAACATTGATTTGGGCATTATGGATTGCATCTGGTGGGTCTGTTAATGGTGGTTATCTGAGACAACCGTCCATCGCGGCATATTTCCAATCTGAGAAGGAATGTGTCCGTGTTTTGGAGTTGGTACATCCTCAGACACGCTGGGCACAATGTATTCAAGCGGAGTATGTAAAATGATTTATCTCGATCTTGACGGTGTCTTTGCCGACTTTGACAAAAAGTTGAAGGAACTGAATATCACTCCTCGTCATCCAGACCGGTGGAAGGTTATTGAGCAAGTGGATAATTTCTTCCTTCATCTGCATGTGATTGATCGGTCGAAGGAACTGTTTGACACTATCTACTATGGTACACATGATAATGTAGCCATATTAACTGCAGCTCCTAAACCCACTCAGAAACTGAAAACCGCAGTTGAAGACAAAGTCCACTGGGTCCGCAAGCATCTCCATCGGAACGTGCCTGTCATCGTTACAGACGGTTGGGAGAATAAGATCAAGTATCATTATGACGGTGATATTTTGATTGATGATATGCAACGGAACATTGATCATTGGCAATCTGTCGGTGGTCGAGGTATCTGTCACGTGTCTGGTGATAATAAAACCACACTGTCTGCTCTAAGCAAATTGTTAAATAATATCTAACAAAATCAACAGTTTAGGCAGTCCTAGACATATTATTCTTTTCTGATATAATTGATTACATAATTTGGGAGATGTGATAGTGTTTAAAATGATTTTGGTGTTTATGGTTATGACTGGCACCTTGCACCTCGCATATCTGGCTTGGTCTTCCTTCACAAACAAGGAAAAGATCGGAGTCATGAAAAGTTTTGGCTATGCCGCTCTGGTATCGGCCGTTGCAGTTGTTGTTCTTTCTGTTATTGTTATTCTCTTTTAAAGGAAATTGATTATGAAAAAGTTTGCGAAGATGTCTCTCATTGCCGCTGCCGTTATGTCGACCATGGCATGTACCCGAATCGAAACCGGTGAGGTCGGTGTTCGTGTTGATATGTCGAAACAGGTGCAAGGGTCGGAGCTGATGCCCGGTTCCTGGAACCAAACCCTGATTGGTGATGTTCTTACCTTCCCGGTCAAAGACGTTACGGTGGCAATCGACAACAAGACACCGATGACGGCCGACAACTCCGCACTTGAGGACTTTGACTTCAATCTGGTCTATTCGATCAATCCGTCCAGTGTCGCCGAGCTGTATTCCAAGAAGGCGCGCTCATTCCACTATTACGATGATAAGAGCCGGGATACCTACCTGATGTTCAATTACCTGGTGACTCTGGCAAACAATGCATCATACAAGGCAGTTCGCAAATTCAAGTCACTGGAGGTTGCAGATAACCGTCAGGTCATTGAAGCAGAGATTGTTAAGACCGTTAACGATGGTCTGAAAGCAGAGGGACTTGAAAAAGACCTCCAAGTATCCGTCGTCCAGATCCGCAACATTCAACCCAACAAACAGATCCTGGCGGCTGCTACGGAATATGTTCGTAGTCAGAACGAGCTGAAGATCAAGGAAAACGAGGTCGCAATTGCCAAGAAGGAAGCCGAACGTATGGCGGCCCTGGCAAACCAATCCTCGCAGAGTATCGAGTTCATGCGTGCACAAGCAGCTCTGAACATCTCTGAGGGTGTAAAATTGGGGAAAGTTCAGACAATTCTAATTCCACATTCTATGACTATGTTTGGCGGAGTGCAAACCAACCGTTAAACTCAACTCGTTTGCAACCGGTAATTGGTGCGCCGTTATTTGAATAGCTTTTCATCAACTGTGCATATGGTAGATTATTTTCCAAACACAGTTGATGAAAATTGCCGTTGGCTATATAAAGTAAAGAGCCGCTATCATTATAAATATGGAATATTTTTGCATTTGGGTGTTTGTCTTTTTGCTGTGATCCCCTCAACCTTCTTGTTTCAATTGATTTTATTATCTGTTTTTGTTTTATCGTTAATCCCGTTTCTGGATCTATTTTTTTCAATGTTTCTTTAAGTTTCAATCCGGAAAGCTGAGCATTTGTTAACCCTGTTTCTGAATCTATTGTATTCTTTGTTATAGAACCTTTCAATCCAGAAAGCTGAGCATTTGTTAACCCTGTTTCTGAATCTATTGTATTCTTTGTGTTTGAGCATTTTATACCAGCCAATTGAGCATTTGTTAACCCTGTTTCTGAATCTATTGTATTCTTTGTTATAGATGATTTCTTGCCACCAATAATATTCGAATTATTTTTTAGCTTTGTTTCGTTTGCTTTTATCGCACCGGTTTTATACGATCCGTTTTTAATTTTGGTATCGATAGATTTTTTGGAAGTTTCTTGAGCATTTGTTAAACCTGTTTCTGGATTAATCTTTTTTCTGGCTATCGAAATATTTCTCTTGGTTTCATCTGAAATTTTTCTGCCCTTCTTTGATTTGAATTTTTTATTACCAACGTTCGGTTCTATATAATACCCATTAAGACAAAGCGGATTATCAATGTTTTCTTTAATCAACTGTTGTTCGAACCAATAAGCGTCGTCTCCAGAGTTTTCAGAGAAAAACACTGCAATAATATATGGTGTAAATTGTTCAAAAATTGGTTTAACTTTTAAAGATGATGTTTTATACTTAACTATATCTTCCTCCGGTGAAAGTTTATTTGCTTCTCTATAACCAATATAGAACTCATTTGTTTCTTGATTAATAACTTTATACACATATGGATAATTTTTCATAGGGTCTCCTGATGTTTCATATATCTATTTATAAGTTTCTCACTTTTGAGGTTCAGACGATTGTTGTTCCGTCGAACTTCAATGCACTGATGCTGGGTAAGTGATGAAACAGAAAATCATCATCGGAATTGCCTGTGATGGTTTTCGGCTGACTCAGGTCGACGAAGCAGGTAATGTGGTACAATCGTGCTTCGTTGACCAAGAAGAGACAGTGGATGAAGCAGTTGGATCATTTTTCAAGAACCTGGGTTTTGACGTTGAAGTTCAGGAGGAATATTAATGTTTAAAACAAATCAAGATAGCGAAATTTCAAAACAAAAATTTGGTGTTGGGAGTACAGTTACCGGCGGCCAACAATCGTGGTTGGTGATCGGTTCAACTGATTCCAGTGGAAAACGTGTAGGTTTGGTTAATTTGGATACATTTGAATTTGTCGGTTGGTCGAGAGGGTTTGTTTCTGATCTCAATTTCTTGACCCAACAAGAGGCCAGAATGCTCGTTGATAGTACTGTTGGAAATAAGTATCAATGGACATTTACAGATTTTGATTTAGTCTCTGAAGGATTGAAAAATGACATTACTAGATGAAATTGAAGCATTTAAGCAGAATGTTAATCCATTGATCCCTCGATATAAAGCATATATTGCAGACAAAACGATCCCGCTTGAAGACCGGATGGCTGTCTTCCGAGCTGCACCATATGAGTGGAAGGATCATCAATCGTGGATTGTTCATTTCGATTCCGAAAAGCTGTTGGAGGGCGGGGAAATCTTTTGGTATGATGATTTCTACGTTGAGCGTCATGAGACAGTGGATGTATATGACTTCATTGTTGCACGGCTTGATGATTGGCTTACTGAAAATGACTACGAACCAGAAGATATTGCAAAAATTATGACTGCATTCAAAGAAGAGATGTTGGAAAAGAATCTCGGTTCATTTGTTTTTGATTGGTAAGCAACATGATCAAGATTAGAACTGAGCGAGTAGTCTCTGTACAAGATTGGGATGAACTTGTTGAAAAAACATACAAACGACCATATTGCTTCCAACAACAAGATGGGTGTAAGGAAAGACAGCGAGTTTATATTAATGTGCCGACAAAGCATCCGATGGACTTCGAAGCAATTGAAGTTCCTGAAGAAGTCAATCATCCTGACATGGGTGTCAGTTTTGCCGCATGGCTGGAGCGTGATCCTGATAAAATGATCAAGAGTGAGCATGGATTTGACTTCACTAAAATGTGGTGGCATCGGAACTTCTATCCAGATGTTGAGATGATCATCAATGATCTATACTCCAAGGGTCTCTTGCCTGAAGGTGAACTCACAATTGATATTGATTGGTAAACTGAAATGAAAATTGAATACTATACACCAAAGCAAGCAGCTAAGCCTAACACGCACGTCCCGAAAGCAGGAACAGTGTTCAAGGTTAACAAAAACGGGCAATATGAGTATTACATCACCGTGAAGCGCAACAGTGACTCGACCGTGATTGGTGTCTCGTTGATTACTGGTCTGGAGAAGCGTTGGGTATTGGAGGAATCGGAATATAGGAAAGATTCGACTCCGTTCTATGACTGCCCTTCCGCAAAACTGTTGGTTGTGAATGAAGGCTAAGATTTCATATCACAACGGATATTGGTGGTGTCGCCGGATGGGAATTACCGGGCAAGGCACATCACCTGTATCTGCGTGGAATGACTATATATCATTGTACCGCCAGTTTGTCCGTACCATTAATGTACCACAGGATTTCATTAGACAGAGAATAAGATATGGGTAAGATTGATGTATCCAGGCTGCAGCATCAGAGGTACTATTTGTATCGGGTAAACAACCCTGGTCCAGAATCCACCGTCTCGTACAGGACCAGCACTGGCGGTTGGGATGAGGATTTCAACAAGGCAATGCTATGGAACGATATTGATGTGGCTCGTTCAAAGGGTGTAAAAGAATTTGAATCATCTGCATCATGGAGAGCAGCAACCGGAACAAAGCTGAGTTTTTGTGTTGGCTCTGTGACGGTTGAAATCAATCCGTATATTGCCCAGATTGTGGCAACTGACTTTTTGAAAGACAAAGACAATGTTTGATACAGAAAACATCCGCCGATGGAAATCACTGAAGGTGGATATTGAGAAAAACTGGGATAAGACTGAAGTCACCAGTGGAATGTATACAGGAAGTTTGATCACTTGGGCTCAACCTAACGGTCGCCGAATGCAGATTGAGGTGACTGCCAAAACAATGAAACTTTCCCAAAAGTCATACTCACCTTCCAACACAATTATCAAAGATGAGAACGGCGAAATCATATCGGAATCACTTATCAATCTGGATTATATTGAAGGACAGTTTATTCTTTATGACTTCAAGAGACTGATTAAAGCAAAACGAAAGTCCAATCTTGAAAAAGAGAAGCAGACGAAGCGAGATAAGGAAGATCAAGCAAAATTGAAAAATATCTCCGATTTTGATAGACTATTATTGGATGATGAATCTAGAAAACTATTTGAGGTAATGAAATCGTGACTGAGCTAAAAGATGCACTCAAAAAGGGCGTGGTACAGGTTACATTCACCAAAGCGGACGGAGCGGTCAGAACCATGCTCTGCACGCTGAATCCCGATCTGATCAAACAGGCGATCGGAGAATCCGATACGGCAAAGGTTAAACAGGATCCACCGGGCCTCTATACCGTGGTTGATGTTGAGCTGAATGCCTGGAGACGATTCAAAGAGGTGAATGTTGTATCATGGTCAAACCAGTGAATGTTCTGTTTTTGGATCTCGACGGTCCGGTGTTTCCTGACAGGTACATCAGATGCTGTCCGGAACAATCTGCTATTCCGCAATCGTTAAAAAACATTGAGGGGATTACATATTGGAAAATGGATCCAATGTCTGTCTCCATGCTGAACAGGCTATATGACATTCATAAATTCAAGACTGTCATCTCATCAACTTGGAGACGGTTCGTTAACAAAGAGCAGATGCAAGCCCTGTTCGCTGAAAATGACTTGGAGCTACAGCTACACGATGAATGGATGACACCAATCTCGTCATATCACTGCCGACACGGGGAAATCAAGACCTGGTTGGATATGAACGAAGTGAATGACTATATGGCAATTGATGACAACGAAAGCGGCCACCACTTGGATATCATCATGCCGGCAGATAAAATAGTCATGGTTAACATTGAATTTGGTATATCCACTGACAATTTCATGAAGATGCTGAGAATTGTCAGTAAGTGGGAAGGTATCGAACCGAAGAAAATTGTCAGAAACCTGTGGTGATAAATAGTATATGTATTGAAATTAGGATCACCAATGAAAACATATAACATACTGTGTGAAGAGTTGTTTCACCAAGAGATGAAGAGTCTGATTCATCCGGATTATCATAAATCAGCTAGATTCTTCAAATCTGGCAAAACATCCGTTGCTGACATCAAGACCAAGAAAACCACAGATCATGACGCAAAGGAGAAGATTCATAATCATCTGACACAGAACGGATATAAGTATAATCCAGTTCTGAGTGATCCAAGTATGCAGTGTTATGAGCATCAATCCGGTAAAAAGATGTGGGTCACTCAGCACAAAGGTCGAATTGTGCTAGATCATGAATGAAAAGGAAGAGAAATGTCTGAAATCTTATTGGATGTACTTCATTATATTCTTGTTGGTTTTGGTTCTATGTGGTTGCTCTGGGTTTTCTACCTGGCTGTAATGAACCTGGATCGCGCAAAGCGTGAGAATAAACTGAACCTATTTACATACATTCTCGGAGTTCCAGTTTTGCTGATTGGAGCGCTGGTTGATACCCTTGTAAATATATTCATTATGACGATCATCTTCTTTGAATTGCCGCGGGAAGCATTGGTTACCTCGCGCCTTCAGAGACACTGGAAGACAGCCCCGGAATCATGGAGAGGTAAGCTGTCAAAGAACATCAGTCGGTTACTGTTGGACAATTTTGATCCAACCGGTGATCATATTGACTAGGAGATAATATGTCAAATGCAGGTTTCCGCAGGCTCAGATATGCAATGCAAAACAGATCTGGTACAGCTGCAGCAAAATGGAACGGACCAGAGGAAAAGAAGCGCCTACCACAGGAGAAACTTGACTCATTGGTTGATGATAGCAAAAAGTATGGTGATCTGACCAGAAACAGATCAGATTTGCATGCAGACGACGTCGCATATATCAGAAGCAAGCTGAAGGAGTCATATAGACCAAAGTTTTCTGAGTTTGCAGCAGCTTCAAAGAAAAAGACACCAGACACTGTGCAGACTCATCATAAGGTCGGCGATCGTGTCTATTGTACTCAGCCTGACAATGTCTCGATCAAAGGTGGTGTTGTTAAGAGGCTGGGACGCACGATGATTCACGTTAAACATGACGGTTCCGACGAGGTATCTGCATATAGACCAGAGCACGTTCAATCTCAGAGTTATCCGAATAACTGATGTTAATGCATTCAAGATATCGACCAAGAGTATATTGGACTGACAAATTTAGTATTCTCCCTAGGAGATGTTCGGTCACTGGAGTTTCATTATTCATGAAACCTGCATTCAAAGGAATAAGAACATTAACAGGACCAGGTGAACCAATACAAGAAGTTTCTTGGGTGTCAGAAGAGTATATGACCATTATGATATTGAAAGGCGAAGTGGTAAATATGTGGGATGAAGACTTGGGTGTAACACCAGGACCTTCTACCTGATAGCTACACTGGATAACCGATAAGAATGCATTTGTTCCGGACACTTGCAGGAAGGCCCAGGAAGAATAGGCTAACATGGAATCATGACCCACAGGTAGGTTAGTTTGTAGTAAAACGACGTAAACCTTAGTTATTAAGGGTTGTATGGACGGGGATTCGATTTCCCCCGCCTCCACCAAAAGCATACTTAAAGAAAATAACGGTCTCGCAAGGGACGGGGGTCGAGTGTCCCGAGTATGCTTCTGATGGGGGCGACCAGGTTTCGACATGCGATTATATAGAACGAATGGCGTCCGGCAAAGCTAAAGCCGATAGGACTGGGATTTCTCGGTCGAAGAAGCAAAATGAAGCAAATGCAAACGATGCATTCTACGGGGAAACTCGTCTAGCAGCTTAATGCTCTAGTGGGGATTTGTAGGTTGTTCCTTATTATCCAAACAACCTACACCATTTTGATTAGAATCAATAACTTAGCACTATATTTACTTTCTGTACCATTAGGATATACTAAATAGTATAAATATATCACTAATTGGAGCATTCAAATGACCACATCTGAATATTGGCAGTGGTTGAGGGATAATGTGCAATAATGGAATTCCCAAAGCTGTTTTCTGACGATGAGTTTCCAGAACAAACTGAAACCGAAACAATCCCATTAGTTTACCCGCCAGCAAAGCCTCCAAAGGTAGAAACAGTGGAGGAGCTATTTGTTGAACTGATGGGGCTAAATAGAAGATTGTATAGGGAAGTTTGTTTGCTCTGGGGTTCATATGAGATGAACACCTGGTTTAGGAATATTCTGATCAGTGATCGGGATGATAGAAGTGGGTTTGATCCAAAAACTTTTAGTGTTTTGATCAAACTACATAAGCTACATAATAAACTGTTTGGTGAATATGAGGATTCACAGACAGATGTTTGGGGAAAAGGAAGGTAGGAGATTATGTCTCATTTGATTCTAGCATGTGATGTTACCGGTCAACCACACCAATGGCTAACCCGTGAATCTGCCGTTACACTAAAGTGTAAGGGTCTCATCTCATACGAATGGGGTGATTCTGGTACCGTTCTGCACGGTGGTATTTCCCGCATGACTGGCAAGCAATCAACTATTGATGTTCAGTCAATCATCGTATTGAAGGGAAAGCACAAGGTTGAGAACCGGATCCCATCACTGACCAACCGTAACCTATTCCGCCGTGACCTGCACATCTGCGGTTACTGCGGTCGCAAGTTTGGTGACGATCAATTGACTCGTGATCACATCATCCCTCGCTCACGTGGTGGTAAGGACATCTGGACCAACGTTGTCACCGCTTGCCGTCATTGCAACAACGACAAGGACAACAAGATGCTGGATGAATGCGGCATGGAGCTACTCTATGTTCCATATGTACCAAACCGCGCAGAGGCTTTGATTCTGGCAAACCGCCGGATCTTGACTGATCAAATGACTCACCTTCGTTCGTATGTTCCATCTGGTTCACGCGTTCATTTGATTAACTGACATGTCAGTTAGAGATATAAAGATTATTCGGCCGCGACCCAAAGGCAATCGAAAGTCGAAGTATGTATTACACTGGGACGAACAACATCATATCATGAGATATTGGAAGCACAATACAAAAACCTTCACTAACAAGAAGGATGCGGAAGAATTTAAGTTAATGCTTATTCTTCGAGGGTAATATTACACATACACAGGAGAAGAAATGAAACCAATGCTAACACAGACATATTTTGTCAGACGAATCAACAGCTCCAAGAATCCGTTTGAGCTGTTCTTGAATGTAACGCGTTACTGTGCATTCATACAGAGCAAGATTCATCAATCTTTCAATTTTGGTGATCCACTGCTAGTCACCAAGAGCCTTTAAACATTTAGCAGTAACACACACAGGAGAAATAAAATGTCAGAAAAGACACCATACGAACTACGTCTAGAAATGCTCAAAATGGCCCGCGACATGCTTGTCTGCAACTGGGAGACTCAGAAGGAAGTCACTCTCAGAAACTGGGACTTCATGGTAACCGCTGCCGAAAAAGTAAATCAGGCTCTTCCAAAAGCACCTGAACTTCCTAAGTTCCCAACACTGGAAGAAATCGTTGTTCAAGCCGAGAAGATGAATTCATTCGTTTCCGGTTTCAAAAACACCAAGTAATTGGATTCGGGGGTGAAAATCCCCCATTTATATGATGATAAAGTGGTCTATGATTAATTCGTCTGATGATACTTTGAATCGACTCAAGATATTTCGGCGTGTTTATGACATGACTGGTATTTCATTCACAGTCAAAGAAACAGAGCGATATGAAGCGGACATCCTGCGAAATCCGTTTAATGCAAAGGCTGTCGACTGCATTACACCACGAAGAATCCAACTGTACGAATTGAAGGTTATATGTGATGAGCGCCAGCTTGCCGCTTTTGCCTCTATCCTGAATGACGGCCTTCGACCGAGGTCATCATATGCAGCAGTTGAAGCATATGATAATCTGCTCTTGATGAAACGGATGGCAGGTGAATGAAACATATTAACAAAAAGTCATTCCAGCGCAGTTGTAAATTCCAATTGAAAGGTGTGAATCCATGGCGAGGTGTGCGAATTAAATTTCAAAGACATCATTCTAGTGGTAGGTTTTCATATAATGAAATTTATGGGATTCTATACTTTGAAAATGAAGACGATTACTTGATTGCAACGCTAATGCTATGAACTACTCAGACTTGGATGATTCCGAAAAGGTGCAGGTTCAAAGGGCCGTACAAAAATTCATGTATGCTCTTGATGACATGTTTGACACTAAGATGTCATTTGATAATATCAAAGACATTGTTCAGTTCAATAATGCAATTGTTGATGACATGATGCTGTCACTTTTGAAGAATGGTAACATGGGAGACACTATCAGATTTCCTGTCCAGCATCAAACCAATAGAGTCGCATTCATCAAAGCAATCCGCAAATATACAAATTGGGGTCTCTATGAAGCAAAGCAGTTCGCGGATTCATTCTATATCGGAAATTCCAGTGGCAATGCCATTACAGACAACTATTTGACCCTGGATCCCTCTATAATCAATGATGCTGTAAAGGAATTCAGAAGCATTGGTATTGAATGTGATTAAGGATCAATAACTTAGCACTTAGTGTACTTTATTTGATGAGTTGATATAATGGATTCATCGACTAAAGAAATGTGAGTGCAAAATGATCCGATTCAACAGCGAGAAGCAGCGGTTTGAAGGTATAATCAACGGTAAAGTGGTTGTCCGCGGTCGTGAGACGTACGTCAAAGACGTGCTTACGAAGCGTTACAACTATGTTGAGAACGCTTCCGTTGCTGATACCAATGTGAAGAAGGAATACTTCTCGGTTGATGAGCGCTTCCAGTTCATCGAACAATTCGTCGGTCTGGTAGCCCGTAAGGTTATCCCCTCGTTCATCGTGACTGGTGATGGCGGTCTTGGTAAGACACATACCGTTGTCAACACGCTCAAAAAGCTCGGCAAGAAGGAACTGACCATCGGCGAATGGGAAGGTGACTTTGTTGTTGTTAAGGGTTACTCGACTGCCAAGGGTCTCTATCGGACTCTGTGGGAAAACAACGGTAAGATCATCATCTTTGATGACGCTGATAGTACGTTCAAAGATCCGATCGGAGCTAACATCCTGAAGGCTGCTCTTGAATCCTCGGACAAGCGTGTCATTTCGTGGAACGCTGAGTTCTCGGATCGCGAAGAGCTGCCGAACCGCTTTGAATTTACCGGTCGTGTGATCTTCATCTCGAACCTGACCCTTGCCAAGTTCCCGCAAGCTCTGATCAGCCGCAGTATGAAGGTTGATCTGACCCTGAACATGGAAGAGAAGATTGATCGTATTGCTCACGTTTTCAACGAAATCAAGGAAGACAGTGGTCTGAAAGCTGAAGTCCTGGCATTCATCAAGAAAAATGCCAGTCAGTTTACTGACCTGAATGTCCGCTCCGCTCTGTCTGTGATCAAACTGGCAAAATCGGTTGGCCAAAACTGGGAACGGATTGCTCTGTACTCCGCTGTTGCTTAATTGAGGTGACTAAATGTCTTTGCCTGATGGATATGAAATTGTCGGTTTTCAAAAAGACTGCGTGCTTTTGGCTATCACAGCAGATGAGTTGACTCGGCGACCATTCTTGATGATTGAAGGTAAGCAGTATAATGCTCAAGCTGCCATATGTGTCAAGAATGGTGTTGAGTATCGGACATATAAACTTTCTATTCTGGATCAATAACTTAGCACTTAGTGTACTTTCCCAGATAATCTGATATACTGGATTCATCAACTAAAGAAATGTTTAGGAGTTAAACATGGCAACACAATCTATCATCGTTTACCGCAACCCAGCTGAAGAAGCAATGTGGAATATGGCTATGTCGGGAGATTTTGTCCCATTCATGGTTGCCGTTGTTGTGTTCGGCGCAGTATTTGTTGCATATACAAATTATGCGACAAAGAAGTTTTACTTCAAAACAAAGCGGCCGTGGTATGCAAACCAGTTCATGCCGTGGATTGTAGCTGGTGTTGCTGCAGCTGCAACAGTTAAGCTCATGTGGATCTGATCATGAAATTCCTGAATTGGTTCCGCAAACAAAGTCAGCCGAAGGGTTGTGTTTTCCTTGACGGCGATCAAGGGCTACCTGCACTGATGGCAGCGTTTGACCGATACGCAAAAGGTTCTGAGGCATATTTCATCCGTCAATGTGCAAAGGAAAATATCCCGAAAGCCATGGAAGGTCGGGATGACATGCAAAAGATTTACCTGTCGGATTTCAAGGCCCGTAAGGAGACCACCGACAAATTCATTGCTATGATGATCCAACAAAAGATCAAAGATGGTTATACTGATTTCACTGTCATCTCGGGCGACACTGACTTTGTGGATATCTTCAAGATGGCGATGATCGCAAACCCTGAGATGAATTTCAATTTCAAATTCATTATTCCAAAAGGTTCTCTCGTGAAAGATTCACACAATTATACTACGTGGGATGATACCGAATGTAAACTTGAAGTGGTGAGGGCTTAATCATGGCAAATCAAGATAGAGTTTTTGTAGTAAAGGTGAAAGATCGGAATCGAGAAAGCGAAGGGTTCTTCGCAATAGACCGTCAATCCGGCGGATACCCATGGATTTCTGATAATATTTCATTGGCAGAGAAGTTTTACTCACTAGACAAGATTCCGTTTAAAGAGTTCGGTTTATATGACTCATATCAAATCTGTGAGCTAAAATGTGTTCCGCTAGATAAGAAAGAATTTGAACATGTTCGTGCTGTTTCCGAACGTATTAAGGAACTTGAAACGGAACTATCTAACCTGAAGAGGTCGTTGTAATGAAAACCGAACTGAAATTTACTATCGAACTGAATGCGGATCAATTGAAAGAGCTGCTCAAGAACTATGTTGAGCGTGAGTATGGTATCAAAGATGCAGAGGTATATTTGAACGCCACCACTCATTTTGATGAATTTGACCGTGGCCCTGGTCACCCAATTGTCAAAGGCGCAACAATCTCAGCATCTCTGGATCCGAAGTCTGTTGTCAGCAAGCTTCAGTATCCATCAGGTGTTCGTGGTGTAACCAAAGAACCGGTTTTTAAGTTGTTTGACAAAGAAGCACATATTTTTAGAGCTGATCATTTCCTGGATAGTGTTGATGATGGATCATTTAACAGTGATGACGGCATTGGATATTGGGCAACAAGCACTCACGAATCAGACGTTAGCTGTTGGGATCCACAGCCGGAATGGGCATCATATGTTGTGTGGTACAACAAGTAACGGATAAATAGTATTACAATCATTCGAGGAGTTCGAAATGAAAAAAGTTATGTTAGTTGCGACAGTTTCGTTGGTTGCCTGTGGTGAACCTATTCCACAAACGGATTGGGCAAAGAATCAGATTGATATGAAACACGTCCAGGGTTTCGAAGATTGTGTTTATACTGAGATTAAAACAAACACTGATGGCCATAAGATAATTGCCATTCGCTGCCCAAACTCTTCTGTATCAACGAAAACATCAGGACTCTCTGGGAAGCAAAACTGGAATCGGGATCTGATCGTTATCGATGAGAAGGCAACTGAAGAGAAACGGAAAAAGGTAGAATCTCTGGAGAAGCAACTGGAGAAGATTCAAGCGGAGTTAAAAGAAATCCGTAATTAACAAAATCATTCGAGGAGTTCGAAATGAAAAAATATGATGTAGCAGTTGTTATCGGTAGGTTCCAACCCGTCCACTTCGGACACCTGACCCTTGTTCGAGAAGCCATGCGTGTAGCAAAGCGTGTCGTGATTCTCGTTGGGTCGTCAAACAAATCCCAGTCAATCAAGAATCCCTGGACGTTCAATGAGCGGAAGGTCATGCTTTCCGCTGCAATTGAGTCCGACACTGTTACGGCATCGTATGTTGTCCGTCCGCTTCGTGACTTTGACTACAGCAACACCAAATGGGTTGCAGAGGTTCAGCGCTCCACGTGGGGTCAGTGGACCGACAAACCTGAATCCGTTGTCCTCGTTGGTCACAAAAAGGATGAGAGCACGTTCTATCTAGACCTCTTCCCCGATTGGGATTATGTTGAGGTCGCCGAGGACTCCCGTGCCATTGATGAGAAGATCAACGCAACCGATATTCGCAAGCTCCTATTCACCAAGCCGGTTGATTACCTGAAGGGTGTGGTTCCCGAGATTGTCTTCAACTCGATCGTTCGTTGGCGTCAGAGTGGAGAGTATGATCGCCTGAAGGAGGAGTACAACATGATCCAGGACTACAAGAAATCCTGGGCCGCTGCTCCGTATCCTCCTACCTTCCTGACCGCTGATGCCGTTGTTGTGCAAGCTGGTCACATTCTGGTTGTTCGCCGTGGAGCAGCACCTGGCAAAGGTCTGCTGGCTCTGCCCGGCGGTTTCGTCAATCAAGGTGAAACCATCCGAGAAGCGGCTTTGCGTGAGCTGCGCGAGGAAACCGGACTGAAGGTTCCGGAGAAGGTTCTGAACGGCAGTATCATTGAGAGCAAGGTGTTTGATGCACCTGGTCGCAGCCTTCGAGGTCGGACTGTTACTGAAGCGTTCTATATCGAACTGGATCACGCAGCAGGCAACAACAAGCTGCCGAAGGTTAAGGGAGCAGATGATGCTGTGGATGCATTCTGGATGCCGCTGGCAAACGTGAAGGGCGAGGAATTCTTCGAAGACCACGCCGAGATTATTGATTATTTTGTGGGAGTGTGATTATGTTTGATAAACCGGCTTCATATTTTGATGTTATATTCTGGTGTTGTTTGGTTATTGGTAACTGTGCTCCAAATGTGATTAGTCAATATGTGTTCTTGGCAATTGCTGCAGCCTTGCTAGTCACTAATACATATATCAAAGTTAAAATGAAATACCAAAAAGGTGAATGAAATGAAATATATTTTGATGATTGTAGCAGTTTTCAGTTTAATCGGATGTGATCATGGCGGAGATGTCAATATTAAAGATCACACCGGACAAAATCGCTTTTGTATTGACGGCGTATCATATGTTTTGATTAATCACGGTGTATCTGTTATGTTCAACAAAGATGGTACCGTAAAACTGTGTGAAATGAAATGAAAAACAGCCAACATAGTGGTGGTGCTGAAGCGGAACTGCTTATTGTCATCACACTTCTCATTCTAGCTGTCATTGGATTCGCGACGGTTGTCGACAGCAACATAACGAGAACCACGACATTGATAAGGGTGTGCGAAGCTGCGGGCCAGTTCCAATATGAGTCGACCGTAGTAAAATGTCAGGTGATTAAAGGGAGTGTGAAATGAAATACCAAAAAGGTGAGATTGATATTATTTGGGGTCTTGTGCTCTTGGCAACGGTGTTTATTGTAATGCTTTCCTTTAGTAATATGTATGATAATCGACTTGCCCACGAAAGCTATCAAAAGTGTCTGGAAGCAAAGCAGAAGGTCGCTGACGTTCAATGTGTTCCGCCTGGATATGATTATTACAAAGGCAACAAATAATTTAATAGGATCAATAACTTAGGAGATATTGACAAAAATAGCACTTTGGTGTTATAATTAACTTATCAACTAAGGAGAAATATCATGCCCTGTCGTGACTACTATGATGACAATCCCAGTCTGTTCTATCAATCTAATATTGATGGACTCCGAAAGCAAGTTTCGTTTGCAGAATCTGCTCTGTGTCAGACCCTGGCTGCATTCGAGAAATATGTTATAGAAACTTCCTCGGATATTCGGTTTGTTTCTAACCCCAGTGCTCTGGACTTGATCAACTACCAAGAAGCTGGTATCACTCGCGAGCAGCTTCAAGCGTGGTGGACTGAACATAAGGAAAAGGACCGCATTGCGCGCGAAGCGGCTGCAAAGAAGACTGCCGCGGCAAAGAAGAAGGAAATTGAACGAAAGAAGAAGATGCTCAGTGGTTTGACTGCCGAAGACTTGAAGGCACTGGGTCTTATTCGAATCGAAAGGTGACTGAAATGGATATTCTTGAACTGAAAAAGGAAGTAGATGCCGCCGGCCGGGCAGCAGCCAAGGCGACTGCAAAACACACCAGTCTGTTGAAAAAACTTCGTCGGACATGCCCGCACAATTTCAATGATATTCAAATCATGTATGAACCGTTTGAAGACGAATATGGTAAGCGTATTCCTAGCAATGATTATGTTGTAGTTGAATGTGTTTGTTGTGGTACTCGCACATATTCTGTTCGTTATGAGTTTGAAAAGTTTGACGAAGCTGATGTGATTCAGCTAGTCCGTAACGCGGCATAACCCGCACCAACTAGTAAAGGAGTTTTACTATGCTTAACAAATCAATTATCCTCAATACCGACTCGTACAAGGCTTCCATGTGGAACCAGTACCCGAAGAACACGACCGGTGTCTTTAGCTACATCGAATCCCGTGGTGGTATGTATGATGAAACCGTCATGTTCGGTCTACAGGCATTCATCAAGGAATATCTGATCAAGCCCGTCACTCAAGCAGACATTGACTTCGCAGAGAAGTTCTTTGCAATGCACGGTGAGCCGTTCAACAAAGCCGGCTGGCAACTGCTTCTTGACCGCTATCAGGGCAAACTGCCGATCCGTATCCGCGCAGTGGAAGAAGGTAAGGTTGTGCCGGTACATAACGTGCTGGCAACGGTTGAGAACCTTGACCCGGACTTCTGGTGGCTGACCACCTGGGTGGAAACCGCGCTGCTTCGTGCCGTGTGGTATGGAACGACTGTGGCAACCCGCAGTCACTTTATTAAGCAAATTATCAAAGGATACCTCGATGAAACTGGTGACGTTAGTGGACTCCCATTCAAACTACATGACTTCGGCGCTCGTGGGGTTTCTTCCTTCGAATCCGCAGGAATCTCTGGTGCCGCTCACCTCGTCAACTTCATGGGGACCGACACTATTTCTGGTGCCCTCTATGCAGCAGAATACTACGGAGCAGCCCTCCCAGTAGGTTACAGTATTCCGGCAGCCGAACACTCTACGATCACTAGCTGGCAACGTGACGACGAACGGAAGGCGTACCAAAACATGGTTGATCAGTTCGGCGGCGAAGGCAAAATCTTCGCGGTAGTGTCTGACTCCTATGATATTCGGCATGCCTGTCACATGTGGGCAAACGAACTCCGCATGAAGGTTGTGGGTTCGGGTTCCACGTTGGTTGTTCGTCCGGACTCCGGTGATCCTGCAACCGTGGTTCTGGATTGCATCAAGATCCTCGATGCTGGTTATGGATCAAAGGTCAACGACAAGGGCTTCAAGGTTCTTAATAACGTCCGTGTGATCCAAGGTGACGGCATCTGTGAGAAGGAAATCATCAATATTCTGAGTGCACTAAAGGCAGCTGGATACAGCGCTGATAACGTGGCATTCGGTTGTGGTGGTTATCTGCTCCAACAGGTTAACCGCGATACTCAGAAGTTTGCCATGAAGTGTTCGGCTGCGAAGGTTGATAACAAGTGGCGTGATGTGTATAAGGATCCAGTCACCGATACCGGCAAGCGTAGCAAGAAGGGTCGTGTCACGCTGATGGAAAAGAACGGCGAATATATGTCGTTTCTCGAAAGTGACATCGTTCCGATGGAGCACGTTGGATGGAAGGTTGCTCTGGATACGGTGTATGAATATGGTACCCTTGTGAAGGAAGTCAGTTTTGACCAAGTTCGAGCAAATGCAGCTTGAAACTTTAACTGAGAGGTTGTTGAAACGAGCCGAGATTCGGAGACAGATATCCACAAGAAAATCTGTCCAAGAGGGGAAGCCTGACCGAATCTCGGACTTGCTTGAAGAGGCAGCAAACACCTTTGATGATATTCGGATTGCATTGATTGTTGCAGAACGGGATGACTCCATCACTAAGCATGACCTGATCGATCAACTTGCAATCCTATTCAAAAAGATATGACAATATGAACCTAAAAGATAGACACTGGCCAAAATGTGTTATTGATCTATTTAACGATCTTCCAGAACCACCCCCATATGCCATATCAAAAGATGAGCTCACCAGGTTAAAATCTGTTTTAGTAAAATCTCAACAGAAGGCTGATAAGTGGGCCGATGAGGCAAGAAAAACCCAAGCAGTTATCGTAACAATGTGCCCGCATGAAAATAAAACAATAAATGTTGAATATTTTGAGGGGTCTTATTTAGATCGCTCATATCAAAAATACACTATTGTCTGCTTGGACTGTGGAAGCAAACTAGGATCTGTGGAAGATCATAGTAATGGAACATACGGATGAAATACACACTTTCGCGGACCAGACCTTCCAAACAATACCCTCTAACAGTAAGGATTCAAATAATTCGACCATCTATAGAACGACCATCTATAGAACGACCATCTGATTGGGTAGAAAAACAAATACAATCTGGTGGTAAATGGTGGACTAACGGCCGAGGTGTCTTTATGACAGATGATGATGGTGCTTTGATGTTTGTTATGAAATATGGAGCGTCTGATTAATGCAGTTTAGACAGATAATCCGTGATGATGGTTCTGTTGAAACAGTGAAAATTGTTCCTCACTACATCGAATTGGCTATTATTCAGCGTACCTATATCAAGAGTGCAGCATCGGTTACATATAACTTGACTAAAAGGTATCCATCTTTATTCCCTGCATTGGGAGAGTATCTTAGCAAGACAATCAATAGAGTGCCAGCTGATATCGAACTCCAACTGAATAAAGATATGTTGAGGTTTGTTACTCGTGTTACCGCCAGAATATTTGTCACAGAAGATGAAAAACTGCTACTAACATTACACGGACCATTTGAACCAGATGATCAAGGTTAAAGTCAATCCCACATATTTTTGTACCGATCCTACAGTAACATATTTGAGCGTGACGGATATGATATTATCGGCATCAGGATTCAAATACCTTCATGAGAATATCGATCCGATCAAACCTAATAAAGAAGTGTTTGAAATCATCTCAAGTTTAAATGGTATGTGGGAATATTCAACGTGCACTGCTTTGATGGAAGAACTTGATCACATAACATTCTCTGATAAAGTTCCACAAGATGATGTGCTTCTGTTTACCTTGAAATATGGTATATAAATCAACAAGTTAGAGCACTTTACAAATAATCATCCCTGTTATATAATGAATCATGTAGTTTAATTGTTATGGAGAAACAAACGTGAGTAATGTATCGCAAAACCGCACCGTCAATGCAAACGAGCTCCGTGCTGCACTGAATGTCTGTATCCGCAAGCAACGCCCTGTCTTCATCTGGGGCCCGTTCGGCGCCGGCAAATCCGAAATCGTCGAGCAGCTCTGCGAAGAATCCGATGGTCTGTTGTATGATCTCCGCTTGAGTCAGATGGAGCAGACCGACCTCCGTGGTATGCCGTTCTTCAACAAAGAAACCAATCAGATGGAATGGGCACCGCCGATCGACCTTCCTGACGCAGAAACCGCTGCAAAATATCCCGTTGTATTCCTCTTCCTCGATGAAATGAACTCCGCTATGCCGGCAACCCAGGCAGCGGCATATCAGCTCGTCCTCAACCGCCGTGTTGGCACGTACAAGCTGCCCGACAACGTGGTGATCATCGCCGCTGGTAACCGTGAGTCTGACAAAGGCGTCACGTACAAGATGCCAAAGCCGCTGGCAAACCGATTCGTTCACATGGAGCTGCGTGTTGATTATGATTGCTGGCTCGACTGGGCTGCAAAGCAAAAAATCAATCCGGATGTTGTCGGTTATGTGACTGCATTCAAGTCTGCGCTGTACGACTTTGATCCGAAGAATCCCGAACATGCGTGTGCCACTCCGCGGACCTGGACGTTTGTTAGTGAGTTGATCGAAGATGGTGGTATCAGTGAAGGCACTTGCATGGATCTGGTTGCTGGATCTGTCGGTCAAGGTCATGCTCTGAAATTCATGGCCCATCGCAGGTTCGCAAAGGATCTGCCGACCAATGAAGATGTTTTCCGCGGCACTGCTGAACCGCTGAAGATCAAGGAAATCAGTGCTCAGTATGCTCTGATTACCAGCCTGGTGTTTGATCTTGACGGTTTCAATACCGATCAAAACAAGCCGAAGGACTGGAAGGAAAAATTCCACAAGGCCACTGACAATATGCTCGGTTACATTCTTGATAACATGAGCACCGAGATTGTTGTTATGGGCATGCGGATGGCTCTGAAGAAGTTTAACCTTCCGCTGGAGCCGAGCAAGCTGACCAACTTCAAGCGGTTCAAAGATGGTCCTGGGCAGCTGGTCTTCCGTGCCGCAAGCTAATGGGATCAGGCGATTATCCTGAACAGTTGCAAAAAGCTGTTCAGGCTTCTCAGATGTGGCATGATATCCGAATAAAGGCAAACTCTGATCCAGTATTGAAAGATATGCTGGATCAGGTTGTCATATACTACAGAATGAAATATGATCCACCTACAAAAAGCTGAAGATCCGTATCTGTTTTTCCTTGGAAATCATCTGGATTGTTCCATCGTTGCCGGCCCATGGATTGCTGGTGGAGCTGTTTGGCGGTCTGTCCTCGGTGAAGATATTGATCAATCCGATTATGACATCTACGTTCGTAATCACGATCAGTACATTGAGGTATTTAATAGGATCATGATGCTCAAAGATGCATCAGTCCTATTTACATCAGAAAATGCAGTCACATTCAATTGGCGCAGGAAGTTGCAAATAATCAAACACTCAAAGGATTCTATTCAAGATGTTCTTTCATCTTTTGACTTTACTGTATGTCAGTTTGGTACAGACGGAAAGGATATTGTCACTATTAGTGAACTCAATAAACAGGATCTGCAAAAAAGGGTTCTTGAGTTAGCTAACCCATCCAAACTAACACCGAAGATTGTTCCGAGAGTAGCAAAATATATGCAGTATGGTTTTGCTCCATCAAAGGAAATCGTTGAAGCAATGTGTAATATGACTGGCCCTATGGATTTTTCCACGGAGTGTGAATATGCCGAGTGATATGTTCGCAGAGCAGCTGCTTTCCACATTGACTACAAAACCGATTGAAGGTAATGGTGGGTTCTGGTTTTGTGGTAAGCTATACCACAAATCTATAATATTCAATTTGGTTCTGAATCGTATTACTGGCTACATGCCATCCCTTGAGGTTAGGGAACGTATGAGATTTTCGATGAATAAGTGGAATGATCTGCTATCGAAGTTTGATGAGAATGAGGCTTTCCTAAAAGAGTGGAAAGCTGATCCTAGTGTATTTTTCAAGTATTATTTTGGAGATGATTATGAGGCAAAACTTGGTAAAATTGTTTGGGAAGATGATGGGAGTGAATTGCTACTTTCCTGAGGATGTATCAATCGCAGATAACTCTGCAAAGGTAATCGGTTATCCTGGTGGTTCAGATAGTACCAGCAACATCACATTCGTAGTGCGGCCAGCTGTTGGTGGTATGATCGTGACCTCATGTGCTCGGAAGACAATTCAATCCAATAATTCCATGACTGGTGGATCAACATACCAAGAGACAAACTATGTCATCCGAGACAGATCTGATGAAACCGGTGCCGAGCTGGCAGACATTATCCAACTTGAGTTGATGAAGCTGTGATTAGGAAACAGATTGAAACATCTGATCATCATTTGACAGTTCTGAATCTTGCCGACAATATGGTATCAACGTCTGGTCCAGTTGTTTGGGATGGCAATAGAAAAGCGTTTGTTATTGCTAGTCAAGATTACGGAATTCCGCCGCAAGAATTATATACGAGTACATCTCATATTGGATTGACACCCAGAGCATCAAATGCCATTGATTGGGCCATTGAGCAAAAAGCATTACAAGAGACATTGAAAGAAAAGATTGAATCCAATCCCGCTCTTAAAGAGGCTTATGAGAATTTCAAAATGTTGATGGCATTATCATGATAAAAGTAAACACTACTTCCGCAGGTAGTTACATCATAGATGGTTCTACAAATACTTCCTTACTCCTGACGCCAGAAGAGATTGAGTTTATCAGAGAATTCAGACGCATTGTTCAGACATACAGAGACAATCCAGCCATCCAGGCAGAGCTTGAAAGCGTCAAACTGTTACTGGCTCTAACAAAATAATGCTTTACAAATAACCCAGAATGTGATATAATGATCTTACATTATGGAGAAACACAGTGAATAAACAAGCCCTTGAAAGAATGACTGTTGCCCGGATTGCCATGCTGATGAACAAGCCGTTCTTTGGTACTATGGCAACCCGCCTACAACTGGTTGAGGATAATGATATTCCAACCGCTGCCACTGACGGTGATCAGGTGTATTACAATGCCGACTTTATCAATAGTCAGTTGGCAAATGACAAAGAATGCGAATTTGTCATGGGTCACGAGACGCTTCACGTCATCTTCGATCACCTAGGTCGCCGTGATGATCTGGGTCACAATCCTGCAATCTCAAACCTCGCAGCTGACTATGTCGTCAATGATGTCTGCAAGACGGAAGGTATCGGAACATTCCCGTCTAAGATTCCTGTGCTGTGGGATGCAAAATATTCCGGTTGGACGTATGAAGAGGTTTATGAAGACCTCATGAAGAACGCAAACAAGCTTGATCTTGAGTCACTGTCAAAGAAGGTGCTCGATAAGCACATGTCACCTGATATGACTCCAGAGGAACGGAAAGCCAAACGGGATGAAATGGTTGAAGCCATGATTTCCGCTGCTAAGATGGATCCTGGTTCTGTTCCCGGTGCAATCAAGCGTTTGCTGGATGAGTTACTTGAGTCAAAGATGGCTTGGCAGGATCTGCTGAATTCAACATGTGAAGCGCAGCTGAAGACCAATACCACATGGATGAAGCCGAATCGCCGCAGCTTCAGCACCGATTTCGTTATGCCTACTCTGCTCCGCGATGTTAAGGTATCGGTTACCCTCGGACTGGATATGTCCGGATCAATCGGTCGCCAAGAGCAGATCGAATTCTTCAGCGAAGTCAAGGGGATTATTGAGCAATTCGGCCAGTTCGATATTAACGTCTTTTGCTGGGATACACAGGTCTACAACTACCAAACATTCACAGAAGACAACGTGGATGATCTGATGTCATATGAACCCATGGGTGGTGGCGGAACATCGCTTGATGGTGTCTTTGAATGGATGAAAGAAAATGAAATCGAGCCCGAACAGCTTGTCATCTTCACCGACGGAGAAATCTGCGGATGGGGAGACAGCGAATATTGTGATACCCTGTTCATCATCAAAAACTCAAGAAAGATCCAAGCGCCTTATGGACTCACCGTCAAATACTAATTCCGGTAAATGTACATTCTCAGTGTGGATTAAAAAGGGTGGCAATTTTAATTGGAACATATATGATAGTACGAGAGGAACGTGATGGATTTCAAATTTATCGGATGGTGTAAAGAAGGATCCCATGACAAGGTCTGGGTATCGTTTGCCACTGAGGGGAATGTTTATTGCGCATGGGGGCGACGCGGAGGCAAACTCAGCTTCAAATGTCATGGTAAAGACACTGTTTGGAGCACGGCGCGGCACAATATAAACCTTCTAAAACAAGCTAAGATCAAGAAGGGATATAAGGAAGTGGATGAGTTCGTTCTATTCACTCTGTTTCCGGATTTCAAAGAACGAGTTGAAGATGAGCTATTGATGAGTCAGCTTGGAGGTAAGGTAAAATGAGTGAACCGATTGGATATATGTTGAAGCATAAAGATGGATATTATGCCGCAAACGGAAAGGTGTGGAAAAAGTTGGCTCACCTAAAGTCGCATGTGTCTTGTTTTAAGAAATCGTATCTTAATCCCAACGAATGGGCTGTTGTTGAGTTGGTTATAGGTAAAGAGGAATCTATGAACGATGTTCTTGGTGATTGGATGCTTACCAAGGCACTAAAAAGGTAACAAAATTAACAAGTTATGAAATTGTTTATGTTTTGATTGAAATAGTGTATAATTGATTATATTAAATCAAAGAGATTGAGTGATGTTTCCTAAAAATATTTCTGCTCTGGATCACCTTCGTGACAACAAGATGATCGCATTCAAAACCGAATCTGTTGCCGGCAAAGATGTTATCATCGTATCCTACATGATCGGCAACAAAGAGCTATGGGACGATCCGCTTGCTCGTGAATGCCGCGGTATCACGTTTGACGCAGAAACCGGTGAATGTATCTGTGCTCCGTTTGAAAAATTCTTCAACGTTGGAGAACGTGAAGAAACCCAAGAGCATGTGCTTCCGTGGGGTAATATCAAGCACGTCTTTGAAAAGCGTGACGGATCAATGCTGACTCCGGTTTTGATTAATGGTAAGGTTTTCTGGAAGACCAAAAAGTCGTTCTATTCCGATGTTGCTCTAAAGGCTGCTGAATGTGCAGATGATAGTCTGAACACGTTTGTTCTTGAATATCTGAAAGTCGGTATCACTCCGATTTTTGAATTCACTCACCCGGATCATCAGATCGTTCTTGACTATGGTCGTTATCCGGCTTTCAAACTGTTGGCACTTCGGTCGGTGGTTACCGGTGCATACATCGAACCTTATGACGGATATGGCGTTCAGGAATTTGGTGGTGTTTCCGTTGATGAAATCAAATACAATATTGATCACCTGACTGAATTCGAAGGTTATGTGGTTCAGTTTGAATCGGGTATGCGGGCCAAATGGAAGACCAAGTGGTATCTGGAAATGCACCACATGGTGACTGAGGTGCGCGAGCGTGATATTGCTGACGCTGTTATCTCCGAGACTGTCGATGACATTAAGTCCCTGGCTTCATCGAAGGGTAAGGATATCACTGTAATCGAGCAGATCGAGGATCTGGTTGTGTCTCAGCTGTCCGACATTGAAGGCAAGGTCTATGCCCTGGTAGATAAGATCAAAGCAGAGCCGACCAAGAAGGACGCTGCGCTGAAGTACTGTCGTGATACCTACTTCAAAGACGCAGTGCGAGCGACCGATGGACGCGAGCCGGATTTCAAAGGGATGTGGAAAAAGCTGTACCGAGATGAATTCAAACTCCGTACCGTGTTTAGTAACTTTTCAACGAGAGATGAATAATGAGAGGATATACAAAGGATTCATGTGAGTCGATTGATGCCACTATCTTTAGTGGAGATATTTTATATAATCCAGCTGAACGTGCCGAACTGAAAGAATATATCCGGCGCTGGTATATAGCAATCGAATCACATGAAGCACAGGAAGAACTTGATAGTGAAAGGAATGAAATGAATCGAGAAAATGAAACCATGGCAACCATTCTGAAAGTGGTTGAGAATCTGTCCGAGCGCGTCACGCAGCTGTCCAATAGGGTCGATCAGATGAATCAAACCAAGTTTGGACCAGGGCCAACCCTACCTCGTGATCCTGTGGTTAATCCTCGTGAGCTGAAGTTTACACTTGCTCAAAAGAATGTTGTGATCTATCGTTATATCCGCCGGTTCGATCTTAGTACATTTACAGCTGAATCAAATTCCGGTCTGTGTATCCGTGCGGTTCTGGATTTCAATAAGCGTATGGTGTTCTTCTCTTGGTCACTATGTCAAGGTGAAAACTTTAGCAAAGAAATTGCACGTCAAACTGCAGCGCACCGGTATCAAGAATGGGCTGATGAACACAAAAATGAATTCAGTGTAGATATGCCTGAAGTGTATGATAACCGCTGGGAGGAAGATCTGGTTCGGTTGTTTATAGGCAAAGCACAAGAACTTGCATTAAACAAACAGTATGACTATGCACCAAGGGTACTGATCAAATATTTGGAAGAATGTGGAGAAATCTAATAAGGATTAATAACTTAGAGTAATGTATATTTTAATATCCACATTGATATAATATACTTATTCTAAGGAGATGATAATGACTGTTCCGAAAAACAAACTGTCGGTAATCAAGAACGGATTTCAGACGAAGGCAAATAGAGTCCTCTGTGTCTGTTCCGGCGGTGTTCTTCGGTCGCCGACATTCGCAGTGCTCTTGACCCAAGAACCGTACAAATTCAATACGCGGTCGTGTGGTACTGAGAGCTATGCTCTGATTCCGCTGACTGAGGAGCTGGTCTACTGGGCGGATGAAATCGTGTGCGCGGAAGAGAATCATTATGATGATGTTCTGAATCTGCTTGACAAGGCATATGGCAAAGATGAATCTCGGCCATGTGTACACGTAGTCGGTATCCCGGATGACTATGACTACATGGATCCGGAGCTGGTTACCATGGCAAATAACAGATTCAAAGAACTGTTTTAAATATCAACAACTTAGCACTACTGTTTACTTATGCTAAGTTGTTGATATAATTGTTTATGTGCTAATCAACTAGGAACTGATCATGTCGAAGATCACCAAAGCAACCTTCAAATCTTTCGTTAAAAAGAATCGTGACAACCTCATGATTCTCAGCAAATCCAACTTTGACGGCATGTCCGATTGTGTCATGTCAACCGGTCAAACTGCTTTTGTAAAGGCAGTAAATACTGATAACCCGCACGAAAACAATCTGGGTATCAACGGTATCTGGCTCGTTGGTGGATCCCGCGATTACTTCTCTGCATATGACAAAGACGGTTACAAGGGTATCGATGTCTACAACTGCTGTGGTCACTTTGTTGTGGCGGTCAAAGCATGAAAATTGCAGATGTTGAAAAGCTGTTTGAATCCGGTCATCTTGATGATGATTATATGGACTTTCTGATGAAGCGTGTCAGTAAATTCCGCGAGGTTTTCAACAAAGATTATCTTCTTGATGCATTCGAAGATGGTTATAAACTCGATGAGTTCCTTACCTATTATGCGAAGTCTAATTAAAGCCCTACCACAGATGATCGCCGGCAATATGTTCCTGGCTTTCTTTCTCGGACTAGCGGGATCGCCGTTCTGGCCGATCGTGATTTCTGTCATTGGTTGCACGATTTTCTGGCCGATCACTGATATTGAAAACAAGGAATGAACTTTAGTCGTGGAAACTGGGTCTAACTATCTTATGAAACTCATCAAATTCGCTATCAAGCTGGTTCTTGCATTATTGCTTCTGTTCTTTTGCCTTGTCCTGGTCATCGGAGTCTTGGCTACAATGGGAGCAGACCGACGAGAGCCTGGCGGCTACTGTGATCCGTCAAACGGATACAAATATGACCGCTGGTCTTATCCACCAAAATTGATGCGTGATCAAAATAATAATCCTATTCGATGTGAAGGAAACAAATGACTGTAACTTGGGATGGTCCGCTGAAAAAATACCGGTCGCCGGAATATAACTACGACTTCAATACCCTTGATGGTTATTTCAAGCGCTGGGGCAAGACAGAAGATGATGATCCAAAAACCGGTCCGATTGAGTTGATGGACCTCGAAATTGATGAACGTTGTGAAGGCATTCCATCTCCCGGGAAAGATGTAGCGACCCCGTGCACATTCTGCTATAAGTCAAACACGCAGGTCGGTCGTTACATGACCTTTGAGACGTTCAAAGGTATCTTTGACAAATTACCGCAGTCCCTGATGCAGATCGCATTCGGTATCGGAAACATCGGCGATAACGGCCATCCGGATCTGTTCAAATTCTTTGACTACTGCATCAACAACGAACACAATCCAGGTGTCATTCCTAACATCACGACAAACGGATATGGACTGACACCGGAGATCGCAGATAAAATCAAATTCTATGGTGGTGGTGTCGCCGTTTCTCGGTATGAGAATAAGGACGTCTGCTATAACGCAGTGAAGACACTGACCGACGCTGGCATCCTTCAGGTCAACATTCACCAGGTCATCTCGGTTGAATCGCTTCAATCCTGTTATGATCTGATTGATGAAGCGGCAACTGACCCGCGGTTGGAAAAGATGCGGTACATCCTGTTCCTCACTTTGAAACCGAAGGGCAAGCGGAACAAATGGCATGTGCTCAAGGATGTTAACGAGTATCGCAAGCTGATTGAGTATGCTTGGAGCAAGGATATTGCAATCGGTTTTGACAGCTGTTCTGCTCCGACCTTCTTGGCTTCCATTAAGGATCATCCCAATTTCGCCGAGATGAATGAGATGACAGAGGCGTGCGAGTCCGATCGGTTCTCCGGATATGCCAATGTCGAAGGCATCTGGTCCCACTGTTCGTTTACCGAGGGTCTGGAAAACTGGGGGACTGTTGATCTGAAGGTAATTGAGGACTTTGATCGTGACCTCTGGAATGCACCGGTTGTCAAAAAATTTCGTGAGTGCCTGACCTGTCAAAACAATGATCACATCGGCAAGGATGTTTTCCTCTGTCCGGTCTATAAGCTATATGATGATCAGATTGGGAATTCCCCGACAGCAATCGATGGTGATATTCCAAACACATTCAAGGGAATCAAAATTGGAGTGAAACATGGCTAAGTATCGTTATGGATTTGTATCAAACAGTTCCAGTTCATCATTTGTCATCTCTGTCAAACCAAAGAACACAGACGACGACATGATCAGAATGTTGAAAAATGAAGACATTCCGCTGACTGACAGAATGGTTGAGTCGCTGGTCAATATGACTCACTTGTCATCCGGCTTGACTTCTGATTATTATGACGATGATGAGGTATATACCTCATCTGACATTGTAAAATATATTATGAATCAATCTCAGCTGCTACGTGAATATGATGAAGATTATCTTGATAGTTTGACTAAACATTATGGATTGAATCCACAACACACTCACTATCTTGTCACTCTATCAGATGAAGATGGTGATCCTGTTGGTTGCGCCCTCAGATCGGAATGTGATTCATTCTCTGGAAAAGAAACTGATGAATTCAAAACACAGAGTACCGGTGATTAAATGAAAACACACATCGACATGACTCCACCGAAGGAGAATGACATATTCGTATTTGGATCGAATCTATCTGGATTCCATGGTGCAGGGGCAGCTCACTATGCATTCAGATTCCTCGATGCTGAATATGGAAACGGAATCACTCCGACAAAACAGACATATCCTATTCCGACCAAAGACCGTCAGATTGTGACAATGAAGCTTGCCGATATCAAACCGTATATTGACAAATTCATTCAGTACGTGAAGGATAATCCGGACAAGAATTTTTTCATAACCAGAATAGGTTGTGGTCTTGCTGGGTATAAGGATTTTGATATTGCTCCGCTCTTCTCGGAGCTATTCGGATACGCAAACTGCTCATTTCCTAAAGAGTGGGAAAGATACGAACATATACTTCCTCTTTAGGATTAATAACTTAGGCCATAATTTACATTTGTCTCCGATGTGGTATAATTGATTTAACTACTCGGAGATATGACATGTCATTCCAATTTGACAATGAATTCAACCAAGACAGCTATATCAATCTGGTGTCTTTGATCAAAAAGAATGACGGTGCATGGCGGTCTGCCAAGCAGCGGAAATTCATGCAAGAGGTTGGTCTCAAGCGTGCCGATCCGTGTTATCCGCGTGATCATCAAAATGCATCCGAATATTTCGGTGTGCAGCTGACTGAAGGTCAGTCAGGTCTGGTTCTTGACGGTCATGTCCGCTGGGCTGAATATGGTCGCAAATCCTTCCGTCGTGTCTCGTGGTTCTTCGTTCTTGACACGGTTGGTGTTGTTGCTAAATACAAAATCCACTTTACGGTCTCGTCTGATGGTGGTTTCAGTCAAGTTAACAAAGAGCGGACTGAGCAAGAGTGGGTCCGCTCTGCTGGTGTCCAAGGTCCGGAGGAGATTGTTGAAGTGCCGCCTGACACGAAGCACTTTGGTGAGATTGGTGTTCGGTATATCGGTTCAGTCAAGGAAATATATCGCGCATATATCGGCGCACTGCTCGCCAGCGGCAAGGCACAATTTTTGACCATTCTGGTCAACGAAGCTGGTGACAAATTCTACTATAACAACACAATCTCTGGTGTAACCGAGGAACAATGCCGAGCTGGTGTTGAAGTAGCTTTCACCGTCAAAAAGCACAAAATTAGCAAAAAGGGCGAGAAGATCACGATCATCTCCCGTGCTACTCTAACCAAAGATCAAAAGCTGATCAATATTCTTTCAAAGTGAGGAAATAATGTCCATTCTGTCAATCATCAATGCACTGTCTTTTACCACTAAGCGTCTTGAGAAGGAAGCCATTCTCAAACGCGAAAAAGATAATCTGCTGCTTCAGCGTGTCTTCAAAGCGGCAAACGATCCGACGATCAATTTCTGGATCAAAAAGATTCCCGAATATGTCAAGCAACCGAAGGAAAAGACCCTGGATTGGGGCGTCAGTCAGCTTGAGATGCTGGCCAACCGCACTGTTACCGGCAATGATGCAGTCAAATATCTGGCATCGGTCCTTGGTCAGCTGAGTGAAGATGATGCAGAGGTCATCAAGCTGATCATCGCCCGTGATCTGGACTGTGGTGTTCAGACATCGACCATCAACAAAATCTGGAAGAATCTGATCGCGGAATTCAGCTACATGCGCTGCTCGCTTCCTACCGCTGTCAAACTGGACAAATGGGACTGGAAGGGCGGTATCTATTCACAGCTCAAAGCCGACTCCATGTTTGCCAATATGGATGTTTATGGTGACGGGTCTGTTGTCTTCACGTCCCGTAATGGTACCGTTATCCCTAATGACAAGCTGCAAAATCTGATCACCGCTGCAGTCGGTTTCACCAAGAACACGCGCGCCAACGGCGAGCTGATGGTTGAGGAAAATGGCAAGATCCTGCCGCGTGAAATCGGTAACGGGATCCTGAACAGCATTGCCAAGGGCGGTGACTTCAAGAATCCTAATCAGAAAGCTGTCTATATCGTGTGGGATCACATTCCGCTCGATCATGCACTCCAGTCCATTGATTATCACATTCCGTATGTCGAGCGTTATAACGGTCTTCAAGCAATGGTTGCTGATATTGTTTTGGCACCAGGTGGTTCGTGCGACATCCGTCTGATTGAGACCAAGATCGTTAATTCCTATGCTGAAGCACTTGAGCACTATCAGGAGATGCTTGCTCGTGGTCTCGAAGGTACTGTGATCAAAACCAAGACTGGCACCTGGAAGGACGGCACGTCGAAGGATCAGGTCAAGATGAAACTGGAGGCTGATGTTGATCTTGAAATCATCGCTCTGAACCCAGGTAACGGCAAGAATGCTGACACCTTCGGCTCGGTTCTGTGTATGACGTCCGATAAGAAACTGGAAGTGAATGTATCCGGTTTCTCTGATGAAATGCGCTTGATTATTTTCAATAACTGGAACACGATCAAAGGTAAGATCATGGTTGTCAAGAGCAACTGTATGATGAAGCCGACTGGTAAATCGGAAACCTGGAGTCTGTTCCTTCCGCGATTTGTTGAAATCCGCGATGACAAGACCGTTGCCGATACTCTTCAGCAGGTCAAAGATCAATTTGAATCACTGGTGAAATAATGTACTTCTTTACAAGCGACACACATTTTGGACACGCCAACATCCTCAAATATTGTAACCGTCCGTTCAAGGACTCGGTTAAAATGGATGAAGCGCTGATTCGCAATTGGAATTCAGTTGTCAAGCCGACTGATACCATCTATCATCTCGGTGACTTCGGTTTCTATAGGGACGAAGCACAGTTTGCCAATGTCATCAATCGTCTGAACGGAAACAAATTCCTCGTGTTCGGCAATCACGACAAGCAACTGAAGGAAAGTAAAAAGCTGCAATCCATGTTCAGCAAATGTTACAACGGCATCGCTGAAATCAAAGTGCAGCTTGATGATGAAAATTTCAATCTGGTACTCTGTCATTATGCAATGCGGGTGTGGAACCGATCACATAGGGGAGCGATTCATCTGTATGGTCATTCACACGGAACACTCCCAAATGATCCCAATTCGCTCTCAATGGATGTTGGTGTCGACTGTAATTATTACACTCCAATTTCCTTTTCCGATGTCATGGTGAAAATGACAAAGAAGGTATTCAAACCGATTGACCACCACGGGGAATAATATGACAACCGACGTTAAGATCAAACAGCTTGAGAAAAAGATTGCACAATTGGAGGAGCGGATTTCATATCTGGAAGCGGCAGAGCGGATCAAGCAGCCTTTTCAACCAAATCCATGGCCATTATATCCTATTCAACCGCGCAGAGCATGCCCGACATGTGGTCTGGATCTGACCAATACCATGGGCTACTGCTGTCCTAATGCCAACTGCCCATGTGGTATGGGTCCAATCATGTGTTCAAATGTGTAATCAAATCAAGCACATATAAACACCTTTCCTTTGCCACGATGTCATAGTAATATGATATAGGAGGTGTTTTATGCTTACAATTTACAGCTATACATACGATTCAGCAATCAAAAAATATGCCGATAGTGGGTTCATTCTCACCAAGATCGGAGATACCACTCGCCTAGCGGACATCCGTATGGCCGAGCAGGGTGGTGCTGCAGAATATGAGCACAAAATCAAAATTGGCGAATGGCCAGATGTTAAGGTCATCAAACGTGACTTTGACCTTCACGCAGTTCTGATCAAACGCGGTTTGCATCATCAGGACGGATCTGGTACGGAGTGGTTCAAAATCCCAGGTCAGACAATCCAGGAAGCCCATTCCTACATCGACGAGCTGATTGAGTCGTTTGAGGGAGTGCGTGTTCGCAAAGCCGTCACACTCCGTCAGACACAGGAACACAACATCAACCGAGCGATGGACATCATCGCCGATACCCCTGGACCTGTGTCGATCCTAGCGAATTTTGCACCGCGTTTCGGCAAGACCATCTGGGCCCTCAGCCTGTTCAATCGGATGACCGAGCGATATGGTAATAGGATCATGCTCCTCCCGGCATACTGGCTGTCGGTGCATACATCCTTCATTGACGAGATTGATCGCTATAAGGATTTCCAAGACATCATCCAGATCGATCCGCTGAATCCCGATGCGCCGGCCCTGGTTGGACAATCACTCCGATCCGGCAAGCGGGTCATCATCCCGATCAGCCTTCATGGCGATGTTGATGAGTGGAAGGCAAAACATCAGTGGATCGCAACCATCCCGAACGATGAGCTGTTCGTGTTTGCTGACGAGGGTGACTTTGGTACCCACACGGATCCGCAGGTCGACAAAATGAATCACCTGTTCACCGACAATCCTGGGTCCCTGTATGGCAGCAAATTCGTTACCGTGTATGCATCTGGTACGAACGTCCAGCGGCTGGCAAAATGCAGCAAGCACATCGACGGAGTGCTCTATTCCGCATATTCGCAGCTGGAGACCACCGAACCTAATATGATCAAACGCCGGTTCTATTGCACTCATACGCAAGCCCTCAAAGCGCAGGTCGAGCAGCTGAATGAGGAGGTTCAACCGTCATGGACAAAAATCTGGGACAAGCCGCTGGCAAACAAGGCATTCATCGGCCAGCTGTTCGTTTCGCTGACTGGTGGTGATACGCTCCGTCGTGAGCTGAACCTGTCCGCCATTGCTGACACTCCGATCGACTGCTTTATGCTCCTAGTGTCGGCCGACAAAGCGCAGATGACTCAGATCAAGCAGATTGCCGAACGCGCAATCCCAGAATGGGAAATCCAGGTGCTCAACGGTGATTACACGTCGAATCGCGATGCCGAAGAGGAAACCATCACGCTGATGAACCGCGCTCGGATCGCCGGCAAGCAGGGGATGATCATCATCGCCAATCAAATGGGATCCCGCTCATACAGCATCAGCCAGATCCAATCCACCGTGATTGCCTTCGACCGCGGTTCCGTTGACGCAACCATGCAGAAGGTTAGCCGCTGCCTCACTCCCGGTCAAACCTACAGCGGTAATCCTAAAACCCACGGATTCATCATCGACCTCTCATTCGATCCAAACCGCGCGGAGAACATCGAGCGAATCATCCTCGAGGAGGCAATCCAGGTCCAGCGCGATATGGATTCGGATTTCACAACCGCGGTCCGCTTCGTCCTCTCCGCAATCAACCTATTCAAAATGAACGAATATGGCCTACCGGTTGCTGTCACTGAGGATCAGATGTTCAGGGTGTTTGGTGATAATGAGACCATGCTGAAGGTCGCTGACATCAGTGTGGATCCACAAGCGGCAATCGAGTCCGGTGTGTTCGACATCCTGCAGAACGTCCGCGTTGGTGGCAAGCAGACCGACAAGAAAATGATCATCGGAGATGCAAAAAATTTCGTCGGAACACAGACCCGATCCAAGCGGACCCAATCCGATCCGGCAGTCCGTCAGATGGAACGGATCATCAACGAGGCCATCCGTTCGCTCAATATGTCTGCGACCAGTGTCTACCATTTGTCAAACCTCTCCGGCAAATCCTATCGTGAATGCATCAACAACATCCAAGCAGATGACCGCTTTGCATCGGAGTTTGCTGACCTATTCGGCATCACGCCAGCAGACACGATCCAGCTGCTCGATAACCGTGCATTGAACGAGTCCATCCTGGACGTGATCGTGCAGAACAGCAAACCGAAGCCAGATCAATACCTATTTTGATTGTTTACAACCCATTGACACAGTGATATAATTGGATTATGAAATTCGCAACTGACATGACCAAGGGCATCCTCGGGGCACCGGATTCAACCGTGCTCTGGACGGACATCATCTCGCAAATCCCTGATGCAGTCCTGCTCAAACCTGGTGTCCGGATTCTGAATGTGGCTGCTGGCCATGGTACCGAAGCACTCATCCTCGCAAAGCGGATGCTGTCACTGGGTGTCTCGAAGGAACAGGTGAACGAGTCGATCTATCTGATTGATAAGTATAGAGTGTTTACCAATTATTTGAAAAATAGCTATGGATTCAAAAATGTTATCACAGCAGACTTCCTCGAATTGGAGACAGATATGAAATTCGATGTAGTGGTCGGTAATCCGCCGTATCAAGGCAAGGCCGCACTTCATCAACAGTTTTTCAATAAGTCAATTGAACTTCTATGTGATGAAGGTTATCTTGCATTCATTCAACCAGCGACACCATATTTCAATAAGAAATCAAGAAAGAAAAGTGATGATCAAATGATGATTGATAACATTGTTAAATATCAATCAGATGTTACTATTGTCGATAATAGTGCTTTTGAAGGCGCAGCAATTGCAACTGATCTAGCTGTTACTGTTCTGTGCAAAAAAGAAGGTGATGGTCGTGTTAAATCAATCAAATACAAATCTGGTGTTGATTATCAGAATGTTTCCATTCAAGACATTAATATGATGGGTATGGATCCTAAAATATACAGATCAATTGTATCAAAGTACAAAAAATATATTCATTCAAACGGTTCGCTTAATGATATTGTTTCTCACAATGAACATGAACACAAAGCAAATATTTCAAAACTGCGCGGCCACGGGTCTTCAAATCCAGACTTCTACACCTTCATTCCGGTTGATCAACACGAACGCTTCAATCCAAGACTCGACTTTGGAATTAAGGCAAAAACACCGAAAGAAGCCGAACATATTTATGATTATTTGCGCTCATATGTCGCAAGAATGGGCCTGGCCATCCTAAAATTCAATACAAATCAACATATGGGTGAGCTACGTGTTGTACCGTTGGTTGACTTCTCTAAGACATACTCAGATGATGATCTGTTCAAGATGATTGGTCTCACCAAGCCAGAAATCACGGCCATCAAGGGAGTAATATCAAATTATTACGACCGATGACATCATCCATCACGCACGCAATCTGGAGTACATGTCAGGTGTCGAGCGTGACCAGGAGCGGATCAAAGCAACAGCGGAGGTATTCACACCGACACCGCTGGTGCAGGAGATGCTCGATCAGCTGCCGACCAACCTATTCACAGACCCGTCAAAAACATTCCTAGATCCGACATGTGGTGACGGCCAGTTCCTATCAGAGGTTCTCATCCGCAAGGTTCAGAACGGAATCCCATTCGAACAAGCGTTATCGACCATCTATGGCGTTGATATTATGCAGGACAATGTGGACCTATGTCGGAATCGGTTGCTGTGTGGTCAGGAGCATCTCCGTCATATTGTCGACAAAAACATCGTATGTGCCGATGGTCTGACATATGATTACTCGTTCGGAGAGCCAGTCGGTCTTGAGGTGTTCTTCGGATAAAACCTTCAGATATCCTATACTCAGCCATATCGGTATGATATAATGAACATTGATAAAACAGTGAGAGCATATGACAAAATTCTATACATTCGCAAAGACCTACGGCAATGTGGTCCTGCATCGCGGTTACAACAACGGCAAGCCAGTCACGGAGAAGGTTGAATTCAAGCCCTCCTTCTATGTCAAATCCAAGTCAAACAATCCAGAATGGAAATCACTGTATGGTGAGCCGCTGGATCGCATCAAATTGGCATCCATCAACGAGGCCAAGGATTTCCGCAAAAAATATGATGACGTCAGTGGTTTTGAAATCCACGGTATGGAGCGTTATGAGTACCAGTTCATTGCCGAGCAGTATCCAGCCGATCTGACCATCAGCGCGAAGGACCTCCGGATCCTCATCCTTGACCTTGAGGTTATCGGCGAAAAGGATTCTGGGTTCCCTGATGTTGAGAAGGTCGAACACCAGATCTGCCTCATCTCAGTCCATGATTCCGCGGCAAACAAGACGATCGTATTCGGATCACGCCCATTCGATGATTCCAAGGATGACTTTGAATACCGCCAATTCCGTAACGAGACCGAGCTGCTCAAAGGATTCTTGGACTTCTGGGAAGCAAAATATCCTGACATCATCTCCGGATGGAACACGGAAGGCTTCGACCAACCATATCTGATCAACCGTATGGTCAAGGTTCTCGGTATGGAACAAGCACGCAGGCTATCGCCGTTCCGTATCCTCAAGGAAACCACCATCGAGCTGATGAACAAAAAGGTCCAGACCTATGATGTTTATGGCGTGACATTTCTTGACTACATGGCATTGTATAAAAAATATGGTGCTCAAGGGCAAAAGGAGTCATATAGCCTATCGGCAATCTCACAGGATGAGCTGGGTAAGGACAAGCTTGAGAATCCAACATCGTCATTCTATGACTTCTGGAATGATCATTATGATACATTCGTCCGATACAACGCCATGGACTCGATCCTTGTCCAAGAGCTGGACAATAAGCTGAAGCTGTTTGATCTGGTCTTGGCTATCACATATCTGATGAAATGTAACATCGAGGATTCGCTTGGTGTCATCAGACCGTGGGATTGCAAAATCTATAACGAGCTGCTGAAGAAAAACATCGCTGTCCCTCCGAACAAGATGTCAGCTCGTCAGGATTTCCCAGGAGCATGGGTTAAGGATACCATCGTCGGATTTCATAGATGGGTTGTCTCATTTGACTTTGCTTCGCTGTATCCATCCATTGTCCGTCAGTGGAACATGTCCCCTGAGACCATCATCGACGACCGCTTGGATATCACCGTGCGCGACATCGTTGCCGGCTGTTCTGACAAAGCAAAGGAAGCACATGACCTAGGTTGTACATTGGCTGCCAATGGTACCATGTATCGGAAGGATATCAAAGGCATTCTACCCGAGATGATGGAAATGTGTGTCGTGGGTAGAAAATCCGTCAAGAAGGAAATGCTTGTATTGGAGCAGGAGTATCAGAATACCAAGGACAAAAAGCTGTCGGGTGAGATTGCTGCCCTGAACAACAAGCAGCTCGCACTCAAGCTGATCGGTAATTCGCTATACGGAGCTGTTTCCAATTTCACGTTCCGCTATTTTGACATCCGTATTGCTGAGGCAATCACGCTGTCTGGACAGGCATCAAATATGCATCTGGTCGACAGTATGAATGCATATCTGAATAAGGTCCTAAAGACCGATAAGGACTTTGCCGTGGCTGGCGATACTGACTCAGCATACCTGTGTTTCTCGGATCTGGTTGATAAGGTTTGTGGTGACAAGACACCGGAGCAGATTGTCAAATTCCTGGACAAGCTGGGTAATACAGAGATGCAGAAGGTCATCAACGGATCAGTCGACACCATCTTCGATCTGTGCAATTGCAAAGAGAAGGTCATGGCATCCAAGCGTGAAGCGATTGCTGAGTCTGCCATTTTCGTCGGAAAGAAAGCATATTGCATGAAGGTTCTGAACTCCGAGGGTGTGGATTTCAAACCATACAAGCTCAAGATCATGGGACTTGTCATGATCAAATCTCAGACGCCAAAGCTGGTTCGTTCATGGCTCAAGGAAGCACTGACGGTCATCTTTGAGAAGGGTGAGTCAGCACTGCACAATTATGTTAGGGATTGTCGTGAAAAATTCATGGCATCTCCCATTGAGGATATTGCATTTCCACGTGGTGTGTCGGAGATTGACAAATGGTATGATCCTATTGTGCTGACAAAACCATCAACACCAATCCACGTCCGTGCTGCAATCCTGTACAATCATTATACGGATCCAAAGCAATATCAGCGGATTCGCAATGGTGATAAGATGCGCTTCTGCTATCTGAAGATGCCTAACACAATCAAGCAGAATGTTTTCGGCTGGCCGGCGGATTCAAAGATGCCCGAGATTGATCCGCTCGTCAAGTTTCTCGACTCCGATAAGAAACACAATTCGCTTGAGAGGTATATCGACCGAGAGCTGCAGTGGGAGAAGTGTTTTGTCAAATCACTGGAGGCTCTGACCAAACCTATCGGTTGGGAGGTCGAGAAAACATCATCGCTATCGGATTTCTTCGGTTAATCATATGACGCAAGAAATAGGAACAATAATGCGCGACAAAATGATTGAGAAAGCGCTTTATGAAATGGCCCTTAGTGCAGGTGATGGGTCGGAACTTTCATATCTTCATACTAGAATATTCAGAGAAAAAATATATCACGAACACAAGAACAATCCAAAGGAGTTTGAAAATGTTCATGTAAAAAGAACACAATCGTCCATTGAATATACGACATTGGATCATAATAAAGAAGAAGCAACACATCATTCTTTGATCAAACACAGAAAATCCGGTTATCGCAATATTCCATTTGATCACGATGAGCAGATTAGTGTCAATTCCATGAAAGGGTCAAATCCAGGACAGTCAGTTAGGATTATGATGCATCACCTTGAATCATCTGGAGTACCTATTGTCAGTTCTGAAATTCAATCGGACCAAGGACATAAAATGTGGAAATCATTTGCCGAGACCGCATTAAACAAAGGACATCATGTTTACTATCACGATCATAATGGATTGATCAAATTGAATAATGAGAATCTTAATCATTATCATAAGAAGTATTTTGGTG
>ERZ724505.210-NODE-210-length-39774-cov-5.627332_pt1 | contig 39774 bp, 39 predicted proteins | sample MGYA00376038_ERZ724505 | MGnify/ENA primary metagenome ERZ724505 (study PRJEB28724, sample SAMN07190884) | wastewater metagenome | isolation source: effluent of sewage treatment plant in Hong Hong | place: Hong Kong | collected 2016-03-17 ... | reverse complement strand
CAGCCCAGATGCAAGAGACTCAGCACCCAGATATGCCCCTGGCGGAAAATCACCGCCTGATCCGCCAGATCGGCGCTGATCGCCTCGATATCGTTCATGCCGAACCAGGCACCGAACGCTGACAGCAGGATCGGCAGCACCCAGATGTAACCGGCATTCTGCAGCCAGATCATGCGCGTCTGGCCACGCCATTCGACCAATTGGCCGACACCGCCCAGATCGCCAAACCAGGCGGCACCGATGGCTAGCGGCACCAGCCACTGCGCGGCGAACACGCCAAGATTGCCGAGCCCGGCATTCAGCCCGAGAGCAAACCCCTGGCGCGATAGCGGGAAAAAATAGCTGATATTCGCCATCGATGAGGAGAAATTGCCGCCTCCCAGCCCGCACAACAAGGCCAGCAACAGCATCGCCGGGTAGGAAGTGCCTGGATCGCTGACCGCCAGCCCCATGCCGATTGCCGGCAGCAGCAGCGAAGCGGTGGACATGGCGGTCCAGCGCCGGCCGCCGAACAGCGGCACGAGAAACGCGTAGAAAATTCGCAGCGTGGCACCGGAGAAGCCCGGCAACGCCGCCAGCCAGAACAGCTGATTGGTCGAGTAGTTGAACCCGGCCGCCGGCAAATTGACGACGACAACGCTCCACACCATCCACACCGCAAACGACAGGAACAGCGATGGAATCGACAACAGCAGATTGCGGTTGGCAATCAGCTGCCGGCGAGCATCCCAGAGCTCGGGTTTTTCCGGATTCCATCGTTTCAGCAGACGACTGTTCATCACCTCTAAAGCTGCCAGCGCAGCTCCCTCCACAAGCCGTTATCCGCTTTGCCGGCAAGGCGGCAAAGCGGATAACATCCTGAACCCTGAACCGCCCCCGCCGCACCGGCGGGGGCAATGCACATCAGATCAGCAAGGCATAGGCGCATTCTTGCGCGAGTAGAACAGCCAGGTGATCACCACACACGACACGTAGAACGCAACGAATGCATACAGCGCAGCATCCGGCGAGCCAGTCGCGGCAATCGAGGTACCGAAGCTCTTCGGAATGAAGAAGCCGCCGTAAGCACCGATCGCACCGGAGAAGCCCAGTACCGCAGCCGATTCCTTGGCGGCATCCAGCAGTGCCTGCTTGTCAGCTGCCGGGCCCTTGCCCTTGGCTTCGGCCTGACGTTCGGTGAGGAAGATGATCGGAATCATGCGGAAGGTCGAGCCGTTACCGATACCGGTCAGCGCGAACAATACGATGAACATCGCCAGGAAGCCCTGGAAGTCGCCACCGACGCCGTTGTGCGGCAGGTAGTGCAGCACGCCGAATACAGCAACGATCATCAGCAGGAAAGTCCAGAAAGTCACTTTCGCGCCACCGATCTTGTCCGACAGCCAGCCACCCAGCGGACGCAGCAGCGCACCAACCAAGGGGCCAAGGAATGCATACTGGGTCGGGTTGACGGCCGGGAACTGCGCCTTGGTCAGCATTGCCAGACCAGCGGAGAAGCCGATGAACGAACCGAAGGTGCCGATGTACAGCCAGCACATCAGCCAGTTGTGCTTGCGCTTGAAGATCACGGCCTGTTCAGCGAACGAAGCCTTGGCATCGGCGATGTCATTCATGCCGAGCCAGGCGGCAATCGCAGCAACGGCGATGAACGGCACCCAGACGAAACCGGCGTTCTGCAGCCAGATCGATTTTTCCACACCATCCTTGACGAAGGTATGACCTTCACCGGCAAATGCGCCGAACACCGCACCCGAGATCACCAGCGGGGTAACGAACTGCACCAGCGACACGCCCAGATTGCCGATACCCGCGTTGAGGCCGGTTGCCAGACCTTTCTTCGCTTTGGGGAAGAAGAAGCTGATGTTCGCCATCGACGAGGAGAAGTTACCACCGCCGAAGCCACACAGCAGCGCCAGCACCAGCAGGGTTTCGTACGAGGTGGACGGATCGCGCAATGCAAAGCCCATGCCCAGCGCCGGAATCAGCAGGCTGGCGGTGGAAATCGCGGTCCATTTGCGGCCACCGAAGATCGGCACCAGGAACGAGTAGAAAATCCGCAGCGTCGCGCCCGACAGCGCCGGCAAGGCAGTCAGCCAGAACAGCTGATCCTTGCTGAACTTGAACCCGGCCTTGTCCAGATTCACCACCGTTACGCTCCACAGCATCCAGACACTGAACGCCAGCATCAGCGCCGGGATCGAAATGGCGAGATTGCGGTTGGCAATCTTCTCCCCCTCGGACTGCCAGAAGGCGGAATTCTCCGGCTCCCAGCGCTTCAACACATGAGTAGACATCTTCAACTCCTTTGCGAAAAACCTTGTAAACCCTGCCAGTGCCCGCCACCGCGGCGGGCACGCAATCTACCGACTCAAGCCTTGGTGGCTGTAGCCAATGCCTTCTGCCCCTCGGCGACAGCCTCCGGACGGAAGCTGAAGTGCATCCACACCAGACTCACGCAAGTCGCGCCGTACAACAACATGAAGCAACTGGAACGGATGCCGGTGATATCCACCAGCGCACCGAACATGATCGGCAGGAAGAAGCCCCCCAGACCACCAGCCAGACCGACAATGCCGGACACGGCACCGATGTTGTGCGGGAATTCATCCGAGATGAACTTGAACACCGAAGCCTTGCCAATTGCGGTTGCGATACCGACGATGAACAGCAGTATCGTGAACAGTGTCGGGTTCAGGCCGATGTGGAAGGTTTGCGGCCCCCTGACAGTCAGGATGGTGAAATCGGTCTGCGGATACGACAGGATGAAGAACACCACCCAGATCACCCACATTACCCACCAGGTCGTCTTGTAAGCGCCCTGCTTGTCGGAAATCCAGCCACCGATGGCACGCAGCACGCCGCCCGGCAGCGAGAAGCAGGCAGCCAGCAATGCCGCCAGTTTCATGTCGAAGCCGTATTCGCTGACGTAGTACTTGGTCATCCACAGCGCCAGCGCAACGTAACCGCCGAACACCACCGAGTAGTACTGGCAGTAGCGCCATACACGCGGGTCCTTGAGCATCTTCAGCTGTTTGGAGAAGGTCACCGACGACGGCACCTTGTGTTCCGGATCGCTGTAGGAGAACAGCCAGAACAGGATCGCAGTCACCAGCATGGCTACCGAATACACCTGCGGCACGATGGTCCAGGTGCCGCCGGCACCGGCAATCAGCGCCGGAGCGACGAACTTGGTCAAGGCCGAGCCGGAGTTACCGGCGCCGAATACGCCCATGGCGAAACCCTGACGCTTCTTGGTGAACCAGCGCGCCACGTACGGTGTGCCGACCGAGAACGAACCACCGGCGACGCCAACGAACAGCGCCAGCGTGAGGAAATGCCAGTACTGGGTGGCGTACTGCATCAACCAGATCGGAATCACCGTTGCCAGCATGACGCAGAACAACACGATGCGACCGCCGAATTTATCGGTCCAGATACCCAATGGCACGCGGATCAACGAGCCGGTCAACACCGGCATTGCAGTCAACAGACCGAATTCGGTTTCATTCAGGCCAAGCTGCTTCTTGATCGGAATACCGATGATTGCGAACATCATCCATATGGCAAAGCAGATGGTGAACGCCGTAGTGCTGGAAATCAGCACCGATAGTTGCTTCTGAGACTGTGAGGCCATGACGCTTTCCCCCGTGACAAACAAACTTTTGCGACAGGGATCAGAGTACACCCACGACTTCTAGGGATATATTCGCCTGAGGGCTAAGCGGACGGCGTGTGAAGGGCTAGGTGGGGTTAACCCGGATTGGCTGGCTGACGGGCCGCGACTAGTCCGAAATGACTAGCCCGGCAGGCGGCAGGCACATCACGAGACAATGGCGACGCACCTTGCAGGCCGCGCCGGCGATACCAAACAACGCTCAGGCCGGCGGAGCACTGCGGATGCGTGCCGCGGTAGTCCGGTACAGCCGGGCAGCACCGAGCAGATTCCAGCCCAGCCACAGCTGTGCGGCGATGACCGCCACGCCGGCCAGCACGCACCCCGGCCGGGTCGGCCAGGCCAGCGCCTGTAGCAGCAACAGTAGCGCTGCAGCGTGCAACCACAACTGCCGGCGCTGAGCCGTCTCGGCGAGAATCTGCTTCATGTTGGGAATGGCGAAACGACGCTGGTTGATGCGCTGCAGGTGCAACCAGACCAGAAACGGCACGATCTTGTACAGCATGCCGTTGACTACCGACACGGCAAAGCCGAACAGGAACAATGCCCCTGCCAGCAAGCCGGCACGCGGCCACCATGGCGCAGCCAGCGGCAATACCGCGGCGACGCCGAGGCTCAGCATCGCCAGCATCCAGAAGCGTAGCGTAACGTCGCTGGCGCGGCGGCTCTGGCGCTGTAGCCACAATGTGACAGCGGCAAACCCGGCACTACCCGGCAGCAGCAACATGACGGTGACAGGCGCCGCAGACTCGGGCAGAAACCACAGCGCAGCCGACAAAGCCAGCAACAGCAGCGACCACGCGGCCAGCGCAGTTTTCTCCAACTGTGCCGGATAGCGCGGCGTCATCTGGAACATCGGTACGACGGTAAAGGCAATCCCGACCACCAGCCCCAGCACCCACCCCATTCCGCCCCACAGGCCGTGCAGATTGGTCAGGCGCAGAGCGTCCAGCCCCCTGCCCCAGCCCAGATGGCCGAGCAGCAACAGCCCCAGCAGCACGGTCAGCAACAGCGCCAGCAACGCCAGCAGCATCATGCGCGTGGTGGCATCGCCAGTGCTGCTGCGCAGCAGGCCACGCACCGCCAGCAGCGCAAACGGCAACAACGCCAGCGGCAGCATGACTGCGGCAGCCTGCAGACCAAGCGGCTGCATCAGCCAGAAACCGGCTACCAGCGACAGACTGCCGGCAGTCAGCAGACCATGACTCCAGCGTGCCAGCCACAGCGGTCGGGGCAGGCTGACACCGGCCACCACCGGCAACATCTGCACCAGAGCCCCGAGCATCGGCTGCGCCAGCAGGCCGAGCGTCAGCAGATGGGTCAACGCCAGCACCGGCCAGTTCCAGCGCGTCTGCAGCATGACCGGATCGACCAGCAGCAGCGCCAGGCCAAACAGCACACCGAACAACGGCATGCTGAGAAAAAAACGGAACGGCGCCGCTATCGGCGGCGCCGCGTCGTAGGCAGGAATCAACATGAAAATGCGGCCGGCAGGCGGCTCAGGCCTTGCGGATGCGGATCAGGAACACACCGTCCGGCGTCGGATCGGTGGTAAAGACATAGCCATGGTTGCGCAGTACTTCGTACAGTGGGTGCGGCTGGCGATGAATGCGCACTTCCAGCACATCGCCGTCGGGCAGATCGTCGAGCGCTTCCATGATGCGCTCGAACGGCTCGGGTGGCTGCAGACCACAGACATCGAGATTGCGGGTGTTGCTCATGCAGGCTCCTTGACCGACACAATCGGCGCCAGCAGCGTATCGCGCTCGCCCGCAAGCACCCGGTCCAGCATCGGGTAAAGCACGTTTTCTTCTTTCAGATTATGCTGCTGCATCAGGATCAGCAGCGTATCGGCACTGGCAAGAAATCCGGCAGCATCGCCGTTGCCGGCCAATGCCTGCATCTCCTCCACCAACTGGCGCATCTGCCCATGCTCCATGCGCATCACCGCAGTGGGGCCGGCGGTCATGCCGGTGGCGGATTCGAAACGCGGGAACAGGCTCTGCTCCTCCAGCGACAAATGCCGCTCCAGCTCTGCGGCGAACTGCGCCAGCCGGGCACGGCATGCAGCCATGTCGCCGCGCTGCGCCGCCTGTTCGGCAGCAATGAAAAATTCGTCACAATGGCGATGATTTTCGCCCATTACCTGCAGGATATCTGCCATGTCGGCCTCCGGTTATCGATCTGATCGGAGCATCATAGCCAGCCGCCGCCGCCGCTTCGTTGACTGGCATCAAGAGCCGGCCAAGGCCTCAGGCATCGCGCCGGCGCGCGCTCATGCTGCGCCCCAGTTGTGCCAGCTGCGCTGCATCCAGCCGCTGTGCCGCCGTCCGGAACACCGTTTCTTCCTCGCGTGCGGCGTGCTGCTGGTACATGTCGGCAAAATGCTGCGCCAGCTCGTTGTCGGCCAGATCGGCGTAATTGCCGTCCTTGATAAGCAACAGCTTCTCGCGCAGCCGCAACCAGAGCTCGCCCATCATCAGATGGTCGGCATGCAGCTGCGCGACCAGCACCGCCAGCTGGTGATCGTCGGGCGATTGTGCCAGCAGCAGCGGAAACAGGTCGTTTTCCTCATCCTGATGGTGCTTGGGCGCAGCGACATCGAAATAACGCAGAATGTTGCCGGCAGCGATGCCCGCTTCGCGGTCGGCGCCTTTCTGCTGCAGATGCTGCGCCAGGCGCTTCAGCGTTTCGGTGAATGCACGCACGCGGCCGTGACAGGCAACCAGCATTTCCAGCGGCTCGTCCTGCATTGAGGGGATTTCGCCCAGCAAACTATCGGGCGAACTGGCGGTATTACGCGAAGCTACAGGTATCTTCATCAGGCATCCGGATGCACCAAGCCATGCTCAACCGCATACACTGCAGCCTGCACCCGGCTGGTAAGGCTGAGTTTTTTCAGAATGTTCTGCACGTGGATTTTCACCGTGCTTTCGGCAACGCTCAGTTCGCGCGCGATTTCCTTGTTGCTGTCGCCACGCGCCAGCAACAGCAGGATTTCGCGCTCACGCGGCGTCAGTTTGTCTTTTTCCTGCGGCGGAGCCGGATTGCTGGAGATATTGCGGAACTGCTGCATCAGCTTGGCCGTCATGCTGGCGGCCATTACCGGCTCGCCCTGCGCAGCGCGCTTGATCGCCTGCACCAGAAACTCGGCGTCGATATTCTTCAGCAGATAACCGCGCGCACCGGCCCGCAATGCCTCGGACAAATCTTCGGCATCCTCGGAAACCGTCAACATCACCACATTCACCTGCGGCGTATCCTGCGCGATCAATTGCACCGCTTCCAGCCCGGACAGGCCGGGCATGTTCAGATCCATCAGCACCACGTCCGGCAACAGTGCGGCAACGCGCTTGACGCCCTCGACCCCGTCCGAGGCCTCGCCGACTACCTCGAATTCCGGATAGCGCTGCAGCAAGGCCTTGATGCCGCTACGAAACAGGGTATGGTCGTCGACCAGCAATACACGGATAGGCGCAGGAGGATTGTCGGCAGTCATGCTCAGGCTACATAGTTGAGAATGCACCAATATTGGCACACGCTGCCGGCCAGCACAAACAGATGCCAGATTCCATGCGCATGGCGCATGCGCTCATCGAGCACATAAAACACGATGCCGCCGGTGTAACACAGCCCGCCAGCCGCCAGCCACCAGAACCCGGCAACCGGCAATACCGCCAGCAAAGGCTTGATCGCCGCGACCACCATCCAGCCCATGGCCAGATAGATGAACATCGACAATTTGCGCGTACGCTTGCCCAGCCACAGCTCCTGAATGATGCCGAGCAGCGCCAGTCCCCAGTTGAGGCCGAAAATCCACCAGCCCCACGGGCCGCGCAGCGTTACCAGGGTGAACGGTGTATAGGTGCCGGCAATCAGCAGATAGATCGCCGCGTGGTCGAATTTCTGCAGGATCTGCTTGGCCCGGCCACGAAAGCTGTGATACAGCGTGGACGCCAGATACAGCAGGATCAGCATGCTCCCGTAAACGGAAAAGCTGACCAGTTTCCACACGTCGCCCTGTGCGCTGGCTGTATTCAGCAACACGATCAGGCCGGTGATGCTGAGCCCGACGCCAAACAAATGGGTAACGCTGTTCAAACGCTCGCCATGATACATTTTTTATCTCCTGTTTACGCTTGCGGCACCGTGCCCGGCCCGCTATGCGGCCATGCGCTGTTCCTGCGACAGCCACAGGCGCACCGTCACGCCATCGCCATCGGTCGGCGCGATATCCAGCTGTGCGCCGACACGCTTGGCGCGCTCGCGCATAATGCTGAGGCCGACATGCTGCTCGGCCTTGTTCTTGATACTCTCCGGATCGAAACCGACGCCGTTGTCGCGGATCAGCAGCTCCATATCCTCACCGTTCTGCAAGCGGACATCGACCTTGGTGGCGTCGGCATGCTTGCGGATGTTCGATAGTGCCTCCTGCAGGATGAACAGCACCTGAAGCTGCTGTTCCGGCGGCAACGGCGGGCCGTCGCCACTGTGGTCGAAATTGCTGCGGATGCCGGTCTGGCGCGAGAATTTGTTCAGCGTCGACTCGATCGCATCGGGCAATTCCTCCTGCCCCAGCCGGGTGCGGAAATTCAGCAGCAGTTCGCGCACATCCTCGTAACTTTCCTTGATGCCGGCACGGATCAGCGGCATGGTCTCGTTCGCCTGCGCCAGATCGCCGCGCGCCAGCGAATCGTCGAGCAGTTGCGCCTGCAGGTTGAGGAAGGTCAGCCCCTGGGCAATGCTGTCGTGCAAGCCCTGCGCCATCAGGTTGCGCTCTTCCGACACCGCCATCTCGCGCTCCTTGGCCGCCAGGCGGATATTCTCGATGGCAATGCCGAGATGGTCGCCGAGCGTCTGCAGCAAGCGCATTTCCTGCTCGCTGAACTCATGCGATTCGTGGAAATGCAGATTGAAAATCCCCAGATGGCGCGTGGTGGCGCGAATCTGGAAAATCGATACAGTGCTGAAACCATCTTCTTCGCACGGCAGAATCCGCTCGCCCGGCTTGAGCTTGCGCAGATCGTGCACCACCGAAGTTCCCCGTTGTGCCGATTCGCCGCACAGGCACTGGTTTACATGCATGCAGAACTCGCGTTTCACCAGCCCCTCGGTCAAGCCCTGATGCACCACCAAGTGCAAATTCTCACGCCGCGGATCGCTGACGCGCACGGCGCCGCCGTCGGCGCCGAATACTCGCATCAGCCGCGCCAGAAAGCCACGGCACATTTCCTCGACGCTATGCGGCTGGCTGAGAAACGAGGCAATTTCGTACAGGCAGGCAAGCTCGCGGTTTTTCTCTTCCAGCGTGTAGGTTTTCTGCCGCACGCGGTTCTCCAGCGTGCCATACAGCCCTTCCAGCTTGTCCGCCATCTGGTTGAAGCCATTGGTCAGCAAGCCGAACTCATCGCGGCTTTCCACTTCCAGCCGTACCGTGAAATCGCCCTCCGCCATGCGCTGGATGCCTTTCTGCAAGCGCCCTACCGGCCGGATCACCATCAGGAACATCAGATAGATGATCGCCACCGTGCCGAGCAGCGCCATGGCAATCAGAGCCATCTGCGACGAACGCAGCCACAGGGTCTTGGTGGCATTGTTGCGCTCGATCAGCATCACTTCGGTATTGATCAGATCGACAAACGCCGTAGCCCGGCCACGCAGCAACTCCAGCTCGCCGCCCGGCTGCGGGCTGCGCAACATGCGCTGCATCATCGGCCGCAGGTCGCTGCGCCACTGGCTTTCCAGCTCGGCAAAGGTACGCAGGATTTCCGCATCGCGCGGCAGGAACAGCGGCCGCACCGGATCGCCGCGGCGCAGATTGAGCATGGTCTGGTCGAACAGCCCGATCTCGCGCTCCACCGCCGCGTTCAGCCAGTCGCGCCGCTGCGGCTCGTATTCGTACTGGCTGAGCAGCTGCGTCAGCTTGAAAGTGCGCATGCGCATGCTGCCGGCATCGTTGATTGCAGCGGCCCCACCTTCGAGCTGCCACGACAGCAGCAGTGTCGCCCCCACGGCAATCAGCGCCAGCACCAGATGCAGGGTCAGCACCCCGACCATCTTGACAGTCAGGCGGCGGCGCGCGGGTAGCCAGTCATACAGGCTCATCGATATATCCGTAAATCGGTAGAGCCTTAATTATGCAGGCTATTCGCGCCGGATGCGAATGCTTCGCAAATACCCGCTTCAGGCGCCCGCCAGCCCCACCGGCCGCGCGCCGGTAAGCATGTAGGCAATCAGTTCACGCACCGGGCGGATCGCCGAGCCGAACGGTAAACGCCCGGCACCGCGGAAGAACAATCCTTTCGCCAGATCGCCGCGCATCGCGGCAGCCAGCTGGCTATCGATGCAGAACTGGCCGAATTTGGCCATACCATCGCGCAAACCGCACAGGCTCAGGCAATGCAGCCCGGCAGCACAACGGTTCGGGTCGCATTTGGCCTTGCTCTGCAGCAGTGCTTCGCGCTTCAGGTAATTCTTCAGCCACGGCGTGAGCACGCCGCGTGCCGGCAAGCCGGCAACGCTCATGAATTCGACCACGTCCTCTGCCTTGGCTTCGGCCAGCACACGCTTGAATTCCAGCGCTGCGTCGCTTTCCTCGGCCACCGCAAAAGCGGTGCCCAGCTGTACCGCCGCCGCGCCCTGCCGCTGCAGCTCCAGCACCTGCTGATGGCTGTTGATGCCGCCGGCGCAGATCAGCGGTACTTGATCCGGCGCCAGCTGCAGTTCACGGAACAAAGCATGGGTCTGCTCCAGCACCAGCGGAAAATCGAAGCGCGTATCGTTGACGTCTTCCATGCGCGCAGCACCGAGGTGGCCGCCGGCATAGCGCGGATGCTCGATCACGATTGCATCCGGCAGGCGCCCCTTGCGCATCCATTTTTTCAACAGCAACGCGATGCCGCGTGCGTCGGACAGAATCGGGATCAGCGCCACCTTCGGATGGCTGGCCGTCATTTCCGGCAAATCCAGCGGCAGGCCGGCCCCCATCACGATGGCATCGGCGCCACTGGCGCAGGCCTGGCGCACCAGCTGCCCGTGCTCCTTGACCGCTTTCATCACATTGACGGCAATCAGGCCGTTGCCGCCGGACAACTCGCGCGCCGCCTTGATCTCACGATCCAGTGCAATCAGATTGAGATTGTCGATGTATTCCTTGGGCTGGCGGTGGCTCTGCTCCAGCAGATCGGGATGATGATGGCGCAGATCGACGCTTGCCACCGTGCCGACCGCGCCTTCGCGCGCCACGCTGCCGGCCAGCCGGTGAGCCGAAACGCCAACGCCCATGCCGCCCTGGACAATCGGCAGTACTTTTTTGCCAGCGAGATTGAGGGCGCGCAGGCCCGCAGTGGAAAGTCGTGAAAGCATCAGGTCACTCAAGTGAACATTTGTTCACGAGAATGCCAGTGCAGATTGTTCAGTGCATTGATTTAAATCAAACGTGCGTTGCGCGGCCCCGCAAACAAGCGGCAGGATCAGGCACAAGCAGCTGATTTTATTGCTATTCATATGCCTGCAGGCGCGTCACATCGTGAACGGTGACATCGCGGCCGCTGACGCTGATCAGGTTCTCGTGCGTCAACTGGCTGAAAATGCGCGACAGCGTTTCCGGCGTCAGATTCAGGCGCGATGCGATCACATGCTTGCTGGCCGGCAGCGTTACCTCCACCTGACCGGACTCGCATTCGGGAGCCGACTGCAGCAGATAACCGATGACCCGCTGCGCCGCCGAGCGCAGGCTGTACGACTCGACATCCTGCACCAAGGCGTGCAGGCGCATCGACAAACCCGCCAGCATGCGCCGGGCAAAAGTGGGATCGCGCTCGATGGCATCGAAAATTGCCTGTTTCGAGATCAGCAGAATCAGGCTGTCGATCAGTGTCTGGGCATAAACCGGCGCCGGCCGTTCGAGAAACATCACCGCTTCGCCGAAGCTCTCGCCGGCACCGAAAATCTGCAGCACTTTTTCCGAGCCGGTGGCCGAAGGGAACGCCAGCTTTACCTGGCCGTAAACGATCACATACAGCCCCGACAGCGGATCGGACTTCTGGAACAGCGTGTCGCCGCGCTCGGCGCGGATTTCCCGCACTGCCGGCAACAAGACACGGTCGATTTCCTCGGGGTCGAGATTGCGAAACAGCGGCAGGTTTGCCAATACGCCGCGAATATCGAGTTTATGCTGAGCCAAGAACGCATTCCTTCCATACATACTGCCATGCCGCGCATGGCCGCCTAGTCCGCCATTCTACAACCAGACGCGGGTTGACGCTAAGCGCCACATCCCGGCTGGCGCAACAGTCACACGCACCGGCTGCCAACGCTTCAGGCCAGGCAGCGGACGCCACCGGGACAAGCTGTGTACTGCCCGGAATGGGCTGCAACATGAAAACGCCCCTGACCGGCATGCGGATCATCCGGTCAGGGGCGAATATTCGTGCAGATCCGCTCAGCGGATCAATGCAGCCATTTGTCCACATCCTCCTTGCGCCGGCCAAAGCCGCCGCGCTGCTCGTTGCCATTCAGCAACAGGTTGGCCAGCATGAATTCACGGTCTTCGTCTTCAATCTTGCCGCGACGATCGGTATCGCGGGCACCGGCTTGCGGGCTGGATGTCTCCTCGATTTCGGTCTGCATGGATTGCTGTTTATTACGTGTCATGTGCACCTCCTTCAACAGTTTGAAAGACTTCCCTTTCAGTCTAGCCCGGTACTTCGGCGGCGCAATGCCTTTGTTGGCAAGCGGCCGTTTATTTCACTTCGAATTGCCGCCGCAGCACTTACACTGAAGATTGTGTTCCGTCGCGCAAATGCAATATGAGCCTGAGTCATCGAATTCCGCTGCGCATCAGCCTGCCGGCCTCGGTCATTGTGGTCGGCGCGCTGTTGTCCGGCATTTTCCTGATGTGGAGTAACCACGACGCCGAGCAGCGCCTGCGCGACGAGGTTTCGTTATTGCTGCTGGACAAGGCGCAGGAGCTGTCGGCTGGGCTGGAAGAAACCGGCCCCGGCAACGCCGCCGAAATCCAGCGCGACTTCAGCCTGCGCACCCGCCAGCCGCGGCTGCAGGTTGCCGTAGTCGTTGACGCCGATCATCGTGTGCTGCTGGCACGGCAACGCGACTGGCAAGGGCGGGCGATCGACACGCTGGCGGCCGGCTTTGATCGGCAACTGGCACAGCTGGCACTGCACAGCGGTGCGCCGCAGTTTGCCGCAGATAGCAACGGCTACCGCTATTCGCTGTATCTGGCGCTGCCGCTGGGGCATCTGCACGAAGACGGCAGGCAGCCTCAGCTTGGGCTGCTGTGGCTGAAGCTCGATGCACAGGACCTTTACCGGCAGGTGCGCAGCGATACCCGGCAGCGCGCGCTGGTATTGATCCTGACGCTGATCGGTATCGCCGCAGTCTTGTGGTGGCGCCTCTATCGCCGGGTCGGGCTGCGGCTGAAGCATCTGGCGCGCGCTGCCGATGCGGTAGCCAGAGGTCATCTGCAGCAGCGCGTACGCGTCAGCGGCGGCGATGAAATCGCACGCCTGGCGGGCAGTTTCAACCACATGGCCGAATCGCTGGCACTGGCGGAGCAACTGCGGCACGCGCAACAGCACGAGCTGCAGATATCGGAACAGCGCTATCGCTCGCTGTTTGAATCGAGCAAGGATTTCATTGCCATTTTCGACCTGCAGCTGCGCCACACCGATGCCAATCCGGCCTACCTGCAAATGCTCGGCTATACGCTGGAAGAGTTGCGCCAGCTCGGCTACTCCGACGTGGCGCAAGATGCAAACAATCCGCAGCAATGGCAACGCTTGAAACGCGAGCTGCTGGTGCGGGGGTTTTCCGATGAATTCGAAAAGATTTTCATGCGCAAAGATGGCAGCCAGTGCCCGGTCAGCATCAAGGCCATCCTGCTGCGCGACGCCAGCGGAGCTCCGTGCGGCTTCTGGGGCATCGGCCGTGACATCAGCGCGCGCAAAAAAGCGGAAGCGGCGCTGAAGCTGGCGGGCAAGGTCTACGCCGCCAGCCATGAGGGCATCATCGTCACCGATCCGGAGCGGCTGATACTGACCGCCAACCCGGCCTATTCCGAAATTACCGGCTATCCGCCGTCGGAAACCGTCGGCCACAAGCCGCGCTTCCTGCTCAGCGGCCAATATGATGAAGCGTTCTACGAAGAACTGCTGCTGACGGTGACGCACGACGGTTTCTGGCAGGGAGAAATCCTCGGCCGGCGCAAGAACGGCGAGCTTTACCCGGTGTGGGTGACGGTCACAGCGGCGTTCGAGGCTGGTCAGCTGGTCAATTACATCATTACTTTTTCCGACATCACCGAACGCAAGCAGACCGAAGACCATATCCGCCACCTGGCCGAACACGACTTCCTTACCGATCTGCCGAATCGCGTACTGCTGCTCGACCGGTTGTCGCAGACGCTGGCACAGAGCCGGCGCAGCGGCAACCGCTTTGCACTGCTGTTCATCGACCTGGATCGTTTCAAGCATATCAACGATACGCTCGGCCACCACATTGGCGACCTGCTGCTACAGGAAGTGGCGCAGCGGCTGAAGCAGACATTGCGCGACAGCGATACCGTCAGCCGCCAGGGTGGCGACGAGTTCGTGATCCTGCTGCCGGACGCCAGCAACGGTGACGAGTTGAACCATCTCGCCACGCGGCTGATACAGGCGCTGACCCAGCCCTGCCGGCTGGAAACGCACGAATTCAACGTTACTGCCAGTATCGGCATTGCCGTGTATCCCGACGATGGCGACGACATCGATACGCTGGTGCGCAATGCCGATACGGCGATGTACCACGCCAAGCAGCATGGCCGGAACCGCTTCCAGTTTTTCAACGAATCGATGAATGCGCGCATTTCGCAGCGCCTGCTGCTGGAAAGCCGCCTGCGCAAGGCGATGCAGCAGGGGCAGTTGCAGCTGTATTTCCAGCCCAAAGTGGAAGTCGGCAGCGCACGCATCGTCGGCGCCGAAGCGCTGCTGCGCTGGCTCGACCCGGACGAGGGCATGATCAACCCGAGCCGTTTCATTCCGGTAGCCGAAGAAAGCGGGCTGATCGTCGAACTGGGGGAATGGGTGCTGCACACCGCCTGCCGGCAGGCGCGCGAATGGCAGGATCGCGGTCTGCCGGGGCTGGTGGTCAGCGTCAATGTGTCAGCGGTGCAGTTCCGCCAGCCGAATCTGGCGCAAGTGGTGGCGCAGGCGCTGCACGGTGCCGGCCTGCCGGGAGAATTTCTCGAGCTGGAGCTGACCGAAGGCATGCTGATGGAACAACCGGCCAGCGCCAGCGCTGCCATGGCCGCACTCAAGGCAATGGGGGTACGCCTGGCGCTGGATGACTTCGGCACTGGCTACTCCAGCCTCAGCTACCTGAAGCGCTATCCGTTCGACACGCTGAAAATCGATCAGTCGTTCATTCGCGATCTGTGTCAGGACGGCGAAGACGACAGCCTGGTCAAAACCATCATCCTGATGGCGAAAAACCTCAATCTGCGCGCCGTTGCCGAAGGCGTGGAAACCCAGCAGCAGCTGGATTTCCTCTGCGCCAACGAATGCGACGAATTCCAGGGATTCCTGCGCTCGCAGGCGCTGCCCGCCAACGATTTCGAACGCATGTTGCGCTCGCAGCCGGATTGACTCAGAGCTGCTTCACCGCCATGCGCAGGCCAGGGTCTTCGGTGTGCGGACCAAGCTCGAAGCCGAGCTTGGTCATCAGCTTGAGCATATTGGTGTTGTTGGCGAAGATTTCGCCTTCCATGACTTTCAGCCCCTTTTCGCGCGCGGCATCGAACAGCTGCTCCATCAGGATGCGCCCCAGCCCCTGGCCCTGGAAATCGTCGCGGATCACCAGTGCGAATTCGCAAGAGTCGGCATCGGGATTGGTGACAAAGCGCGACACGCCGACGATGGCGTCCTCGCCGTGTTCCTGAACCACGCCGATCAGCGCCATTTCGCGCGCATAGTCGAGCTGAGTGAAACGCACCATCATCGCCGGCGACAGCTCGCGCAGCGTGTTCATCAGCCGGTTGTAGCGGGTTTCGTCCGACAGTTTGTGGAAAAATCCGCGATGCATCGCCGCGTCTTCCGGGCGGATCGGCCGCACCGTCATCGGCATGCCATCGCGGCAGTGCACCTGCCGTTCCAGATGCGCCGGATACGGATAGATCGCCATATGCGAGTAGCGGTCGCGCCCCGGCTGCCACTGGCGCACGATGATGCGCGCATCGACCGCCAGCGCCCCCTGATCGTCGAGCAGCACCGGGTTGATGTCGATTTCCTGAATGTGCGGTAGCTCGCACACCAGCTCGGAGACGCGCAGCAGCAGGCTTTGCAGCGCCTCCATATTGACCGGCGGCATGTTGCGGAATTCGCCCAGCATTTTTGCCGCGCGGGTACGGCGGATCATGTTGTTGACCAGAAACTCGTTCAGCGGCGGCAGCGATACCGAACGGTCGCCGATGACTTCCACCGCCACGCCGCCGGTACCGAACGAAATCAGCGGGCCAAACACCTTGTCGTGCACCACGCCGACCATCAGCTCGCGCGCATTGCAGCGGCGGATCATCGGCTGCACCGTGATTCCCGACAGGCGCGCGTCCGGGCGCCGGTCGCGCACACGGTTCCAGATATCGACATAGGCCTGGCGCACCGCGGCTTCCGAATCCAGATTCAGCACCACGCCACCGACATCGGTCTTGTGCAGAATGTCGTACGACTCGATTTTCAGCACCACCGGATAGCCGATCTCGCCAGCCAGACGCACGGCCTCATCGGCCGATTTGGCCAGCCGCGTCAGATTCACCGGGATGTGGAATTCCGCCAGCACCGCCTTGGCTTCGCTTTCGGTGAGTACGGTACGGCCCTGCGCCAGCACGCTTTCGATCAGCAGGCGAGCCTGATCGACACGCGGATCGTCGTTGTGCGCCAGCGGCCCCGGCACCTGCAGCAGCAATTGCTGATTGTGCTCATAACTGGCCAGTGCGTAGAACACCTCGACGGCGTGCTCCGGAGTACGGTAATTGGCCATTTTGGCCTGCTGGAACACCTTGCGCGCCGCCGCTACCTTGCCTTCGCCCATCCACACCGGCAGCAGCGGCTTGTTCGACTTGCCGCGCAGCCGCACCAGCGCTTCAGCGGTACGAATCGGGTCGGTGCGCATCTGCGGCGTGAAATTGACCACCACGCCGTCCACGTTCGGATCTTCCAGCGCCGCCTCGATTGCGACCTCAAAACGCGCCGGGTCGGCGTCGCCGATAATATCGATCGGGTTGCTGTGCGACCAGTTGGCCGGCAGCAGTTTGTCCAGCTTGCTGACGGTGGCGCCGTCCAGATGCGCCACGGCGACATTCAGATCCAGTGCGCGGTCGGCAGTCATCACGCCGGGGCCGGCGCCGTTGGTCACCACCGCCAGACGGCGGCCCTGGGTACGGTAATTGGACGTCAGCACGCGCGCAGCGGCAAACAGCTCGACCACGCTATGCACCCGCACGGCACCGGCACGCCGCAGCGCAGCTTCGAACGCGTCGTCGCGGCCGACCATCGCACCGCTGTGGGTACGGGCCATGACATTGACCCCGCCGGCGCGCCCGGCCTTGATCGCGATCACCGGCTTGGCGCGCGCAGCGGCCCGCAGTGCGCTCATGAAGCTGCGCGCATCGCGCACCCCCTCCAGATACAACAGGATGGCGCGCGTCTGGTTGTCGTTGACCAGATAGTTCAGCACCTCACCGACATCGAGGTCGGCCGACGCGCCCAGCGATACCACACTGGAAAAGCCGACCTGATTGGTATGCGCCCAATCGAGGATCGTGCTGGCCAGTGCGGTCGATTGCGACACCAACGCCAGATTGCCGGGCAGGATATTGGCGTCGAAGGTTGACGCATTCAGGCCGATACGCGGCCGCATCAGGCCGAACAGGTTCGGTCCCAGCAGCCGGACCTTGTGCTTGCGCGCCAGTTGCGCCACATCCTGCAACAGCGCGGCCTGCTTGTCGCCGGCCGTCGCCAGCCCCTGCGAAATGATCACTGCATTGCCGATACCGGCCTTGCCACAATCCCTGATGATCTCCTGCAGACTCTTGCCGGAGGTAGTAATCACCGCCAGATCGACCGGCTTGCCGATCTCGCAGGCCGATGCCACAGCCGGGAGATCGGCAACCTTCTTGTGGCGCAGGTTGATTGCGTGTACATCGCCGCCGTAACCGCTGGCCAGTATGTTCTGGAATACCGCATGGCCGATCGAATCCGCCGTGTCGCTGGCGCCATATACCGCCACGGAACGCGGTGAAAACATCCGTTCGAGATAATGCACACCCATTGCCAACCCCTTGAGTTCCGGAAATGTTCCCGGGCAAACCACGCCGCTGCCCGATCTGCTCCGGCAGCGACGCCAGATACGGAAAATTCTGCCACAGCCAGATTACCGCAGCTTAACCAGGATCAATCCTGCGTAGTGCGCCGCGGCCATTGCCGCAGTATAGCCGGCGCCAGCGGGGCGGCGACCGGGCGGATTAGTCGCGACCGCGACACGCTGCTAGAATGTTGCGTTTTTCCCGACCCCAGCCGCAGAGGTTTTTGGCATGCTATCGCTCTACAACACGCTTACCCGTCAGAAAGAAGTCTTCACCCCGATCACCCCCGGCAAGGTGAACATGTACGTGTGCGGCATGACGGTGTACGACTTCTGTCATCTGGGGCATGCGCGGGTGATGGTGGTGTTCGACATGGTACAGCGCTGGTTGCGCGCCTCCGGCTTCGATGTCAGCTATGTCCGCAACATTACCGACATCGACGACAAGATCATCAAGCGCGCGGCGGAAAACGGTGAAACCATCGGCCAGTTGACCGAACGTTTCATCCAGGCAATGGATGAAGACGCGGCAGCACTCGGCGTACAAAAGCCCGATCACGAACCACGCGCCACGCAGCACGTGGCCGGCATGCTGGAGATGATCCAGCGCCTGATCGACAACGGCCTTGCCTACCCGGCGCCGAACGGCGATGTGTATTACTCGGTGCATGGCTTCGACGGCTACGGCAAATTGTCGGGCAAATCGCTCGACGATCTGCGTGCCGGTGAGCGCGTCGATGTCGATCCGAACAAGCGCGACCCGCTCGACTTCGTGCTGTGGAAAGCCTCCAAAGCCAACGAACCGGCGTGGGATTCGCCGTGGGGCAAGGGCCGCCCCGGCTGGCATATCGAATGCTCGGCAATGAGTGAGCACCATTTCGGCGATCATTTCGATATCCATGGCGGCGGTCAGGACCTGCAATTCCCGCACCACGAAAACGAGATTGCCCAATCGGAAGGCGCGCACCGGCACAAATACGTCAACTACTGGATGCACAACGGCTTTCTCAATGTCGATAACGAAAAAATGTCCAAATCGCTGGGCAATTTCTTCACCATTCGCGACGTGCTGTCGCAGTACGATGCCGAAGTGGTGCGCTTCCTGATCCTGCGCACCCATTACCGCAGCCCGCTCAACTATTCCGACGCGCATCTGGACGACGCACGCAATGCGCTGGACCGGCTCTACACCACGCTGAAGAATGTCGCGCCGGTTGAAATGGCCATCGACTGGGACGCGAGCGAGCTGACGCGCCATTTCCGCGCCGCAATGAACGACGATTTCGCCACTCCCGAAGCGATTGCACTGCTGTTCGAACTGGCGAACGAAGTCAACAAGACCCATTCGGCGCAGCAGGCCGGCCTGCTGAAGGCACTGGCCGGCCTGCTCGGCCTGCTGCAACGCGAGCCGCAGGCTTACCTGCAGGCCGGCGGCAGCGCCGACGGGCTGAGCGCGGAAGCGATCGAAGCGCTGATCGCACAGCGCCTGGACGCGCGCAAGGCAAAGAACTGGGCCGAATCGGACCGCATCCGCGACGAGCTGGCCGCTGCCGGCATCGTGCTGGAAGATGGCCCGCAGGGCTCTAGCTGGCGCCGCAAGTAACATGGCACAGGACAAGCACCCGGTCACCCCGGCAATCCGGGTGCTGCGCCAGCACAAGGTGGAGTTTACCCATCATCCCTATGACTACGAGGAGCACGGCGGCACCGCCGTCAGCTCGCGGGAACTGGGTGTGGATGAGCATTGCGTGATCAAGACCCTGATCATGGAAGACGAAGCCAAGCGGCCGCTGGTGGTGCTGATGCACGGCGACCGCGAGGTTTCGACCAAGAATCTGGCGCGCCTGATCGGCGTCAAGACCATTACCCCCTGCTCGCCGGACGTTGCCAACCGGCATTCCGGCTACATGGTCGGAGGCACCTCACCGTTCGGCAGCAAAAAAACCATGCCGGTGTACGTGCAGGCGAGCATTCTCGATTTGCCGAAAATCTACATCAACGGTGGCAAACGCGGCTATCTGGTCGGCCTTGCACCGGCAGTACTGCCGGCCATTCTCGACGCCAAACCGGTCGATATCTGCGCCTGAAGCGCCAACGGTCACATAGCAGCTACTGATCCGGCCTAAAATCAACCAATCAGTTCCAGTCAGCCAGACCCCGACAATGCCACATTCCCACGCCCTCGCCTCACCCCTGTTGAATGCCGGCATGCCGTTCGATGCCACCCGCGAATGGCTGCACCAGGCGCTGGCACAGGCGTTGCCGCGCCAGCAACGCGGCGACCGCCTGCAGTACATGTCCGACAAACCGCTGATACCGGCCGCAGTGCTGGTACCGCTGGTATATCACCCGAGCCATCTGTCGGTGCTGCTGACACAACGCACCGAGCATCTGAGCAAACACCCGGGTCAGATCGCCTTTCCCGGCGGGCGGGCGGAAGCGGAAGATGCGTCGGCCGAAGCCACGGCTCTGCGCGAAAGCCTGGAGGAAATCGGCCTGCGTGCCGAACTGGTCGCGCTTGCCGGGCGCCTGCCCAACTACATCACCATCACCGGCTATGAAGTCACACCGGTGGTCGGACTAGTGCGCCCGCCACTGGAACTGCGCCCAGATGCCAACGAGGTTGCCGAGGCATTCGAAGTACCGCTGCAGTTGTTCCTCGACCCCGCCAATTTCACCCGCCACCGCTACGAGCTGGGTGGCAAGACCGGCAGCTATCTGGCGGTCACCCATGAAAACCGCTTCATCTGGGGCGCCACCGCCGCCATGTTGCTAAGCCTGGGCGAAAGCCTGACGCAGCAACATTTTTTAGAGTAGGAAGCCCAGAAGAAGTGCTTTAGAATCAGGGTCAAGCAGCCGAATTTGCGCACTGCACAAGCGGACAGGGATGTCTGTTCGCGATCGATTCCGGAGACTGAATGCGCCCCACCAAACTGGATAGAAGCCACGCCCCATCGGGCCTGGCACAAAACCTGCTCACCTGCTTCACCGATTCGGCGTTGCGCGGTCTGGTCGATGTCATGGAAATGCAGCGCAAGCTGACCAGCCAGTTGCTGATTTCGGTCAACCAGCAGCAGCGCGCCAAATCCGCCGAACTGGAAAGCTGGATGTGGCAACGCAACGAGACGCTGCAGAACAATCTCGAATGCGGCGTGCAAATGTCCAAGGATTTGTACCTGGCAACCACGCAGGCACAGGCCGACTGGCTGCAGGCATCGGAACGCCTGCTGGCAGAGGCCAACCGCAACCTGCTGCAGACCATCCAGCATATCGCCCCCTGCGGCACGCTGCCGGCCACGGCGATGGAACCGGTATGCAAGGCGGTAAAGGTCAGTAGCTGCGCGCTCGAATCGATGAGCAAGGCAACCCGGCAGGTCACCCATTTTGCCGGAACCAATCTCGGCAATGCGGCACTGAACGCAGCACGCATGGTACGCGAGGAAATCTCGGCGCAACACCATTCGGGCACCCGGCACCACTGAATGGTTGCTGCACAGCAAAATTGTCGGCAATGTACTATAAATGAGCCAGTGTCAAGACGAGCTAAAACTCTAAAACACAGGCCGGATAATAAATAGAATCAGCAAGAACCGAAGACCTGGACTAGTCGTCTAACCAGACTTGAAAGGCTAAAGCATGAACACCGCGATTGTGATCAATCTGAATTACGAGCAATGTGGTCAGGAGTTGTGTTGCTCCTACTGGCACCTGATCGAAGACGTGATGGAGTCGGCCGGTTTTGTGAAGAACAACCGGATGTTCCTCAGCAATCTGCCACAGGATGAAGCTTACGAAGTGGCGCGCTGGGTCATCGGCCAGATCGACGAGCATTCGAAAACCAACCGCTTTTCGCTGATTCAGTCGATCCGCGATTTCTACGGTCTGGATTACCGCCAGCTGGTCAATCTGATGACCCCGCCGAAACAGTCGATTGAAGTGGATTTCATCGACAACGACGCAGTTTCCTACGCCATCAACTGACAATCCTCAGGCGTCTGCCGCCGCCTCGCCCCAACGCCGCAGCAACCGGTTGCCGACCCCTAGCTGATCGAGAATGCGTGCGACGACGTAATCCACCAGTTGCGTGACCGAATCCGGACGATGATAAAAGCCCGGATTCGGCGGCAGAATGACCGCTCCGAGACGTGCCAGCTTCAGCATGTTTTCCAGATGAATCGCCGAATACGGCGTTTCGCGCGGCACCAGAATCAGTTTGCGCTGCTCTTTCAGCATCACGTCGGCGGCACGCTCGATCAGATTGTCGCTCAGTCCGCCGGCAACGGCTGCCAGCGTGCCGACGGTACATGGGCAGATCACCATCGCATCGGCAGGATTGGAGCCCGATGCAATCGGCGCAAACCATTCATCCCGCCCGAACACCCGTAGTTGTCCCGCCGGCACGCTAAACCAGCCAGACAGCTTTTCTTCTACCTCTGCCGCCCGCGACGGCAAGGATAAATCCATTTCCTGCGCCGCCACCACCTGCGCTACCTGCGAATACAGCAGCCACACCTTGCAGCGTGCCGCCAGCAGGCATTGCAGCAAACGGATCGCGTAAGGCATGCCGGATGCGCCGGTCAGCGCCAACGCTACCGTGGTATCCGGCTGCAGGTCCACATCCGGCGCGGAATACGGCCAGTCGATCATCGCGTTGCTCCTCCCAAGTCCGCTGCGCGCCCCGGCATTTTGCCCTCCTTGCGACCGATCAGGCGGCAAATGGACCTCTCCAGTATTGACTCGGGTGTATCCGCCACGATCTGCAATGGTGGCCGCGCAAGCGGAGTTGCGACATGGCGCCGTTGTCCCTGGGCGTCGAATTCGATTTCCGTCAGCGTGGTCAATGTGTGCTGGGAGCACTGTATGCGCTCACGCAATAATCGCTTGCCCGGCAACGCACTCCCTTCCGCTGTGCGGATACGGTGCCAATATGTCACTTCATCGGCAAAGATATAAACACTGGCCAGATCATAGGCGTGTTCGTCCGCTTCGCCGGGCAGGCGCACCCCCACCCACTCGGCAGCGGCGAGGTGCGTGGAGCAACACCCGAACAGCAAAGGCAACAGCCAGCGGCCAGCGTTCATGCATCCCTCCCGATTTCGTGGCGCTGCAGCAGGTGTGCACACAGCAGGCCGTTACTCAGGCCAAACAGCCAGGCGGCAACGGCAAATAGCGGCAACAGATACCAGACTGCTGCATGCGGCACCAGCCAGACATAGGCCAGCGCCAGTTGTCCGACGACATGCGCAAACGCGGCAAGAATGCTCTGACTGACCGGGCCGAACCAGCGTGGCGGCAAAATGCGCGTCAGCGCCAGCACCAACAGACTGCAGAGCGCCCCCGCGAGGCTGAGAAAGAAACCCGGTGCGAGAAACGATCCCAGCACCAGGCTGGCTGCAATTACCCTGAGCATGGTGACCCATGCTGCCGCTCGCCAGCCCAATCGCGCCAGCACCACCAGCGTAACGATATTCGCCAGACCCGGCTTGACGCCGGGAATCGGCGACGGCAATCCAGCCTCGACCACCGCCAGCCCCACTGCCAACGCCGCCAGCCGCGCCAGCTGCATATCCTGCGCAGTGGGAACACACTCAATAGCTAACGCTGTCGAGCGCATGGTCGCTACCGGTCAATTCAATGCTGGTGCGATTCGGCAGGCATACCGCAGCCTGCCCCGGCCGCTCCAGCCATCCCTGCAGAACACAATACTGGCGCGGGCTCGGATCACTTTCAATACGCACCTTGCGGTTGGCGATATGTACCACGGTCGTCCCCAGCGGCCCGGGCACGGAGATCCGTTGATCGCTATCCAGCGATGCCTGGCGAAACACGGCACCACCGGCGCGAATCAGCACTGCATTCGAAGGTTGTCCGCCGGGCACCGGGCTGACGGCGAGGACCGCACCCAAGCCCAGAGCGGCGACCAGCCAGTCTCCCGGGCGCAGCAAACGCAACCATTGCTTCATGGAAGCATTTCGCGATGGCGCACCAGCACCTGCTGCTCGCCGGCAAAACGGCGCGCCAGTCGCTCGACAAGATATACCGACCGATGCTGGCCGCCGGTGCAGCCGATCGCTACGGTCAGATAACTGCGGTTATCCTGGATGAAGCTGGGCAGCCAGCGCAGCAGGTAGCCTTCGATATCGGCATACATTGCCTGCACGTCCGGCTGGGCCGCAAGGAAATCGACTACCGGCCGATCCTGGCCGGTCAACGGCCGCAAGCTGGTATCGTAATAGGGGTTGGGCAGACAGCGGACATCGAACACCAGATCGGCATCCAGCGGTATGCCGTGTTTGAAGCCGAACGACTGACAGATCAGCGTGATGCGCGAACGATCCAGATCGACGAACTGCTTGACCCAATTGCGCAAGGCATTGGCATTGAGCTCGGAAGTATCGATGCGATGCCCCAGATCGCCCATCCGGCCGAGCATTTCCCGCTCCAGCGTAATCGACTCGGTAACGGTCAGCCTGTCCTGGCTGAGTGGATGACGCCTGCGGGTTTCGGAAAACCGCTTGACCAGTGTATCCACCTTGGCCTCAAGAAACATCAACCGGACATCGATGCCTTCGCTGCGGATTGCGTCGAGCTGGCGCGGCAGCGCTTCAATGCTGGGTCCGCCACGTACATCCACGCTGATCGCCAGATTGCGGTAATCCTCCTGATACAGGCAGCGCACTACCTCGGGCATGAAATTGACCGGCAGATTGTCGATACAGTAATAGCCGGCATCCTCCAGCACTTTCAGCGCCACGCTCTTGCCCGAACCGGACAAACCGCTGATGATGACCAGCTTCATTTCCGCCCTCTGTTGCGCAGCTGTTTGCGTCGCCATCGCTATGCCTCACCCGATTCCATGTAGCGTTGCTGGCGCTCGATAAATTCACGGGTACTATCCATACCCCGCAGTTGCAGGATGTAATTGCGTACCGCCGCCTCCACCAGCACCGCCAGGTTACGGCCGGCAGCCACCGGCAGCACTACCCGCCGCACCGGCACCCCGAGCACATCCTGGGTGGCACGCTGCATCTGCAGCCGATCCAGCTGCCCCATGTTCTCCGGATTGGCCTTTTCCAGATGAATGATCAGTTTCAACGTCTTTTTCGGCCGCACGGCTGTTTCACCGTAGATGGCCTTGATGTTCAGAATGCCAAGCCCGCGCACCTCAAGGAAATCACGTAGCAGTGCCGGACAGCGCCCTTCCAGTATCTCCGGGGCGACGCGGAACACCTCGACCGCATCGTCCGCAACCAGCCCGTGGCCGCGGCTGATCAGCTCCAGCGCCAACTCGCTCTTGCCCATGGCGCTGCCGCCTGTCAGCAGCACTCCGACTTCCAGCACGTCGAGAAACACACCATGCATGATGGTCGACACAGCCAGCGCCTTGGCCAGATAGAAGCGCATCACCTCCATCAGATACGGGCTTTTTTCCGGCGAGCAGAACAGCGGCACGCATGCCGCCTCACACGCTTCGATCAGCTCCTGCGGCACTGTCTCACCGTTGGCGACAATCATTGCCGCCATCTGGTTCGAGAACAATTGCGTCAGCGACGCACGCAGCGTCGAATCGTCCAGCTGGCGCAGGTAGGCGATCTCGGCCACACCGAGCACCTGCACCCGATTCGGGTGGACAAAATTCAGGTGGCCGACCAGCGACAGGGTCGGCTTCTGCACGATATCGTTGGTCAGCAGATTATCGGCGCCCGCCTTGCCTGCCACCCAGACCAGCTGCAGTTTCTTGGCATTGTCCTCGTAGAGCTGGCGCACGCTAACCTGCGGCATTCTGCTCTCCCCATTGCGTCAGCAAACGGTGCAACGTCTGCGCATCCGGCGCTGCCAACAGTTGCTCGCGCAACACTCTGGAACTGAACAATTGCGCCAGCTCGGACAACAGCTGCAAGTGCAGATCATTGGCCTGATCCGGCACCAGCAACACAAACAGCAGACTGACCGGCTTGCCGTCGGGAGCATCGAACAGGATCGGCGCTTTCAGCCGGATCAACACTCCCACCGCCTCGCGCAATCCCTTGATACGTCCATGCGGAATGGCAACACCATGCCCCAAACCGGTGGAGCCAAGGCGCTCACGCGCAAACAGGCTGTCGAAAACCGTGCTGCGCGACAGCTTTTCGGAATTTTCCAGCAACAAACCAACCTGCTCGAACACGCGTTTTTTGCTGCCGACATCCAGATCAAAAAAAACGTTGCCCGGCGGCAATATGTTCTTAATTTGACTCATGCTTCCCACGCCACAACACGGGGATATTCGCAGCCCCGCAGAATATCCGATTGTAATCCGATTCCCGGCGGGCCTGAGCGCATCCACGCGAGAAAAAAGGGGCGCCGTGCGACGCCCCTTGCAACAAGTTAACCACAAATCCCAGTCTGTACCCCGCAAACGAGCCGGTCGGGTCTGGTACCCGGCCTGGTGCGGCTATCAGGCAACTTCGTCGGACAGAGGCTGATGCTTCAGCGCGCCGTCATGGCGGCGACCTTCGAATTTTTCCTTGTGCTTCAGAACCTGCCGATCCAGCTTGTCGATCAGCGAATCGATGGCTGCGTACATATCCTCTTCAATCGCTTCGACATGGATATCCTTGCCACTCAGATGGACATTTGCTTCGGCTTTCTGGTTCAGCTTGTCTACCGACATGATGACATTGATGTCGATGACATGATCGAAATGGCGCGAAATGCGATCCAGCTTCGATACTACGTAATCGCGGATTGCCGGTGTGATTTCCAGGTGATGCCCACTCAGGTTCAGATTCATATGCTTCTCCTAACATCAAATAAACCGCTCGGCATAATGTCTCACCGCTTTTCCGGCGGGAATGACATCACATCAGGCAGGACTTTTCATCTTCTTCAAAGGGATTTGCGCTGGTTAACGGGGGGTATGTGCATGGCTTCCCGGTACTTTGCAACGGTACGCCTTGCTACAACTATACCCTGCTTTGCCAGCAATTCGGAAATGGTGCTGTCCGAAAGCGGCTTTTTCTGGTCTTCGTTCGCAATCAATTGCTTGATCAACGCCCGGATGGCGATCGCAGAGCATTCACCACCGGTATCGGTTTCGACATGACTGCCAAAAAAATACTTCAGTTCGTAAATGCCACGCGGAGTCTGCATGAACTTCTGCGTCGTCACGCGCGAAATGGTCGATTCATGCAAGCCGACCGCCTCGGCGATATCGCGCAATACCAGCGGGCGCATCGCCACTTCACCGTGCTCGAAGAAACGCGCCTGACGGTCAACGATCTCCTGCGATACGCGCAGGATCGTATCGAAGCGCTGCTGCACGTTCTTGATCAGCCATTTGGCTTCCTGCAACTGCGACGCCAATTGCCCGCCACTGTCGCGATGACGGCTGAGAATGTCGGCATACATCCGGTTCACCCGCAATCGCGGCATTGCCGCAGGATTGAGGCTGGCAGTCCAGACCCCTTTGACTTGCCGCACAATCACATCGGCAACCACATAGCGCGTATCGGATTCACCGAACTGCGCCCCCGGCCGCGGGTTCAAGCGTTGAATGACATCCTGTGCCACACGCAGTTCCGCATCGCTGCATTGCAGCAGGCGTTTCAGTCTATTGTAGTCCTTGCCAGCCAGCAGATCGAGATAGTCGGCAACGATACGCCGCGCCAGTAGCGCCGCCGGTGCGGCACCAGACAGTACATCAAGTTGCAGCAGCAGACATTCCTTGACGTTGCGCGCACCGATACCGGCAGGCTCGAACGTCTGCAACAGGCGCAGCGCAACCTGCAGCTCTTCCGGTTCGACGTCCAGCTCTTCCGGCAGCGCTTCGGCTATCTCGTCCAGCCCTTGGGTCAGAAAGCCGTCATCGTCGAGCGAATCGATCAACAATGTCACTAGCGCGCGATCGCGCTGATCCAGAGCGGTCAGGCGCAACTGCTGCTCCAGATGTTCACGCAGCGAGGGAACGCAGGCAACCATCTGCTGCAGATCGCCATCTTCGTCGTCACCGCGCGGAGAGCCATAGGAACCATCCTCGCCCCAGTCTTCGACGGCAATGGCATCGTCACCGGTGGCATTGTCATTATCGCTCTCGGATGCGGATGCTTCGGCCGTCTCGGCAGGCCCGCCGGGGTCGCCCGCAGCCTCCGGAGGCGCCATTGATGCGCCGTCGTCGAAATCTTCCGAGCGCTCCAGCAGCGGATTGTCCTGCAGGAATTTTTCGATTTCCTGATTCAGATCGAGAGTGGATAGTTGCAGCAGCTTGATCGACTGCTGCAATTGCGGAGTCAGTGTCAGTTGCTGCGAAAGCTTGAGCTGCAGGGATTGCTTCATCTCCCCCCCTGCACGCCATGCACTGCTCCCCGTAACCGGCCGGTCACGGCAAACGCACAGGAAACAATAACGGAACTCAAACTTTTCATCGGGCTATCAGGGCAATTCATGCAGCTACACGCCCGCAGCGGGCAATCGCAGAGTCGGATGGGTCAGAGCCGGAAATTCTCGCCCAGATAAACCTTGCGGACACATTCATTATAAACAATTTCTTCCGGCTTCCCGGACGCCAGTACGCCACCATCGTTAATGATATATGCCCTGTCACATATACCCAAAGTTTCCCGGACATTGTGATCGGTAATCAGCACCCCGATACCGCGAGCCTTGAGAAAACGGATGATTTTCTGGATGTCCAGCACCGCAATCGGATCGACACCGGCAAATGGCTCGTCGAGCAGGATGAATTGCGGATTGTTGGCCAGCGCACGGGCAATTTCGACACGACGGCGTTCGCCGCCCGACAGAGCGATCGCCGGGCTATCACGCAGATGCGATACATGCAGGTCGTGCAGCAACTCCTCCAGACGCGCCTCAATCTTGCTCCTGTCGCTCTCGCCGAGCTCGAGAATGGCCTGGATATTCTGCGCCACCGTCATCTTGCGGAAAATCGACGCTTCCTGCGGCAGATACGACAAGCCCTGGCGCGCGCGGCGATGGATCGGCCAGTGGGTGATATCCTGCCCGCCCAGTTCGATCCGCCCGCCATCGGCGGCCACCAGGCCGACAATCATGTAGAAGCTGGTCGTCTTGCCTGCGCCGTTCGGGCCGAGCAAGCCCACTACCTCGCCCTCGTCGATAGCCATCGACACATCCCGCACCACGGTGCGGGACTTGTATTTTTTGCGCAGGTTGTTAACTACCAGTTGTTTCATCAAGGCGTCGATCGGTCGGAATTATTCTTCGCGCGGCTTGGCAATCGCCGGCGCTGCTTTCAGCGGCAATGGTACCGATGCCGGAGCACTGCCGGCGGGAGCGGGTGCGGGTGCAACTGTAGCCTTGGGCTGAATCACCATGCGCACCCGGCCCTGGCTGGCAGCCGGCCTGGATTGATCGGCCGGCCTGGATTGATCGGCCGGCCCGACGCGGAACGTCTCGCTCACAGCATCGTAAAAAATGTAATCGCCGCGAATCTCATCGCTGTTGCGCTTCAGGCGCGCCTTCTGGAACAACTCGACCTGATTGCGCTTGCCATCGTATTCCAGCCGCTCGGCCCAGCCCTCGATGTATTCGTCGGCACCGTCACGCTTCTGGCGAAACGACAACGGCCGACCGATTGCCGTCGCATACTGCGTCTTGTCCGCATCCTGGCGCACGCTGACCTTGTCGGCGCGCACCAGCAGGGTTCCCTGGGTCAAGACCACATTGCCCTCGAACACCGAAACCTTATTCAGATCGTCGAGCGACACGCGATCCGCCTCGATCTGCATGGGCTTTTCCCGGTCCGCCTTTTCTGCCAGCGCCGGCAATGCGCCCAGAGCCAGGCAGGCAATGGCCAATTTAGCGAGGCCGCGCATTTGGATTGACATAGGTAGCTCTTACTCTGGAATGCAGCCGGATCAGACGCGCATTCTTATCGATATCGAAACCGACTGCAGTGACACGCATAGTGTCATCCTGCAGATCCATCGGCGCCTTGCCGAATGCCTTGCCCTGCTTGGGCCATACTGTCATCGCCGAAGTCTTCAGCGTCAGGCGCGACGAGCCGGGGACCGGCTCGCGCACCATCACCACCTGGCGCGAGAAATACAATTCTTCGGTCTGGTGGTTCATCTGTGCCACTTCGGAACGCACCGTCAATGGCGGCCGCAGCGGCGTAAAATCGTGCATTTCGGCAGTGAACAGCTCGGAAAAATCGGCTGGCGAATAGTGCTTCAGCTTATCGGCAGTGACTGTGTACAAGGGCTTGCCATCGACGCCCGTCTGCACCGCACGGAACCGGTCCATGACAAAATCCGGCACCCCCTTTGCAGCCTTGCGCGCCTCTTCCGGCGAGTAGCGGCTGATCTGGTCGAGCCAGTACGACAAACCGGCCAGCACGATCAACAACGCCAGCGGCAGCAAGCCTGCGGTCTTGCTGTTCACGATGCCTTACTCGAGATAGCGTGCGACCTGGGCATCGAAACTGCCCTGCGCCCGCATGATCAGCTCGCACACCTCGCGTACCGCACCTTCGCCTCCGTTGCGTTCGGTAACATAGTGGCTGTGCTGCTTGACCAGTTCCGGCGCAGCCGGAACGGCAATTGCCAGGCCGGCACGGCGCATCGGCGGCAGATCGACCAGATCGTCGCCCATGAACGCCGCCTGCTCGGTTTGCAGGCCCAGCTGGCCGAGCAATTCGCGAAATGCGGTCAGTTTGTCGGAAACGCCCTGAAACAGCAGCGAAATCCCCAGATTCGCGGCGCGCAACTCCACCAGCCGCGATTTGCGGCCGGTAATGATGGCCAGCTCGACACCGCTGGCATGCAGCATTTTCAGGCCGTGCCCGTCCAGCGTATTGAAAGCCTTGATCTCCTCGCCGCTGTCGGAAAGGTACAGCTTGCCGTCCGTCAGCACGCCATCCACATCAAATACCACCAGCTTGAGCGCCCGGGCCCGATCGAAAACTGCCTGCATTACTTGTCCATTACGATTGAATTGATTGCTGCGGGGTCAGGTCATACTACGCCGGCGCGCAGCAGATCATGCATGCTCAATGCGCCAACCAGTCGATCCTGTTCATCGGTGACCAACAAAGCGAAGACCTGGTGCGTCTGCATCACATGCACCGCCTCCGCCGCCAGTTTATCAGGGTGAATCCGCCGCGGGTTGTGCGACATTACGCTGGCGACACCGGTGATCCGGATTTCGCAGCCGCGATCCAGTGCCCGGCGCAGGTCGCCATCGGTAAAAATACCGGTGAGCTTGCCGTCGGCATCGACCACGGCGGTCATGCCAAGCCGCTTGTCGGTCATTTCCAGCAAGGCATCGCGCAGCAGCGTGTCGGGGCCGACCACCGGCAGCTCCGTACCGGTGTGCATCAAATCCCGCACATGTACCAGCAGTCGCCGCCCCAGGCTACCGCCAGGATGCGTCAGCGCAAAATCGTCCTTGCTGAAGCCACGCGCATCCAGCAGCGCAACGGCCAGCGCATCGCCCAGCGCCAGTTGTGCGGTAGTGCTGGCAGTGGGGGCCAGATTCAGTGGGCAGGCCTCGCGTGCCACGCCGGAGTCCAGATGGATGTCTGCCTCTTGCGCCAGCGAAGAATCCGCCTTGCCGGTAATGGCGATGAACGGCACGCCGCGCCGTTTGATGCTGGGCACCAGCGCGAGAATCTCGTCGCTCTCGCCGGAATTCGACAAGGCAACCCACACATCGGCACCGGTAACCATCCCCAGGTCGCCATGCGCGGCCTCACCGGGATGCATGAAGAAAGCCGGAGTACCGGTACTGGCAAGGGTCGCGGCGATCTTGCGCCCGATATGGCCGGATTTGCCCATGCCACTGACGACGACGCGGCCGCGACATGCGAGGATCGCTTCGACCGCATGCACAAAATCGCCGTCGAGTCGCTCGGCAACTTCGCTCAGGCCGGCGATTTCGATATCGAGAGTGGTTTTGGCAAGCCGCAGCACGGCTTGCGGATCTGCAGGTAGTCTGGTCATGGCGTGGAAGTATAAAAGGTTATAATCCGGAGGAACACTATTTCCACCCGCCCGGCCGCGAAAGCCTCTCGCGATCTTGCCCGCAGCAGCCTGCGGAGACGCTTTGCGCAGCCAGTCACAACGCGACGGCACTGCATGCAAGGTAATCTTCCTCCTCTTCTGGTCCTGCTGGCTTCGGCAGTTGTTGCCGTGGTCGTCTGCCGGCGTCTGAAACTCCCGGCGCTGCTCGGCTACCTGCTGGTCGGCATCCTGATCGGTCCGCAGGCGCTGGGCTTGATCGACAACAGCAAGGACGCCAACGCCCTGGCCGAATTCGGCGTGGTATTCCTGATGTTCAGCATTGGCCTGGAATTCAGCCTGCCGAAGCTGAAAGTGTTGCGCAAGGCGGTATTCGGGCTGGGCATGGGGCAAGTGCTGGCAACCATCCTGTTTACGCTGCCAACCGCATTGCTCGGCTATCTGAGCTGGCCAGCCAGCATTGCGCTGGGTGGCGCATTGGCGATGTCGTCAACGGCAATCGTATCGACGCTGCTGAACGAGCGCGCCGAGCTGAATACTCCGCATGGCCAGCAAATCATTGGCATTCTGCTGTTTCAGGATCTGGCCGTGGTGCCATTGCTGATCGTGATTCCGGCGCTGGCATCGGGCAATGGCGATGTCTGGCTGCAATTGGTACAGGCAGGTGGCAAAGCAGCAATCGTGCTGGCGATTCTGCTTTATTTCGGCCAGCGACTGCTGCGCCCGTGGCTGCATATGGTGGCGCAGGCGCGCTCCAGCGAGCTGTTTACCATCAACGTTCTGCTGATCTCGCTGTCGATTGCCTATTTCACCGAGCACGCCGGGCTGTCGCTTGCCCTGGGCGCCTTTCTCGCCGGCATGCTGATCTCCGAGACCGAATACCGCTACCAGGTGGAAGACGATATCCGCCCGTTCCGCGACCTACTGCTCGGGCTGTTCTTCGTTTCGGTCGGCATGCGCCTCAATTTCCAGCAGCTGCTACCCAACCTGCCGCTACTGCTACTGTTTCTGACCGTGCTGATCCCCGGCAAATTCCTGCTGATCAACACCATCGGCAAGCTCAGCGGCAGCCCGTCGAGCGTCAACTGGCGTACCGCGCTGTCGCTGGCGCAAGCTGGCGAATTCGGCTTTGTGCTGATCGGCGTAGCGGCAGAAAGGCAGCTGTTTCCGCCGGCAGTCGAACAGCCACTGCTCGGCGCCATCCTGTTATCGATGCTGGCGGCACCGTTCCTGATCCAGCACAGCGACCGGCTGATCCGGCGCTTCAACAACGACGAATGGCTGATGGCGGCAGCCAGCATCCATCAGATCGCCGTGCAGTCGATGATGGCCGACAACCACGTCATCGTCTGTGGCTACGGCCGCAGCGGGCAGAGCCTCGGCCGACTGCTGGCGCAAGAGGAAATCTCGTTCTTTGCCCTCGATCTCGACCCGGAACGGGTCAAGGAAGCCGCAACCGCCGGCGACTCGGTAGTATTCGGCGATGCCAGCAAACGCGAGGTCTTGCTTGCCGCCGGCCTGAGCCGTGCGCAGGGCGTGGTGATCAGCTTCAACGACACCGCCACGGCGCTGAAAATCCTCAGCCATGTCAACAGCCTGCGGCCGGAGCTGCCGGTGATCGTGCGCACCTTCGACGACAACGATATCGATAAATTGAAACAGGCGGGCGCGACCGAGGTCGTGGCCGAGGTACTGGAAGGCAGCCTGATGCTGGCAACGCATGCGATGATGCTGCTCGGCGTGCCACTGAACCGGGTGCTGCAGCATATCCGGCGGGTACGCGAACAACGTTACGATCTGTTCCGTGGCTTTTTCGTCGGTCTCAGCGACGAAAGCCTGACCATTACCGACAAGCTACAACCGCGTCTGCACAGCGTTCTGATTGGCGAGGGGGCAGCTGCGGCAGGCAAGACGCTGCAGCAATGCGCTATTGCCGAGCTGGTTACCGTCAAATCGGTCAAGCGGCGCAATATCAAAGGCATCGCACCGGAACCGCAGCTCGAAATCATGGCCGGCGATGTACTGGTCTTGCTCGGGCTGCCGGACGATCTGGCCACTGCCGAATACCGCCTGCTACACGGCTGATCCCGCGCGGCAAGCGACAACGCCGGCCACAAAAAAAGGGTGGCCAAAGCCACCCTGAACACACCACACACAGAGAAAAACCAGTATTACGGCAGCACACGGATCAGAATGGTGTTCTGGCCGTTCAGAGTCCAGCAGTCGGTTGCCTGGACATAGTTGGATACACCACCGCTGCGAATCAGGCCGGACACTGCGATACCATCGTCGATCAGGCGATCCAGGGCGCAGACGAAACGTGCGTCGGACGATGCGGTTGCCGGCGCTGCGCCGATGAACAAGAAGTTATTGCCCTGATTACCGGTAGCGCTGTTACCGTTACCGGCAATACCGATATTGTTCAGCGAAATATTCCAGTTCTGCCCAAAGATGCTGCGCTGATCCGCGGCAGTCAGGATATTGGTCTGATTCACCAGTTGGTTCCAGAACGCCGATTGTTCATTGGCCGAATCGATCACACCGTTGCGGCTGGTCGTGCCGTTGGTCACAGCGGTATTACATTGGGCAATGGTCGAACCCGCTGCCGGACAGCCATCGCCCGGGTAATAGCCATATTTCTCATAAAAGGTATTGGCACCGGCAACAACCTTGTTGTACTGCGCCGCCATGTTCTTGACCTTGGCACTGTCGATCAGGTCCTTGCCCTTGAACGCCATGCCCAGAATCAGGCCAATCACTACCAGTACGATCGCCAGCTCAACCAGGGTAAAACCGCTTTGTTGACGTGTTTTCATCTGCATTCATCCTCTGTTGTTGATTCGTTGAAACGCGATACAGCAATTCCACACGGATAACCAATGCAAGCACCATGCCAGAATATTATTGTTTTCTAATTTCACTAAAAAGTTCAGCCAACCTTTGCCAGCCATAACGGCTGGCAGCTTGGTTTGCCGCCGTAACGCATTCCCGGCAACGCCAAGCCAGCGCAATTGCTGTGCCTGTCTTCGATATCGCACCAGATCCATGTCGTAAATCCGCCAGCACTGTCGAAAACCCGACAGTAATGACGCACGACGGCTATATTGACCGAGAACAGCTCAACCTCTGTGGCACATCGACTTGAAACCACGCATCCTCCAGCTCCTGCAACAAAATCCACAACTGGCCACTCTGGCAATGCTGGCACCGATTCAGGGCGCCTTGCAGGCACCGGATACGCTGACCGGCAAGGCATTGTTTCTGGTACATGTCGGGCTGTTTCTGCTGTGGCAGCCATTGATCAGCACCGAGCGGGTGCTGAACTGGCGCGAAGCGCTGACCGGCCTGGGTTTCGCGGGCATCATGGCCTGGGCAATGAACTGGTGGCTGCTGGCCGGCTGGATGGCCGGGCTGCTCGCATTGTTTGGCGGCCGGCTGCTGGTGGAACGGCGGCGCAATCTGTTCCGGGCAGTGGTACTGCTATACCTGCTCGGGCAAATACTGCTCTGGCTGGGGCCACATATGGCAGATGCCACACCGCCGCCGGAGCTGGCCTTCGGGGTACGCTTCCTGCTGCCGCTGGGAGTACTGCTGGCGGCCTTGCGCCGCGAGCACGCACAACGGCCGGAACAGGAACGATCGCTGGATTTTGTCTACAGTCTGCTGCTGTTTCTGCTGATCGCGTTCATCCTGCTCGGCAGCATCGCCTACAGTCTCGCCCTGCGCACCGATTACTTTGTGGGGCTGATGTACACGGTATTGCTGTCCGGTGCGCCAATTCTCGGCTTCAGCTGGCTATGGCGGCCGCACGCCGGGTTTCGCGGCATCAGCCTGCTGTTTTCCAGCTACCTGCTCAATCTCGGCACGCCGTTCGAAGCCTGGATCAGCCAACTGGCAACCCTGGCCAGAACCGAAACCTCGCCCGATGATTTCCTGCAAATGGCCTGCGAAGAATTAATGCAGCTGCAATGGCTGGCCGGCTGCCGCTGGAGCGGCTCCGAGCGCGGCGGCCAGCTTGGCGTACAGACCCGGCATAGCGCCGATTACTGCTTTCCGCCGCTGAATCTGACGCTGTACAGCAGCGGTACCATCAGCCCCACCCTGCTACTGCACGGCAGGCTGCTGGCGCAGGTGCTGAGCGAATATTACTTGGCCAAACGGCGCGAACAGACCTTGCGCCTCAACACCTATACCCAAGCCATCCACGAAACCGGCGCGCGCCTGACGCACGACATCAAGAATCTGCTGCAGACGCTGCAAACGCTGTGCTCGATTGCCCGCAGCAGCGAACAGGAAGACCCGCAGGCACTGGCCGAACTGATGCGCCGCCAGTTGCCGCAAATCGCCCAGCGGCTGGAAGACACGCTGACCAAGCTGCAGGCCCCGGCACAATCGGCCACCGAATACGCCCCGGCCAATCTGTGGTTTGCCCAGTTACAACGGCGCTTTGCCAATCTGCAAATCGATTTCCAGGTGAGCAAAATGCGCGATATCGACAGCGTCCCGGTCGACGCATTCGACAGCATCGTCGACAACCTGCTGCAGAACGCGCTGGAGAAACGCAATCGTGAGCCGGACATTCATATCGGGCTGAAGTTGTTCTGGCGCAACGGTATTTGCCTGGAAATCAGCGACAGCGGTAGCCCGGTCGCCGAAACGACGGTACAGAACCTGCTGGCAGCGCCGGTGCAGTCAAAAACCGGCATGGGGGTGGGGTTGTATCAGGCGGCGCAATTGGCACAACAAGCGGATTACCGCCTGAGTCTGGCAGAAAATCAACCCGGGGCGGTACGTTTCTGCATTGCACAAAACAAGCAATAGCAATGGCTAAGGCAGACGCCCCGCTGTCATCAAACGATTGAATACCAGATTACGAGGCACCCATACGGTCAGATCATCGTATGCGCTGTTTGGCAGCTCGGCAGTATTGCGATGATCGACAAAGGTCTGATCCCCATCACTATTCTGCGCCTCGTCCGCATCGGCACTGGCAGGTAGTTGCGCACCACTGATCGTCCAGGCTCCGTCGGCGTGATGTCCATGCGAAACCAGAATCGCAACGACCTCATTCGCCTGGCTGATTGGTGTTGGGGGCGTAGCCGTAGCCCAGAGAGTAAGGTCGCCGTTCGTGCCAAATCCAATCGACTTTGCCGCAATTTTCGTCGGGTCGGCAAATACATCCGTCACGCGATAGGTAAAACGGTTTCCCCACGGGTCGGCCTCGCGCAACCCCAACGTGCGCCAGGGCAACACGCCGATACTGTTGGCGCCAGCGCAACCACCAGCCCGCTCAATGCCGGCAGCGACATTGGCCGAAGCCAGCGTCGGATTTGCCGGGCATGGCAATCGACCGTTGGAAACCAGAAAGCCAAAAATCGCCTCACGCGCCTCGTCCATTTGCCGCCGCGCATCCATGATGTTTTTCTGTTCCTGCTGCGCGGTGAGCGGGCCAAGCAAGCCAACCAGCAACAGGCTGACAACAATCAGCACCACCGCCAGCTCAACCAGTGAAAACCCGTTTTTGGCACTACGATTAATCCGGTGCAGGGTCATCATGGCAGCCTCGGCACAGTCGCGAGAACATCGTTGAAGGATACATTAGGCGTCGCCGGGCGGCGCGTAAACAAATTGCTGGCCGGAGTCTGATTTATGTCTTCCAGATAATTGGCCAAAATGGTTTTATCCGCAGCACTCACTCTTACCTGCCCGCCAAGCGCCCCTCCCGAGACGATCACGACCACACGCTTGCCGGCAATTGCCGTTCCGGACTGGTTGTTCACCGTTATCAGACCGCCGCCCGCCACGCAGTTGACGGACTCACTGCTGCAATCGGGTGCAATGGCGTAAAACACAAACTCGCGCCAGCCGTTTTGCTGAAACCAGCTTCCATTATTAACACCATTAAATGGCTCTGCCAACGGCGAGCCCATGGCAGGAATTCGGCCAAACGTGGCACCCGCCACACTCAAACAGCCCCCTGCAACGACCCCCGTCCCAAGGCAATTCTGGTTGCCCAAGGGCGCAGCGCCGGGAAAATAGGAATGGTTGCCATAGTACCCCTCCAGCGCCTGCGCAGTTTCTCCTGCCACTCGCTTGGCCATCACGGCAAGAATTTCATCCCGGCTAACGGTAATCAGCCGATCGTTGACCACATCGCGACCATTGGCTCGTATCGGCCCCATGATGAAGCCATTGCCAGCACTTCCATTGACAAAATTGGCGTTATCCTCCACGTTGCAGCCACTGGTTCCCCAGCAATCCAGGTAATGCGCAGCCGTCAGATAATTTGCTGCCCCGCGAGACTGTTGCAGGCCATCATTGCGCGTAAGCGGCGCTCCCGGAGCAATAATTACCGCCACCGCGCCAGAGCCGCTGGCTGCTGCAGCGGTATTCAGCATGCTGCTACCATCACTGGCGCGCACGGAAATTTGCCCATATGCAGTATCGGGATTAAGCGGTCCCATCGCCGCGCGAGCTCGATTACGGAAGCGCTCTGAACGCGCGTACCATAACCTTTCCCCCCAGCCGTCACGTAAGTCCGGCAAGCCTAAGGTACGCCAGGGAAGACGTCCGATCAGGTTGGCATTATTCACACAAACATCAGCGTTATTTCCTGGAGTGCCTTCTTTCGGGCTACCAAGGGAATGCGTATCCGGACATGGCAAATCTCCTGGACGGGGACAATTAAAGGCACATCCAGAAGACAGAGCCTGACTAAAGGCATACCCCAGCAATGCCTGTTTCGCCTGCGCCAAGGAGTCGGCGGTTTGTTGCTCGCGCCGGGCGTTACCCATTTTCTGGCTGAACATCGACACCAGTGCGGCAGCCATTGCCGTCATCAGGATAATCAGTCCAACCAGCAGCACGGCACCACGTTGGCGATTTCGCGTTGTCATGATGTTCCGGGAAGAAGGAAAGGATTCATATCGATGCAAACTTCGTTCCAGGCTTACAGCATTCCATGCTCGGCAAACGAAAACACCTGATCCGCCGCAACAATGAAATGATCCAGCACCCGCACATCAATCAATCCCAACGCCTGTTTCAATACTTGCGTCAGATGCTGGTCGGCCTGGCTTGCCTCGGCAATCCCGCTCGGATGATTATGCGCAAACAGTACGGCTGCGGCGTTGTGAAACAGCGCCCGTTTGACGATTTCGCGCGGAAAAACGCTGGTCTGCGCCAGAGTGCCACGGAACAGCTCCTCCGTAGCAAGCAGCCGATTCTGTGTATCGAGAAAAATGGCGGCGAACACCTCGTAGCGCAGCGGTCGTAACTTGAGCTGCAGATAATGGCGCACGGCACCGGGCGAGTTGAAAACATCCCGTTGTTCCAGCTGCTCGCTCAGGGCACGCCTGGCCATTTCGATCACAGCCTGCAACTGCACATACTTTGCCGGCCCCATTCCGGGAACGGCGCAAAATGCCGCCTCATCGGCAGCGATCAACGCATTCAGGCTGCCAAAGGTCGACAACATCTCGCGCGCCAGATCCACAGCACTCTTGCCAACAATCCCGGTGCGTAGAAAAATCGCCAGCAACTCCGCATCCGATAAGGCTTCCGGCCCGCGCGCCATCAGTTTCTCACGCGGCCGCTCCGCCGCAGGCCAGTCTGAAATCGCCATATTCACCTCCCAGAATCATTCTAGCCACGGGCAAGTGCTACGAGAGGATTTTTACATGAATCAGAAGTACAAACGCCCTGCTGATCATTCAGCAGGGCGGTGTAGAGAGGAGTCTGGCGGTGACCTACTTTCCCACGGGCAAT